>ERZ1026850.1665-NODE-1665-length-11175-cov-3.145773_pt1 | contig 11175 bp, 11 predicted proteins | sample MGYA00380155_ERZ1026850 | MGnify/ENA primary metagenome ERZ1026850 (study PRJEB33269, sample SAMEA4719791) | human gut metagenome | biome: human-associated habitat; feature: organic feature; material: feces | place: Cameroon | collected 2013-10 ... | reverse complement strand
GAAACGCGGATGAAACTCCTCATCCACCTCGCAGGAATCCTGTACGACAATATCCTCCGGCAGTCTCTGATTGACTGCGTAACTGATCTTCTCCGCAGGCATCCTTGTATTCGTATCGAAAATGCATACGTTACCGAGTGAATGCACACCCGCATCCGTGCGGCTCGCTCCGGTCACTTTGATTTCTTCTCCGAGAAGTGCCGACAACGCTTCATTCAATTTCTGTTCTATCGTGACACCGTTCGGCTGGATCTGCCAGCCGCAGTAATTCGTGCCATCGTACGCCACGATCATTTTCACGCGCATCTCAGGCACCTCCTACTGTGGCCAAGGCAGCACGATTCTTGCTGCGATCACAAGCACGAGAAACGCGATCACGATTACATAAGCCACATGATCATTCTTCGTGTAACGAAGCGGCTTCATCTTCGTGCGTCCTTCGCCTCCATTGTAGCAACGGGCTTCCATCGCCATCGCCAGATCATCCGCGCGCCGGAATGCCGACACGAAAAGCGGGATCAGAAGCGGAATCATATTCTTTGCTTTCTGGATCAGATTGCCATGTTCGAAATCGGCGCCACGCGCCATCTGCGCTTTCATGATCTTGTCCGTCTCCTCGATCAGGATTGGGATAAAACGCAAAGCGATTGACATCATCATCGCGATCGCATGCACCGGAAGATTGATCCGGTTGAGTGGCGATAACGCCTTTTCCAATCCGTCCGTCAGCTGGTTCGGTGTCGTTGTCAATGTCATCAGTGATGTTCCGATGATCAGATAGACCAGGCGGATCGTCATAACGACTGCATTTGCAATACCGACACTTGTCACATGAAACGGTCCCCAGCTCCAGTATTCCGTTCCGCTCGGCGTAAACACGAGATTGAAAAACGAAGTCAGGAGTAAAAGCACGATGATTGCCTTCAGCCCCTTGACAATGTACTTGAACGGCACCTTTGATGCCTTCACCATATAGACTAACATTCCCGTAATAAGTGCCAGTCCCAATACGCCGCGAAATACGAACAGCGCAATAATATATACAAATGTTGAAAAAAGCTTTACGCGCGGGTCCAGTTTATGGATGGCGGAATCCGCCGGATAATACTGGCCCAGAGTAATATCTCTTAACATAATTTCTCCTTACTTGTGAAGTGCCGCCAGTATCGACTGTGCAGCCTCTTTGACCGTGGTAGCTCCGGTGTCGACCGGAAGTCCCTTCCCGGCAAGTTCGTTCATTAAATAAGTAACCTGCGGGGCAGCAAGACCAACCGCCTCAAGTTCCTTGTAGTGTGCATAGACTTCCTTCGGCACACCGTCATACATGACTTCTCCCTGGTTCATAACGATCAGTCGCTCCACGTACTCCGCAACATCTTCCATGCTGTGTGATACAAGAATGATCGTGATACCAAGTTCCTTGTGCATCTTCGACACAAGACCTAAGATCTCGTCACGTCCCGCCGGATCCAGCCCCGCGGTCGGCTCGTCAAGGATCAGTACCTCCGGCTTCATCGCAAGCACACCCGCGATCGCCACGCGGCGCTTCTGTCCACCGGACAGATCAAACGGCGGCTGATAATACAAATCCTCCGGGAACCCGACATTCTGCAACGCCTCGAACGCACGAAGCTCTACTTCCTTGCGATCGAGTCCCTGATTCTTCGGTCCGAAACACACATCCTCGAAATTGGTCGTCTCGAAAAGCTGATGATCCGGATACTGAAACACCAGACCAACCTTATTGCGGAGCTTCTTCATATCATAGTCTTCGTCGTAGATGTCTTCACCGTCCACATAGATATGACCGCTCGTGGCACGCAGAAGTCCGTTCAAAAGCTGTGTCAGCGTCGACTTTCCGGAACCGGTGTGTCCAATGATTCCGATAAACTGTCCCTCTTCAATCTGTAAGTTGATATCTTTGAGAGCCTGGATCTGATACGCAGTGCCCTCACTGTAACTGTAATTTATTTTATCAAGTATAATTGATGCCATCTCATACCTCAGGGCGATTCCCTCAACACACATTGTGTAAGTTCGTGATTCACCTTTCATAGCCTTATAATTTTACGCCAGTTTCATAATCTCATCCACGAGTTCTTCTCTCGTCAGAATTCCCGCCGGAATCGGCAGTCCCGACTTACGCAGTTCATCCGCAACGAGAGTCGCCTGCGGCACATCCAGACGATGCTCCTTGAGCTTGTCCACCTGTGAGAAGATTTCGCGCGGCGTTCCGTCCATGATAATTTTGCCTTTTTCCATGACGTAGACATAATCCGCATCCACGACTTCTTCCATATAATGCGTGATCAGCAGAATTGTAACGCCCTTCGTCTTGTTAAGTTCGTGTGCAGTAGCGATGACTTCTTTACGTCCGTTCGGATCGAGCATCGCCGTCGGCTCATCGAAAATGATGCATTTCGGCTCCATCGCCACAACGCCTGCAATCGCAACACGCTGCTTCTGTCCACCGGAAAGCTTGTTCGGCGAATGCTTGCGATACTTCGTCATTTCAACCGCTGCAAGACTCTTGTCCACGCGCTCCCAGATTTCATCCGTCGGCACGCCGATATTTTCCGGACCGAATCCGACATCTTCCTCAACCACGCTCGCAATAATCTGGTTGTCCGGATTCTGGAACACCATGCCTGCGGTCTTTCTGACCGGGATCGTATTCTCCTCATCGAGCACATCCATGCCATCCACCCAGAGGGTTCCCTCATTTGGTGTCAGCAAAGCGTTAATGTGCTTCGCAAGTGTCGACTTGCCGGAACCATTATGTCCGAGGATTGCGATAAACTGACCTGCTTTCACATCCAGATCCACATGATCCAAAGCGGTCGTGATCGATTCCACATTGCCTTCCTCATCTCTTCGGAAGAATTCATGTACTACGCCTTTTGCTTTAATAATTCCCATCTTATTCATCCCAGCTCAGTCTGTGGAGCTGTCCTTCCAACTTCATATGGTCAAAATGATTCTGGCGCAACGCCTCGTATAGCACGATTGCAACCGAATTTGACAGATTTAAGGAACGCGTCTCTCCGATCATCGGAATGCGCACGCACGTATCCGGATTCGCTTTCAGGATCTCCTCCGGAATGCCCGCGCTCTCCTTACCAAACATGATAAAGCAGTCCGGCTCATACTGAACATCCGAGTAGACATGTCTGCCTTTGGTCGTAGCGTAATAAATCTTTGCGCCTGGATTTCTTCGGCAGAAATCGTCCCAGTTCTCATAAGTTGTCACATCCAGATCCTTCCAATAGTCCATGCCCGCACGCTTCAAGTGCTTCTCAGACAAGGAGAATCCAAGTGGCTCGATCAGGTGAAGCTTCGTGCCGGTCGCCACGCAGGTTCGCCCGATATTGCCTGTATTTGCCGGAATCTCCGGCTCATGTAAAATGATATTTAACTCTGCCATATTACATCCTTACTTTGCTTCTTTTTCTGCACGAAGCTCCGTGATAAATTCCTCCACACGCTCCAATGCAACCTTTAAATCTTCCAGTGAATATGCGTAGGAGATTCGCAGGAATCCCTCACCCGAACGACCGAATGCCGTACCAGGAACGACCGCAACCTTATTCGTCTGAAGCAGGCGGTTCGCGAACTCATCCGAAGTCATACCGAACTCCTTGATGCATGGGAACACATAGAAAGCGCCAAACGGCTCAAAGCAGTCCAGTCCCATCTCTTTGAAACGCTGCATCAGATAGCGTCTTCTCGCATCGTACTGTTCGCGCATCATTGCAACATCCTCATCTCCGTTGCGCAGCGCCTCGATTGCCGCATACTGGCTGGTCGTCGGTGCACACATGATTGCAAACTGGTGAATCTTGAGCATCTGCTTCAAGATTGGAGCCGGTCCGCACGCATAACCGAGTCTCCATCCGGTCATCGCATGGGACTTCGAGAATCCGTTGACCACGATTGTGCGCTCCTTCATTCCCGGAAGGGATGCGATCGATACATGATTCTCCAGATAAGTCAGTTCACAGTAGATCTCGTCACTGAGTACATACAGATCATGCTTCTTAACAACTTCCGCCACTGCCTCGAGATCTGCCCTCTCCATGACCGCACCGGTCGGATTGTTCGGGAAAGGCATAACGAGCAGCTTGGTCTTCGGCGTGATTGCTGCCTCAAGTTCCTCTGCCGTCAGACGGAATTCATTCTCTGCCTTCAACTCAATAATGACCGGCGTTCCGTTTGCAAGAACACAGCACGGTACATAGGATACATAACTCGGCTGTGGAATCAGTACTTCATCGCCCGGATCCAGCATCGCGCGCATCGTGAGATCAATTGCCTCACTTCCTCCGACCGTTACGAAAATTTCCTTGTTGTAATCATAATGCAGATCAAATCTGCGATCGAGATACTTCGCGATCTCAATCTTTAAATCCTTTAAACCGGCATTGGACGTATAGAACGTTCTGCCTTTTTCCAGGGAATAGATTCCCTCATCCCTGATATGCCACGGGGTATCGAAATCCGGCTCGCCGACACCGAGTGAGATTGCATCGTCCATCTCACTGACAAGGTCAAAAAACTTACGGATACCCGATGGCTCGATTGTCTTAATTGTCTTTGATAACGGGTCTCTCATTATGCCATCATAATCCTTTCATCTTTTGCTTTCGGAGCCATAATCGTTCCGTGGTCCTTATATTTCTTCAGAATAAAATTCGTCTTTGTGCTGAGCACCTGATCCAATGCGGAAAGCTTGTCGGATACAAACTGGGAGATCTCGCGAAGTGTTCTTCCCTCAAGTGTTACCATCAGATCAAATCCACCGGAGATCAGGTAAACCGAATTCACTTCCGGATAATTGTAGATACGCTCCGCAACCTTGTCGAATCCCATACCTCTCTGTGGTGTTACACGTACCTCGATCAGCGCGGTCACTTTCTCAACGCCTGCCTTATCCCAGTTGATCAGCGTGTGGTATCCGCAGATGATACCTTCCTGCTCCATCGCTTCCAGCTCGTTCATGACAGAAGCCTCATCGACACCAAGCATGAGTGCAAGGTCTTTGAGGTCGATTCTGCTGTTCTTCTCTATAAAAGTTAAAATTTTTTCTCGCATATCTATTGTCCTCCTACAATTTCGGGAATGTGTGTCCATAACAGTTTGGCCTGCCGACAAACCGGGCGATACATCAAAGATGTACCGCAGTCGACGCTACATGATAAGTTTTCTTCGAAAACTTACCACAATTCATCCGTCTGTGTGGTCTCTAAAAATCTTCTCTCATCTCCATTGATCAGCACACGGTCGTTGCTGTCTGTCGCCTTACCGACGATCGTCGCATCGCCTCCCGCCAGCCTTATCGCATGCACCAAAGCGTTACCATCCTCCGCCGCCATCACCGCGGCTCCACCGGACACAAGCTTATATGGATTGAGATCGAAAAATTCACAGATTTCCACCGTCTCCTGACGGATTGGAATCTTCTTTAGATCAATTTCAAGTCCGACGCCGGAGCTTTGCCCCATCTCCCAGAGTGCACCAAATACACCGCCTTCCGAGATGTCATGCATCGCTGCAACGCCAGACTTTGCGGCGACTGCAGCCTCCGAACGAATCGAAAGATAATCGATAAAACGCTTCGCGCGGTCAATAAAAGGTGCCGCGTAACGTCCTGATAGTTCCTGTTCATGCTGCGTGGCAAGGATTGCCGTACCTTCCAAAGCAATCTGCTTCGTGATCAGAATATCCATGCCAGGCTTAACCGTTCCCGCTCCAATCCGCTTTTCTTCGGCAACCGTGCCGAGTGCCGTCACCGTCACGACCGGCTCATTTACCGCCCGGACAACTTCTGTATGTCCGCCGAGTACCGCGATTCCTTCCTTCGCGCATACGGTATCAATCATCTTCACCCACTTGCGAAGTTCATTCTCATTCGCAGAGGTCGGGAGAAGAAGGTTGACCATAATGCCGTATGCTTCTGCGCCGCTGCAGTACAGATTGTTGAGTGCCGCATAGACACTGAGCATCGGATTCATCGAGCTGCCTAAGCAACGTGTCGCCATCGCACTGACAACCGAAGTGCCTTCTGCGATGGAATCCGGCATATGAATATCCGCACCAGCCGGAGACTTTCCAGCCTGTACATCAATTCCGCCTGCGCATTTCCGGTTCAACTGTGCCGCCGCATAATCCGCACCAATCTGTGGTTTCGTGACAATATGCGCTGCCATCGTTTCACCCGATGTCGCATTTTCTGCCACATGATCCGTATGAAGTTGTTTGAGTACGGATCGCTTCAGTACCGATTCTGATAACTTTCCAGCTTTCATATCTTCACCCTATGATAGTCTTTTAGGCTGCCCCCGGAAGCGGATAGCAGCCTTATGATTTCTTTATTTCTTAGTTTGATGACTCCTCAGAATCACTTTTGGAAGAAGTATTGTCTGATTTATTGTCAGCTTTGTTGTCCGACTTATTCTCATCGGAAGAATCGTCTTTCTTCGTATCGTCCTTCTTGTCATCATTCTTCTTATCGTCTGAATCCGAAGTATTCTCCTGATCCTTCTTATCTTCCTCTTCCTTCTTCGACTCTTCATCGGTCTTCAAAGAAGATGCGGCGCTTCTTACCTTCGCCTCATCGCCGGTTGCCACCGCTTCCTTTAACGCTGCAAGTGTCTCCTTATTGGCTCCCTTCGTTCCGATTGTAATGATCTTCGGAGATGCCTGATAATTACTCTTGTTGAACAGATCGCGGCTCTGTTGCTCTCCATCTACTTTCACGATCTTCCAAAGCTGCGCAACACATCCGGTATGTGCACTCTGGTCTACGCTCCAATAACCGATTGCAAGGCTGGAATCCAGATTAAACTTTGTCTCCGGATCCGTTGTAGAAACCGTCTCACTCTCGAAGGAGATTTCCCGATTTGCAGGACGCGTCTCCTTGCCATATACGTTGAAATAGATCACTCCGCCACTGCAATATCCTTCGATATAAACCGGAGCATCCAGATTATTCTTAAAACGAAGATCCTTGTAATCTCCTGCAATAGCCGCATCCATGGACGGCTGTACATACGATACAAGCATCGAATGGTTAAAACGCATCGTAATCTCAAGTTCCGCACGAATGACTGCATTATATAAAGTCGTTGCCACCTGACAGATTCCTCCACCGAATGACTCGACCGTTGTTCCGTTCTGGTACGCACCTGCAAGTTCGTAGCCGTTCTCCTGCGTAAACGGGCTGACCGTCTTCGCCATATCAAAGGAATCTCCCGGATAGAGGATGGTTCCGTTGATCTTACTGCATCCGTTCGTCACATTCTTCGCACGCCCGGCACCCGATGTGCTGAAATCTGTCGAAAAGCTTCCAAGCAGATCTGTTACCTGTGCCAGTTCTTCCTCGTTTCCGCGAGGCTCTACCACGTCTGTAACAAGCTCGATCTCATTGTTTGTTCCGTCCCATTCCTCTGCAAGGAAATCGTTGATTGCGTAGACCGAATCAACAATGTTGACTTCCACACCTTCTTTGCCTTTTACAAATTGAAAAGCACCATTCTCGCGTGTCAATCCATTATCAACTGCTGCAACACTGAGCTTATCCGAATCCTTATATAATTTCTGTGCAGTTGCCTGTTTGTCCACACTCAGATGCATATCTAAAACAACCGGCTGCTTCTTGAGATCTTCTGTTGTCTTATAACGATTGATCAGGCTGCCTGCGCGTCCTAATGCAACCGCCTCCGTCACTGCCGTATTCACATCCGCTGACACACCCATATCCTGTGCCGTCATAGAAACAGAACCAGACTCACCCTTCAATGTAAATGTCGTATCCATCAGACCCGCAACATATTCTTCCACAGCAGACTGCGCCTGCTTTTCCGTCATGCCGCTGACATTCACATTGCCAATATATACGCCATCTGCGATCGTCACACCTTCCGCTGCCTTCACCGGATGAATGTTCGTCATCAGACAGATTGCTCCTGCTGCTGTCAGTAATACTCCTAAACGCTTCAAATTCTTCATCTTATATCCTTTATAAATCTCTAAATTTGTTTGTCTGACTTCCTATTTTAACACAAACCTTCGCTTTTTCAAGATTCGCTGCTTTAAAACATGATCAGCGATGAGATGATCGAAGTAACCAGCATGGTTGCGATCACGACCAAAGCGACCACTGCGATCAGACGTTTCTTTTTCTGTTGGCGATTTAATTTACTCATAGTATTCACCTCTTCCGCAAAATCAGTTATAATTTCTATATACCTATTGTATTAAGAAAGGAAATGCGCTATGTTCACATTCTTACTTATATTTATCATATTTCTGATTATCTTAAATGTAACGATCCGCAAAAATGATTCCAGGCAGACCAAACGCGAGGAAGATTTCTGGGAACAGGAACGTGCAGCGAATTTCGCCAGACGCAAAGATATCAGTAATCTTGAATATCTTACCATACCGGCGGAGAAAATACCACACAACCTTCACACCGAAGCGGAGGAAATTCTTGTCAATCTCTCCAATTGTAAGATGCTAAACCTCGCCGGAATCACCAATACCGAGCTCAAATTAACTTACGGTGCCGCCAATCTGGAGGAGCTTTCGGAATACGATGACAATTTTACCCGCTTTGTGCAGGCTGTATCTGCTTACGGCACAGAGCTTGTCGAAGCCGGACAGACCAGTGACGCCCGTGAACTTTTGGAACTGGCAGTCTCCTACCATGCAGATGCAGTGAACATCTATACGACACTTGCGAAAATTTATCAGGAAGCAGGAGAAACCGATAAGATTCAGGATCTGATCCGTTATGCCTCGGAAATCAACACGATTGCTAGTAAGATGATCACCGAGAAATTGCAGACCTATCTTCCGTAGGTCGCGTAGTACTTATCCTGCAGGCGGGATGCTTCACTCCTTGTCAGCGTCTCCCATGCAATTTCATCATGAATATCATGCAGCGCCCGATACTCGCGCAGCCGCTCGATCTGATGTGCAGTTGCCGGTGTCTGGCGCTTTACTTTAAATGTCAGTTCCCGCGGCACGAAAAGCTCTGCTTTTTCCGGCAGGCACTGCTTCATCATGCACTCTAAGATGCGATGCGTCTCTGCCGCATCATCCGGCGCACGATGCGCTCTCTCCCGCTCAATCTGATAATACACACACAGATCTTCTAACTTCTTTGACTGCTCGCCCGGCAGGATTGCACGTGCAATGCGAAGCGTATCACATGCATAAAGTGTGAGTGGAATCCGTTTATTCACTGCCCATTGTTTCACAAAACTGTAATCGAACGTCACGTTATGTCCCACGATCACATCATCCCCGATGAATGCAAGCAGCTGCTGCATCGCTTCATCCTCAGCCATCCCCGCAACAGCCTCCTCATTCGTGATTCCGGTCAGTTCCACTACACGCTCCGGTATTGTCCGTCCCGGATTCACAAGCGCTGTAAAACGCGCCTCCTCCTTGTGATTCCGTACGCGCACCGCACCGATCTCGATCACCTTATCCAGTTTCGGATTGAGTCCCGTCATCTCCAGATCGATCACTGTGTAATCGCCCCGCAGCATATGTTCCGCTTCTTCGTTCTTTCGTTCCATGTACAGCCGCCTTCTTCCTGTTATTCTTGCCCTATCTTACTACAAGATGCGGAAGGGCGCAAATCGATTTTTCTGTTGACAGTAACATGCAAACACGCTATTCTATATCCACCAAAACTCATACTTTTCAAATTCAACGAAGCTACATCATTTTTATTTGTCCGTTCGATGAATTTAAATTGGGTTTACACAAATACACATTCCAGAATCGATGCAATGAGCAGCCTGAACTTGTGCTCGGTGATGAATCCACAAAAATCTTCCTGTGCGCAGGCGGTGATGCAAACGATGTATCGGATGATATGAAAGAATTTTTAGAATGGCTCACAACCGGTAAGACCGGCCAGTGCGAGCTTGTAAACAATCTGGATCTCGCCATTCAGAAAGCCAGGGATCATGAGGAATGGAGGCTTGAATACATGACCTTATTGATGAGAGACCAGGAAATGATGAAAAAAGGACGTGAAGAAGGACGCAATCAAACCATCTTCTCTTACGTACACAAAGGACGCATTACTATTGAAGAAGGTGTAAAGTCTTTACTCAATCATCAATACTTTACACCTTATTTTATCCGCTATTTTGTCTGGATCACAACGCTCTCCAACACGGAATCAATCTGCATTCGTTTTGAACATATATATATACGCATCGGCTTCGCCTGCAGAATCTTCCTGTAAATCATACCGTGCACACAATGCGAGATCACTGTTCCGACCGCTGCCACTTTCCAGCCATATAACACCATCCCTGCGACCAAACTGAACCAGATATGCCTGCTTGCTTTGATAGATGGTAGGATCTGTCTGCACATAATCTTCCCGATCCACCAGATTACCTGTCGTATCATCAAAATTTTCATTTGTCCCCAAAAGTCCAAATGAATACACCTCATCGGTCAGATCATCCCGAAGCCGCAAAATTCCATTCTCTGTGTCCAGACTTTCAACTGAAAAGCCGAATTCAGCAAGTGTCTGTGCATCCTTTGGATGGCTGCTTTTACCCGGATTCGTCATAAAGCACACAAGAATCACCACAACAACTGCCGCCGCAAGAAGCCAAACCCAAGGCTTCGGCTTCTTATAATTGATGATTCCTTTCACACGCTCACGGACACTGATCTCACCGAACGCCACCGGGCTGACAGCGATCCTGTGTTTTCCACTTCCGGCAAAAAGCAAAGCCTGACAATACGTTGCTTTCCAGTCGTTCGTCCTGCTCCTTGTCGCTCTCTCATCGCATGCCACCTCGATGTCCTTGCAAAAAAGCACATAGGCGATCCAACACAACGGATAAAACCAGTAGATTGCAAGCAATAGATACCCAAGTGGCTTCCACAGATGATCACGCCGCATAAGGTGTGCTCTCTCATGCGCGATCACACATTCGCGAAAATCCTCATCCATCCCGGAAGGAAGATAGATCCGTGGTCGAAACATTCCCAGAATAAACGGACTTGAAACCTCATCGCACACGTAGACACCGCTCTCTATGCGGTATGCCGCAACAACCTTTCGTCTCATGCGAAGATACGAACCAAACGCATACAAGAGTAATTCACCAATTCCGATCAACCAGACAATTTCCG
>ERZ1026850.1664-NODE-1664-length-11180-cov-10.929618_pt1 | contig 11180 bp, 10 predicted proteins | sample MGYA00380155_ERZ1026850 | MGnify/ENA primary metagenome ERZ1026850 (study PRJEB33269, sample SAMEA4719791) | human gut metagenome | biome: human-associated habitat; feature: organic feature; material: feces | place: Cameroon | collected 2013-10 ... | reverse complement strand
GTCGGCAGCTCAGATGTGTATAAGAGACAGTTATAATATATAACTATTGAAAAAGATTTGTTAACAAGGTATAATACTTATATTAAAATGGAAAATTATGTCGTTTGTGTTTTCGGCATACGGAAAGGACAGAATGTTATGAAAAAAGTTGCAATCATTATGGGCTCGGACAGCGATTTGCCTATCGTTACTCCGGCTATCAAACAGCTTAAGGATTTGGGTATTGAATCAGAGGTCAGAGTTATGTCTGCTCACCGCACTCCTGAAGCTGCACACGACTTTTCAAAGAATGCCATTGCAAACGGCTTCGGTGTAATTATTGCTGCAGCAGGTATGGCTGCACACTTGGGCGGGGTTTTGGCTGCTTCAACAACTCTCCCTGTTATCGGAATTCCTTGTTCGGCAAAAGTTCTTGACGGTATGGATGCAATGCTTGCAACCGTTATGATGCCTCCGGGAATCCCTGTTGCCACAGTTGGCGTAAATGCGGCAAAGAATGCGGCATTGCTCGCAGCGGAGATTTTGGCTGTCGGTGATGACGAACTTATGCAAAAACTTATTGCTATGCGTGAGGATATGGCAAAGCAGGTTGTTGAAAAAGACAAGGCTCTTCAAGAAAAAATCAAAGAAATATAAAATAAAACAGTAGGGTATAAGGAGATACATTATGGAAAAAAGTTTCAGCGATAGCTATGCAGCAGCAGGCGTAGATGTAACAGCAGGCTACAAATCTGTGGAACTCATCAAATCACATGTTAAGAGAACCAACATTCCGGGTGTAATCGGTGGAATCGGCGGTTTCGGCGGTATGTTTGAGCTTGCGGCCAATGAATACAAAAATCCTGTTCTTGTTTCAGGTACAGACGGTGTAGGAACAAAAATCAAACTTGCATTCCTTATGGATAAGCACGACACAATCGGTATCGACTGCGTTGCAATGTGCGTAAACGATGTTGCTTGTTCGGGTGCAAAGCCACTTTTCTTCCTTGATTATATTGCTTGCGGCAAGAACTATCCTGAAAAGATTGAGCAAATCGTAAAAGGCGTTGCAGACGGTTGCGTGCAGTCTGGTTGTGCACTTGTAGGCGGCGAAACCGCAGAGCATCCGGGTATGATGCCGGATGAGGAATACGACCTTGCAGGTTTCACCGTTGGTATCGGCGAAAAGGACAAACTCGTTTCAGGCGAGCACCTCAAGGCAGGCGATGCTATCATCGGTGTTGCATCATCGGGTATTCACTCAAACGGATTTTCGCTTATTCGCAAGGTGTTCAACATCAACAGCGAAACTATTGCCGTTAAGTATGACGAACTCGGCACAACTCTCGGTGAAACACTCCTCACTCCTACAAGAATTTATGTAAAGCCTCTCCTTACTCTTATGGACAATGTGAGAGTAAACGCTATTTCTCACATCACAGGCGGCGGCTTCTACGAGAATGTTCCGAGAATGCTCAACGACAACACTCTTGCTGTTATCGAAAAGGATAAGTGCTTCAAGCTCCCTATCTTTGACCTTATTCAAAAAACAGGCAACATTCCTGAACATGATATGTACAACACATTCAATATGGGCACAGGTCTTATGCTTGCCGTTGATTCCGACAAGGCTGACGAGGCTGTAAGAATTCTTAATGAAAACGGCGAGCAGGCAACAATCATCGGCGAAATCAAGGACGGCGAAAAGGGAGTAGAAATATGCTAAACATAGCAGTGTTTGTTTCCGGAGGCGGAACAAATCTTCAGGCTCTTATTGACGCACAGGACAGAGGCGAAATCAAAAACGGCAAAATCACTTTTGTTCTTGCTTCAAACGAAAATGCCTATGCGCTTGAGCGTGCAAAAAAAGCCGGAATAGAAAGCACGGTTGTCAACCGAAAAGCATATGATACAAAGGCTGATTATGACAAGGCTGTGCTTGAAGCACTTGACGGCAAAAATATTGACCTTATCGTTCTTGCAGGATTTTTGTCAATCCTCGGCGAAGATTTGGTCAACGAATATAAAAACAGAATTATCAACATTCATCCGAGTCTTATCCCACTTTTCTGCGGTGACGGTTTTTACGGCAAAAAGGTTCACACGGCAGTTCTCAACAGCGGTGTAAAGGTGACAGGCGCAACTGCCCATTTTGTCAACGAAATTACCGATGGCGGTGCAATTATTTTGCAAAAGGCTGTTCCTGTTGAGCAGGGCGATAATGAGGACATTCTTCAGTATCGTGTTATGCGTCAGGCTGAATGGGAAATTTTGCCAAAGGCAGTATCACTTTTCTGCGAGGGCAGAATAAAAATTAACGGCAACAAAACAGAAATTATTTGAGGTTAGATATGAATATAGAATCACTTGCAAAGGAACTTAACACAAATACATATCCGGGACGAGGCATTGTTCTCGGCAAATCAAAGGACGGCAAAAAGGCTGTAATTGCTTATTTCATTATGGGTCGTTCGGTTAACTCACGCAACAGAATTTTTGAAGAAAATGACAGAGGCGGTATCCGCACAAAGGCTTTTGACGAAAGCAAGATGGAAGACCCAAGTCTTATAATTTACAATCCTGTTCTTAAATTTGAGGACAAAACAATTGTTACAAACGGCGACCAAACAGATACGATTTATGATTGCTTTGCAAACGGCAAGTGCTACATTCACGCACTTCGCACTCGTGAGTTTGAACCTGACGCACCAAACTACACTCCAAGAATTTCAGGTGTTGTTAAGCCAAACGGCGACTACAATTTGTCAATCCTCAAGTCAAACAATGGCGAGCCACATTGCGTAAGATGTTTCTTTGAATATCCGGCAACAGCAGGTCTCGGACACTTCATCCACACATATAAATGTGACGGTGACCCAATCCCGTCATTTGAGGGCGAGCCGACTCCTGTTGAAATCGGTGACGAAAGCATTGACGATTTCACCAAAATGATTTGGGATAACCTCAACGAGGACAACAAGGTTTCTCTTTTCACTCGTTATATCGACCTTGAAACAGGTGCAGAGGAAACAAGAATTATTAATAAAAACAACTGATTATATTCGGAGGATATTATGAGAGTATTGGTAGTAGGTTCGGGCGGCAGAGAACACGCTCTTATCAGAAAAATAAAGGAATCAAGCAAGGTTGATTATATTGCTTGCTGTCCGGGCAACGGCGGTATTTCGTATGATGCGGAATGTTTTGATGTCAGCGCAACCGACATTGATGGTGTTGTTGAGCTTGCAAAAAAAATCGATGCTGATTTTGTAGTTGTTGCTCCTGATGATCCGCTTGTACTCGGTATGGTAGATGCACTCAACGAGGCAGGCTTTGCAACCTTTGGTCCAAAGGCAAATGCCGCAATTATTGAAGGCTCAAAGGTTTTCTCAAAGGACCTTATGGAAAAGTACAATATTCCTACTGCTGAATACAAGGTGTTCAACGACCCGGCGGATGTAATTGATTATATAAAGGAAAAGAACGAATTTCCTACCGTTATCAAGGCTGACGGTCTTGCACTCGGCAAGGGTGTAATCATTCCCGAAACACTTGATGAAGCTGTTGCAGGTGTAAAGGAAATTATGGAAGATAAGATTTTCGGCGACTCGGGCAACAATGTTGTTGTTGAGGAATTCCTCACAGGTCCTGAAGTATCGGTTCTTGCATTCACAGACGGCAAGTGCGTAAAACCTATGGTGACTTCTATGGATCACAAGCGTGCACTTGACGGCGACAAGGGTCTTAACACAGGCGGTATGGGCACTGTTTCTCCAAACCCTTATTATACAGAGGAAATTGCCAAGGAATGTATGGAAAAAATCTTCATTCCTACTATTGAAGCTATGAACAGCGAGGGCAGAACCTTTAAGGGTTGCCTTTACTTCGGATTGATGCTCACTCCAAAGGGACCAAAGGTAATTGAGTATAACTGCCGTTTTGGTGATCCTGAAACACAGGTTGTTTTGCCAAGACTTAAAACTGACATTATTGACATTTTTGAAGCAATCAACAACGGCACACTTGCAGATTTGGACATCGAGTGGGATGATAGAGCTTGCACTTGCGTAATTATGGCTTCGGGCGGTTATCCAAAATCTTATCCAAAGGGAATTGAGATTACCGGTCTTACCGACGGTCAGCTTGACGGCATAACCGTTTATCATGCAGGCACAAAACTTCAAGACGGCAAACTTGTAACCGCAGGAGGCAGAGTTCTCGGCGTTACCGCACTTGGCAACGATTTGCAGGATGCACTCAACAAATCTTATGCCGCTGTGGGAAAAATTCACTTTGACGGTGCTCATTACAGAAAAGATATCGGTGCAAAAGCTCTTAAGGCTTTGCAGTAAATATGAACAAATTGTCAATTTTGTCATAAAATACAAAATGTTATTGACAATTATACAAAATGGAATTATACTAATTCCGTAGTATCACTATGCCATAAGTGCGTCATTTGGTACGCAAAATATGATATATAAATAGAAATAAATATATATTTTGGGGGTTTGACTATGGCAACTGTCAAAAAAAGTAATACAAAGAAAATTGTATGGGCAGTTATAGCTGTTATTCTTGTTGTTGCTATTGTAATAACAAGTGTTGTCTTTGCTAAAAACGGCAAAAAAACAGAAGTAACGCTTAATACAGTATCTACAAACTCTATCACTCAGACCGTATCTTCAACAGGACAGGTAAGCTCCGGACTTAAAAAAGAATATAAGCCGGGCACCGTTGCTACTGTTAAAAAGGTGTATGTAGAGGTTGGCGACAAGGTTAAAAAGGGCGATCAACTTGCTGTATTTGACACAAGCAGTCTTGATTCACAGGTTGCAAGCCTTAATTCGGCTTATGCAAATTCAAACGCTTCTTATCAAGAGGCTGTTCAGCATCAGGCTGAAGCGGCAAAGTCTTTGGCTTCAATCAACAAGAGCATTGCAAAGACTGAAAAGAAGCTCAAGAAACTTGAAAAAGAAGAAGCAAAAAAGACTACTACCGCAACGACTAAAAAGGTAACAACAACCACAACTACTACAACAACTACTACAACTCGAAATTGGGGAAGTGTGCCACAGGCAACATCAACAACAGTTTCAACTACTGCATGTACACATGATTTTTCAGATCATAAGTTCGTTGATTCAAATTATTCCGGTCATTATAAAGTGTGCAAAAAATGCGGAACAAAGGTATTTGAAGAACATCATTATGGTTCTGTTCAAAAGTTTGCAAGCGGAAAAGACAAGGAAAATTATCACTATTATAAATGTGCCGATTGTGGATATATAAAGAAAGAAGTTCACGATTTCCCAAGCGGTGTGGGCACAGTAACATGTAAGGTTTGCGGAGAAGCAAAGGCTTCAGGCTTTAATGAAACATCGGCTATGATTGAACTTGCTCTTGAGCAACTTCAACCTGTATTTGATTCTTTGAAGCAACTCGGTGAGGCATCAAAGCAGATTGTTGACCTTCTTCAAAGTCTTGTAAAAGACCTCAGCAATATTGCGAAAGATGTAGATTCTTTGACAAGAACAATTACAATTGTTGCTGATACAATTATGTATCAAATTTCTTCAGGTAACTGGAGTGCAGAAAAAATTGCAGACGCTGTCGGCAAGGCTGTAACCGCTGCTATTAAGCAGGGTATGATTGAATTTATTGACAGCGGTGCGGCAGTTAAAATGATTGAAACTGCTGTTAAATCTGTTGATTGGAAAGCAATCGGCAGAGGCATTGCAGAAACAGAGAACTTCGGTTTGGCTTCGGCTCAAGTTCAACTTGCGGCTCTTTATGCACAAAAAGAAGTTTACACAGTTACTGCTGCCGCTTCAACAGTTAACGCTCAAAAGCAGGCTGCAGCAGCCGCTAAAAATGCTTATGAAGTGACAAAGGCTGCAAGAGATGATCTTGCAAAGGGTTGGAAAGCAGAGTTCTCCGGCGTTATCACAACTTGTGATATTGAAGAGGGCGGACAAACAACTGCACTTTCAACAGGTCTTACTCTTGAAAATATGAAGAAGAGAGTTGTCACAATTTCTCTTGGTGAATACGATGTTCACAAGGTTAAAGAGGGAATGTCGGCAACTGTAAAAACAGCATACGGCAAGTATGACGGCGTTGTTGCTTCAATCGCTCCGACTGCAACAGGCGCTTCACAAGGCTCAATGCTTGACAGTGTAGGTTCAATGGCAGGCATCAGCGGTCTTTCATCACTCACAAATTCAGGTGCGGGCGTTGAATGTAAGGTTGTTGTTGACCACCCTGATGAAAACATCATTGTTGGTTTTGATGCAGATGTTGAAATCGTAACAGGTACATACACTGATGTTCCATGTGTTCCGATTGAATCAATCGTGCTTGAAAAAGAGGGTACATATGTTTATCTCTACAATCCTGAAGAAGAAACCGTAACAAAAACAAAGATTGAAACAGGCGCAACTTCAGATACTTCGTATGAGATAAAATCAGGACTTTCAATTGGTGACCAAATCGTTGCCACTCCTCAAACAGACTACGAGGAAGATTCATTCAAGGTAAAAGTTAAAACTGATAAAACTAAATAAGAGGTAATATAGGTGAATATAACAGAAAGCTTAAAAATCGCTGTAAAGTGTATAAAAGCAAACTGGATGCGTTCCGTTCTTACCATGCTTGGAATTATTATCGGTATCACCTCTGTAATTATGATTGTCGGTGCAGGTACAGGTGTGCGTGACTATATCGTTGGACTTATCGAGGATATGGGTTCAAATGCCGTGCTTGTGTCGGTTGATACAACACAGGCAACCGATAATGACTATATTACACTTGACGATGTAGATAACATAAAAACAAAGGTTTCGGGTGTTGAGCGTTGCTCACCAATGCTTATGGGTTTTGGTAATGCGACTATTGATGCAACCGCAACCGAAGCAACCGTTATGATGGTTGGCGTAAACAGTGATGTTCAGTTTGCCATGACAAATACGTGTGAGTACGGAAGATTTTTTACCGATGAAGAATATTCTGCTAATGCTCCGATAGCGGTTATGGGTATTGAATCAGCCAAGACAGCTTTTGGATATGAGGATGTAACAGGTCAAAGCGTGACCGTTTCTTCGTCAGGTAAATCAATGAAAATCAAGATTTGCGGTGTTGCAAATATCGATTCAATGGTTAACTCACTCGGTGGCGGAACAAACATTGGCTCAATGTTCCAGACCAATTCCGACAAGCCGATGATTGCACTCTTTATGCCTTGTACAACGCTTACACAGATTACAGGTGCAAGTGCAAACCTCTCCAATGTTTTTGTAATTGCAGAGGATGGCAAGGACTATGATGCTGTCGGTAATGCAACAGTAAACTATTTGAAAGCCGTTCACGGCAATTATTCAAACGGTATGTACACTGCACAAAATATGGCAACATATATCGAGATTGTTGACATCATTATGAAAGTTCTCACAATCTTCATTGCCGGTGTAGGTGCAATTTCTCTTATTGTTGGCGGTATAGGCGTAATGAACATTATGCTTGTGTCGGTAACGGAGCGAACGAGAGAAATCGGTATCAGAAAATCGCTTGGTGCTAAAACTCGAGTGATTACGATGCAGTTCTTGACAGAGTCGGTTATTCTCTGCCTTATCGGTGGATTTATAGGCGTCGTCTTGGGCGTAGCGGGTGCATTTGCCGCCTGCTCGATTATAGATATAACGCCGAAGATAAGCATTTGGCTTATTCTCTTGGCACTTCTGTTCTCGTCCGGTGTTGGTTTGTTCTTTGGTATTTATCCTGCAAAGAAAGCCGCACAGCTCAGCCCTATTGACGCACTTCGTTCAGAATAAGATGATTATAAATAAAAGGCTTCCGTTTTGGAAGCCTTTTAATTCTATGAAAAACAAAATGAAAAATCGGTACTGAATTAACAGTACCGATTTGTTTTTTAGGGAAGTGGTTATATTTAATTATCAATTATTTCTCTGCGTATTTGTCGTCACCGTTCCAGCTGTACATAGCTCTGATGCCCTTACCTACTTCTTCAAGTTGGTGAGAAGCTTCAAGCTCTCTTGTAGCTCTGAAGTGTGCCCAGCCGTTGTTTGCTTCTGTGATGAACTTAGAAGCAAATGTACCGTCTTGGATTTCACGAAGGATTTGCTTCATTTCCTTCTTAGTTTCGTCTGTTACAAGACGCTTACCTGTTTCGTAGTCACCGAACTCGGCAGTATTTGAAATTGAGTATCTCATCTTTGAGAAGCCGCCTGAATAAATAAGGTCAACGATAAGCTTCATTTCGTGGATACATTCAAAGTAAGCGTTTCTTGGGTCATAGCCTGCTTCAACAAGTGTTTCAAAACCTGCTTTCATAAGAGCAGTAACACCGCCGCAAAGAACAGCCTGCTCACCGAAGAGGTCAGTTTCTGTTTCGCACTTAAATGTTGTTTCAAGGATAGCAGCTCTTGCACCGCCGATGCCTGCACCGTAAGCAAGTGCTGTATCAAGGCAGTGACCTGAAGCGTCTTGATATACTGCTACGAGGCAAGGAGTACCTTTGCCCTCTTTGTATTCTGATCTTACAGTGTGACCAGGTGCTTTTGGAGCAATCATAAATACATCAACATTTGCAGGTGGTACGATTTGCTTGAAGTGAATGTTAAAGCCGTGTGCAAATGCAAGTGCTTTGCCTTCTGTGAGGTATGGAGCGATGTCGTTCTTGTAGATTGCAGCTTGCTTTTCATCAGGTGTAAGTACCATGATGATGTCTGCAGCCTTAACTGCTTCTGCTGTTGTCATAACCTTAAGACCAAGGTCTTCAACATGCTTCCATGATTTTGAACCTTCGTAAAGACCAACGATTACATTTACGCCGCTTTCGTGAAGGTTGAGTGCGTGAGCGTGACCCTGTGAACCAAAGCCGATGATAGCAACTGTTTTGCCGTCAAGTACGCTCAAATTACAATCTGATTCGTAAAAAATTCTAGCTTCTGCCATTTTTATTTCCTCCAAAGAAATGTTATTTTTGATTTTTCAGCGGTCGGACAAGTTGTTCGACAACTGATTGATTTATTTCTTAATTCACATTATATATCGTATGATGTCCTATGTCAATAGAAAATTTTTATTTTTTTCAAAGACCTTCTATTGCGTGCAGAATGTGGAGCCTCATTGCTGTCCTTGCACCCTCTGCGTTGCGTGCCTTTAGGAAGTCCATAATCAGCCTGTCGTCATTGAGATTGTCACGGTTTACATTCTCATCCTTTTGCATAACGATTACACCGTTTTTGATTGCATTGAAGATAATCGGCATAAACTGCTTTACAAAAGCATTGTGTGTTGCGTTTGCAATACTTTCATGGAACTTTTGTTCCTCATATGTTCTGTCCTCGCCCGATTTTATCTTTGCTTCGACAGCTTCGCCGTACTTGCAAATAATCGCTATTTCCTCGTCTGTTGCTCGCTGTGCCGCATAATAAGCGCAATCCGGCTCAAACATCAATCTCATTTCAAACAGGTCATCAAGCCCACTGCTGATTTCGCCGAGGTCATTACTTTCAATTGTGGTGTTTGAGGTGACGAATGTGCCTTTGCCACGCTTGATTTCAAGTATTCCTCCAAGAGTCAAAATCCTGACAGCTTCACGCAGGGTAGAACGGCTAACACCGAGTTCGGAGGCAAAATCGTTTTCGTTTGGCAATTTGTCACCGACTGAAAAACGCCCCTCGTCCTCTATCATAGATTTGATTCTGTTTGCTGTAATATCCGATAATTTGCTTGTGTTTGACATAGCATCATCTCCTTTATGTATGATAATACCACAAAACAACAGACAAGTCAACAGGTTGTCAGACATCATATTTTTAAATTATTTTTGCAATAGCTATTGTAAATTGTGAACAAATGTTATAGAATGTAATTAATTCTAATATATAAGGCAGAAGGTGTAATAATGAATAAAGCCGTAAAAGTAAGATACTACATTGAATCGCTTTGCATTTACGATTTTAAGCAAGACGAGATTATAAACGCATTGTATGATTTGCTTAATTCTCTTGAGGACGAAACTGTTTTGACAAAGCAGAGCAGATTTTTCAATCTGTTGTCGTCACATCATTCGCTCAGGCATTATGTGTCAAAACTTATTTTGACAGATGACAATGTGTTTACCAAGGCAGCTGCGGCAGGCAAATGTGATGAACTTGACCCATCTATTCTTGACGGCGTAAAAGCTGATTTGGAAAAACTTGAGGCTATCGCTTCAATTTCGGCAGAGGATATTTATAAAGCAGAAGAGGACAGTGATATTGCGGATGTCCTCAAAACTATGCCAAAGTGGAATCCGAACGGCAGAGCAATGCTTCCGCTCACCGACAACTGGGCAGAGCATATCGAGGACTTAAAGTCATTCCACAGAACGAACGGCTATGGTATGTTTGCAAAGTTTGTTGCGTTCACTTGGAGAAATGAGGAGTTTGTTCCGATTACGGCTATTGATTCCATTCGCTTGACCGACCTTAAAAATTATGAGGTTCAGCGTGGCAAGGTTGTTGATAATACCGTTGCTTTCATTTCTGATTTGCCGGCAAATAATGTTTTGCTTTATGGCGACAGAGGCACCGGCAAAAGCTCCACCGTTCACGCAATCCTTAATGAATATAAGGACAGAGGTTTGCGAATGATTGAGATTTCAAAGGGCGACATCAACGATTTGACTATGATTAGGGAAAAGATTTCCGACAGCCCGATGAAGTTCATCATCTTTATTGATGATTTGAGTTTTGACAATCACGATGATTCGTTCGGTGAGCTAAAGGCGGCGCTTGAGGGTTCACTCTCCGGCAGACAAAACAATACGCTGATATATGCAACATCAAACAGACGACATCTCATAAAGGAAAATTTCTCCGACCGTGAAAATGATGTTAACCGTTCCGATACTCTGCAGGAAGAACTTTCGCTGTCTGACCGATTCGGTCTTTCAATCACATTCATCAATCCTGACAAAAAGGATTTTGAAGATATTGTTCAAAAAATTGCAACCGACAGAGGACTTAAATCCGATATGGAAAAGATACTTTTCACCGCAGAACAGTGGGCAAGACGCAGAGGCGGTCGCTCTCCGAGATGCGCCCGTCAGTTTATCGACTATGTTGAAAGTTGTGAAAAGCGAAATATCGAATGGTAAAAATTTGATAAATATGAATTAATTAATTGTTAAAAAT
>ERZ1026850.1662-NODE-1662-length-11181-cov-4.764695_pt1 | contig 11181 bp, 13 predicted proteins | sample MGYA00380155_ERZ1026850 | MGnify/ENA primary metagenome ERZ1026850 (study PRJEB33269, sample SAMEA4719791) | human gut metagenome | biome: human-associated habitat; feature: organic feature; material: feces | place: Cameroon | collected 2013-10 ... | reverse complement strand
GCTCCCCCTGTGAGGAGGAAAGACTGCACGCGCAGTGGGGTTTATCGACACGCAGAGGGCGGCGGGAGTGATCCCGCCGCCCTCTTTGTTCGCGGATAGTTCGTGACTACTTATCAAACGAGGGGTTCATGAAGTAGACGTTCTTTTCGCTGAGGCGATCCTTGGCGAGCCGCAGACCCTCGCCGAACCTCTGGAAATGGACGATCTCGCGGGCGCGCAGGAACTTAATGGCATCGTTCACGTCCGGGTCGTCGCTGAGGCGCAGGATATTGTCGTAGGTCAGCCGTGCTTTCTGCTCGGCCGCCAGATCCTCCGTCAAGTCGGCGATCATGTCGCCGGTGACGGCGATGGAGCCGGCAGTCCACGGGAAGCCGGAGGCAGCAGTGGGATAGACGCCGGTGGTGTGATCCACGAAATAGGCGTCGAACCCGGCGGTGCGGATGTCCTCATCAGACAGGTCACGGGTCAGCTGATGGACGATGGCACCGATCATCTCCATGTGCCCCAGTTCCTCTGTGCCGACAAAGGAAATAAAAGAGACACGAAGCTTTGAAAGCGTTGCGGCACAAAAGTTTCAAGGCGTGGAAAGCAGCGAAAACGCGAATGTGCGAAAGGCGGGATGGCTCCGCTCATTTGCTATCGACTACCAGCATCGTGGGGTAGGCAAGCACTATTGCGTCAATGTGATGGCAGCGCTTACAGAGGGAGGTGTGGCAGAGTGAAGGAGTACATTCAGCAGCTTTCACCGGACAAGCTGATGCCATTTCAGAAACATCCCTATCAGGTGCGGGAGGATGCCGCTATGGACGAGCTGGTGGATAGTATCCGTGTCCATGGCGTACTGTCGCCGCTGCTGGCGCGACCAAAAAGGGAGGGCTACGAGCTGGTCAGCGGGCATCGGCGGCGTCTGGCGGCGCAGAAGCTGGGTTTACCCACCGTGCCGGTGCTGGTGCGGGAAATGACCGACGATGAAGCGGTGATCCTGATGGTGGACAGCAACCTCCAGCGGGAAAACCTGCTGCCCAGCGAAAAGGCGTTTGCGTACAAGATGAAGTTGGAGGCCATGAAGCGGCAGGCGGGAAGACGTTCAAAAAATTCGCCGCAACTTGCGGCGAATTTGAGGACAGATGATGAAATTGCAAAACAGGCTGGTATAAGCGGCGATACGGTACGCCGTTACATTCGCCTGACCAACCTCGTCCCACCGCTGCTTCAGATGGTGGACGATGGCCGTATCGCCTTTTCTCCCGCCGTGGAATTGTCGTACCTCGCACGAGACGAGCAGGCGGAATTGTGGGATCTGATCGGACGAGAGGACGCCACGCCGTCGTCGTCGCAGGCACTCCGCATGAAGAAGCTCTCCCGCGAGGGCGGGCTGACGGCGGAGGAACTGTACACCATTCTCACCGAGGAAAAGCCCAACCAGAAAGAGCAAGTCCGCATCAAAACGGAGTCCCTGCGAAAGTATTTCCCGCGCAATTACTCCGTCCAGCAGATGGAACGGGAAATTCTAAAGCTGCTGGAGACCCGTTATCGGACGCGGAATAGGGGGGAGCGGTGATTCCGTACACTGGTGTTATACGGACAAGCCCTGTAAAATGGCCGCAGGAGGTGCATCACATGAGCGAAAGATTACAGGAATCCTTACCGCAGAACATCTATCGGAATGGAATCTGCTACGAACTGCGCGGCGAGCAGTACTATCCGTGCCTGCTGGTGCCGCCAGAGCTGGATGCCAGTGAGGAAGAGCAGCTGCGATTCATTATCCGGCAGATGGCGGAGGCGCAGGGGATTGATGAGGACTTAAAGGTACGAGACCCTATGGCGTGGGTCGGTGCGATGAACAACATCAAAAGCGCGGCTCTTGAGATCATGCGGGAGTCCAAATGACGCCCCAAAAAAGAAACAAAAGAAAAAAACCAACGCAAGCGGAGACAGGTCAAATGCCTGCCTCCGCTATTTTTTATAGAGGAGCATGGAATGGACTATTTTTGCAAATCGGAATCCGAAGCCTATGCGTTTTACAGGATTCCCAAGCTGTTATTTACGCATATCTACTACAAAGACTTGCCGTGTGAAGCGAAACTGCTTTACGGAATGCTCGTGGACAGAATGACGCTTTCCGACCGGAATTTCTGGAGGGATCGAGAGGGAAATACCTACATCTATTTCAGTGTTGAGACGATTATGCGGAGTCTCAACTGCGCCCATGGTAAGGCAGAAAAGCTCCTGGCCTCACTGGAAGACTATGGGTTGTTAGATCGTAGGCGGCAGGGCCTTGGAAAACCTTCACGGCTATATCCGCAGCCATTTGCCCGTGAGATGTAATCCTGGATTTCGGAGTTTTGGCGCGACGAAATTCGGTGCTGCTGGAACGCCGGTTTTCGGCGTTCAATAAGACAGAGAAAATAAAACTGATTGGTTAAGAAACTGAATGCGACAGGAAAGGACGGAATGATTATGAAAGAGAATAAGATCAGAAACAAACAGGTCAACGTTCGGCTGACAGAAGCGGAATACAGGCGTTTGGACGAGGCGGCACAGGCCAGCGGATTAGGGAGGTCGGCTTATCTTCGGATGGTACTGTACGCCTCGTGGCTCCGTGAGGGAGCCAAAAAAGAAAAATAGAAATGGTGCGTATTGCACGAGCAGCCACCATAATGGCGCAGACGCTTCCGCCGTAGGAGGAAACAGATTCTGTATTGCGAATGCGATACGGAATCTGTTTCCGCAAGCATAGCATTTTGACAGCAAAATGCGCTTGTTAAGGGGACATCCCCCTAATACCCCCGCTATCGCAATATCAATAATTTGCGCCTGAACAGGGTTTTCCCGTTTAGGTGCAAATTTCATGTATGGAAGAGCACAGGTATTTTCAGCAATTCTGCTATATGTGTATTCTCACTTCTAGGTGGAGTGCGGGAAAAATCAAAAATGCAATATATTTATTGCTTTTTATAACAAAAGGGCGTATACTGGAAACAGTAATTTGACCAAGCGGGATAGTTGCCAAAAGAAGTTAATTTGTTATAATTGATGTAAAGAGTACAGTGAAAAGGAGAACGACCATGGCGGACATAAAGAGAGAACAGGAACGCGATGAGCTGCACCGTGCGATTTGGAATATCGCGGATGAGCTGCGCGGCAGCGTAGATGGCTGGGACTTCAAGAGCTATGTTCTTGGCACCATGTTTTATCGCTACATCTCTGAAAATCTGGCTTCCTACATAAATGCCGGGGAAATAGATGCCGGTGACAAAGATTTTGATTATGCCAAGCTGCCCGACAGCGTGGCAGAGGAGATTCGGGACGAGATGATAAACTCGAAGGGCTTTTTTATGCTGCCCTCCGAGCTATTCTGTAATGTCCGGCAGCGGGCTGCACAGGATGAAAACCTCAACGAAACGCTGGAAAAGGTCTTTACCCATATTGAGGAATCTGCCAAGGGGTCTTTCTCCGAGGCCAGCTTTGCGGGTCTGTTCGATGATTTCGATGTAAACAGCAACAAGTTGGGCGCAACTGTCGCCAAGCGCAACGAGAAGCTCTGCAAGCTGCTCAACGGCATCGGCGAAATGAAGCTGGGCGAGTTCAAGGACAACCAGATAGACGCCTTTGGCGACGCCTATGAGTTCCTGATGACCATGTACGCCTCCAACGCCGGCAAGAGCGGCGGCGAGTTCTACACACCCAGCGAGGTGTCCGAGCTGCTGGTGCGGCTGGGTACGGTGGGCAAGACGCAGGTGAATAAGGTCTACGACCCTGCCTGCGGCTCCGGCTCCCTGCTGCTGAAGACCACCAAGATTCTGGGGCCGGAGGGTGTCCGTATCGGCTACTACGGGCAGGAAATCAACATCACCACCTATAACCTGTGCCGCATCAATATGTTCCTGCATGATGTGGGTTACGATAAGTTTGACATCGCCTGCGATGACACGCTGACCAATCCGCTGCACTGGGACGATGAGCCCTTTGAACTCATCGTGTCCAATCCGCCCTATTCCATCAAGTGGGCCGGGGACGAAAACGCCCTGCTTATTGACGACCCCCGTTTTTCGCCTGCCGGTGTGCTGGCTCCCAAGAGCAAGGCCGACCTTGCCTTTGTGATGCACTCGCTGTCGTGGCTCGCCAACAACGGAACGGCGTCTATCGTCTGCTTCCCCGGTATCATGTACCGTGGCGGCGCGGAGCAGAAAATCCGCAAATACCTTATCGACAACAACTTTGTTGATTGCATTATCCAACTTCCCAGTAACCTGTTTTTCGGAACCTCCATCGCCACCTGTATCATGGTGCTGAAAAAGAATAAGCCTGACAATTCGACGCTGTTTATTGACGCCTCCAAGGAGTGCATCAAGGTCACAAACAACAACAAGCTGACGGCGGAGAACATCAGCCACATCGTGGACTATTTCACAGCCCGTGAGGATGTTCCCCACATCTGCCACCGCGCCGCCTATGAGGAAATCAAGGAGCAAGAGTATAACCTCTCCGTCAGCACCCATGTGGAGCCGGAGGACACCCGCGAAGTCATTGACATCGTGAAGCTGAACGCGGAAATCGAGGAAATCGTGGCGCGGGAGAATGTCCTGCGGGCGGAGATTCAGAGGATTATTGGGGAGATTGAGGGGTAATAGAGGAGGCGCGATATGGTTGGCGAATTGCGTAATCTCGGAGAGTGCGGGAAGGGCGTTCACAAAAGGTGGATTTGGGCAGAAAAGAAAGATTTTGATAGAATATGCGATTACCTTCAGAAGATTGGCAACTCTATCCAAGACTTAAATCGGGAAATATCAGTCTTGGACAAACCAACAATGAAAGATGTTATATTTGTTATTGTCTTGGTAGACTGGATATGTGAAGCGTTTGAGATTCTTCAAGGTTTTCTTCGTCCTGCTTTATTGAACGATTTTACCTATCAAAAAGAAGCCGAGCTACAGCAATCAAAAAGATATTTTAAGGCACTACGTTCTTTCGTTGTGGCGCATCCATTATCCACTAATCGCCACAATGACTATGGATTTGACGGTGATTTTATATGTGTTGATACTGTGGCAGAGATTCCTTCATTCTTTGCTGATATTGCATTGAAACGTTCTGCATTCTATGTAGATTACATGGGATTACACAGGTGGAGAGATGGAATGAAGGCAGACTTTTTCCTCTGTTCATATTCTAAACGAATTGATGAAATGAAGTTCTATAAACATATAGGGTGTAGCTTTGCAGATATTTACCGTGTTGCGGAGTTGCACATTGACAAACTGTATGCCTTGGATAAACATTTATCAAAAAAGAAGAAAAAGGACTTTGGTGTATAAGATGACAAAAATCAATGAATTGATACAGCAGCTTTGCCCGGATGGGGTGGAGTATAAAACTCTTGGCGAGTTGGGAAAGTTCTTTGGCGGTCTAACGGGCAAATCGAAAGACGATTTTACCGATGGCAACGCAAAGTTCATTACCTATAAAAATGTTTACGCTAACCCTTCGTTGCAGATTGATGTAGAGGACAGAGTTAAAATCGCCGATGGCGAGAGGCAGCGTACATTGCAATACGGAGATGTCATTTTCACAGGTTCTTCCGAAACCCCAGACGAATGTGGTATTTCTTCCGTTGTAACGGTGAAAATAGAAGAAAAGTTGTACTTGAACAGTTTCTGCTTCTTTTTCCGTTTTGATGATTTGAACATCATGCTACCAGACTTCGCAAAACATCTGTTTCGTTCAAATGAATTGAGATACCAGATTGGCAAAACAGCCAGCGGTGTTACTCGTTATAATGTTTCTAAGAAGCTGATGGAAAAAGTGAGCATCCCCGTCCCACCTCTGCCGGTGCAGAGTGAAATTGTCCGCATACTGGACAATTTCACCGAGCTTACCGCCGAGCTTACCGCCGAGCTTACCGCCGAACTTACCGCCCGTAAGAAGCAGTATGAGTATTATCGGGATAAACTGCTGATGTTCGATGTCTTCGGGGGGGGGACAAGTAAATGCGAACGAAGAATACTTGGCGATATTGCAAAGTTTACTTACGGCTATACAGATAAAGCAAAAAAATGCAGGTGATGTTCGATTTATTAGAATAACCGACATTAACGACAGTGGGTATCTGAGTCCATCTGATGCAAAATATATTGATTTGACCGAAGAAAGCAAAAAGTATCTATTAACGAAGGACGATTTACTACTCGCTCGTACTGGAGCGACATACGGCAAGACGCTGTTCTTTGATAGTGATTAGCCTGCGGTATATGCGTCATTCTTAATTAGGATTGTTCTCGATAATGCAGTGATAAGGAATAGATATTACTGGCATTTTTCAAAATCCTAGTTATATTGGGAGCAAGTTGAAAAATATGTTTCAAAAGGTGGCCAGCAGCAATTTAATGCCAATGCGATAAGCCGGGTGAAGGTTCCAATTCCTTCTTTAGAAGTACAGGATAGGATAATCAATGTCCTCGATAACTTTGATGCCATCTGCTCCGACCTGAACATTGGATTGCTTGCCGAAATCGAGGCAAGACAGAAGCAATACGAATACTATCGGGACAAGCTTCTGACGTTTAAGGAGGCAAAAGCATGAGTGTTTCTTTTCACGAAATTGAGAATTGTTGGAATTATTACTTGAGCATAGAAGAAAATTTAAACGAAACATCTCGTTACATCGAACCAACTGGACAAGAAAATGTGTATTCATTTGAGTTTCAGAAGGTCATCATGCTCTGCGGCGCCGAAATTGAAAGCGTATTCAAATTGATTTGTAGCGCGGTGGATGAAAACCATTCATGCGGTAATATCAGCGAATACAAGAAGATAATTTTAAGAGCGTTCCCTAAAATTGGGGAAACACGGGTTATCGTACCTCGATGGGGTGGGAAGAATATATTTCCATTTGGGCGGTGGACGGAGGGACCTCTTGGATGGTGGTCTGCCTATACCGAAGTAAAGCATAATAGGATTTCAAAGTTTTCAAATGCGACATACAAGAACGCCGTGTATTGCCTCGCCGCACTATATGTTTTGATTTTATATTTATATAGAATCAACGGCTACGATTGTAAAGGTGATGATTCAAGATATTTTTGTAGCGACTACTATCCCATTCCCTTTTATGCACAAAGACCAAGCGACCTACCGGATTTTTGTGATGTTGAAAGTGAGGAAGTAATGCCATGAGCCAATATAACATCATCGCGTCTACCACTGAGAGCACCGTGGTGGCGGAATATACGCCGGGAACGCGGCGTTCAGACAGTTATCAGAGCGAGGCGCAACTGGAAAAGGAGTTTATCCGCCTGCTGTGTGAGGTAGGCTATACTTACCTGCCCATCCATACTGAGGCGGACCTCGTCGCCAACCTCCGCACACAGTTGGAAAAGCTGAACAACTACCAGTTTACCGATGGCGAGTGGGAGCGGTTCTTCCAGCAGAGCATCGCCAACGCCAACGAGGGCATCAAGGAAAAAACCCGTCGGATACAGGAGGGCGACACGGCGCAGGCGTTCAAGCGGGATACCGGCGAGTCGAAGAACATCCGGCTGCTGGATAAGAAGTGCATCCACAACAACACGCTGCAGGTCATCAACCAATATACCGTCTCTCAGGCGGAAGGCGCGGCGCACGACAACCGCTACGATGTGACCATCCTCGTCAACGGGCTGCCCCTCGTCCATGTGGAGCTGAAGCGGCGGGGCGTGGCTATCCGCGAGGCGTTCAACCAAATCAACCGCTATAAGCGCGACAGCTTTTGGGCGGGCAGCGGGCTTTTTGACTATGTGCAGATATTCGTTATCTCCAACGGAACGAATACGAAATATTATTCCAACACCACCCGCTTGGGGCATATTAAGGATTTCAACGCCGCTGCGGTACGGAAGCGTGGCAAGACCAGCAACAGCTTTGAGTTTACATCGTTCTGGGCGGATGCCAAAAACCACATCATCCCCGACCTGATGGACTTCACCAAGACCTTCTTTGCCAAGGCCACGATACTGAATATCCTGACGAGGTATTGCGTTTTTACCTCGGAGGATTTGCTGCTGGTGATGCGCCCCTATCAAATTGTCGCCACGGAGCGCATCCTCAACCGCATTGAAATCGCCACCAACTATAAGTGGTACGGCACGGTGCAGGGCGGCGGGTACATTTTCCACACCACCGGCTCCGGCAAAACGCTGACCAGCTTCAAAACAGCCCAGCTCGTGGCAGACCTGCCGCATATCAGCAAGGTGCTGTTCGTGGTGGACCGCAAGGACTTGGACTATCAGACCATGAAGGAGTACGACCGCTTTGAAAAGGGCGCGGCCAACGGCAACACCTCCACCGCTATTCTGACGCGGCAGCTTGAGGACCCCAACGCCAAAATCATCATTACCACCATTCAGAAGCTGGCAAAGTTCATCAAGAAAAACGCCGGTCATCCGCTGGCAGATAAGCAGGTGGTCATCATCTTTGACGAGTGCCACCGCAGCCAGTTCGGTGAAATGCACCTTGCCATTACCCACTATTTCAAGAAATACCATCTGTTCGGCTTTACGGGCACGCCTATCTTTACGGACAACGCCGGCAGCGGCAAGACCCCGACCCTGCGAACCACCGAGCAGGCCTTTGGCGACCAGCTTCACGCCTATACCATCGTGGACGCTATCAACGACAGGAATGTGCTGCCGTTCCGCGTGGACTATGTGCAGACGATGAAGGAGGAGCCGGACATTGACGACAAGCCGGTGTGGGACATCAAGCGCGAGGAAACCTACCTCACGCCTGAGCGCATTACTGATGTTACAACGTACATACTGGAAAGATTCAATCAGAAAACCTACCGCAACGAAAAGACCTACACATTCAATGTGCTGCAAAATATCGGCGAGGTGGCCTCCGCCAAGCGGCAGAACGATGTGGAGGAAATCAAACGCCAGCAGCGCGTCAGCGGCTTCAACTCCATCTTTGCCGTATCCTCCATCACAGCAGCCAAGCTCTATTATGAAGAGTTTAAGCGGCAGATGGATACCGACCCCAGCAAAAAGCTGCGCGTCGCGCTGATTTACAGCTATGGGGCGAATGAGGTAGAGGCGGACGGCATCTTGGACGAGGAAAACCCCGAAGATACCTCCGCGCTGGACCAGAGCTCACGCGATTTCCTCGATATGGCTATCCGCGACTATAATCTGATGTTCCACACCAATTACAGCACCGATAGCGATAATTTCCAGAGCTACTATAAGGATGTATCTCTGCGGATGAAGAACAAGGAGCTCGACCTGCTTATTGTGGTCAATATGTTCCTGACGGGCTTCGATGCCACCACGCTCAATACGCTGTGGGTGGATAAGAACCTGAAGATGCACGGGCTTTTGCAGGCGTTTTCGCGCACAAACCGCATTCTGAACTCTATAAAGACCTTTGGCAATATCATATGCTTCCGCAATCTGCAAAAGCGTACAGACGCCGCCATAGCGCGTTTCAGCGATGCTACGACCAACGGGGTCGTGACGCTGCGCCCATTTTCCGACTATTACAACGGCTACACGGATGAAAAGGGTAAGTACAACGAGGGATATGTGGACTTGATTGCCACCTTGCAGCAGGACTTCCCCCTTACCGATGTGCGTATCGTTGGTGAGGCACGCCAAAAGGCATTTATCCGGTTGTTTGGAGCCATCCTGCGGATGCGGAATCTGCTGGTCGCCTTCGATGATTTCAAGGGCATGGAGATACTTTCCGAACGCGATATGCAGGACTATATGGGCCGCTATCAAGACCTGTATGACGAATGGCGTGGCCGCTCCGAGCATGAGAAGGAGGACATCACGGACGATGTAGTGTTTGAAATCGAGCTTATCAAGCAAATTGAAATCAACATCGACTATATCCTTATGCTCATGCAAAAATACCGTGACAGCCATGGCAAGAATAAGGAAATCGCCATCGCCATTCAGAAGGCCGTGGAGTCCAGTTCTGAGCTCCGCAGCAAGAAGGCTCTTATCCAAGGGTTCCTCGCCGGTATCAATGACGTGGATGATGTGGTCAATGCGTGGCACGATTTTGTCGCCGTCGAAAAGGAAACGCAGCTTGCGACATTGATTTCGGAGGAACGCCTGAAGGATGCGGAAACGAGGCAGTTCATGGCAAACGCCTTCCGCGACGGTGCCATTAAGACGACCGGCACGGAGATTGACGGTCTTTTGCCGCCTATGTCACGCTTTGGCGGAGGAAATCGCGCAGAGAAGAAACGGGTCGTTACGGAGAAGCTGGTTGCATTCTTCGATAGATTCTTTGGAATTGGATGAGAGGTGAGTCCGAATGCCAAGACAGAAAAAGGATAGCGTCCCCATCTGCTACCGCATCGAGAGAAGCGTCTATGAGCGGCTTCAGGCGTATGCGGAGGATAAGGGACAAACAATGACTATGGCTGTTGAGCGGCTTCTGACGAAAGCCCTCGATGCCGAAGAAAAGAAAGAAGACAACTAAAAAAGAATCTGGCGTCCGAACAGGATGCCAGATTCTTTTCGTGCTTTTTGTTTACTCGGAGGAAATCCCACAGGAAAGTTAGGAGAGATTGGGGTCACGGTTTGTTTGACTTTGTTCGCAGAAAGGTATATAATATATACAGTAAAAAACTGCGACAGGGCTAATTACCAGCCGCACTATCCAACAGTCCTGTGCTTTCTACAGGGCTGCTTTTTGCTATTTTGAGATAAGGAGAATGTCCATGGAATATATGTCCATCACACAGGCAGCAGAGAAGTGGGGCATCACCCCACGACGTATTCAAGTTCTCTGTAAGGCGGAACGCATCCCCGGCGCGATCCGTATCGGTTATGTATGGGCCATTCCCGCAGACGCCGAGAAGCCCAAGGACGCAAGAGTGCGAAGCGGGAAGTATGTGAAGGCAGCTCCATAAAAGGAGAACGCACATCACGAAGAGCTTTGAACATTATCAAAAGAATTTGGCAGTATTACGTCGTTCAGACAAGCAAAATTTAAGCGAGGATTATCTTCTTGTAATGGAGCGCAGCCCCATCAAGGATGTGGAGATCAAGATGCTGCTGAAGGCGGCACTGTCCGACGAGGTAGGCAGCTGTGAGGTGTATATGATGGGCATCGACCACAGTTATTATTACGAAGGGTACACGACCTTCAAGGCGGAAGATTTGAGCAAGGAATGAGGTGCAGATATGC
>ERZ1026850.1652-NODE-1652-length-11245-cov-4.175246_pt1 | contig 11245 bp, 11 predicted proteins | sample MGYA00380155_ERZ1026850 | MGnify/ENA primary metagenome ERZ1026850 (study PRJEB33269, sample SAMEA4719791) | human gut metagenome | biome: human-associated habitat; feature: organic feature; material: feces | place: Cameroon | collected 2013-10 ... | reverse complement strand
TTGTCGATCGGTCCCTTGTAGGAAAGATCTTCCTGAACCTCCAGATAACCCAGTCCGCCCATTCCAATTTCAGTTGCAAATTTCAGCATCTTTTCATGGAAGCCCTTAGACTGATGTCCTTCTATCTTGATTGCACGGACCGTCTTATTCTGGAACGGCTTAAAGGTACATTTATTGAAGAATTCGGACAGGTCAATAATCCGAAGCGGGTTTCTTAAATCCGGCTTATCGGAACCGAACTCCAGCATGGCCTGCTTGTAGCTGATAATCGGATAAGGCGCCCTCGTTACCTCATAGCCTTCCGGTGCGAACTTCTCAAAAGCAGCGGTCAGGACTTCTTCACCAACCTTAAACACATCTTCCTGTGTTGCAAAGCTCATCTCGAAGTCAAGCTGATAGAACTCACCGGGAGAGCGGTCTGCTCTGGCATCCTCATCACGGAAACAGGGTGCAATCTGGAAATATTTATCCACACCGGAAACCATGAGCAGCTGCTTATACTGCTGGGGTGCCTGTGGAAGTGCGTAGAACTTACCCTTGTAATGTCTGGACGGAACAATGTAATCTCTTGCACCTTCCGGAGAAGAAGCACAAAGAATCGGTGTCTGAACCTCCATAAATCCCATTTCCGTCATTTTCTGGCGAAGGAATGCGATTACCTGGGAACGGAAAATCATGTTGCTCATCACCTTCGGATTTCTCAGGTCAAGGAAACGATATTTCAGACGCAGATCCTCACGGATTTCCTTGGATGTTGCAATTTCAAAAGGAAGCGGACGGTATACCTTTCCAAGAATCTCTACGCTGTGTGCCTCCAACTCAATGGTTCCTGTAGGAATCTTCGGGTTATAGGTTTCCTCATCTCTTTTTTCGATTTCACCAAGGACACTGATGCAGTCCTCCTTATTGATTCCCTTTAGCAGGGAGGTGTCACGCATAACGATCTGTAAAACGCCATACATATCTCTTAAGTCGATAAAGGATACGCCGCCGTGGTCACGGATGTTCTCTACCCAGCCGGCCACTCTTCGTTCCTTACCAATGTCATTTTCCGATACCTGATTTAAGGTACATTCACGATACAATGTTGATAATTCCATCTCTCTTCTCCTTGTTTTTATTTGCATTCATCAAACTCTCTGATTTCAGCCATATCATTCATGAGTTGGTCATTTACACATACCGTCTGACCATGTTGATGCTCTCCAACAGCTCACTGCATATTGGGCATCCCCGACAGAAATGCTTATACAAAAAAAATCCTGAATTGATCTTTCATCAATTCAGGACGAATAAACCTATCCGCGGTGCCACCTGATTTACTGCCATGCAGTCACTTTCACCAATGAAATTACGGCTCGGAAGTTGTTATTCTCTCAGATTCATTCTGCCGGCTTCTCACCATCCCGGCTCTCTTTAAGCGATAATCCAAGATACTCGTCTTCGTCAACGCCACATACTCTATAATAATAAGCTAGAATGCCCGTTTTGTCAATAAATGATACCCGAAAAAAACATTTGCATAAAATCCTGCATTTCCATCGACAAATTATTCATTTTATTGACAGATTCCTCACCGATACATCCTGATTTTCTCTGAAACAGCGGAAATACGCGACTCAAACTGTTCATAGAAAGATGCAGCTCCCATTTCATATTGGTTTACATAAAACTCATTTAATGCCAGCATATTCAAATTCCGGACAATTTCTTCATTCTCCGTATGGGTAATGATCTCCTGTACTTCTTTCAGAAAATTATGCCAGCTCCGGATATAATTTTCATAAACCGACAGCTCCGGAATACCGAGCCACTTTTTAATTTTCACCTTGGAGCGGTTTGGGTAAGCACACTCATGAATCTGCCAGAAATATTTGAAATCCCCATCCTCATAGATTCTTCCGAGTGGAAACAGCCGGCAGAATCCCGGACGCAGCTCATGGATGCTGCAACGTCCTTCTGAATTCAGGAATCCGCATTGCAGAGTACCTTCCTGCATTTTGAGATTCGGCTGGATGATTCCGTCTACCACATGAAGCTCGATCTTTCCCTGCATGAGTTCCGCAAATGATGTATGTAAGCCTTTTTCCAACTGATACAGATCATAAGGATCCAGAATAATGGACTCCCCCATATTGTGACAGCAGGCTGAACACCCCTTACATTCCTGACATTCGATTCGCACCATGTCATTGGCTGTATATAATTTTCCATCTGAAATCTCTGAAAGATCAATCTCCCGCAGCATGTGTTTCTCCTACATATTATAAAGTGATGTCGGGGTCAAAAGCCCCCGACTTTGATACCTACGGATTGCTATGAAATACCGTTACAGGGTATCCGGGAAATACATCATCTGCCTGACAGACGCCTGCTTTTCCTTACCTTCACAGCTGCGATACAATACCTGTTATTCATCAGGATTCCAATACCCCTTTGTTTTCCTGCTTCATCAGGTCTGCTACCGAAATATCATCGAGATAATCATTAATCATCTCATCGAGCTTAATCCACATGGGAAGTGTCCGGCATTCATCTGCACGTTCACAGGGATCTGAACCACATTCCAGACAGGATACCGGAGCAAGCGTCCCCTCTGTAAGCCGCAGGACATCTCCGATTTTGTAGTCCGCAGGCTCCCTGCTTAAACGGTAGCCGCCACCTTTGCCATGGATTCCTTCCACCATTCCTGCTTTCGAAAGCAGAGTCATGATGCTCTCACTGTATTTCTGTGATATATGTTGTCTTACTGCAATTTCCTTTAAGGGAATATATTCACTGGTATTCTGCTCTGCCAGATCTACTAAAACCCGGAGTGCATACCTTCCTCGCGTGGAGATCAGCATAAAATATCACCCATCCTTCTCACAATTATTCTGCAAATAAAGGAGTAGAAAGATACCGGTCTCCTGTGTCCGGAAGCAGAACAACAATATTCCTGCCTTCATTCTCCGGGCGCTTTGCCACTTCCAATGCTGCCCACACGGCTGCTCCGGAAGAAATACCCACCAGTACGCCTTCACTTGTTCCGATCTTCTTACCAAGTGCAAACGCATCCTCGTTTGCAACAGGGATGATTTCATCATAAATTGTAGTATCCAGAATTTCCGGTACAAATCCGGCACCGATACCCTGAATCTTATGAGCTCCCGCCACACCGGTAGATAGTACGGCACTTGTTGCCGGCTCTACTGCAACAACCTTCACAGCAGGATTCTTTTCCTTTAAATATTTACCAACACCTGTTACCGTGCCACCTGTGCCGACGCCTGCTACAAAGTAATCCACCTTGCCTTCGGTATCCTCCCAGATTTCCGGTCCGGTTGTTTCATAATGCGCTTTCGGATTGGACGGATTCACAAACTGCCCGGGAATAAAGCTGTTCGGGATCTCTTCTGCAAGCTCGTTTGCCTTCGCAATTGCACCCTTCATTCCCTTCGCACCCTCAGACAATACCAGCTCTGCACCATACGCCTTCATTAACTGTCTGCGCTCCACAGACATCGTATCCGGCATAACAATAATAATACGGTAGCCTCTTGCTGCTGCTACAGATGCAAGACCAATACCGGTATTTCCGGAAGTCGGCTCGATAATTACAGAATCCTTCGTTAATTTTCCTTCCTTCTCCGCGTCGTCCAGCATCATCTTCGCTACACGATCCTTAACGGAGCCTGCCGGATTAAAGTACTCCAGCTTCGCATAAAGCTTTGCCTTTAATCCATATTCCTGTTCCAGATGTGTTAACTCAAGTAATGGTGTTCTTCCGATCAACTGATCTGCGGATGTATAAATCTTAGCCATTTCAATTCCTCCCTTTTCTGACTGATGTCAAAAGATAAGCATTCTCACTGATTGTTTGCAGTATACTTCCTTTTACCCACCTTGTCAATAGGTAAATAATTTTAATTCAATACATCCACATATTCCTTATAAACATATGCCTCACTTCCATCACTTAAACGGATATGATACCACGAATCTCCGACAAGCTCATAATACTCATAAACCTCACCTGTCTTCGCCACACCAAGAATACTGGAATTCTCTGTACTTGGCTGGTTTCTCATATTGACATTCTTAATAATCTGAAGCTTTCCTGCAACTTTCCCCGGCGTATTCTCTCCTGTATTCTCTCCTGTATTCTCTCCTGCATTTCCATTGCTTTCCCGGGTTGGCTCAGAAACCGTTGTATCTCCTATATTACCGAAATCAAAATGCAGCTTCTTCTTAAGAATGATTCCACCACCAATCACAATCACGATCAGTACAACAATTCCAAGGATCATCGTTACCCTGGTCAGATCAAATCCACCGGAAGCTTCCTCATCGTTTAGGTTGTCATCATCGTAACCGTCCCCGTCATAATCCGTATCTTCGTAACCGGTATCCTCATAGCGATCTTCTTCATGACCATAATTACAGGATGGCGCATTTCTTCTACGGGATACTTTCTGACGGTCTGTTCTCTTCTGCTCTGCCGGTTCTTCCCCGCTGTCAGCATCTTCCTGTGACTGCTCATAAATCCGTCCTTCCCGCACGGCTTCCACTACCCGGGAAGGGCGCTCCCTCATAACGGGTGCCGGAATTTCTTCCGGTTCTTTCCCTTCCACTTCATTCCCTTCCAGAGTTTTTTCTTCCTTCCTTTCAGTGTTCCTTGCTGTCTCCGGATTCTCTTCCTCCGGATATTCCGGCTTTTCTCCCCGTCTTTCCCGTTCCAGCCTTGCTTCTGCCTCACTGAAATCCCGCTTCACCACAGCCTGCTCTGCTTCCATAATAATGCTTTTCTCAATCACATCAAATGGAATATCAATCGTCTTCTGTGGAGTAACCGGAATCTCCTCATCGTGAGGCTCGGTATCTTCATTATTAACCGCAGCTCCGCATTTGTGGCAGAATTTCGTTCCTTCTCTCAAAATCTCGCCACAAACCGGACATCTTGCCGGTTCTCCAACCTTCTGTCCGCATTTCACACAAAAGGTATCTGTATCTAAAAGTTCTGCTCCGCATCTTTGACACTTCATAACTTCTCTCCTCCGTACTATTGTCTCTATTATCTACCAAATCTCGGATTTTGTCTACCGACAAACGGGGATTCATTTCTTATACTTTTCTTAACAAAACAATTCGACTTATGTGAAGGAGGACCTTAACATGCTTCAGCATCTTGAGAAGAAAAATGTCACTATGCTTCCCGGTTTATTCCGTGAAAGAATGCTTGTAAACCGTAACTATCTTCTGGAACTGGGTACACAGGAATTATTACAGAACTACTATCTGGAGGCAGGAATCGTTATGCCGGATCTTCAGGTTCTCGAAAGACCGGAAACTGCAAAGCTTCACTGGGGATGGGAGGCTCCTACCTGTCAGCTCCGCGGCCATTTCTTAGGTCACTGGCTTTCTGCAGCTTCTTCATTAATTGCATCCGAAAATGATGCCGCTTTAAAGGCAAAGCTTGATGAAATCATCAGCGAGCTTGCCAGATGTCAGGAATTAAACGGTGGAGAATGGATCGGACCTTTTCCGGAGAAGTACTTTACCCGTCTGGAAAAGGAGCTCCATATATGGTCTCCCCAGTATGTCATGCATAAATTAATCATGGGACTTACCCATGCTTATCTCTACGCCGGTAATGAACAGGCTCTTACCATTGTCCGTCATCTGGCTGACTGGTATATCCGCTGGACCGAAAAGGTACAGTCCACCAACCCGCACGCTGTCTACAGCGGTGAGGAATCCGGTATGCTGGAAATGTGGGCACAGCTTTTTGAAACCACAAAGGATCCGGTTTATGAAACACTGGCTTCCCGTTACAGCAACCCGAGTCTTTTCCATAAGCTGTCAGAGGGAAAGGATGCTTTAACCAACTGCCACACCAACGCCAGCATCCCGTGGGCACATGGTGCTGCCAGAATGTATGAAGTAACCGGTGATGAGAAGTATAAGACCATCGTAGAGCTTTTTTGGAAATGTGCCGTTACCGACCGCGGTTATTTCTGCACCGGAAGTGCAAACTCCGGAGAATTCTGGGTACCGCCTTTCCTTTCCGGCCAGTACTTGAACGACCGCGATCAGGAATTCTGTACCGTATATAATATGGTGCGTCTGGCTTCCTATCTGTATCGCTGGACCGGTGACAGGCAGTACGGGGACTACATTGAACGCGCCCTTTACAACGGCTTCCTTGCACAGCAGAATGCACAGACCGGTATGCCGACCTACTTCCTGCCTTTGAGTGCAGGCGGTCATAAGAAATGGGGAACCAAACGCCACGACTTCTGGTGCTGTCATGGGACCATGGTACAGGCACAGACCCTGTATCCGGACCTCATTTACTATGAGAATCCTGAACAGAACGAGCTTCTGATAAGCCAGTACATTCCTTCCATCGCAAAATGGAACTGCCATGGGCAGCTTATTGAGATTTCCCAGGATACCAATATGAAGTATTACAACGACCAGGCATTCTTTGATGAAAAGGATCAGGGCCAGAGCTCCAGATGGCAGTTACAGTTCAAGATAAAGGCTTCTGCGCCTACCGTATTCACCCTCTGCCTGCGTGTTCCCGCATGGGTTAAGGGTGCACCGGTTGTCAGTGTAAACGGCGAAGCGCTCACCAATCCTGTGATAGAAGATGGCTGCCTGAAAATCCAGAAAACATGGAAAAATGACACCATTGATTTATTCCTTGCACCTGCTCTTTCCTATGTGTCATTACCGGATCAGCCGGAGAAATCCGCAATCATGGAAGGACCTGTTGTTCTTGCCGGTATGTGCGAAAAGGATCACGGACTTTATACCAATGGTGAAACTCCGGAGGATGCGCTTTACGCACAGTCCGAGCATATGTACAGTGTCTTCCCCTGGAAGCAGAGTACTTATCTCACGAAAAAGCAGCCGGAAAACTTTACCTTCCGACCGCTCTATGAAATCGATGAGGAAACCTATACCGTATACTTCTCTTTAAAGAAGCCCTCGGATCTGTAATGGGATCTGTTATCTAATGATTGATAAATGATTTTTGAAACGCTGTCTTATAAGCGAGGGGAGTCATTCCCTCATGACGTTTGAAAATCCGCATAAAATATTTTTCATCCTGGAAGCCGCTGGAATATGCGGCTTCTTTAATGCTTATGTTTTCATTGACCAGAAGACGCTTGGCAAGCTCGATCCGCATCTTATTGAGGAACTGCGTGATCGTCACGCCGGTCTGCTTCCGGAACAGTGAAGCAAAATAATCCGGATTATAGTGCAGATGCTGTGCCACCATGGCCGGGTCCATCTGCTTATGGCAGTTCATGGTAATGTAATCCATTGCCTCCCGGATTGCCTGCTGTACCTGTGGTTTCGCCGATTCGATCTGTTCTCCCGGTTCCATGGCTTCTCCCTTATGACTTTCTCTGCTCATTTCCAGGGTAAGCTCCATCAAAAGAGTGCTGCAGCAATAGTCGAGCATCTGTCCCTGCTCCTCCTGCCAGGTCCGTGACAGGTCGAGAAGCTGCCGGAACAGTGTAGTCACACGCTGCGTAGCAGGAAGCGTTCCAAGCATCGGGAAGTGATAATAATTCCCCGGATTCTCCACTCCCTCTGCATCCTGCTCCGAAAAATGCACCCAGAAATAAGACAGCTCTCCTTCGGACATTTTCCATCCCTCATGCTCTTCTCCGGCACGTAACAGGATATATTGACCAGATCGGACAATCACATTTTCTCCACCCACACGCAGGTACATCGTTCCCTTTAATACCACAATCAGAACGTGCAGTTCCATACTTCTTTTATGATGCAGGAAGCCGTCTGATGCACGTAGGTTTCCACAAATCTGATATTTAATTGGCTGATTCGTTCGTATTTCAAAATCATTCATATTTCATTGACCGGTTTTGTTTCTGTTTCAGAAATTGTGAGTAGCTATTAGATATTATAAGGAAGCCCGCTTTACCGGATAAAATGAGTAAAAACCCGTTCTTCCTTTTCCGGAAGGCCAAATTGCTCCCTGCCAAGTGCGATGCTCTTCATCAAAAAGCTCATGTTTCTTGCCAATACTCTCATGGTCTGCTTTCCTTCTTCATCCCAAACTGCCTCGCCCTTTTCTCTTCCATGAATGGAGTTCCAGTACTGGCTCGGTGCAACCGGCATATTGGAAATTGTGAAATATTTGTTCAGCTCATCGAATGTGGCCGAGCAGCCGCCTCTTCTGGCGCATGCCACACTCGCTCCAACCTTCATGGTTTTATCAAAATGAGTACTATAGAACAGCCGGTCAAGAACTGCTATGAGAGTTGCATTGGCCGATGCATAATATACCGGGCTTGCTACAACCAGTCCGTCTGCCTCTTCAAACTTCGGTGCCAGCTCGTTCACCACATCATCGAAAACACACTTACCGTTCTTTCCACAGTAACCGCAGGCCATACAGCCACGAACCGCCTGATTGCCGACCTGTACCGTTTCGACTTCAATTCCTTCCTGTGAAAATACCTGTTCCATCTCCTTAAGCGCAATGCCTGTGTTACCGTCCACTCTGGGACTTCCGTTGATCATTAATACCTTCATAAACCTGTTCCTCCTGATCTCTTATTCCTGATTTTACTCTTAATTTCTTACTTTTATATTTGTAACTATTCAGAGCCATGCATGCAGAATAGTAATTTTAAAGTGGTTTTACAGACGGGCACTGATTAGTTGCAATATATCTGAATCATATCTATCTCTCCAAGTGATCAGGCCGTTTTCTTACACAAAAGCTCGTGCATAATCACCATAAGCACTAATATGATAAGAAGATAAACCGGCAGCAACGCTACCGTAATATGATTGGCAATCAGTCCGAATACCGGCGGCATCAGACAGGTTCCCACATAGGCACATGCCATCTGGATTCCGATAATTGCCTGGGACTTATCGGCACCAAAGTGTGCAGGCGTCGAATGGATCACGCAAGGGTACACCGGTGCACATCCCAGTCCGATCAGTATGAGGCCTGTGAGGGATAAGCTCTGCCCAAACGGCAGAAGCATCACCAATACACCGATTCCAATAATCACTTCACCTAGCCGGATCATCTGTACATCATTGAGCTTCATGGTAAGAAATCCACTTAGTGCTCGTCCCACAGTAATTCCAAGATAAAACATACTTGCAAATGTAGCTGCTGTATCTGCGGAAACTCCTTTATGTAAGGTGAGGTAACTGCTCGCCCACAGTCCTGTTGTCTGCTCCAGGGCACAATAGCAGAAAAAACAGACCAGTATTTCCCTTGCTCCGGCAAGCTGCAGTACTTCACGTATGGAAAGTGCTTTTGCAAGCTGCACCTTTCCATCCTGCAGCACCTCAGCCGGTCTTTGCTTCCAAAGAGGCAGACTACAGAGCAGAATTGCAGTCAGAACAATCTGCAAAACAGCGATGATATGGTATCCGGAGTTCCATCCCCAGCCCGCAGTCAGGGCATATCCCATAATATAGGGACCTGCCGATGCTCCGACACCCCACATGCAATGCAGCCAGCTCATGTGCCGGCTCTCATAATGAAGTGCTACATAATTATTTAAGGAAGCATCCACGCTTCCCGCACCAAGTCCATATGGAATTGCCCACAGGCAAAGCATCCCAAAGGAATGACTGGTGGCAAAACCAAACAATGCCATCGCTGTCATTAAGACACTGAGTGCCGTAACCTTTCCGGTTCCAAGCTTTTTGGTCAGCCGGTCGCTCTGCAGGCTCGAAACTACCGTTCCCAGCGCTATAATCATCGAAATAATCCCTGCATAGGATACCGGTACGTCAAACTGCGGATACATGGACGGCCACGCTGCTCCCAACAGTGCATCCGGCAGCCCCAGGCTGATAAATGCCAGATAAATAATTGCTAATAATAAATGAACCATGATGGATACTCCTTCTTTTGTCTAAACTCTAAAATGATCCACTGGATCATTTTCTCATATGCATGGCAGCTAAAATCCACCATTCTGATATGCTCTTGCAATTACATAAGACGGCTCGTAAAATGCACTGCAATTATAATTATCGATCACATCACAGATTGGGTCATTGTATACTCTGAGGATGCCGTCTACATAATCCTCTTTCGATGACATGGTATCGACGATCAGCCGCTGGTACACTTCTCCCATATCAAGTGGTGTAGGAATGATCGCTGCCATTTCCTTATCAACTGCGGTAATATCATAAGAGCCCTCTTTAAGGTCATAATCCCTGATCCAGTCATCTTCCACCTTCAATGGATTTTCACAGTGTAAGACATTTGCACAGCTTATTAAATGGTATAATTCTTCTTTCCCTATGGTATTTACCACATATTTATTCTTTTGTCTGATATGCCGTGCTACCCTTTCGATCATATAACAGATAAAATAAAGATCATCGATCTCTATATCTTCATCAGGGAAATATTTATTTTTCATAATACCTCACTCCCTTCAAAGGTCAATGTACTCAATGCTGCTTCGGTACAAAATACGATCTGATGAGTCGGATAATTAAACTTAACGAGCCCCCAAAACGCCTCCCTCGGAATTCTACCTGCAACAAAGCCTTCCACGAAGTTCCAGATCTGGTCATCTGCCATAGGTCCCTCTACAATATCATAATCATGTTCAATGCCTCTCCGGCAATCAACCACAAAATCAAGCCACTCATCTGTCATTTCGACAAAGCTCAATACTTTCAAATCAGGATGTAATCTGTATTCATATCTATTTAAAATCGATTCTCCCTTTCTTGTCATTGCCCATCGCTTTGCCTGCTTTTCGTAACTCGTACAATAAAATCCATATCCAAAGTCTTTATAAAAACCGTTTTGAAGAATGCGCGGAACAGATACTTCTACATTACTCCCATGATATACGATTATCTTTTCCATCTATACCCTCCCATCATTCTTTATCTATAAATATTTCCTGCCGATGGCAGACAAGATATTTCTTATTTCCATCTGTCAGGTGTATCGACACACTGTCATCTACATTCATGGCTTTTTTCACTTCTTCTGATAAGCTTTTGGAAATCATGATTTTCCCGGATTCGTCAAAGGATATCCAACCCTTATCAAATAATTTATCATGATTGGGGCACATAAGAAATCCATTTTCTACATCCATTCGCTCTTTAGGTTCACTTAGGCTCCATGGTTTAATATGGCTTGCGATTAATAGGTCAGGAGTGTTCACATTGCACAGACAACATTTATTTTGATACTTAGCCAATAACATGCTACGAAATG
>ERZ1026850.1649-NODE-1649-length-11269-cov-4.518637_pt1 | contig 11269 bp, 11 predicted proteins | sample MGYA00380155_ERZ1026850 | MGnify/ENA primary metagenome ERZ1026850 (study PRJEB33269, sample SAMEA4719791) | human gut metagenome | biome: human-associated habitat; feature: organic feature; material: feces | place: Cameroon | collected 2013-10 ... | reverse complement strand
ATTATCGAAAAGATAGAGCAGGGGGAGGCAGAATTAGCCACTACCTTAACGAATCTTGCCTTGTTGTATTTTAAAGTAGATAAGCCGGGAGAGGCAAAGGCTCTGTTAGAGAGGGCTCTTTCCCTTTTTGAAAAGGGCGGGGAAGCAACCGATGCCCATTACAGTGGTGCACTGGCAGGCGTAGCAGAGGCTTATTACCGGATGGGAAACCATGCGGAGGCTTTACACTATTACGAGAAGGCATTGGAGGAAGTAAGGAAGCATTTTGGTGAGAATATGAGTTATGCCATTCTCTGTGAAAACTGTGCTGCGGTATGTGAGAGGCTTGGGGATACAAAAAAGCAGAACCAGTACCAGCAGATGGCAGATGCGGTAAAGCAGAAATTGCAATAGGCAGTAGTAGAAAAACGAAATAGAGAGAATAGTTGATAAGGACGGAAAGCATGAAGGGATTGGAACTGGCAGAACAATATTATGAAACCTATGGAAAACCGATGCTTGAGAGCAGATTCCCGGAAGTCATGGAACAGGCGGCAACAGGGCTTGTAGGACAGGGTTCGGAATGTTTTGGGTTTGACGATGCCATATCCACAGACCATGATTTTGGTCCTTCTTTTTGTATCTGGCTTCCATGGGAAATTTATTCCCGGTATGGAGAAGCCATGACACAGGCATACCGGGAGCTTCCGGGGGAATTTTTAGGATTTTCCGGACGGAAGGAACAGGCACAGGGAGCTGGAAGAGTTGGGGTACTGTGTCTGGAAGAATTCTATCGTGGACTGTTGGGGCGGGACACGCCGCCGGCAACGGTGGCAGAGTGGCTTGCCATACCGGAGGAAGCACTGGCAACCGCCACAAATGGTAAAGTGTTTGCAGACCCTCTGGGACGGTTTTCCAAGATGCGGAGTGCATTACTTTCCTATTATCCTGATGAAGTGTGGCTTCGGCATATAGCCAACTGTCTGGCAAAGGCAGCCCAGGCAGGGCAGTATAATTATACCCGTGCCCTGCAAAGGGGAGAGCGGATTACGGCAGAACTTTCCCTGGGGATTTTTCTTCAGGAAATCATGCATCTGGTGTATCTGTTTAACCGACAGTACGCGCCTTACTACAAGTGGATGCACCGGGGGATAAAAGATTTGCCATGTTGCAGCGAAATAGCAGACATGATGGATTTATTCTATCAGGTGCCGGACCCGGAAGAACGAGTACTGATTATTGAGGCAATCTGTAATATTATGGTGCAGGAATTAAACAGCAGGGGGTTATCCTCCGGGGAAGATAATTTCCTGCAAAGTCATGTAGGGGAAGTGCTCGGACATATAGAAGAGACTTGAAACATATGTTCGATTGTGGTATGATGGCAGTATGGAACGGAAAGGACAAAGTAAGAAACAGCATATACGGATAGCAGATATGGTTTTAGTCGGTGTCTGCCTGTTTGGTGCGGGGATACTGACCCTGTTCTTCCTGTTACAGCGAAAGGATGCCCAGACAGTCTGTATTTTTTATGATGGTGAAACTCTATATGAACAGACCCTGCCCCAGGGGGACACGAAATGGTATTACCTGATAACCTGGCAGAATGGAGAAATCAGGCAGGAATTTGATACAGAGGCTATAGAAATTCCGAAAGAAGGCAGCTATAACCTGATTGTTATCACACAGGAGGGAGTCTCTATGGAAGGGGCTGACTGCAGGGACCAGATATGTGTGCACCATGTCCCTATAACAACAGACGGAGAGAGCATTATCTGCCTGCCCCATAGGCTGGTAGTGCAGATGAAGCAGTTTTCGGCAGAGCAGGAGACACTGGATGGGATGGTAAAATAAGATATGACACTGAGACATACGGTGGAGCTTGGATTCTATGTAGCGGTCGCCCTGCTTTTGTCCTATGTAGAATCACTGGTTCCACTTTCTTTTGGAATACCGGGTATGAAACTGGGACTGCCGAATCTGGTAGTGGTTCTGTTGTTGTATGAAAAAAATGACACAGGGGAAGCAGAAGGGCAGAAGGTGAGCCGGCAGGCAGTCCGGGACTGTATTCTGGTAAACGGCTGCCGGATTATACTGTCCGGTTTCCTGTTCGGAAACCTATATGGAATCTTATATGCGTTAGCCGGGGCAGCCGTTAGTTTTCTGGCGATGTTAGCCGGCAGGAAGACACATCTGTTTTCGGTCATTGGGGTCAGTGTGCTGGGCGGCGTATTTCATAATATCGGGCAGATAATCGTAGCCATGCTGGTAGTGGAAACCTATGCGGTAGGCTATTATATGCCGGCACTGATTTTTGCAGGAACCATTACCGGTGGTGTGCTTGGCTTGCTGGCAATGGAACTGATACCGTATCTGGAGAGACACAGAAGGTAGGAGACAGAAGGATGTATGCATATTTAAAGGGAACGTTGGAAGAAGTAACAGAAGATAATATTGTAGTAGAAGTAAATGGAATCGGCTATAATGTGAAGGTGTCCGGGACTACGGTGGAAATGCTGCCGGGGATGGGCAACGAAGTGAAGATATATACCTATACTCTAGTCAGAGAGGATGCCCTGTTATTGTATGGGTTCCTGACCAGGGATGATTTGGAGATTTTTAAGAAGCTGATTACGGTTAATGGAATCGGTCCCAAGGGAGGACTTGCCATCTTATCGGTTATGAGTGCAGATGCCCTGCGGTTTGCCATTATGGCAGGGGATGCCAAGGCAATCGCCAAGGCTCCGGGAGTTGGCAATAAGACAGCAGAGAGGGTAATCCTGGATTTGCGGGATAAAATATCCCTGGAAGATACGCTGGCAGGGCTGGGTAATCCGGCAGAAGCAGCACAGGGTCAGGGGGCACAGGCTCTTGACAATGTGATGAAGAAGGAAGCAATCGAGGCGTTGGTTGCATTAGGCTATTCAGCATCCGATGCGACAGCGGCAGTGAAGAAGGTGGAACTGACCGAGGACAGCACAGTAGAGCTGATTCTGAAGAAAGCACTGAAATATATGTTCTAGAACGGGAGAAGCAATATGGGCAACCGAATGATAGAAACTAATTTAATAGAGGAAGATATTAAGATTGAAGGCTCCTTGCGCCCACAGAATCTGGATGACTATATTGGTCAATCCAAGGTAAAGGATAATCTGAAGATTTATATCGAGGCAGCCAAACAGCGGCAGGATGCCTTGGACCATGTACTGTTCTATGGTCCCCCGGGACTGGGCAAGACCACACTGGCAGGAATTATTGCCAATGAGATGGGGGTACACATGAAGGTGACCAGTGGACCGGCGATTGAGAAGCCGGGAGAGATGGCGGCGATTCTGAATAATCTGCAGGAAGGGGATTTACTTTTTGTGGATGAGATTCACCGGCTGAACAGACAGGTGGAAGAGGTGCTCTACCCGGCAATGGAAGATTATGCCATAGATATTATGATTGGTAAGGGTGCTTCCGCCAGGTCGATTCGGTTAGACCTGCCTCATTTTACCCTGGTAGGTGCGACCACCAGGGCTGGCCTTTTGACGGCACCATTAAGAGACCGTTTTGGTGTGATTCACCGACTGGAATTCTATTCCGTGGAGGAACTGAAACTGATTATTCAACATTCGGCAAGAATCCTGGGGGTGGAAATTGAAGAAAACGGTGCAAGGGAATTAGCCAGAAGAAGCAGGGGAACCCCAAGACTGGCAAACCGGATACTGAAACGAGTCAGGGATTTTGCCCAGGTAAAATACGAAGGTGTGATAACCGAAGAAGTTGCCCATGTTGCATTAGATTTGATGGATGTAGATAAGATGGGACTTGACCATATTGACCGGAATATTCTGTGTACCATGATTGATAAGTTCAAGGGAGGACCGGTAGGACTGGATACCTTGGCAGCTGCTATTGGAGAAGATGCAGGCACCATAGAAGATGTCTACGAACCCTATCTGATTAAGAATGGATTCCTGAATCGTACTCCACGTGGAAGAGTTGTGACAGATTTTGCTTATCATCATTTAGGACTTGAAATTCCCACATAAGCTATATATAATAGATATAGTATCGACAATGTATAGCAGATGGCATATTTTGTATGCCAAAGGTGCTTTCGCAATGGGAGAAAAGGGGATTCGCCATGTCAACAAAAACAGATACAGAAGTCATTATCGGCGGCAAGGTATTTACTTTGAGTGGATACGAAAGTGAAGAATATTTACAGAAAGTTGCTTCCTATATCAATAATAAAGTGGCGGAATATAGCAAGGTTGACAGCTATAAAAGGCAGTCTCTTGACACACAGAATGTTTTACTGCAATTAAATATAGCAGATGATTACTTCAAGGCGAAGAAACAAATCAGCATGCTGGAAGAGGAATTGCAGAATAAAGAAAAAGAAATGTATGATTTGAAGCATGAACTCATTGCTTCCCAGATTAAACTGGAAAATACAGAGAAAAACGTAGAAGAACTGAAGCATCAGGCAGATGAAAATACGAAGAAAATGATTCGTATGGAAACAGAGTTAAAAGAATTGAAAAAATAGTAGGTAGCTGTCTTTCGTAGACAGCTATTTTCATCATAGGTCATATTTATGGAAAAAAGAGTAGAATTATTAGCACCAGCAGGAAATTATGAAGCCTTTATTGGTGCCTTGAATGCCGGAGCCGATGCGGTTTATCTGGCTGGACAGAAATTTGGAGCAAGAGCATACGCAGATAATTTTACGGCAGAGGAAATCTGTCATGCTTTGCATGTTGCTCATTTTTATGGCAAGAAAATATATCTGACAGTGAATACACTTTTAAAAGATGGAGAGTTGGAAGAGCTACCCGGTTATCTGCGGCCTTTTTATGAGGCGGGACTGGATGGTGTGATTGTACAGGATATGGGTGTCCTTACCCTGTTGCGGGAAGAGTTCCCGGACTTAGAGCTGCATGCCAGTACCCAAATGACAATAACCGGTGCGGGCGGGGCAGCCTTTTTGAAAGAACATGGGGTTGTCAGAGTAGTACCAGCCAGAGAACTTTCCCTGGAAGAAATTTGTGCCATAAAGGAAGAAACCGGTTTGGAAATCGAATGCTTTATTCATGGCGCCATGTGTTATTGTTATTCCGGGCAGTGCCTTTTCAGCAGTATCCTTGGAGGACGGAGCGGAAACAGGGGACGTTGTGCGCAGCCCTGCAGACTGCCCTATAGTGTTTATGCAAAAGACAAGGTTTTGATGAAAGAAGGCTATCCTCTCAGTTTAAAGGATATGTGTACCCTTTCTTATTTGCCCAAACTTCTGGAAGCAGGGATTGATTCCTTTAAAATTGAAGGAAGAATGAAGAAGCCGGAGTATGCTGCCGGTGTCACGGCACTGTATCGTAAGTATATTGATTTATATGAGAAAGATAAAGAAGTGTATCAGGTAGAAGATTCTGACCTGGAATATTTGAAGAAGTTGTATATCAGAAGCGAGATACAGACAGGCTATTATGAAAGACATAACGGCAAGGATATGATAACGCTTCAGAAACCAAGTTATCTTGGCAGTGAAGAAGCGGTTTTGAACCAGATTCGGGAACGGTATATCAAAGAGCCTGAGAAACGTCCGGTGCGAATGGAAGCCCATCTGGCGGTGGGAGAGCGTGTTACCCTGCAGATAACAGGGGAAGAAACTTCTGTCAGCGTGTCCGGGGATATCGTACAGGAAGCACAGAAGGCAGCTCTTACCAAAGAAGATGTGTTAAAACAGTTAAAGAAGATGGGAAATTCCTGCCTGGTGGCGCAACAGACAGAGATTCACATGGGGGACAGGTGCTTTTTGCCAGTCCGCGCGCTGAACCTGTTACGCCGACAGACAGTGGAAGCCTATGAAAATGCCGTTATCCGGCAAAACCAGTTACTGGATGTAAGAAAGACGGAAACGGAAGAAGATTGCATAAAGGATAAAGCATATGCAAAGAACAAAGCCTGTATCCAGGGAGAATTTTTGGAACAGGTTCAGAACGTGATGCCATTGCAGCCAGATTTTCAGCAGGAAACAAAAACAGAGAGTGCTGAAAGCCCGGCAAGGGACTGTACTGTGGAGACATTGGAACAACTGCGGGCAGTGACAGAGCATCACTGCAGAAGGATCTATATCGATAGTGATTTATATGTGCATAAGACCTGTGACGTAGAGAAAATCATGAAAGCACATGGGGAGTTGCAATGGTATCTGGCATTGCCCTATGTTATCCGGATGCGGGATAATGGGTATCTGAACCGCCTGAGGACGTTGCTGGAACAGGATGAGATGCTGTGTGGTTTTCTGGTGCGTAATTTAGAAAGTGTATCTTATGTAAACTCATTGAAAGCGCTGGAAAAACAGTACCAACTGGTAACGGATGCGGGAATTTATTGTTTTAATAGGCAGACCACCGCTTTCTGGAGCACCTATACCAGAGAAATTACCTTACCCTATGAATTAAATGGTGCAGAAGGCAGACAACTGGTAAAAGAAGCAAAGGCACAAAAGATAACGCCTGCTTTAATCGTCTATGGAACCATTCCCATGATGATTACCGCAAATTGTGTACAGCAGACGGCGGATTTCTGTAAGAAAACAGGAAAGGGAAAAGAAAGCCAGGAAGAGGTAACGTTACGGGATCGTTATCAGACGGATTTCAGAGTACGAACCAACTGTACTCACTGCTATAATGTGATTTATAATTCCGTGCCATTATCCTTTCATACCAGGGAAAAGGAACTTCGGAAAATTGCGGCACCTATATGGCGGTATGATTTTACGAAAGAGACAGACACACAGGTACACGCTGTTTTAAGGGGAGAATTTCCCTTTTCGGAATACACCACAGGACATTTAAAAAGGGGCGTAGAATAAAAGTTCATGGAATTATATATTACAGAGCTATCGAAATATTTTATTACATTGTTTATTGCATTATATACGTTGGAATGTTTCCTTGTGTTTCGCTTTCAGGAGGAAGAGAAACGGAAAGGCAGCTACATCCGGCAGAATCTGTTGATGTTTCTGGTGCACTTTTCATGCTTCCTGGTTATCTGCTTTGAAACCGGTAAGATAGAGTATTTGCTGTTCTATGTATTGCAACAGATATTATTGTTTGCAACCATTGTGCTGTTTAAGATGATTTATCCGAAGGGAAACCAGCTGATTATCAATAATATGTGCATCCTGCTGAGTGTAGGTTTTGTCATTCTTACCAGACTTTCCTATGAAAAAGCAGTGAAACAGTTTTTTATTGTGACGGTATCCATTATTGCCGGGATGATAATTCCTTTTTTTATCCACCAGCTGAAGTTTTTAAAGAGCCTTACCTGGCTGTATGCCGGTATCGGGATTGCAGCACTGGGAATTGTGTTGATTCTTGGTTCCGTGACGAATGGTTCCAAAATATCCTATTCCATTGGCGGAATTACCTTCCAGCCATCGGAGTTTATTAAGATAATATTCGTGTTTTTCCTGGCAAGTGCATTGTATGAATCCCATGATTTCTTACGGGTTCTGATTACGGCAGTACTGGCGGGAATACATGTACTGATTCTGGTAGCATCCAGGGATTTAGGCAGTGCGTTGATTTTCTTTGTTGTGTATGTAATGATGGTTTTTATCGCAACCGGAAAATGGATTTATCTGATACTGGGAAGTGCCGGTGGCTGTGGGGCGGCAGTTCTGGCGTACCACTTTTTTACCCATATCCAGGTGCGGGTACAGGCGTGGCAGGATCCTTTTAGCTGTATTGACAATGCGGGCTATCAGATATCGCAGTCACTGTTTGCTATCAGTAGTGGCGGTTGGTTTGGATTGGGACTTTTTCGAGGTACACCCACCTCCATTCCTTATGTAGAAGCAGATTTTGTTTTTTCTGCGGTGGCAGAAGAATTGGGAATTCTGTTTTCCATGTGTGTCATACTGATTTGTATCAGTTGCTTTATCATGTTTATGAATATTGCCATGCGCCTGAAGAATAAGTTCTATCAGCTGATAGCTTTTGGACTGGGTGTTACTTATATTTTTCAGGTGTTTTTAACGATTGGCGGAGGAACGAAATTCATTCCAATGACAGGTGTTACCCTACCGCTTATCAGTTATGGAGGCAGTTCGGTACTTACCACCTTGATTATGTTCTTTATCATTGAAGGACTTTATATTATCAGACAGGATGAGGGAGCTAAACGTGTCAAAAAGAAGAAGAGAAGACGAAGAATTGAATATGACACAGAAGAAATGGAAGAGGAAGAAGAAACGGAAGAAGAGTAACCGGCAGATTCTGGTGGTTACGTATCTGTTTGTTGCTGTGTTCCTGGGTATGATGGGGTATACCTGTCATTATTCCATCACTCATCAGCAGGAGCTGATTAATAACAGTTACAATGGAAGACAGGAGCTTCTTACTTCCCAGAATACGAGAGGGTCTATCTACGCTTCGGGTGGACAGGTTCTGGCAGAAACCCAGATAGATGAAGAAGGCAATGAAAAAAGAGTTTATCCCTATGCCAATATGTTTTCCCATGTGGTAGGCTATGCCAGTAATGGAAAATATGGTGTGGAAGCAATGAGCAATTACTATCTGATTAATTCCAATGCGAAGCTTTCGGATAAGGTAGCTAGTGAAGTTTCCGGTATAAAATATCCGGGCGATAATGTATATACTACGCTGGACGTAGATTTACAGGAAATTGCCTACCAGTCACTGGGAGCCTATAAAGGGGCTGTTATTGTGACGAAGCCTGATACGGGGGAGATTCTGGCGATGGTATCCAAGCCGGATTTTGACCCCAATGAAATTGACCGTATCTGGCAGGATTTATTGGCAGATAAGACAAGTACTGTATTGCTGAATCGTGCCACCCAGGGATTGTATCCACCGGGTTCTACCTTTAAGATTATTACAGCACTGGAGTACATCAGAGAGAATCCTGACACCTACAGCCAGTATACTTATCAGTGTAACGGAAGCTTTGTGCATGGGCAGGATAAAATCAATTGTTATCATGGAACGGTTCACGGATATGAGGATTTTACGAAGTCTTTTGCCAAGTCCTGTAATTCCTCCTTTGCCAATATCGGTGTAAACTTAAACCGGGCAAGCTTTGGAAATACGCTGGATTCTCTGTTGTTTAACGAAGCGTTGCCGGTAAGCTTTGCTTACAATCAAAGTAAGCTGGTGGTAAATGAGAATACATCGGATTCTGATGTGATGCAGGCATCCATCGGACAGGGTACAACCCAGATGACTCCTTTACATCTGAATATGATTACGGCAGCAATTGCCAATGATGGAATGTTGATGAAGCCTTACGTGGTGGACCATGTGGAGAATAATGAGAGAAATATTGTCAAACAGTTTAGCCAGGATACCTATAAGCAGCTGATGTCTGAAAAAGAAGCGGAAGCGTTGACACAACTAATGGAAGCGGTCGTGGAGAGCGGTACGGGAACTAAATTATCCGGGCTGTCCTATACGGCGGCAGGCAAGACCGGTTCTGCAGAGTATAACAGTGTAAAAACAGATTCCCATGCGTGGTTTACGGGATTTGCACCGGTAGAAAGTCCGGAGGTGTGTGTTACCATTATTATTGAGGGGGCCGGCTCTGGAGGGGATTATGCGGTGCCGATTGCAAAAAGAATATTTAATGCATACTTCGGGGTATGATAGGAGGAGCAAATGATAGAAGCAGTTAGCTGTGGCGGTGTCGTAATCTTTCGGGGAAAGATTCTGGTACTGTACAAACATTTTCATAATCGATACGAAGGATGGGTGCTTCCCAAAGGAACGGTAGAAGAAGGCGAAGCCTACCCGGAAACGGCACTTCGGGAAGTTTTAGAAGAGTCTGGTGCTCATGCGGAAATTATGAAATACATTGGGAAGAGTGAATATATGTTTAATGTGCCGGAGGATACGGTGTCAAAGGAAGTACACTGGTATCTGATGATGGCAGACAGTTATTACAGCAAACCACAGCGGGAAGAATATTTTACAGATTCCGGTTTCTATAAATATCATGAAGCGTACCATCTGTTGAAATTTAATAATGAAAAAGCTATTCTGGAGAAAGCCTATAATGAATATCTGGAAATGAAGCGCAATCAAAAATGGAATAAGCTGTAAGACTTATTCCATTTACTTGTTAACAGCCTGAATTTTCTTAATAAGTGGGCCGGCTTTTGTGTGAATTCTGGAAACTTAATAGATAGATACGATTTCCAGTTCTGGATTTGCAGTTAAATCAATCAGGTCATCGCCGGATTTTAACAAAGGTCTGGAAAGATGTTCGTGATTAATCAATATGATTTCCGCTTCGGTATCGTTAGAAAGACGGACGGTAAACCCAAGCTGCGTGGAAGCAATATGGGAAAGGATGGGCTTTAGGATGGCAGCATCGTATTTAATATAGCCATCTTTCTCAAAATTGGCAATAACCTGAAAAGGGTTCAGGGATTGTCGGTAGGTTCTGGCAGAAGTCATAGCCTCATAGGCGTCAATAATAGCGATGTATTTGGCAAACACATCAATCTGATTGGTACGTAGCCTGGAAGGATAACCAGAACCATCACAACGCTCATGGTGCATCAAGGCTGCTTTCACAACATGCTCGTTGAGATTTTGATTTTTTAGGATATCAAAGCCAAGCATGGTATGGGTTTTTAATTTGGTAAATTCCAAATCGGTTAACTTGCCGGGTTTCCAGAGAAGCGCTTTGGGAAGCTTTAACTTGCCGATGTCATAAAAGAAACCGCACTGGATTAAGAGAAAAATGTCCTCCTTGGAAAGCCCGAGCCAGGTGCCGAATACACCGGCAATCAAGGCAGAGTTTAGACAGTGGGCATGGGTCATATCATCTTCGCTGGGCAACATATTGTAAAGAAAATCAAGTAATTGTTCGCCGTTCTTGGCACAGGAAGAGAGCTTGACATAAAGATCCATCAGGCGGCTCATGCGAATCGGAGTGCCTTGTTCTACAAGGTCGTTCATCAGTTTCCGGAAAATTGGAAGACAATCATTGTAAGTAAATTCAAAATATTTAAAAGCGGTACTCAGACGCACCTTTTCAAAATGCGTGGTCGCATAGTCGATTTCTTCCTTGATAGATACACACATTATGGAATGTCTTGCCAGTCTTGCAATCACTTTGGTATCTACAATGGTATCTTTTGGATAAATTAAATCGTTCTGATAACTAAGGACATCTTCGGCGAGTACCATTCCGTCTTGTAAAGCCATTCGAGCAACTGTTTTCAAAATTAAATCCCCCATTTAGAAAATTATCTAATAATAGTATAAAT
>ERZ1026850.1643-NODE-1643-length-11307-cov-3.008354_pt1 | contig 11307 bp, 9 predicted proteins | sample MGYA00380155_ERZ1026850 | MGnify/ENA primary metagenome ERZ1026850 (study PRJEB33269, sample SAMEA4719791) | human gut metagenome | biome: human-associated habitat; feature: organic feature; material: feces | place: Cameroon | collected 2013-10 ... | reverse complement strand
CAATGACCGCCTGGTAACCACCAATGTCCGCTTCTGGAAAGACAGTGGGATCGCTGTCGATTTGACCTCGGCGGGGATGCGCGTCGAGATGGGCTCGTTGTCGACGCTGTTTGGCGGCGGGGTGAGCTTCGATATTCCGGAAGGACTGGACCTCGGCGAGCCGGTGGCGAACAAAACGGAATATCACCTGTTTGACGATCAGAAGAGCATCCAGGATTCGGTCTTTACCGAGCATATCGATTACGTGATGTTCTTCAAAGACTCGGTTCGTGGCCTGCAGCCCGGCGCGCCGGTGGAGTTCCGCGGCATCCGTCTGGGAACCGTCGGCAAAGTGCCGTTCTTTATTCCTGGGCTGAAGCAGCGTTTGAACGATGACTATCGCATTCCGGTGGAAGTGCGGGTTGAACCGCAGCGTCTGGTCAACCAGCTCGGCGGCGATCCGAATATTCGCGCTCACATTGACGATCTGATCAACCGCGGACTGCGCGGCTCGCTGAAAACCGGTAACCTGGTGACCGGCGCGCTGTATATCGATCTCGACTTCTATCCGAAAGCGCCGCCGCGTGGGAAAATTCAGGAGTTTAACGGCTATCCGATTATCCCGACCATTAGCGGTGGACTGGCGCAGCGTCTGATGGATGCGCTGGATAAAATCAATAACCTGCCGCTCAATCCGCTACTGGAACAGGCAACCAGTACGCTGGCGCAAAGCGAGAAGACCATGCAGCATGTACAGACCACGCTGGATAGTCTGAATAAGATCACCTCCAGTCAGTCGATGCAGCAGCTACCTGCCGATATGCAGACGACGCTGCGCGAGCTGAACCGCAGCATGCAGGGCTTCCAGCCGGGCTCCGCGGCCTACAATAAGATGGTGGCCGATATGCAGCGTCTGGATCAGGTGCTGCGTGAGCTGCAGCCGGTCCTGAAAACGCTCAATGATAAGAGCAATGCGCTGGTATTTGAGGCGAAGGATAAAAAAGACCCACAGCCGAAGGGAGCGAAATAATGAAAAAATGGTTACTGGTGGCAGCCGTTTGCGTGATGACGGCGTGCAGTAGCGGCGGTGAGAGCAAAACATATTACCAGTTGCCGGTGGTGCAAGGCGGCGCGCAGAGCGCCGCCAGCCAGGGGGCACGTCTGCTGTGGGTTGAGCAGGTCAGCATCCCGGATTATCTGGCGGGCAATGGAGTGGTCTATCAAACCACCGATGTGCAGTATGTAATCGCCAATAATAATCTGTGGGCCAGCCCGCTGGACCAGCAGCTGCGTACTACGCTGGTGGCAAACCTCAGCCAGCAGTTGCCGGGCTGGGTAGTGTCGTCCCAACCCTTGGGCAGCGAGCAGGATACGCTCAATGTGGCGGTAAATGGCTTTCACGGGCGCTACGACGGGCGGGTTATCGTCAGCGGCGAGTGGCTATTGAAGCAACAGGGACAGCTGATTAAGCGCCCGTTTAACATCGTGCTCAAGCAGCAGCAGGATGGCTATGACGCGATGGTGAAGACCCTGGCCCAGGCGTGGAGCCAGGAGGCGGTGGCCATTGCCGGCGAGCTTAACCGTCTGCCATAAGTAAATTTCATAAAAGTGATATGCCGCGTGGTTCATCTGAGCCGCGCGGCATTTTTTTTGCCAGGTCAGTTTGTTACCGAGCGCTGCGCCGAATGAACAAAAAATGAACTCTTATATAGGTCACAAATATGACACTGGCGTGAATTTTGCGCATTGACGTTGTCTTCATTTCGCGGTATTCGTAACCCGTGGCTGCACAATTTGCGACCACTGTTTTCTTTTCCACCAGATCAAAGAATGAGGGAAACGAGGCATGAAGAGACAAAAACGAGATCGCCTGGAACGGGCACATCAACGTGGATATCAAGCGGGTATCGCGGGGAGATCGAAAGAAATGTGTCCATACCAGAGCTTGAATCAACGCTCATGGTGGCTGGGAGGCTGGCGAGAAGCCATGGAGGACAGGGTACTAACGGCCTGACACTGTCTCTTTAAAAAAGAAGCCTCCGCATAGCGGGGGCTTCGCCTTTTAATCGCTGCCGATAATTATCAGAAAGCGGAAGTATCCTGGAACAGGCCGACTTTCAGATCGTTCGCGGTATAGATCAGACGATCGTCAACCAGCACTTCGCCATCCGCCAGGCCCATAATCAGACGACGGTTAACAATGCGCTTGAAGTGGATGCGGTAGGTGACTTTTTTCGCGGTCGGCAGAACCTGACCGGTGAATTTCACTTCGCCAACGCCCAGCGCACGGCCTTTGCCTTCGCCGCCGAGCCAGCCGAGATAGAAACCCACCAGCTGCCACAGGTCAGGATTGATGTCGAGTTCTGCCTCAACATAACCTTTATCGTAGTTACCACCGGTTTCGGTCATTTTGATGACGCGGTCCATCATCAGCATGTTTGGTGCCGGTAACTGCGGGCCTTTCGCGCCGAACAGTTCACCACGACCAGAGGCAAGAAGATCTTCTTTTGTATAGGATTCGCGTTTATCTACCATGTTTTCAGTAAGCCTTATTTTAAGTTCGGGACGCAGGATAGCTAACACGTGTAAGCTGAACAAGTCCGATCAGTTAGAACTTGTCCCACCTAACCAGCGTAGCGGCCACGGAAAACGATGGCGAGTCTCTTGCTGGGTCGCCTGCGCTATCCGCTCCTGAATGGTTTGTCGCAGCGTCTGCCCTTCACCGTCCCACATCAGTTGGGTCAGCATCGGCAGCGCTTCGGTAATATCGTCAATGGCCCAGATGGCAAACTGGTTTTCGGCAACGGCCTGACGGAGCTCATGGCTAAGACTGAGATGACGAACGTTGGCCGCAGGGATAATGACGCCCTGTTTACCGGTTAGCCCGCGCTGTTGACAGATAGTGAAGAAACCTTCAATTTTTTCGTTCAGACCGCCGACCGGCTGCACGCGACCAAACTGGTCGACAGAACCGGTAATCGCAATGCTCTGATTAATCGGCACATTGGCCAGCGCGCTGATTAAGGCGCAGAGTTCAGCCATGGAGGCGCTGTCGCCGTCCACTTCACTGTAGGACTGTTCGAAGGTCAGCGAAGCGGAGAACGGAAGCTGCTGCTCCAGCTCCAGCTCGGACATCAGAAAAGCCTGCATGATCATCATGCCTTTCGCATGAATGTTACCGCCCAGCTCGGCTTTACGTTCGACGTCGATAAATTCGCCATCGCCAATGTGCACGACGCAGCTGATGCGTGAAGGTTCACCGAACGCGCGTGGATGACCGGGGAATTCGATCACCGACAGGGCGTTGATCTGCCCGACGCATTCGCCTTCGGTTTCAATCAGGATCTGTTCCTGCAGGATTTCATCCTGCATTCGTTCTGCGAGGTAGCCTTCACGCCACTCCCGGCGTGCCAGCATCGTCTGCATTTCTTCGCCAGTAATCTCCTCGCCTTCGCAGAACGCGGCGGCCTCTCGCAGCTGGCGGGCTATCCATAGCGGACTGAGTGGCAGGGTCTCCTGATCGCCGGTGTAGCGCGTCCCCTCATCGATCAGCAGTGGCCAGGCGTCGGCCGCCGGACCTGGCAGCGTCAGCTGCTGGGCATTTTGCCATACCCACTGGCACCAGGCTTTCAGCGTCTCGGCGTCAGCAAACTGCAAAGTGTCTTCATACTCACTGTAGATCGCCTGAGCGCAAAGCTCCGGTTCCATTTCCTGGAAATCCGCCAGCGATTCGCGTTCGCCGACCAGCATGACTTTCAGGCTCAGCGGCATGGAGGGAATGCTGACCGGCAGCGGGCGCGACTCATCGATGGAGAGCCAGTCAAACCGCTGACGGGTCACCATATTTTTCAGGCGCACCCACAGAAGCGGCTGCGCCAGCAGTGTGCGAAGCGAGATTACCAGCACGCCACCATTAGCCTGATGGACCAGGCCTGGCTGGAGGGTGATGCCGCCGTTAAACTGGCGTACGCAGCCAAACAGCTGTTCCGCCTCTACCCAATCGGCCGCGACGACCGGGGCGGTGCTGGCAAAATTATCCTCAGCCCGTTGCGCCGGGGAGAGCGTCACGCGAGCGCCGTCAACGTCATAGCGGACCCCGTAGAGCGGGGCGGTAGGTTCATGCAGCGTACGGGTTTCTGCCGTCAGCCATTGCAGATACTCCGGTTCTTCGGGGGCTTTCACCAGCATGAAGGAGGAGACTGCCGGCGTGCACAGCAATTGCTCAAGCGCGTAGAACAGACGCGGCTGCAGATCGCCCGAGAGGGAGGGGGCCGGTTGAGAGAGATCAGCTTGGGCAAACAGCGCCTGATAAGGTTCCATATCGGGCGCAAGGTCGGTTCGGGTCAGTTTCGTAATGGTCAAAGTCGCTGTTTTTTAGTTAGATGTAAAGCGCGCAATTATACCTGATGCCGCGACTGAGCACACGGAGGATTATGATTACCCCGATGATTCCCCGGCCATACACATCACGAATAATGATTTATATTCAGCACATCAGGAAAAAACTGATATCCTGAAATGAGTTACACGGTCACATTGAGATCGCAATGAAATATCAACAACTGGAAAATCTTGAAAGCGGCTGGAAATGGAAATATCTGGTAAAGAAGCACCGGGAAGGTGAGCTGATTACCCGCTACATTGAGGCCAGCGCTGCGCAAGCTGCGGTAGATGACTTGCTGACGCTCGAGAATGAACCTGTGCTGGTGCATGCCTGGATTGAGCAGCATATGAATCCGGCGCTGATGAACCGCATGAAGCAGACCATCCGCGCGCGACGGAAACGTCATTTTAACGCGGAGCATCAGCATACGCGTAAGAAGTCTATCGACCTTGAGTTTGTCGTCTGGCAGCGTCTTGCCGGTCTGGCGCAGCGGCGGGGGAAAACCTTGTCCGAAACCATCGTGCAGCTGATTGAGGATGCTGAGCATAAAGAGAAGTACGCCAGCAAAATGTCGAGCCTGAAACACGATCTGCAGGAACTGTTAGGCAAAGAGTAGTCTTTACGGCGGCCTGTCAGAGGCTACCCTGATATGGGGCCCACCACCGCAAAAGCGGGAGAGAAGGCATAAAAAAACCCGCCGAGGCGGGTTTTTTCATCAGTTATAACTTAAGCCGCGGGCTGAGTTACAACTTCTTTGTAGCCTTTAACTTCGATCTCTACACGACGATCCGGGGCCAGGCAGTCGATCAGTGCAGCGCGAGCTTTCACGTTGTCACAGGTGTTGCCAGTAACCGGGTTGGATTTACCCATACCGCGTGCGGAGATTTTGCCAGCCGGGATGCCTTTAGCAACCAGGTAGTCAACAACGGACTGAGCACGTTTCTCAGACAGCTGCTGGTTGTAAGCTTCGGAACCGATACGGTCGGTGAAGCCCATAACAACTGCAGAACCGTCTTTCGGATCCATGTTGCTCAGCTGGGTGTACAGCTGATCCAGAGCCTGCTGACCTTCCGGTTTCAGGGTTGCTTTGTTGAAGTTGAACAGAACGTCAGACTTCAGGGTGAAGTGCTTGGTAGTCACTTCCGGAGCCGGAGCCGGAGCCGGAGCTACAACCGGTGCAGCATCTTCCTGACCGAAACGGTAGGAAACACCCACGCTCAGCATGCCGTTGTCCGGACGAACGCCAACGGTGCCCGCGTCGCCGATGTTGTTAACCCACTGGTATTCCAGACGGGTAGCGATGTCACGAGTCACAGCCCACTCTACGCCGCCAGCAAATACCGGAGATACGCCAGTGTCGTGGTTGTCGCCAGCGATGCTGTTGCTGGAGTCTGCGCGCCATACCATGCCGCCCAGACGGGTGTAGATGTCCAGATCGTCAGTGATCGGGTAACCCAGTTTAGCGGTCAGCTGAACGCCCTGAGCTTTGAATGCGCCGTTAACTTTGTCGCCTTTGTAAGGCATACGGCCCAGCCAGTCGTAACCCATTTCGAAACCGAGGTACGGGTTAACCTGGTAACCACCGAACGCACCAGCGCCCAGCTGGCTTTCGTGGGTCGGACCATTGTTGTTCAGAGAGCTGTTGTACCAGCCAGTGTCATGGAACTGGGACCAACCCAGTTTACCACCTGCATACCAGGTGTTATCTTTCGGAGCGGCCTGCGCTACGGTAGCGAAGCCAGCCAGTGCCACTGCAATCGCGATAGCTGTCTTTTTCATTTTTTGCGCCTCATTATCATCCAAAATTCGCCATGAAGTTACAAAAGACCTCACGGTTAAATCCTTCACCGGGGGCGTGACTTGTTGTTAACTATGCTGATACATGCAGCGTAAGCCGATCACCCCTGGCGATGTAAAGTCTACAACTTAGTTCGAAACTTACAAGTGTGAACTCTGTCAGGCATATGAAAAAAAAGGGTTGTGTACACAATATTTAACAAATATGGTTGATTTTCGTACGCAGAAAAAAGGCAGAAATCCCCGTGTGACAGGCATTGCGCGAAAAAGTCCCTGAAAAACGCTGTGTCTTTACCATCGGTAAAAAAAATTCCAGGAATAATCCTAATTTCACTCAATGATACAAATTTGAGTGAATTTTTAGCCCGCTGAGTTGTCTGCCGAGCGTGCCCTGATTTCGCACCGGGCGCATGATGAATCCCATCGCGCAACCTTCCTGGGCGGCATTGACCAGACGCTCATGCTCTTCCGCGGTTAGCTCCTCCGTTAGCCAGCAGATAACCACACTATAATTACCGGTGCGCAGCGCGCGGATCATTGAGTCTACGGTATGGCAGGGGGACAGCTGGCTAATTTGCATGACTTTAGACAGCGGTAGACCGGCAGACTGGACCCACTCGCGGCTAAGCTTTTGTTGCGGCGTGAGCCACAGCTGCCAGCGAGACTGTTGACCCAGCTGCTGTAATAAAGGTAGCAGCAGTAACTGTGTCATCATGGGTTGATCTTCACGATAGACAATTTCACTGATCAGCCCATTGGCGGTCTGTTCGCCAGAACGATGAGCGTAGTGGCCTGCAGAAGCAGAAGCCTGTGCTGAACGATTTGCGTGAGCTGAAGTAAACATAGTCTATCCCGCCTGTAGTTACTGTATGCATATACAGTATATCTACCTGGGGAAAAGATCAACCGCAATTTGCCATTTTGCTGGCTGAAATTTAATCATTTCCCGCCGCGTCTGATTTATAGCGATGCGCACCTCTCCTCAACGATATCCTTAATGCCGGCTAATGATTTCTTTCCACCCTGTTGATTGCAGCAACGTCAGTGATTTTCTGAAAGCGTCTCGCAAAACCGCATTCTGGTGGAAAAGTCGGCGAAAATCATCTTGCTGCTGTTCGGGAAGTCCCTTATGTTTTCTCTTAGCGGATCCGTTAACAACTTAAGTTTAATTACATGATTAACAAAGGAATGATCATGAGAAAACTAGTATGTCCGCGGTTCCCGCAATTTCAGGCCTGCGTCTCGCCGCTGGGTCAGTTACATTCTCGTCCGCTTTTTGGCGGCTATAGCCTGGCCATTGATGATACGGTGTTTGCGATGGTGGCAGAGGGCGATATTTACCTGAGGGCCTGCGAGCAGAGCGCCGCGTATCGGGTTGAACATCGCAATCCTTTATTAACGCTGCGCCGACATGGGCGCATCGTGCCGATGAAGTATTATCAAATTGACGACGCATTGTGGCGCGATGAGACTCAGCTTTTTCGGCTGTCGCTGTTGTCGTGGCAGAGTGCGCAGCGTGAAAAGAACCACCGACGGGCGTCGGGCCGTCTGAAGGATTTACCCAATATCAGCTTTCATATGGAATTGCAGCTGATCCACGCGGGCATACCGGATGTCAGGACGCTTCGGGAGGTAGGCGCTCAGCAGGCCTGGCAACGGCTACGAGAAAACAACGCCTCTCTGTCGCTCAACGTCTTGCTGGCGCTGGAGGGGGCGATTGTCGGCGTTCACGCCGCCGCGCTCCCGACGCTGCGGCGTCAGGAGCTGCTCGAATGGGCAGGAGCCCGTTAGCGGACAGCCGCCGTTATTCTGTCTGAGCGTGAACGCGTTGTTGCAGGCGGCAAGTTTCAGGCAGCAGCGCGAGCAACAAGCCAATCTGCTGTAATACCAGCGGCTCTTTACTGTCCGCGCGCGGTTCCAGATGCTGGATCCGGCTTTGCAGGCTGGTCAAAGACTTCTGCACCCGATGTTCATCGGCGGGGGTATGGTGCAGGGCGTCATCAACATAACAAACAGCATCATCCAGCAGGGCAAGAATATCGGGGGTGGACAGTTTTTCCCGATGCGCGCCGAGAGCGGAGATGTAGCTGGTGAAGGTATGGTTGAGACACAGCAAGCGAAAAGCGGTCTCGCGCTGGGCGCCATCCGCGCGCGGTTCAGTCGACAAATTCGAGACCACGGAGGCCAGTTCGGCATCACGGTTGTAGGCATCACGGCGGGCGACACGATAGGCCAGACGGTTGTCGCGGCCCTGGTGATACTGCTCCAGAATGGCATCCAGATAACGGCAGTTTGCGTTCATCGCCCGGTCCAGGACGCGCGGCAGATTGCGAAATTTCCAGTCCGGCCAGATGAAGCTGACCGCCGCCCAGGCGATGGCGCAGCCGATCAGGGTATCAATAATGCGCGGTAGCGCGACCTCAAAACCTTCGCCAAGCAGGTTAAAGCACAGCAGCACCAGCAGCGTAATAAACATGGTGGCATGGGCGTACTGCACGTTACGAAAGGCAAAGAACAGCACGCCGGTGAGCACGATCAACACCAGTTGCCCTTCAATCGAAGGCACCAGCAGCAGGACGGGCAGGCCGATCGCCACCCCCACCAGCGTGCCGATGATCCTCAGCGCCAGTCGGTGGCGGGTGGCGTTATAGTTCGGCTGACAGACAAACAGGCTGGTCAGCAGGATCCAGTAGCCATGCTGGAGCCCGGTAAACTGGATAAAGGCATAGCCGGCGCAGAGCACCAGCGACATACGTACCGCGTGGCGAAAGAGAGCGGACTCCGGTGACATGTTGCGCCGCAGACGCAGCCAGATGTCGTTCAGCCCGCCGAGTCTGTCGTCGGCCAACAGCGTCTCGGTGTTGCTCCCGGCAGGCGCGGTCGTTTGCACCGATTCAATCGTGGCCAGCTGCGCATCGATAGCGCGCAGGTTATTGAGTAAAAACCCAAGGGCATTGATCTGCTCGTCGGACGCGCCGCTGGCGCGCACGCGGTCAAGCGCCGCGTCGAGATGCATAAACGCGCGTTCAAAATGGGCGTCATGTTGGTAGGGTTCGCGCAGTAAAATCGCCCGCGAGAGCTTCTGGCAGGCCTGGGCCTGCATCGAGAGCATGCGCTGGAAACGGAACATCACGTCGCTGTAGCGGAATTGATCGCGCAGAGTCTGGTACTGAATATGCGATGAGCTGGCGCGTTCGTGAATATCCTGGGCCACAAAGTAGTACTGCAGGGTGCGGCGGGTGCCGCGCTGGCCCCGATCGCCTCGCAGTCGGGTTAGCAGCGAGACCTTGGTTTGGTTAAGCGTAGCAACCAGCTGGCCGTTGGCGAGGGCCAGATCGTACAGCGGCGCCTGGCTCTCATCCTCCAGGTCAGGATCAAACAGCCGGGATTTGAGCTCCAGATAGCGAGCCAGTTGCTCATAGCTACGCGCCAGGTTGTCCTGGAGCGGGCGAATCGGAAAAATGAGGTGCCCGGACAGCGTCAGCAGGTTGTACCACACGGCCCCCGCCAGCAGGAACAACGGCTGTAGATACCAGTGATCGTACAGTGTGACGCCGAGCATGGTGTAGATGGCGATGAGCAGGGCGCCGAAGGCGATGGTGGCATAGCGCTGGCCGAGGCCGCCGAGCAAAATAAAGCCGATGGTAGACACGGTCAGGCCGAGGGCAAACAGCGGCGGCCACGGAAACAGCAGCTCCACGGAGGCGGAGGCGATAAAAAAACAGACCAGGGTAATGGCGAGGTTGCGCAGACGACCGGTCAGCCGGTCGTCGAGGTCGGTCAGGGCCGCGGCAACAACGCCAAGGGTGAGAGGGATGGTCAGTTTGACTTCGCCGATCCACCAGGGAAACAGCGTTGTGCCGCAGAGCGCGATAAAGATCCGTACGTTATAAAGCCAGGCACTGTTCCAGGTATAGCGGCGTAGCAGGGGGCTAATCATGTCCGTGTTCCGTTCGGTTACTGAAAGCGACGACGCGCATTGGCTTCACGCGCAGCACGCGCGGTTTCCACAGAAACGACCCGGCGACCCACCGGCCAGAGGGCGATGGCGGCGATTTTGAAATTCGCGATCCCCACCGGGATGCCTATGATAGTCAGGCACTGAGCTATACCGCTGAAAATATGCATCAGGCACAACCACCAGCCGAAAAAAATGAACCACAGAATATTCAGCACGGTGCCGCCGGCGTTGAGGAGGCCATTTTTACGGCCCGGCTCCAGCTCATCCACATGAATCGCCTCGTTACCGTATGGAAATAAGGAGAGGCGAGTGATTTCCCAGCAGGAACGAGTCAGCGGCAGCGTGACAATCAGAATGATGCTGACCAGGGTGGCGAGCAGCCAGCCTAGAGTGGTGGCGAAACCGCCAAGGATAAAGTTCAAAATATTCAGAATGGTACGCATAAAGCCTCGGTTTTGCCCTGTGGATAATAAGACCTGACAATTGTAACGTTTTTTTGCGCTGGAGCACCTGGTCCCGGGCGGTTAAACTGAAAAACAATCCACCCTGATTGAAAATCGACATTATATGGAACTTAAAGCGACAACATTGGGCAAACGCATGGCTCAGCACCCTTATGATCGGGTGCAGTTACTGAACGCCGGCGTAAAGGTTTCCGGCGACCGTCATGAGTATCTTATCCCTTTCAATCAGTTATTGTCAGTGCATTGTAAGCGCGGTCTGGTCTGGGGCGAACTGGAGTTTGTGCTACCGGACGGGAAAGTCGTGCGTTTGCACGGTACCGAGTGGAGCGAAACGCAGCGCTTTTATCATCATTTACATACGCTCTGGCAGCAGTGGAGCACGGAGATGAGCGATATCGCCGCCGGCGTGCTGAAGCAGCAGCTGGCGACGATCGAGCACACTCGCGCAGAAGGCAAGTGGCTAACCCGTCAGCAGGTGGCGGATGTTCAGGATAATATACGCCATGCGTTGACTGGTTTGCCGATGCCCACCAGTCGGCTTGATGCCTTTGATAACTGCCGGGAGCTGTGGCGGGAGTGTCAGCGCTGGTTAGGCGATATTGAAGCGACGCGTCTGGCCCATAACCAGGCCTTTACCGAGGCGATGCTGGAGCAATATCGCGAATTTTTTGATAGCGTTGAGTCGTCCCCGCTCAATGCGTCACAAGCGCGTGCGGTAGTGA
>ERZ1026850.1642-NODE-1642-length-11316-cov-4.517627_pt1 | contig 11316 bp, 7 predicted proteins | sample MGYA00380155_ERZ1026850 | MGnify/ENA primary metagenome ERZ1026850 (study PRJEB33269, sample SAMEA4719791) | human gut metagenome | biome: human-associated habitat; feature: organic feature; material: feces | place: Cameroon | collected 2013-10 ... | reverse complement strand
TCCCTGCTATAGAAGCATATAACAGCTAAATTATTTAGTATTATTGTAGTATATGTAGCAATAAAATGCAAGTTCTTTTTATCGGTTTTTCACATCCAAAATATCGGCAGTTCGTCTAAACTAACTGACTGCAACTGCCGATATGCTTTTCTCTTATGAAATTTATAAAGTTTCCAGCCCAAAGGCTTCATCCTATTTATACGTTGATTTCTGCAGTAACCCCTAACAGGTCTTTGTTCTCTTCCAAAATCGGATTTACTACTTCCTGTAAGAATTTTTCTACCTGTATCGGAGCACGTCCTACATACTTGGATGGTTCCATGGTCTTCTGTAAGTCTTCCAGACTCATATTGAATGCAGGATCCTGGGCAATCAGCTCTAACAGATTGTTATCTTTACCTTCCCGTTTTACGTTGGCTCCTGCCACCATGGAAAGTTCTCTTATCTTTTCATGCAGTTCCTGACGGTTACCGCCCATCTTAACGGCATCCATCATGATATTTTCGGTTGCCATAAATGGCAGCTCGCTCATCAGGCGTTTGGTAATTACTTTATCGTATACCACCAGTCCATCTACCACGTTCAAGCATAAATCCAAAATACCATCAACGGCTAAGAAGCCTTCCGGAATGGAAAGTCTCTTATTGGCAGAATCGTCCAGGGTTCTTTCAAACCACTGGGTCGCAGAAGTAATTGCCGGATTTAATGCATCTACCATCACGAAACGGGAAAGAGATGCAATTCTCTCACTTCTCATCGGATTTCTCTTATATGCCATGGCAGAGGAACCAATCTGACTCTTTTCAAACGGCTCTTCCACTTCTTTCAAGTGCTGTAACAGACGGATATCATTGGACATCTTATGGGCAGATGCTGCAATACCTGCCAGAATATTGCACACTCTGGTATCCACTTTACGGGAATAGGTCTGTCCGGATACCGGATAGCACTTTTCAAAGCCCATTTTCTTTGCAATCATAGGGTCGATTTTATCAATGGTTTCCTGGTCTCCATCAAAGAGTTCCAGGAAAGAAGCCTGGGTTCCTGTGGTTCCTTTGGAGCCTAACAGCTTCATGGTAGACAATACATAATCTAAATCTTCCAAATCCAGACAGAATTCCTGTGCCCACAAAGTGGCTCTCTTGCCAACAGTAGTCGGCTGTGCCGGCTGAAAATGGGTAAATGCTAAAGTAGGCAGGTCCTTGTAGGTATCTGCAAACTTTGCCAGTTCTGCAATCACATTGACCAGCTTCTTCTTAACCAGTTTCAGTGCCTCTGTCATAACGATAATATCGGTATTATCACCTACGTAGCAGGAGGTTGCACCAAGATGGATAATTCCCGCTGCCTTAGGACACTGCTTGCCGTATGCATACACATGGCTCATAACATCATGACGGACTTCCTTTTCACGTGCTTTTGCCACATCATAATTGATATCTTCAGCATGTGCTTTTAACTCGTCAATCTGCTCCTGTGTGATAACCGGTTTTCCATTCTGGCTTAAACCCAGTTCCATTTCTGTTTCTGCCAGGGCAATCCAGAGTTTTCTCCAGGTACGGAACTTCATGTCAGGAGAAAAGATATACTGCATTTCCTTGCTGGCATAACGTTCTGATAACGGGCTTACATATCTGTCTGTACTCATGTTTTCTTCCTTCCTTATTGTGGTTTATTTATATCACTTATCATATTCTCCGCGGATATCCTCTGTGGGAGGCTCCATAGGGTATTTGCCGGTAAAACATCCTTTACAGATTTCCAGTCCGCCGGCAATCTCACTTAATCGTTCCATTTCCAGATAAGCCAGCGAATCTGCGCCTATAATCTGACGAATTTCATCCACAGACCGTTGGTAGGCAACCAACTGCTCCCTTGCCGGTACATCTGTACCAAAATAACAGGGCCAGAGAAATGGCGGGGAGCTTACCCGCATATGTACTTCTTTAGCGCCTGCCTCCCTGAGCATTCTGACAATCCGGTCAGAAGTGGTTCCACGGACAATGGAATCATCTATCATAATAATCCGTTTGCCATTTACTGCTTCCCGGATGGCATTGAGTTTTACCTGTACACTGCTTTCCCGGCTCTTCTGTTTCGGTTTAATAAAGGTACGTCCCACATAGGCATTCTTCACAAATGCCTGTCCATAAGGAATCCCTGATTGCATAGAATAACCAAGTGCCGCACAGTTGCCGGACTCTGGCACACCGACTACCAAATCGGCATCTACCGGCGAATCCATCGCCAGGAACTTCCCAGCCTTAATACGGGATTCGTAGACACTGACACCATCAATGTGGCTGTCCGGTCTTGCAAAATAAATATATTCAAAAACACATCTTCCATGTTTTTCCCTGGGAAGACACATGCTCTTATCTGATTCTATTCCTTTATCCGGCGAAATGGTAACAATCTCTCCCGGTTCCACATCCCGCACATAGGCAGCTCCTATAGTATCCAGGGCACAGGTTTCAGATGCCAGAATATAAGCATTATCCCGTCTGCCGATACAAAGTGGTTTAAATCCATAAGGGTCTCTTGCCCCAATCAGTTTCCGTGGTGACATCACAATCAGGGAATACGCACCTTTTATTTTCTTCATGGCACGTCCCACGGCCTCTTCTACCGATTTGCTGTTTAATCGTTCCCTTGCAATATGATAGGCGATTACTTCTGAGTCGATGGTGGTCTGGAAAATAGCACCGGTATACTCCAGTTCATGCCGAAGCTGCGGTGCATTGATAAGGTTTCCGTTATGCGCCAGTCCCAAAGTACCTTTTACATAATTCAGCACCAGTGGCTGCGCATTTTCTCTTGTGCTACTGCCAGCAGTGGAATAGCGAACATGTCCTACACCGATATCACCCTTTAAATTTTCCAGGGTTTCCGGTGTGAAATTCTCATTCAAAAGTCCCATTTCCTTGGCACTTAACACTTTACCCTTGGGGCCATTCGTATCACTTACCGCAATACCACAGCTTTCCTGTCCTCTGTGCTGTAACGCAAAAAGTCCGTAATAAATAGTGGAGGCTACGTCATTGCCATCAAAATCATAAATACCAAAGACACCGCACTCTTCTCCCAGCTTATCTGTCTGTTCCATTTCCGTGTTCATTCTAATCTCCATTTCTGAGCGTATCGTCGCAATTTCTGCTCTCTCTTCCACAGACAACAGATTATTTTTCAAATTCACATACACCTTTTCCACGAAGTTTGTTCTGACGGTTTCTGATAACCGCTATCCATTATATAACATTTTGCGCCTCTTTGTCACTATCCTTTGAAGCGTTTCTCATATTCGTCCACCGTTGCCATGATTTCTTTGGCATACTGTGGATACTTCTCTACCAGACCTTTGATTTCCTTTTGGGAAGTGCCTGCCACAACCTCTCTGTTATAATCCATCCTTCTTCGCAGGGACTGCCGTCTGATAATCAGGTTATGGCGAATCTCCACCATCTCCTTGTGGTCCAGAATCGCCTCCGTCTGATGCAGCCAGATTGCCGGGTCTTTAATCTGATATCGTTTCAGAATCCGCAGCAGTTCCTGCTGATTATAATCCAAATCAATTTCCGTTCTCCGGTATTTCTCCCTTTCCTCCTTCTCCATCTGGTAGTTTAGCCACATTTCTTCCAGCTCCTGGGCACTGCTTACCCCATATTTCAGATAAAGATAATCCAACAGATTCGTATTGTTTACATAACGTATTTTTACTTTGTTTTGTAATAGAATAATTTTGTTGATACTGGTTTCCACACGATGCAGTTCTTTCTGGGCATCCAAATGCTTCAGATAGACTATGGTAATTGCCACAGCTGCCACCCCGGCAGTGAGCAGATAGCCCATTTTGGTATCCATATCCAGGAAAAACTGCAACAGCAGCAACAGTATCATGCATAACGCCAGGGCCACCACACAGATAATTGCCATACCCCTTGTATCCGCGATACTCTGCATCACTTCACTTTTCCGGTACAGATAGGCATGTCGCTCGCCATCCAGCCGGCTCAAATCCTGCTTAATCAACGCCTGGTAGTTTTCCGCTTCCCCAATCTTTTTACGCCCCTCTTCCACCTGGTCGGTAAGCCGCTCCATCTGATGGAACTGTTCTTCTGTCATGCGGCGGGGTCTGCCCATATAATCCTGTCTGGTATCCTCCAACAGAGAAACTTTCTTGGCACATTCCTTTAACAGTTCACTTTCTTCCGGCGGCAACGCCTCTATTTCTTCCATATCCTTCAGGTAAGAGGTTACCATCTCATATTCAAAGGTCAGGTTTTCCAGCTCCTTGGTGGCATCTGCCATCTTCTCCAGACAGTTTTTCACATAATCCATCCGCAGCTCTTTATTGTCATAATTTATCTGCTGTAAATCCTCTTCCTCGTCCCATTTTTCTTCTTCGTAGAAGTCTTCCGGCTCCTGCCTATGAAATTTTGCAAATAATCTCTGAAACAGATTCATTCCCGTCTCCTCATCACATAATATATTCCCGGTACTGCGCCTTTAATTTTCCGGTCAGATGTTCCATTTCATCATAATAAGCTACATTCACACCGGCCGTATTGCTCCCCTCTTCCTTGCATATCTGCAGGGTGTATAACATCCGGTTTTCATCCGTTCCTTCAAACTGACCGGTTGCCTGCTCCATCATCCTTTCTACTGCCAAAGAAGCATCATGATATTCCGGATGTTCTGCAATAAAGGTAATGTATTCTTTATCCGGATAATGAAGCCGAAAAGCTGCCAGATATTGTATCAGGCTTTCTTTGCTTTTTCCAATCGTATATGCCTGTTCAAACCACTTTGCCGCCTGTTCAAACATAAACATACCGGCACAGGCTACTCCCATATTATGCAGAATCTGCGACCGGAGCAGCACCTCCTCTTCCGGTATCTGCTTCAAGAGCACGGCATACTGTTCCAGTACAGCAAAATACCGCCTGTTTTCCAGCAGAAAATCAATCTTTGCCTTCTTGCGTTCATAGGGATTCAGTCCTTCATTGCCCTTGATGGTCTGTTCCGTCCGGTCTACGACTTCTTCCGGATACAGATTTACATATTCCAGAATGGTCCCTACAAAAGCCACTGCCGAGGCCCGCTGGTTTAACAGGGCATACAGGCTGTGTGCCAGCTGGTTTAAGCCGCACTGTTCATCCAGCCATTGTATCAGCTTCTTCTGCATGATTTCCTGGTCTAAAATCTCGGCATTTTCGACCAACACATAACACAGTTCTTCTACCGAATAGATATTCCGATATAATTTTTCCAGATAATAGGGTTCCCTGGCATATTCGCCGGTTCCCAGAATCAGTCGACTCATTTAAGATACCTCAAAGCTTTCTTCCCACACCTGCCCAGTGGCTGGAAATAGTTCTCCTAATCCAAGGTCTGTTACCCTGATATGCACAGTCTGTGCCGACAACATATTTATTTCCAGCCGGTATCGTCTGAAAGGTGCCTGGGAATCTTTCGCATTGGCAAGGGGAATCACTTTGGTTTCCTTATTCTTCCCGGTCAGTGGTGTTATCTCAAAGGGAATTTCCTTATCCCCTTCTATAAGAAATTCACATTCTTTGTTGATTTCATACCAATTTTCCCCGGCATCCAGAAGGGCATAATAGGATTCTTTTCCCTGTCTCATTACCCGCATGCCAATATTGGATTTGAGCTTGTCCTTTCCCAGATAAACGTGTTTTTGTCCTTCCTCACTGGGTGAGAGTTTTTCTAACAGTCCATAGCAGGCTCCCCTGCTGAACAGGTTATTTCCCTGGAAGACTCTTCGGTTATGGCATAGAAACTGTAAGGAGTTCTCTGCCCAGCCTGCCCGGAAGCCATCTCCCAACAGGTAGGCACTGGAAACCATCCGCCCTTCACAGCTTTTCTGCAAAATGCCAAGGAATCGTTCATCAGCAAGCTGACTGGCATCCCTTTTAATCGTTTCTTCTTCCTCCTCTGCCGGAATAACCAATGTCTCATAGGTCTGTTCTTCTATCAGTACCACGATTGGAGTGGTCTTCTTATTCCGTTCCAGCCGGTAAGTCTTTAACCGCTTCCCATTATGCTCACAGGCAAGCACCTGATAATTCCATAATTCTGGTGGCTGGTGCAGCACAAAGGAATAAAAGCTCTCCGTATGGCTCTGAAAATAAATACGTGATGTCTTGAGATTTAAGTTGACCGCTGCCTTTGCCAGTACATCCACCATCCGGTCATCCAGTTCATCCACCGTAAACATGATGGCATCTATATTCTCCGCCGTGGCAATAAAATTCAGCAGGGTCAGACTTCTTTTCATAAAAAGCGTAAGTAAGGCTATGGGGTCATAGGATTCTCCGTCCAGCTCCACCATGTCGCCTTTTTTTGCCAGCGTCAGCAGACCATCCACCGGAACCATTTCTTCCCCGGTGCTGTTCTTTACCGCATCTTTACCATAAAACCACTGGTTAACCCCTTTTCGTTTGCATAATATGGTTGGAATATTATACTGCTTTGTTCCGACGACTGTGGCCACAGTCTCAACATTCTCCTGTCCATAGATGCAGTAACTAATCTGGGAGTACTCATCCCCCAAATCGTAACCGACCAGGACACTTCCATTATGTAACTGACTTTCACCCTTTCGCTCTAAAAACATTCCTTATCCTTCCAACCCTTTATGTTTCATAACCCATGTTATTTTACACTGATTAAGAGAAAACAGTTTATTTACCAGAAAATCTTTCTGGTAATACTCATGCAATAACTTATCTACCGTGTCATAATCCTGTAAGGTCTTTCCTATCATAATATCATTGAGAATACTAAATCTTCCCTCAAAATTCTCCTGCCCAATGTCACTTTTATTAATCGTGCCGCTCTGGGTAAGCTGCTCTTTGCCATTTACCTCTTCTGTAATGTAATACTGCATTCTTTCCCCGAAAAAGAGCGTAAACTCCTTCACGCAGATACCGCCGAACATATTCTTCATTTCTTCCTTGCAATACTCGTTCTGGTTCTCCCCATCTCCCTGAATCACATAATGGATTACCGCACGGCTGTCCGGTTTTATCCGGTATTCCAGAATGGTCTTATCCAGATAAACATCCAGCTGGGGCAGATATCCCTGATATTCTTTATAGAAAGCAAACACTAACTGCTCCTGTAATAAATCCTGTAAAAATACGGTACACACCGCACGGCTGTCCATGGTCTGCTCCTGTTTGTTCTCCGCATAGAATTTCAGATAGGCAATCTTGTTGACCAGATGCAGTGGAATCTGCCGTTGATACAGTTTGGCAACCCCTTCAAAGACATAGGTATCCACTATTTTTTCCCGGACTGCATAGTCGTAACAGCACTGGGCTAAAAAAGCTGCCATCAGTTCATCGTTACCGCCATTCTTTTCATAGCTTAAGAAGATTTCCTTCTTCTCTCCCACATAGGCGCCGGTATAAAGCATTTGTATTAATATCCGCGCACACAATTCATAGGTATCCACCCCGTAGGAATCGGCTGCTTTCCATACATCCCGCATAGCCTTGGTGCTGCCATGATAATACCGTACCAGATATTTCAGGATATTCTCATCATATTTGCCTTTTTGTAATACATAATATAACACGCCTGTCATGACCGGATTTTCGTCCGTCTCTTCTTCTGCTAACAGACGGCTGCAAAGGCGTACCAGCGTCTTTGTATCCATTCCGTAAGGTCCACATTCGCAAATCCACCGGAAGCCTTCCTCGTACATGCCCCGCACCACCAGATAGCGAACCACTTCTTTCCGGTCAGGGATTGTCACATCGGTTGGTTTTAACAACAACAGATATTCATCCAGTTCCCGCATCCGGTCCTTATCGTAATAGAACTTTATGATTTTCATGCGAATCTTCTGCCGCACCTGCGGTTCCAGGTACTCCGAATCTGCCAGCCTTACAAATAAATCCACGTTATCTTCATGCACTTCAAAGACATTCTGGTATTCATAACAGATATAACCGGCATAGCCCAGGTTATCCCGCACAAAGGGAGACAACATCAGGGACAGTCTTGCCGGATTCATTAACTTCTTTCTCCCATAGGGAACACTGACCGCATACAGATTTCCCTTTTCATCTCCTAACAATATCTTACAACCGGAAGTATAGACCGGCACCTGACATTTCTTTGCCACAACCGGATACCGGGACAATGCCATGCTGTCAGGATAGGATAACAGCACCTCTTTGATTCCTTCCTTTTCAATCGTCAGTTCCTGCATAAAAAGAAGGGATACCAGATATCCGGCACTCTCTTCATCAATCATAGGCAGGCTGATAACGTTCCGGTACAGATATGCCAAATCCTCATTGATTCTGCCCCGCTTAATCTGGTCTAACACAAATCGTTCTATGTCACTTTCATAGTTGGCATATATCTCCGGAATTTCTGCCTGGTGCTTATGGACATAAGCATACAGCCAGGCGGTAATTGTATATGGCAAATCGCTCTGATATGCAAAATACATGAGAATCATCTTCGGCAGAGGTTCTTTAAAGTCTCCGGGCAATGACATCATGTAGTATTCATAAAGCCTCGTAATCCGCAGGTTCTGCTCCACCCCAAGTCGATACCAGTTAAAATAGCTCTCCCCCTGGCAGTTTCCTTTAATCAGCAGGGTACAAATCGCATGCAGAATATCCTCCTGGGGTTTTCGTTCATAACAGCCTGCCAGTATCCGTAGCAGCCCCTCCGAATAAGTCTTCTGCTTCTGTGCCAGATAGACTAACTGCAGGACGATTTCATCCTTCATCAAATCATGCTTTACGGCATAGGAAAGTATCTGCATCTCGAAGGCATTTAACCGCAGCAGCATTGCCGGGTTCATGCACAGTAAATGCCAGGCCTCGATATAGATAACCGGAGAAGTACAGTGATACTGGAACAATTCCTCCAACAGCACCCATTTCCGGGAAGGGCTTCTTACATATTCCTCTGACAGATACATATAAAGCCAGGCAATCCTCCAGTTCCCACGATTTCTCTCATAGGTTGCCGCCACTTCTGCGGTCACTTCGTCAATATACTGCTCATCCTTGCTGTACAGGGTCGTCAGATACAGATAATAACACCACAGTTCCGGATTCTCCGCCTGACTTGCCAGTACCTGTTCTTCCTGTTTCTCAATCATCCATTTGGCTTCGTTATAACGCTCTTCTGTTAACAGAAGCTGCGCCTGGAACAATTTGATTGTGGCATCTCTGTCATCTATTTCCAGCATCCGGCTCAGTAGTTTTCCAGTCTCACTCATCCAGGTTCTGGTACTGATTTTCTTTAAACGGAATGCCTGATAATATTCCATCAGAGCCAGGGTAAGCTGCTTTTTCTCCCGCTGTAACCCTTTTACCTTACGGCTTGTAACATGCAGTGCCACGGTAACCGGAATTACCGTTTCCCATTCGTCCTGTCGCAGGGTAATTTTACCATAATTGTTGCCCGCATGAAGTTTTTCCAAATCAATATAATAATACAGACGATAGATATTCCCCAGAAAGGCATCTTCCGATACAGATTCTTCCTCCACCCGTAAGAACTCACCCTCTGCCTCAATCTCCAGCCGGACATAGCCCCAGCCATTTTTATTGATAACCAATCCATAACGAGTCATTTCCAACGGATTTTCAATTCGGATTTCGTTCTCTTCCGGCAACAGTTCCACTGGCTTCTTCTTATGAATCGTCCGTAAGAATTCCTCTACATTATGCTCATTGCCAGGCACCGCGGAAAGTCCCTTATAAACTGCATAGTACTGTCTGTCATTGCCCGTAAATATGGTTTTGAAAAGGTCTGTGTAAAACAGCTTTACTGCCTCTTCCCAATTAGTCTTTGCCAGGTTGGTAAAATGGAACAGATTTTTGATATTACCAAGACTTGATGTAACGGCTTCCGGCAGGATTGTCACAGAAAAAGGAAGATAATACTCGCCGTGATTTGATATGATATGAAAGGCTCCCGTTATCTCTTCGCCAGCCTCCATTCCCTTTGCATGGAAACGATACGATATTTCATCTGTGCTGCCACTAAATCTCTCTGTAATACACTCCATCCGTAAATCCGAGGAAAGCACATAACCTTCTGTAACCTTCCCTTCCGGTCCGTATATGGAAAAGGAGCCTTCTTCTATCGTATCCGTATGAACAGACAGTTCCAGCCTTGTACAGGAGAAATCCAAAGAGCCATTATCCCAATTAAATTTACCGCTTAAAATTTCTTCCACAATCTGTTTCAATTTGCCACACCCTGAGTTCTTTACTATATCATAAGCTATCATAAGCTATTGCAAAATTATAAAATTTCTTATTTTCGCAATCACTTATACTATATCATTATATCATCAAATTGGGGCTAAAAAAGGCTTCCACCCCAGTTTCATTTTTATTTCATTTTTATTCTATGATGTGATAAATTATACCATTTATGAAGTAGCATGTGCAACCCAAAATGCATACCCTATTAGGAAGAGATAACTCAGAGGTATCTTTATGGAAGAGCCCATTTTAAAAAGCGCGCAAACGCAAAGTACCTCCCAGGGACAGCTACAGATTAACGTCACTGCCAACGTTGGACTGCTTCCTATCCGGGATGCAAAAATAACTATTTCCTTTACCGGGGAGCCGGACAGCACTCTGGAAACCCTTACTACCGATTCCTCCGGTCAGACCCAGTCCGTAGACCTGGAAGCTCCCCCTCTGGAATACAGCCTGACACCGGAATCTCCCATGCCCTATTCAGAATATACCCTGCAGATTACTGCACAGGGTTATGAACCGGTCATTGTTTCCGGTGTGGAAGTACTGCCAAATGTCACTGCAGTCCAGAATATCGAAATGGTTCCCGCCGAGACTGCCAAGAAAGAAAATGAAATCATTACCATCCCTGACCACACACTCTATGGCGAGTATCCTCCGAAGATTCCGGAAGATGAAATCAAGCCCATCGATGAATCCGGTGAAATTGTCCTAAGCCGTGTCGTCATTCCCGAATTCATTATCGTCCACGATGGAGCACCCAATGACTCCACTGCTGCCAACTATTATGTACGCTACCGGGACTATATCAAAAATGTCGTATCCTCCGAAATCTATGCCACCTGGCCGGAGAGTGCCATCTATGCCAATACCCTGGCGATTATGTCCTTTACCTTAAACCGAGTCTATACCGAGTGGTAACGAAGCCAGGAGTTTTTCGGGAGAAAAAGCTTATCCCTTCGCTTAAATGACCTGGAAGTATGTCTTTGGGGCATTTTATTCTTTGCTTTTATTCTTGGATACCTGTCTCTTATACACATCTCCGAGC
>ERZ1026850.1640-NODE-1640-length-11322-cov-7.470489_pt1 | contig 11322 bp, 9 predicted proteins | sample MGYA00380155_ERZ1026850 | MGnify/ENA primary metagenome ERZ1026850 (study PRJEB33269, sample SAMEA4719791) | human gut metagenome | biome: human-associated habitat; feature: organic feature; material: feces | place: Cameroon | collected 2013-10 ... | reverse complement strand
CTATTTACCTATAAAATTGCGATTTAAATTTTTAAAAGTAGGTGAATAATGAAAAAAAGCAAAAAAATCATCATCACACTTGGTGTGGTTATTGTAGCGGTGCTTGGCTGGTGGATTTTTACCCCAAATGAGCAAACAAACAGCTATCTTACAACAAAGGTGCAAAAAGGCGAGCTAAAATGGAGCGTTGATGCGGTAGGAACTGTATTTGCGGCTAATTTAGTTGAAGTTGGCACAAGAGCTAGCGGAGAGATTAAAGAGTTATATGTAAAGGTTGGCGATAATGTAAAAAAAGGCGATAAAATCGCTAAAATAGACAATGAAATCCAACAAAACAATCTCTTGCAAAAAGAATCCGAGCTAAGCAGCCTAAAAGCTCAATTAAACTCAGCCAAAATCGCCTATAACATATCCATCACACAATACGAGCGCGAAAACGCCCTACACAAAAAAGGCGCAAGCTCAAAAGAAAGCCTAGAAAATGCAAAAAACACTAAATTCCAAAACGATGCTAAGGTTAAAGAATTAGAGGCCAAAATAGCACAATCTGAGCTAGCAATTCGCACCGCCAAGCAAGATTTAAGCTATACAGATATTGTAGCACCGCTTGATGGCACGGTGGTTTCGGTTCCGGTTGAAATCGGCCAAACCTTAAATGCTGCTCAAAGCGCGCCTACGATCGTTCAAGTTGCGGATTTGGATTCGATGGAGATTAAAATGGAAATTAGCGAAGCTGATATAAATAATATCAAGCTAGGCGCAGATGTAGAATATAGCGTACTTTCAAACACAAATAAAAAATTTAATGGCAAGATTAGCTCGCTTGATCCAGGACTTACTACCCTAAGTGATGGCACCTACTCCAAAAGTAGCTCAAATAGCAATGTGGCCGTATATTACTACGCAAAAATGCTAGTAGATAATAAGCAAAGATTTTTAAGAATTGGTATGACTACGCAAAATAAAATTACAATCAGCGATATAAAAAATGCCCTATATTTGCCAACAACAGCGATAAAAAGCGATGAAAATGGAAATTTTGTGCTAATAAAAAATGAGCAAAATGTAGAAAAAAAATACATAAAAACTGGTATCAACACAGGCACAAACACGCAAATCATCGAAGGATTAAATGAAGGTCAAATCATCGTTACATCAAGTATGAGTAATGCCCAGCTTCAAAAAATGATCGATGATAAGCAAATTAGAATAAGATAAGCTAAATTTTAAATTAAAGAAAAGCAATGATAGAGTTAAAAAATATTTGTAAGGTTTTTCAAAACGGCGATGAGCGCGCCTTGGTGCTTAAAAATATAAACCTAGAAATAAAACAAGGCGAGTTTGTGGCAATTATTGGCCAAAGTGGCTCTGGCAAAAGCACTTTAATGAATATTTTAGGTTGCCTAGATACGCCAAGTAGTGGCACATACACACTTGATGGCAAGGATATTAGCCATTTTAGCAAGGACGAATTAAGCGAACTAAGGCTTAAAAAATTTGGCTTTATTTTTCAGCGTTATAATCTAATCCCAGCTAGTAATGCCACAGAAAATGTAGCCTTACCTGGCATTTATGCAGGCACAAAAAAATTTGAGCGCACACAAAGAGCAAAAGAGCTTTTAAGCAAACTTGGACTTGGAGATAAAACAGATTTTATGCCAAATCATCTTAGCGGCGGACAACAACAACGCGTAAGTATCGCGCGAGCATTGATGAATGGCGGTGAAATTTTACTTTGTGATGAACCAACTGGCGCGCTTGATAGTGCTAGTGGGCAAACGGTAATGCAAATAATCAAAGAGCTAAATCAAGCCGGCCACACCATAATAATGGTAACGCACGACAAACAAATCGCTAGCTGGGCTTCGCGCGTGATTGAAATTAGCGATGGACGCATAATAAACGATAGCAAAACAGAGCAAAGCTTAAATAAATTAAATAAGCCAAAAAGCGAGCACGCCAGCGATCTCTCACGCCTAAAAGATAGATTTTTTGAAAGTTTTAATATGAGCATAAGCGCGATAAAAGCGCATAAACTTCGCTCTTTTTTAACAATGCTTGGCATTATTATAGGCATTAGTTCGGTAATTTGCGTAGTGGCCTTAGCTCGTGGCAGTCAAGAAAATATCCTAGAAGGCATCAATAAAATGGGCGTTAGCACCATTACGATTTTTCCTGGTCGCGGTTTTGGCGATAGAGGCTCGGCTAAGCGTAAAAATTTTAGTATAGAAGATATAAATATACTTGAAAGCTTAGAATTTGTAGATAATGCTATGCCAAGAACTAGTTCAAGTGGCACGCTAATTTATGCAAATACAAGTTCAGGTGCTAGTGTGCGCGCAGGCACTGAGATGATACTTAAAATTTCAAGTGTAGAGCTAAAAAGCGGGCGAAATTTTACCAAAGACGATATACAAAACTCAGCTTCTGTAATTATAATAGACGAAAATACGCAAAAAACATTTTTTAAAGATAGCGATCCGCTTGGTAAAATAATGATTTTTAATAAAAGACCTTTTATGGTTATAGGCGTTGGCAAGCGCGATGAGGGCGCGTTTTCTGATGGGAGTTTGAGTATTTATATGCCTTATACTACCCTAGCTAATAAAGTAACCGGTAGCCATAAAATCCGCTCTATTGTAGTAAGCATAGCACCAGGCGTAAATAGCCAGCTAGCCGAATACGCAATAAGTGAAATTTTAAAAATTAGGCGTGGCGGGACGGATTTTCATATGATAAACTCAGACACCATACTAAAAACCATAAAAGCCACCACAGACACAATGAGTTTATTAATCTCAGGCATTGCGCTAATTTCATTGGTTGTTGGCGGTATAGGCGTGATGAATATAATGCTAGTTAGCGTAATAGAGCGCACAAAAGAAATAGGCGTTCGTATGGCAATAGGCGCAAAAGGCGCTGATATAATGCTTCAATTTTTAATAGAAGCGATTTTATTGTGCGCTCTTGGTGGCGTTATAGGCGTGCTTTTAGCCTTTGGTATTGGTGGGTTGTTTAATTTAATCTCAAACGATATAAAAATGAGTTTTTCGCTAGTTTCTATTATTATAGCTTTTGGAATTTCAAGTTTGGTGGGCATAGTTTTTGGTTATATGCCAGCTAAGCGCGCCGCTAAACTAAACCCAATAGATGCGCTTTTAAGGGAGTAAAAATGAAAAGAAATTTTAATTATTTAAAAATTTGGCTTAGTTTTTTTGTGCTGTTTATTTTTAGCGGTTGTGCTAGCAAAACCCTAAACTACGAGCCAAAAGAAGTAAAAAGCGATTATAACGCCACTTGGCAATACAGCTTTAATATAGCAGAGCTTGATGAGCTAATACAAAAAACTCTAAAAAATAACGAAAACCTAAACACCGCAGTGCTAAACCTAAACATAGCCTTGCGCCAAGCAGGACTTAAACAAACGGATTTATTTCCAACCCCAAGTGCTAGCCTTAGTGCTAGTTCTTCGCGCGATATCAGCTACCACGATAAAAGCAAACGCTCATTTAGCTCAGGCTTTGGTTTATCGTGGGAGCTTGATCTTTGGGGTAGAGTTTATAATGCTTATGAAAGCGCAAATTTTAATGCTAAAAAAAGTTTATTAAATCTACAAGACATTCAAATAAGCATAATAAATAGCGTAATTAGCGAGTATTTTAATATCTTATATCTAAACGAAAGAAAACAAAATTTAATAAAAAATCTAAAAAACATGCAAGCCCTAGACAAAATCGTTCGCCAAAAATTTAATTTAGGCAGGGCTGAACTGCTTGAATTAGCCCAAAGCAATGCTAATTTATTATCTGCTCAAAACTCCCTTAAATCCACAAATAAAGAGCTTGAAAACGCCTATGAAGCCCTAGCTAATCTAACCCGCACAGAGCTAATTCCACAAGGCTACATTAGCGATATTACGCGCCCTAGTTTGGATTTTGGCATTGAAGTAGTTGGCGATGAAAATTTCAGCTTTTCAAAGCCACAAGAGCTAAAAATTGCGTGGATAGAGCGCATTTTAACTCGCCCTGATGTAAATGCAAAACTTGCTAGCTTAAATGCTGGATTTTATGATTATAAAATCGCTCAAAAAAATTTCTTGCCAAAAATCACGCTAAATGGCGGTTTAAATGATAGCGATAAAAATTTTAATGATGCTTTTGGCTTTAATTTATTAAGTGGCGCGCTAAATATTAGCTTGCCGTTTTTGGACTATGCGCACTTAAAGAAAAATTTAAAAATCAGCCAAGATCAATTTGAAATTTTACGCCTAGCTTATAAACAAAGCCTAAATAACGCCTTAAACGAAGCCATAAAATATGCCGCCTTTTATCAAATCGATACCCAAAACCTAAAAAATCAAGAAAAAATCGTAAGCCAGCGAGAGCAAATAGTTGAAATTTATAATCTCAAATACAATCAAGGCGCTGTGAGCTTAAAAGATTTATTAGAAGCACAAAACGCGCTTATATCAGCCCAAAACACCCTAGCTAGCCAAAAATACGAACTAATAAACGATGAAATAAACTTTTATAAAGCAATCGCAAGGTAAAATCGCGCGCAAATTTTAATTCGTAAGGGTTAAACATGCTAAAAAAAATCGCATTTTTGGGGCTGTTTTTGGGGCTTTGCTTTGGGGCAACGCCAAAAGACACCATAGTCGTAGCGGTTGAAAACGAGATAGAGCGTATCAACCCGATTTTCAGTGAGGACCACGATGAGGCTGTGAGGCTCATCTTTTCGGGGCTTGTGCGCTTTGATGAAAAGATGAAAATTCAGCCTGATTTAGCAAAATCGTGGAAAGTAAGCAAAGACGGGCTTACATATAGCTTTGAGTTGCGAGATGATGTGCTGTGGCACGATGGGACGAAATTTAGCGCAAAAGATGTGGAATTTACGCTTAAAGCCGTCAATGACGCCAAATTTAACTCGCCTGTGCGGGCAAATTACGAGATGATAAAGGACATAAAAGTCCTTGATGACACACACATTAGTATCACGCTTGCTTATCCTTTTCCAGCCTTTTTGGACGCTTTGATGATGGGTATGTTGCCCGCTCACCTTTTACAAAATGAGAATTTAAACACAAACAAATTTAACCAAAAGCCCATAGGCACGGGCGCATTTAAGTTTAAGGCGTGGAAAAAAGGGCAGTATTTGAGCTTGGAGGCAAATGAAAACTACCATTTAGGCAAGGTGCAAAGCCCAAAACTTATTTTAAGACATATCAGCGACCCAAATATCAGTGCGTTGGAGCTTAAAAATGGCAGCATTGATGTGGCACTTGTGGGCTTTGAAATGGTAGAGAGCTTTAAAAATGATGATAAATTCAAGGTTTTAGTGGAAAATTCAGCCGATTATAGAGCCTTAATGTATAATTTTGACAACCCTATTTTCAAGGACAAAGCCGTGCGCGAAGCCCTTGATTATGCTGTGGATAAAAGGCTCATCGTGGATAAACTCTTGCACTCACTTGGCAAGGTAGCCCATCACCCCTTGCAAAACTCGTGGGCAAGCCCTAAAAAAAGCTCGCAACACGCTTACAATCCGCAAAAAGCAAGTGAAATTCTCGCAAAGGCGGGCTGGCAAAAAAACACTAAGGGCATACTAGAAAAAAACGGCGTTGAGCTTAAATTTGACTTGTATGCGATGAGCAACGACCCTTTGCGCGTGGCTTTGGTGAAACTCTTGTCAAGCGAATTTGGCAAAATCGGCATAAAAACGCAGGTTTTTGCAAAGCCTGCTGGCAGCTTTGACTACTCAAAGGTAGATAGCTTTTTGGTAGGCTGGGGAACGCCTTATGACCCTGATTTGCACACTTATAGGGTGTTTGAAAGCACACAAGATAAGGTGTGGAATTTCGGGCATTATAAAAACGCAAAAGTTGATGAAGCGCTAAAAAAAGCGCGTTCTACCCTTGATGAAAAAAAGCGAAAGGCGCATTATGCTGAATTTATCAATGCTTTAAATGATGAGCCGCCTTTTTTGTTTTTGGTGTATTTGGACTTTCCTTTGGTGTATAACAAGGACATAAAGGGCATAAAGCCCCAAATTCTAGGGCATCACGGCGTTGGCTTTTCGTGGAATGCTTGGCAGTGGAGCAAATAAAGCTTGCTAGCCCTTATCCTTAAACGCTTGTTTTGGCTTGCGGCTTTGCTTTTGGCGCTTTCTTATGTGTGCTTTGCGATGATACATTTAAGCAAGGGCAGCGTGGTGTATGCGAAAAGCCCGCAAGCTGTGAGTGCTGAGCTAAAAGCGCAGATTGAGTCGAATTTAAATTTAGACAAGCCCTTAAACGAGCAGTATTTGAGCTGGCTTAAAGGGGCGATGAGTGGCGATTTTGGCAACTCTTTAATCACAGGCGAAAGTGTCAATGAAGTCCTTGCTGAGCGTTTGCCGCTCACGCTCACGCTTGGCGGGCTTGCTTTGCTTGTGCTGTTTTGTGTGAGCTTGTTTTTTGCGATTATCAGCGCGATTTACAAGGACAAATTCATCGACAAAGCCCTAAATTTCATCTCTATGAGCTTTTTGGCAACGCCTGCTTTTGCGCTTTGCTTATTACTTATCTTGTTTTTTAGCGTGTATTTGGGCGTTTTGCCTAGTTCTGGCGTGAGTGATTTGGGCTTTGAAGATGATATTTTAAACCGCGCCGCTCATTTGGTGCTGCCTATTTTAGCCCTAACTTTGGCGCATTTGGGTTCGTATCTGCGCCTTTACAGGACGATTTTGCTTGATAGTCTTAATCAAAGTTTCATCGAAGCAGCCTTTGCGCGGGGTTTGAGCCTAAGGCGGATTTATTTTCACTTGGTGCTTAAACACGCTCTACCGCCTATACTCACATATTTTGCGGCAAATTCAGTGGCTTTTTTGATGAATGTCTATGTGGTGGAGAGTGTTTTTGCTTACGGCGGGCTTGGAAATTTAGTGATTGAAAGCATTATTTTTAAGGATTATCCTATGGTTTTGGCTGTCTTGCTTTTAAGCGTTGTGGGCGTTGTGGTGCTGAATTTTTTGGCTGAACTTTGCGCGAATCTGCTCGATACAAGGAAAGTTTATGCCTAAAAAGCTCTTAATGCTTAGCCCCTTGCTTTTTTGCCTGCTTTTTGCTGTCTTTGTCCCGCTTTTAAGCCCCTATGCTGCTGGCTTTAATGAGCTTGCAAATGCTAAAATGCCCCCAAATTTAGAGCATTTTTTTGGCACGGATTTGTTGGGGCGCGATTTATTCACTCAGCTCGCGCAAGGCTTGCGCGTGTCGCTTTTTGTGGGCTTTGTGGCGGCTTTTATGAGCGTGGTTTTGGGCGTTTTGTTTGTTTTGCTGGCGCGAAGTTTTTTTTATAGCTTTTTTATACGAAGTTTGGACGCGATTTTAGCCGCTCCTAGCCTTTTAATCGTAATGTTTTTTCAAAGTTTTTTGAGCGGAAATTTACTCACAATGTCCTTTGTCATCGCCTTGGGGCATTTTGCTTTCATCGCAAAACTGCTTGATAGCGAGCTGAATTCCTTGATGAAAAGTGAGTTTTACCTGTGCGCCCTTGCGCTTGGAAGCACGAAATTTAGGGCTTTTTACAAGGACTTGCTGCCCGCTTGTGTGAATTTGCTTTTGGTGCTTTTTATCCTTAACATAGCTCACGCCATTTCACACGAGGCGACTTTGAGCTTTTTTGGCTTGGGGGTAAGTTTAGATGAGGTGAGCTTGGGACGGCTTTTGGACGAGGGCGCAAAGGCTGTTTTCATAGGGGCTTGGTGGCTTGTCATCTTTCCTGTGGCGTTTTTGCTTGCGCTTATCTTGCCCCTGCTCGCTCTTGCTTCAAATTTGCAAGGCAACTTGGGAGTGCGCGTTGATTAGGGTAAAAAATCTCAATTTAGAGCGCAAGGGGCGTAAATTCTTGCAGGACATTAGCTTTGAGCTTCGCCCAAAAAGCGTGCTTGGCGTGCTTGGCAAAAGCGGAGCGGGCAAAAGTTTGCTTGCTAAAAGTTTGCTTTGTCTTATCAACAAACCCTTTGTTTTAAGTGCTGATGAGTTAAGCGTGGCGGGCTTTTCGCCCCTAAACCTTGACAAAAACGCCTTGCGAGCTTTAAGAACAAAAGTGGGCTTTATCTTTCAAGATGCAAGGGCTAGCTTTCACCCTATGTTTAATATGGGCGACATTTTTGAAATGCACCTAAAAGAACACAGCAAATTTGGCAAAAAAGAGCGCAAAAATTTAGCTTTTAGCTGGCTTGAACGCTTGGGCTTTGATGATATGGAGCTTTTGTGGCACTCTTATGCGCACCAAATCAGTGCTGGTATGGCTATGCGCGTGCAAGTGGCTTTGGCTTTAAGCCTTGGGGCGCAAATTTTACTTTGCGATGAAATCACAAGCTCACTTGATGAAAAAAACGCGCAAAATATCACAGACATTTTTAAAGAGTTAAAAAAAGAAAAAAGCCTAGTGCTTATCTCACACGAGCTGGATTTTGTAAGAGCTTTAAGCGATGAAATCATCGTGCTTGAAAAGGGACAAATCACCGAAAAAGCAAGCACAAAAGACTTTTTTAGCGCACCAAAAAGTAGCTATGGCAAAGAGCTTTTGCGTTTATACAAGGACAACAATGCTTTTAAAAGTGCATAAACTTGCTAAATTCTACGAATTTAAACGCCATTTATACCTTAAAAGCGAGCAAAAAGCGGTGTTTGAAAATGTGAGCTTTGAGCTGAATTTAGGCGAAAATTTACTGCTTTGTGGGCAAAGTGGTTGCGGCAAAAGCACACTTGGCAAAATCATCGCAATGCTTGAAAAAGCAAGCTCTGGGGAAGTTTTTTTTGAAGAAAAGCCCATTTTAAACCTAAAATTTGACGAACAAAGAAAGCTGAGAAAAGAAATTTCTTATGTTTTTCAAGAGCAAAAACTTGCCCTAAACCCTTACAAAAAGGTGCTTGACTTGCTTTGCGTAGGACAGCAAAATTTTGGCTTGAACTTTGACTTAAACGAGGCAAAAAGGCTTTTTGAGGACTTTGAGCTTGAATTTAGCCTTACAAAGCTCAAACCAAAAGAGCTGAGCACAGGACAAGCGCAAAGGATAGGGCTGATTAGAGCCTTACTCTTGCGCCCAAAGTTGCTGATTTTAGATGAAATCACCGCTCCGCTTGATTTAAGCGCAAGTGGCAAAATCCTTTCTCACCTTTTAGCCATTCAAAAAAAGCAAAACATAAGCTATATTTTCATCTCACACGAAACGGGGCTTTTCAAGCCACATTGTGCGCAAATTTTACAAATGAATTTTTTGCAAAATCAAGCCTAAAATTCAAAGCAAAATCCAAAAAAGCAAGCTCAACTATAAAAAATAAAAGTAAAATTCCGCCTAAAATTATCCAAGCACTTACAATAGTTGAAATTTATAATCTCAAATACAATCAAGGCGCTGTAAGCTTAAAAGATTTATTAGAAGCACAAAACGCGCTTATATCAGCTCAAAACACCCTAGCTAGCCAAAAATACGAACTAATAAACGATGAAATAAACTTTTATAAAGCAATCGCAAGGTAAAATCGTGCGCAAATTTTAATCAACGCAAGGATAAATATGAAATTTTCAAAGCTTTTTATACCTACCATAAAAGAAGCGCCAAAAGACGCCACTCTAATAAGCCACCAGCTTTTAATAAGAGCAGGATTTATCGCTAGTAGCGGTGCTGGATTATATAATTTATTACCCTTAGGGCTAAAAATGCTGCATAAAATTTCAGCCATTGTGCGCGATGAAATGAATAAAGCAGGCGCAAATGAATTGGCAATGAGCGTAGTAACACCAGCTAGTTTATGGAGCCAAAGCGGCCGATATGAAGTTTTTGGTAAAGAGCTTTTGAGATTTAAAGACAGAAAAAATAATGCTTTCGTTTTTAGCCCAACAAATGAAGAAAGTATCGTTGATATCGTGCGCGGACGCATAACTAGCTATAAGCAACTGCCTCTAAATTTATACCAAATAAATACAAAATTTAGAGACGAAGCAAGACCTAGATTTGGCATTATGCGAGCGCGTGAGTTTGTGATGAAAGATGCATATAGCTTTCACGCAGATGAAAAGGACTTAAAGCGCGAGTTTGCTAATATGGAGCGCGCTTATAATGCGATATTTACGCGCCTTGGGCTAAATTTTGTAGCCGTAAATGCCGATAGTGGCGCAATAGGCGGGAGCGGGAGCAAAGAGTTTATGGTTTTAGCAAATAGCGGTGAGGATGATATTTTACTAAGCCAAAACTACGCCGCAAATGTCGAAGCAGCAATTAGACAAGCCCGCACCAGCGATGCTCCGCGCCCTGAGAGTAATGCTATGAATAAATTTAAAACGCCAGATTGTGATACTATCGCAAAGGTAGCAGAATTTTTTCATGTGGATGCATTTTACACAATTAAGGCTGTGATTAAAAAAGCGATTTTTGAAAACGGCTCAAAAATAATTGTATTTTTTGTGCGTGGCGATGATGAATTACAAAACATAAAGGCTCAAAATGCTGCAAAAGCCTTAGAGCTTGAAGATGCAAGTGCTGATGAAATCGCAAAAGCTGGGCTTGTGGCTGGATACTGCGGACCAGCGCATTTACCAGAAAATATAGATTTTTACATAGACAACGAACTAAAAAATGAAAGCCAAATGATTTGCGGAGCAAATGAATTTGGTTATCATATAGTAGGCTTTAAGGTTTCAAATTTTAAAGATGAGCGTTTTGCGGATTTAGTGGCGGTAAAAGCCGGCGATATCGGCGTAGATGGCGGTATTTTAAGCCTTAAAAAAGGCATTGAGGTAGGACATATTTTCCAACTTGGTCAAAAATATTCGCGCGCTATGAACGCTACTTTTTTAGATGAAAATGGCAAAGCCACGCCTTTTGTAATGGGCTGTTATGGCATAGGCGTTAGTAGATTAATCGCTGCGATGGTAGAGCAAAACCACGATGAGCGCGGCATAATCTGGCAAAAACAATGCGCGCCTTTTGATTTGCATATAATAGTAGGCGATGTTAAAAATGAAAAGCAAATGAGTTTTGCGAGCAAGCTTGAAAGCGAGCTTGAAAGTGCTGGGTTTGAGGTTTTATTAGATGATAGAAATGAACGCTTTGGCGTGAAAATGGCCGATTTTGAGCTAATTGGCATTCCAAATGCCATAATAATCGCTAAAAGCCTAGAAAATGAGCAAGTAGAAATCATCACGCGCAAAAATCTAATAAAAGAAAAAATCCCAGCAAATCAAGCAAAAATTGAGCTAGAAAAAAAGACTAAAAGCTTAAAATGCCTTTAAATGGCTTTTTAAAAAGCTAGCAAATATGGCTTTAAAATTTTAAAAT
>ERZ1026850.1636-NODE-1636-length-11327-cov-3.973385_pt1 | contig 11327 bp, 10 predicted proteins | sample MGYA00380155_ERZ1026850 | MGnify/ENA primary metagenome ERZ1026850 (study PRJEB33269, sample SAMEA4719791) | human gut metagenome | biome: human-associated habitat; feature: organic feature; material: feces | place: Cameroon | collected 2013-10 ... | reverse complement strand
CTAACCCACTCGTCGTTGATACAGGTGACAACATATTTAGGATATTTCCTTATGGCAATACCTGCCGGATGGTTTATCAATCGCCAAGGCTACAGACGAGGAGTGGTGTTTGGACTTGCCCTCTTTGCTTTTGGCGCATTGCTCTTTATCCCAGGCTCAGAGATAGGAACCTTCTATGCCTATCTTGGTCCGCTATTTATAATAGGTTGCGGACTCGTATTCTTGGAGACAGCAGCCAACCCCTATGCTACAGAACTTGGCGATAAGGAAACAGCATCGAGCCGACTAAACTTCTCGCAGTCGTTTAATGGTTTGGGCTGCTTGTTTGCTACCTATGCCGTAGGTCAGTTCTTGTTTAATGGCAGTTCAGATGGTGGCAATGTTGTTGTGCCATACGCTGTGCTTGGAGTATTGGTGATGTGTATTGCCGTGATATTCTCAAGGGTAGACCTGCCAGAGATAAAGCACGAAGAAACAGAAGAAGATAGCATACAGGACACCCGAATAATGAAGCTTTTTAAGCGTCATCCTATGTTTGTATTCGGCCTCTTCGCCCTTTTGGCATACGAGATAGCCGAGATATCTATCAATAGCTATTTCATCAACTTTGTGACCGGTCAGGGATGGATGGACGATAATACAGCCTCGATAGTGTTGACCGTGGCGTTAGGCTTCTTTATGGTAGGACGATTCCTTGGCTCATGGATAATGCGCAAGGTGCGTGCCGAACTGATGCTGCTATACTGCGGTATCGGAAGTGTGGTATGTATAGGCTTGGTGTTGCTTGATTTGGGCAAATGCTCTATGATAGCCCTTGTTTGCAACTATTTGTTTGAAGCCATTATGTTCCCAACCATCTTCACTTTAGCTTTGCAAGGCTTGGGCAATCTTACCAAGAGTGCATCATCGCTCTTGATGATGACACCTATCGGTGGCTGCTTCTTCCTATTGATGGGCTATGTGGCAGACCAAACCAACCTGGTATTGCCATTTATGATACCTTTTATAGGCTATTTCGTAGTGCTTTTGTTTGCTTCAGAGTTGACAAGAAAGCACAAACAGGGTGAAGAATAAGAGAAAAAGACCAAAAATCTGGTATATCTTAGGAAAATTGTAAAGCGGAATTTGCAAAACTGTGAACCGCCCCCGAAAAACAAGCGTGTTTTAGCATTTTATAAAATTTGGAACACTAATTAAACATACAACATTTTGCAAGAAAAAATATAATTGCTAATTTTGCAGCGGATAAAAACCAAGAATATTAGTTTTTTTAAACATAAACAAACAATTATGGTAAATTACAAAGATTTGGGTCTCGTGAACACCCGTGAGATGTTCAAGAGAGCGGTATCAGGCGGTTATGCTATTCCTGCTTTCAACTTCAACACAATGGAGCAGATGCAGGCAATTGTACAGGCTGCAGTAGAGACAAAGTCTCCTGTTATCATGCAGGTTTCTAAGGGTGCACGTAACTATGCTAACGGTACTATCCTTCGCTACATGGCAGAGGGCGCTGTACAGTATGCTAAGGAACTCGGCTGCGAGCATCCAGAGATTGTTCTCCACCTCGACCACGGAGATTCATTCGAGCTTTGCAAGGATTGCATCGACAATGGTTTCTCTTCAGTAATGATCGACGGTTCTTCACTTCCATATGAGGAGAACATCGCCTTGACAAGAAAGGTTGTAGAATATGCACATCAGTTTGATGTAACTGTAGAGGCTGAGCTTGGCGTTCTCGCTGGTGTTGAGGACGAGGTTTGTGCAGCAGAGTCTCACTATACAAAGCCTGAGGAAGTTATCGACTTCGCTACACGCACAGGTTGCGACTCATTGGCTATCTCTATCGGTACATCACACGGTGCACACAAGTTTACTCCAGAGCAGTGCACATTGGTAAACGGTGTATTGGTTCCACCTCCATTGGCTTTCGATGTCCTTGCAGAGATCGAGAAGAAGCTTCCTGGATTCCCAATCGTACTCCACGGCTCTTCATCAGTTCCAATGGAAGAGGTTAACACTATCAACAAGTTCGGTGGTGACTTGAAGGCTGCTATCGGTATTCCTGAGGATCAGCTCCGTAAGGCTGCTAAGTCAGCAGTTTGCAAGATCAATATCGACTCAGACTCACGTCTTGCTATGACAGCTGCTATCCGTCAGCACTTCGCTGAGCATCCAGATCACTTCGACCCACGTCAGTATTTGAAGCCAGCTCGCGAGAACATGAAGAAGATGTACATCCACAAGATTGTGAACGTACTCGGTTCAGACGGTAAGCTCGCTCAGTGCTAATCTGATTAGAGCATAAAATATTAAAGGGTGATACCAAGCGGTATCACCCTTTTTAGTTATATGCTTTTTAGAATAAATCTCTTTGCAGTTTTCTTTTATTTCGCAATGTTTAGCGCTTCAATCTTAGAGATGGCACCAGTCTGCGGGTTTAGGATTAGTCGGCTACTCTGCTTCTTTCCGAAAAGTTCGCCGCTAAGAATCTCGAGCTTACCGAACTGTGGAGCTTGGAATTGCTCTTTAGCCAATGTGTTGCCTGTGCCATTGAATATGGTGATATCCATCTTAGCAGGGATGTTTACTCTAAGTCCGATGTCGTTTTTATCCTTCTTTTCCTTTTTACCCTTTTTATCATCTGCAACAGCAGGCTCATCGTTGAAAGTCTTCTTCTTGGCAACCTTAATATAATAAGGAGAGCCAGAGAGGTCGTCGTTGTCTACAATGCCATAATACTTAGAGAAGCGGAATAAAGGTTGCTTTTCGACCTCAGAGGTAGGGAGGTAGGTGATTGTGGTCATTGTAGTGTCTTTGGTTGTTACACCAGAGAATACCTGCATGAGAGCCTTCTCCTGAGTGTCGAGTTGCGACATCATAAGTTTTAGCTGTGTGCCATCCTTAGGCATGAAGTCAGCCTCGCCACGAGCAAGCTGAGTACGACTATCTCTGATTTCGAATATCTCGTTGGCAGTAAGTTCAGCCATCTTAGCCGAACTTGTTGCCGAGAGGATATCTTGCGACATGTAGTCCTTAGAGTTTAATATAGGTTGAGGCTTAGACGGAGTGAATGTAGGAATCACGGTGTTGTCTTTGCCCTCGCCATTGATAGCAAGCAAGAGCCCCTTTTCAGTCTTCGACACGTTATTGATGAAATGGTTTTTGTCGATTTCCAATGTGAAAAGCTTTGCTGTGTCAGGCTCAGCAGTAGTATACATATTTGTAGCGATGATTCTATACGTAGTATAAGCATCAAGACTTACATTGTCTAAGCGCATGTATCTTTGCGCATATTCAGCCAACAGACCAGGAGTATAATTGGTCTTCTCTATTATCACATTTACATGAACTGCCGTAGTAGGCAAATAGTAAGATATTGCCTCATTAGCCTGCTGAGCGTAGCCCGAAAGATAGGCTGCCGCAGAAAGCAGTAGGGTGGAAATGATATTTTTCATGTTTATATTCTTGTGTTTAGGTTTTTACGATTTGTTATTCTTCCAGAAGCTTGAAAGCCTTTGGCAGATAATCGATGATATCAGATGCGATGAGGCTCTCTTTGCCAAGTTCGCGAACAGCAATATCGCCAGCAAGACCGTGGAGATAGACACCGAGGATGCAAGCCTCTTGTTCTGAATATCCTCTACCCAGCAAACCTGTGATGATACCCGTTAGCACATCGCCGCTACCCGCTGTTGCCATGCCACTGTTGCCTGTATTATTGAAGAAAACCCTTCCTTCAGGAGTGCAGATAGCAGTATGGTGACCTTTCAGAATAATATAAGCCTCATGGCGAGCAGCCATTTCGCAAGCCTTAGTCAAACGCTCATAGTCGCCATTGCAAGCATTGCCTATAAGGCGGTCCATCTCTTTAAGATGTGGAGTCATGATGATATGTCGTGGCAATTGCTGCATCCATGCCTGATGCGACGACAAGATATTTAGAGCATCAGCATCGGCAACGATCGGACATTGTGTGCGCTTGAGCTGAGCCATCAAGGCAACAGCCGTGTTTTCAGCTTGGCCAAGACCAGGACCAATGGCAACAGCCTCGTAGCCGTTAGCATCAGTAGATTCAGAGAAAACCCTTTCGTCGTTGTCCATAACCAATACAGCCTCAGGTACGCTGATTTGCATTATCTGATAGTTGAGCATTGGAGTTCGTACGCACACCTTTCCGATACCACTACGTAGACAAGCCTTTGTAGACAATATCGCAGCGCCAGCCATGCCATAGCTGCCAGCTACGATGAGCGCTGTGCCCATGTTGCCCTTATGAGCAAAGTCGTAGCGAGGGCGCAACACGTTTCTTATATCCTTTTCTTCAGTGATATAATATTTAGAGTCGGTATTCTCAATATACTCATGGCTCAGCATTATATCCAATACCTTCAACTTGCCAATATACAGCTGGTTGTCAGGGAGCATCATGGCCAATTTCTTTTGCTGAAGAGTCAGCGTCATGTTGGCACGAATGATGTTAGTACGTATGTTGAAAGTGTTGTCTTCGCACATCAATCCCGATGGCACATCGATACTAACCACCTTGCATGGCGACTGGTTGATATATTTAACCAGCGATGCGAAACCGCCAGAGAGAGGTTTGTTGATGCCTGAGCCGAAAAGACCATCAATGACCAATGTGTTCTCTGTGAGCTGAGGAGGGTCGAAGTTGACAGTAATCTCGGTGAAAGATTTTATTTTGCTGCATTCCTCAAGACGCTTTTTGTTGGTTTGGCAATCAACAGAAAGCTTGTTGTGGATATTGAACAGATATGTGTGGACTTCGTATCCACGTTCTGCCAATAGTCTTGACACAGCAAGTGCATCACCGCCATTGTTGCCAGGACCAGCAAAAACTACTATTGGTGTATACTCGGTCCATTCGTCGATTATGGCTTTGGTAATGGCGTTAGCAGCCCTTTCCATCAAGTCGGTCGACGCGATGGGCTCATTATCTATGGTGTATTTGTCAAGCTCGTGAATCTGAGCAGAAGTGAAAATTTTCATATCGACAGCAAAAATACAAAATTAATACTAATAAAAGCCCAATAGTTAGCTTTTTTTTGTTTATTTCATACCTATTGTTGTGGAATATGCCAAAAATCAATTCTTTTCTTTTGTTATTCCGTCATTTTAAAGTAACTTTGCCCCAAATTATCCAAAATCCGACATACAATGAGCACAGTAACTATTAAGGATAAAACGTTCAGAACGTTTATCCCCGAGGAAGAGATACAGCAGCGTGTGAAGGCTGTTGCAGAAAAAATCAATAACGATATGGCAGACAAGAATCCACTTTTTATAGCCGTGCTCAATGGCTCTTTTGTTTTTGCTGCCGATTTGATTCGCAATATCACTATTCCATGTGAAATCTCTTTTGTGAAGCTTGCTTCTTATCAAGGTACCACCTCGACAGGTAAGATAAAAGAAGTTATTGGCTTGAACGAAGACATAGCAGGACGTACTGTTGTTATTTTGGAAGATATCGTAGATACAGGTTTCACTATGAAGCGTATGGTAGAGCAGTTGGGAACACGCAACCCTGAGTCTATACATATCTGCACCCTGCTCCTTAAGCCAGGTAAGCTACAGGTGCCATTGAACATCGAGTATGCTGCAATGGAGATTCCTAACGACTTCATTGTGGGCTATGGTCTCGACTACGACCAGCAGGGCAGAAACCTGAAGGAGATTTACACAATCGTAGAATAATATAAACAACACAATAGATTTAGTCAAAAAAGTAAAAATGAAGAACATTGTTATTTTCGGTGCCCCAGGTTCAGGAAAGGGTACTCAGAGCGATCTGATGATTAAGAAGTATGGTTTCGGTCATATTTCTACAGGCGACGTGCTTCGCGCAGAAATCAAGAATGGTACAGAACTCGGCAAGACAGCCAAGGGATATATTGACAACGGTCAGCTTATTCCTGATGAGCTCATGATAGATATCCTTGCAAGTGTTTACGACAGCTTTGGCAAGGAGCACAAGGGCGTAATCTTTGATGGTTTCCCACGTACTATTCCACAAGCTGAGGCTTTGAAGAACATGCTCGCAGAGCGTGGTCATAAGATTGCTGCTATGATTGAATTGGATGTTCCAGAGGATGTTTTGATGGAGCGTCTTATCAAGCGTGGTATCGAGAGCGGTCGTTCAGATGATAACGAGGAGACAATCAAGAAGCGTCTTGGCGTTTATCACAACCAGACAGCTCCTCTCATCGGATGGTATGATGGCGAAGGATTGCATCACCACGTAAAGGGTGATGGTCAGCTTGAGGTAATCTTTGCAGACATCTGCAAGGTTATCGACGGCATTGCCGAATAATTTAGTGAAGAGTGAAGAGTGAAGAACGAAGAATCCAATACCATTAAGGCTATATGATTCTTCACTCTTCACTCTTCACTCTTCGTTTTTTTCTTCACTCTTCACTCTTAATTCTTCACTTAATTAAATGGCAGATTCCAATTTCGTAGACTATGTAAAGATATATTGCCGCTCAGGAAAGGGCGGTAAGGGCTCTATGCACCTTAGGCATGTGAAATACAATCCTAATGGTGGTCCTGATGGTGGTGATGGCGGTCGCGGCGGAAGCATTATTCTTCGTGGCAATCATAACTATTGGACCTTGTTGCACCTGAAATATCAGCGCCACGTGTTTGCTGAACATGGAGGCAACGGAGGACGCGACAAGTGTCATGGTACAGACGGTAAGGATATGTATATCGATGTGCCATGCGGAACAGTTGTATATGATGCTGAGACAGGAAAATATATCTGCGACGTAACCTACGATGGTCAGGAAGTGATGCTATTGAAGGGAGGACGAGGCGGATTGGGTAATTTCCAATTCCGTACGGCTACCAATCAAGCTCCACGCTTTGCACAGCCAGGCGAGCCTATGCAGGAGCGTACGGTGATAATGGAGTTGAAGTTGCTTGCCGATGTTGGTTTGGTAGGATTCCCTAACGCAGGAAAGTCTACCTTGCTTTCTGCCTTGTCGAGTGCACGTCCAAAGATTGCCAACTATCCTTTTACAACCCTTGAGCCAAGTCTTGGTATCGTAGAATATAGAGACCATAAGTCGTTTGTGATGGCTGATATCCCTGGTATCATCGAGGGAGCCAGCGAGGGTAAAGGTTTAGGACTTCGCTTCTTGCGTCATATTGAGCGCAACTCGTTGTTGCTCTTTATGGTCCCTGGCGATACCGACGATATTAAGCGCGAGTATGAAGTGTTATTGAATGAGCTTGAGCAGTTTAATCCTGAAATGCTCAGCAAGCACAGAGTGTTGGCAGTTACCAAGAGCGACCTCTTGGACGAGGAGTTGATGGATATGCTTCGTGAGCATCTGCCAGAAGATTTACCAGTAGTATTTATCTCTTCTGTAACAGGCTACGGACTGTCAGATCTGAAGGATGTGCTATGGAAAGAACTCAATAGCGAGAGCAACAAGTTGCAAGATATCACAGCCGAGGATACCCTTGTGCACAGAGATAAAGACATGTCGCGCTTTGCTATGGAGCTTGCTCAAGAAGGCGAAGACGAAGATATTGAATATATAGACGAAGACGACGTTGAGGATGTTGATGACCTCGACGACTTTGAATATGAGTATGATGAAGAATAGTCCACAGCTTCTATCATACGATATAGCCCCAGGTGTGCGTGCTTTCTCTACCATGCGTCATGGTGGAGTAGGCGAGGGCGCATATTGCAGTTTTAATATCAATAGCTATTGTGGCGATTCGCAAGAGAATATCGCAGCCAATAAAGCATTACTTGCCGGGACATTAGGCATAGAGCCAACAAAGATATTGTTGCCACATCAGGTGCATGGAGCAGACTTCTGCATCATAGCTCCCGACTTTATGGCATTGTCTGAGGAAGAGAGAGCTAAGGTGATAGAAGGAGTGGATGGTATATTCACATCGATGAGTGGTGTATGCATAGGCGTTTCTACTGCCGACTGCATACCTATTATAATATACGATCCTGAGCATCATGCTGCCTGCGCTATACATGCCGGCTGGCGTGGAACTGTAAAGCGCATAGCTTCGAAGGCAGTAGCTGAGATGCAAACAACCTATCATTCTAATGCCGAGAAGTTGAAGGCAGTGATAGGTCCAGGCATATCATTAGAGAGCTTTGAGGTAGGCCAGGAAGTCTATGACCAGTTTGCCTCAGCAGGCTTCGATATGAATGGCATTGCGAAGCAAATGGGTAAATGGCATATCGATCTACCTGAATGCAACCGCAGAGAGCTGGTTACAGCAGGAATCCCTGCAGAAAACATAATGGTGTCAGGAATTGATACCTATACTTCTAACGATTTTTTCTCTGCCCGTCGTCAAGGCATTAACTCGGGCAGAATATATACAGCAATAATTATGGAGGAAACCAAATGATTAAAAAGAATCTATCTAAGCTAACTATTTATGTTGTGGCATTGATGATGTCGCTGACGATAATGTCTGCCACAAGTGAGAAATTTACTGCCGCCGAGCAGCAGCAGATTAGTGTGCCAACACCTGGCCTTTTTGCCAAGAGTAATATCATAAACATTGATTTTACTCAACTTCCAGATAAAGAATATTCGTTCCCATTGCCTGTAGGTAAAGCTATATTGAAAGGCAACGACCTTGAGATTGAAACCAAGAAGGGCGATGCTGTGAAAGCTATGTTTGACGGAACAGTTCGTTTGTCTACCTATATCTCAGGTTATGGCAATGTTATTGTTGTTCGCCATCATAATGGTCTTGAAACCGTTTATGCACATAATGCGCAGAACCTTGTGAAAGTAGGGCAGGAAGTAAAGGCAGGACATACCATCGCTATTGTTGGTGGAGATTCAAAGCGAGAATTCCTTGACTTCAATATCATGATAAATGGTTCGAAGATTAATCCAGAAACCATTATCTCTTTGTCAAGCCATAAGCTGAGAAAGCAGATGGTGCAATGCAAAAAAGTGGGTGGCAGAATTAGCATTAATGTTGTTGCCGACGAAAAGTCGAAGAAGCTAATGGCTAATCTTGATGACGACCCATTTAAGAAGAATTCTACATTCAAGCTCGACCTTAGAAAGATAGAAAAGAAACATTGGGCTTATCCTCTACCAGGAGCAAAGGTTATAAGCCCTTATGGCGGCAGACGTGGTCATTCGGGAGTTGACCTAAAGACAAAGCCTAACGATGAGATTAGGGCTGCCTTTGATGGAGTGGTAATAGCCTCTGGTCCTTTCTCGGGTTATGGTAATTGTATACGCATAAAGCATGCCTATGGATTTGAAACTCTGTATAGCCATCAGTCGAAGAACCTTGTTAAGGCAGGCGATAAAGTGAAAGCTGGTCAAGTGATAGGACTTACCGGTCGCACAGGTCGTGCAACAACAGAGCACCTACATTTTGAAACTAAGTTCCGTGGCACTCGCTTCAATCCAGCCTTGATGTTCGACCACGGCAACCGTAAACTCCATGATGCCACCATAACGTTGACAAAGAGTGGAGGAATAAGGAAGTAAAAGCTAACGTAAAGAAGAAATAAAAATAGCGGCAAGAGGATATGCCTATGTGCATTATCTCTTGCCGCTATTATTGTTTGTATACATTACTTATGTCTGTTGGCTCTTTGTTCGCGGTATTTAGCCTTTTGTTTAGCCGAACCGCTGCCGTGGGCACCTGTGATGTATTTCTTTTTCTTGGCCTTAGTCTTCACTTTGTCCGATTCCTTATTTCCAGAAGAACTCTTCTTGAAGACGATGCCACCTTCTAAGATGTCGGTGAAATTGTCTGACATGTATAAATGGGGTTTATGTTATGAATTAATGGTGGAACAATCTAACACCTGTGAATGCCATTGCGATGCCATACTTGTCGCAAGTCTCAATAACATTATCGTCACGGATGCTACCGCCTGCTTGTGCTATATATTCAACACCACTCTTGTGTGCACGCTCGATGTTGTCGCCAAATGGGAAGAAAGCATCTGAACCAAGAGCAACCTTAGTGTTCTGGGCAATCCAAGCCTTCTTTTCTTCCATTGTCAAAACCTCAGGCTTTTCGGTGAAGAACATCTCCCATGTGCCATCTCTCAATACGTCCTCATGCTCCTCGCTGATGTAAACATCGATGGTATTGTCGCGATCAGCACGACGGATGCCTGGCTTGAAAGGAAGGTTCATAACCTTTGGACATTGGCGCAACCACCATGTGTCAGCTTTCTGACCAGCAAGGCGAGTACAGTGGATACGGCTCTGCTGACCAGCACCGATACCGATAGCCTGTCCGTCCTTAACGTAGCATACAGAGTTGCTCTGAGTATATTTCAATGTGATGAGAGCGATGATAAGGTCGCGTTTAGCCTCGTCGGTGAAAGTCTTGTTCTGAGTAGGGATATTCTCGAACAAAGCAGGATCGTCGAGCTTAATCTCGTTGCGTCCCTGTTCGAAAGTGATACCGAACACCTGCTTGTGTTCTATAGGCTGTGGCACATAGTTAGGGTCAATCTTGATAACGTTGTATGTACCCTTGCGCTTATCCTTCAATATTTCGAGCGCCTCGTCGGTATATCCAGGAGCAATAACACCGTCGCTAACCTCGCGCTTGATGAGAGTAGCAGTAGCAGCATCGCAAACATCGCTAAGAGCAACGAAATCTCCGTATGAGCACATGCGGTCGGCACCTCTTGCTCTTGCATAGGCACAAGCCAAAGGTGATAGTTCTATCTTTACGTCGTCAACGAAATAGATTTTCTTTAGAGTGTCGCTAAGAGGCAAGCCTATAGCAGCACCAGCAGGACTAACATGTTTGAAACTTGCAGCGGCAGGAATGCCAGTAGCAGCTTTCAGTTCCTTAACAAGTTGCCAACTGTTTAGTGCATCCAGGAAGTTGATGTATCCTGGTCTACCGTTGATAACCTCGATAGGAAGCTCACCCTCTTCCATATAAATCCTTGATGGCTTTTGGTTAGGGTTGCATCCATACTTAAGAGCTAATTCTTTCATAGATGTCGAATTGTTATTGTTGTTTGTTTCGTGAATCTTGGTGCAAAGTTACTGCAAATGAGCGAAATGGCAAAAGAAATTGCTTTCTTTTGCATTTCCGAATGCCGCGTAAGTTATTAAAAGTTACAGCAAATGGGCGAAATGGAGGGTGTGTCATAAGTCAAGCAAAGCGGGCTGAAAGCCCAATTATGTTCTTAGCCCAGGGCAACGCCTTGGGTAAAATGGAAAATATAAACTAAGCGTCCTGTAAGGACAAAAGTCTACATAATTTACTATGTATCAACACTTTTGTCCTTACAGGACGCTTTACTTATTAATTAC
>ERZ1026850.1634-NODE-1634-length-11330-cov-7.794767_pt1 | contig 11330 bp, 11 predicted proteins | sample MGYA00380155_ERZ1026850 | MGnify/ENA primary metagenome ERZ1026850 (study PRJEB33269, sample SAMEA4719791) | human gut metagenome | biome: human-associated habitat; feature: organic feature; material: feces | place: Cameroon | collected 2013-10 ... | reverse complement strand
GGTGTGATATAATCAAAAAAGGAAAGGCGGTGAGCCCCAATTTCTACTATAAACGAAGATTATTATACAAAAGAAAACCTAAAAGTTAACATCAGGCGATTTAGAGAATCAAGCAATTTCACTCAAACGCAGGTTGCACTGCTGATGGGAACAAACCGAACAACCTACACAAAATGGGAAAGCGGTGACTCGTTGCCAAATGCAATTCAATTGTCAAAGCTTGCATCAATTTATGGCAAAAGAATTGATGATTTTTACATTGACTACAACTCTCTTATGGTAGGCAATTCGTTATTTGACAAGCCGTGTGGCAACACTTTTATCAGTGACTTGACCAAGCAGGAAAAGGTTATGCTTGCAAAATACCGTATGCTCAGCGACAGCGACAAAGAAAGAATCAACAATTTGATTGAAAAATTAAGAACCAAAAATTAAAAACAGCGTTGTTCAATTTATACGAACAACGCTGTTTATTTTATCTTCTCGGACGAGGTGGTGGGAGATAATCGTCATCACCATACAATTGCTTGTCAAGTTCTTCTTGTTCTCTGCGACGCTTTGCCACACGCTCTTTATCACGGCGAAGTCGTCTGACAAAAGTTACAATATACAAAATCGCAAGCAAAACAATCACACCAAGCACTGCAAGAACAATCTTGTTTGTAAAGAATTTTTTGAGTGCATTGAGAATTTTCAAAAATGTTGAAAGTTCAACTGTTTTGGCAGCAACCAAATCAACTGTGACAATAGTTTTTTCACCGAAAATGACATTTGCCTTGCAAACAAAATCATCCTTTGTAACCGGAGCATCAAGGCTTTCGGGCGGGTCAACAGGCTCAATTATTACATTTGACGGGTCAAGTGTACTCGGAACGAGGGTTGTTACATCATCCTTGACAACAAGCTGAACCGTATCGGCATCCTTACCGTTATTTACCGGAAGTTCATATGCGATATCGTTTTTACGAACAACCGTGGTATACTTTAGTGAGTCAAACGCCCAATCGAAAAGCGACTTTGCATCTATAAACGAACACTTTGTTTTGATGCCGTCAAGTACTTCAATCGGACTGTCCATAACAATTGCAAGATAGTTATATCCGCCTTTCGAAGCCTTTGTGATTACACAATAGCCTGCCTGCTCTGTTGAGCCTGTTTTGATGCCCTGTGCATACGGATAATAATATGTGACATGAAATTTGTCAAGCATATAATTTGTATGAATAAAATTCAACTTGCCAAACTTATATTGCTGGGTGCTTGAAATCTTATTGAAAATTTCATTTTTCATTGCGGCAAGAGTGATTTTTGCCATATCGGACGGAGTAGTATAATGATTTGGGTCGTGCAAACCGTCAGGATTGACAAAATTGGTATCCTTACAGCCGAGAGATTTAACCCAATTATTCATTTCTTCGACAAATGCCGGAACACTTCCGCTGACAAACTCTGCAAGGACCTGACAAGCATCGCAAGCAGAGTGCACCATCGTGAGATACAAAAGTTCTTCAATAGTAATTGTTTGACCGATTTTCAACCCTGCAACCTGTGCACCTGTGCCATACAGAGCCTCAATTGCACTTTTTGAAACAGTTGTTGTTTGTGACAGGTTTTGTACTTTATTAAGAGTTACCATGGTAGTAACAATTTTTGTAAGAGAAGCCGGATATTTTCTTTTGTCGGCATTTTTTTCTGCAACAACAGGATGAGAATCATCATCAAGACTGATGAGCATATACGCATCCGCATAAATCTTTACATTCGGGGTATAAGTTGCAGCCTTTGCAGTAAAAGGAACGCAAAAAACAGTGAGCGAAATTATAACAATGCTCATAAAAACCGAAAGTAGTTTTTTCATACACTTGACACCTCACTAAATAAATTATATTATTAATATAATAACATATATCTTACGATATTAAAAGACTAAAATTTAATTTGAGGTAAACTTAAATGGTATATATCACAGGCGACACCCACGGTGACTTGAGCCTATTCAAAAACCCAAAATTAAAAAAGCTCAATGATGACGACATTCTTATTATTTGCGGTGACTTTGGCTTTTTATGGGACGGAAGCGAAAAAGAACAAAAGGCTATTGAAGCCCTTTCAAAAAAGAAATACACCATCTGCTTTGTTGACGGTGCACACGAAAATTTTGATATGCTCAACGCATACAGGCCATACAGATTTAAGGGTGGCACTGCGCACAAAATCAGCCCTAACATTTTCCATCTTATGAGGGGTGAAATATTCACATTCTGTGGCAAAACCTTCTTTTGTATGGGTGGTGGCGAAAGTGACGACATTGATATGCGTCAAGAAGGCAAAAGCTGGTGGAAAGATGAAATGCCTAATGCCGAGGAAATGAAAAACGGTGCAGACAATCTTAAAAGTGCAGATTTTCAAGTTGACTATGTTATCACACACGAAGCACCTGCCATGGCAAAAGACTTCATCAGGCTTCACACAAATTCTGCAATGAAGCAAACGCCGATAAACACTTATCTTCAAGAACTGATGAAAAATGTTGAATATAATCATTGGTTTTTCGGTTCGCTCCACATTGATTTGCAGATAAGCAAAAAAATGACCGCCGTATTTAATGAAATAATTAAAATAAGATAAAAACAACGCTGTAAGGTAAAACTTACGGCGTTTTCTTATGCAAAAAAATACCGCTTCAAAAATGAAGCGGTAAAATTCAATTATTCTTCTGTTGCTTCTTCAGCTGTTTCTTCAGCTTCTGCTGAATCATTCTCTGCTGTTTCAGGCTTGTCAAGAAGTTCCTTCATTGAAAGAGAAACTCTCTTCTTATCGAAGTCGATTTCGATAATCTTTGCCTTAACAACATCGCCAATCTTAAGAACATCCTGTGGAGCCTTAATTCTATCCCAAGAGATTTGGCTGATGTGAATCAAACCGTCAACTGTTGGAAGAATGTTTGCGAATGCACCGAATGTTGCAAATGAAACAATCTTGGCGTCAACAACTGAACCAACAGGATAATCTCTCTTGAGGATTTCCCATGGATTGTCCTCAATGTTCTTGAAGCCAAGAGAAATCTTCTTTGTTTCTTCGTCAAGTGACTTGATAGTAACTTCAACTACATCGCCAACATTAACAACCTCTGATGGGTGCTTGATTCTTGACCATGAAAGTTCAGAAATATGTACCATACCGTCGATACCGCCGAGGTCAACAAACGCACCGTATGATGTGAGTGACTTAACAGTACCCTTAACCTTATCGCCCACCTTGAGAGTTGCCCAAAGTGCTTCCTGCTTTTCTTTTCTTTCAGCATCGGCAACAACCTTGATTGAGCCAACTGCTCTTCTGCGAGCAGGGTTAATGTCGATAATCTTGAACTTAACTGTTGCATCTTTGAGAACAGAGAGTTCCTGATTACGAGGAACACCTGTGAGTGATGCAGGAACAAATACTCTTGTACCCTTTGCTGATACAAGAACACCGCCACGGATTACAGCGGTAACCTGACCTTCGAGGATTTCATCGTTTTCTTTTGCAGCAACGATTTCGTCCCAACCCTTTACAGCGTCGAACAAACGCTTTGAGAGTTTAAGAACACCGTCTTGGTCATCTGTTTTCATAATAACAAGCTGGATTTCGTCGCCAACTGCAACCACATCTTCACACTTTGAGATATTTTCTGATGACAAATCGTCAAATGCAACAACGCCTGTTTGCTTTCTGCCAGGAACATCTACAAATACTTCAGTAGGAGTGATTCTTACTACTGTACCTGTAACTACCTTGCTGTTTTCGTTTTCCTTAAAAGATTCGTTAAGTAATTCTTCAAAGGATGCCTCACCATCAGCAGATGCTTTGACAGCAGGCTTTGTAGCCTTATCAGCGTTTTCTGCTGTCTCCACAACTTCTTCAGTTACGGCTGAAGTTGTTTCAACTTCCTTTTCTTTAATTTCTTCGGACATGGATTTGAGTACCTCCTTGATTATTACCGAGGGTGTCGAAGCCCCCGCAGTTACACCAATCACATTGTATTTGCTCAAATCAAGTGAAGCAAGCTCGTCCGCCGTTTCTATAAGAAAAGTGGGACAATTAGCCTCGCCTGTATCTCGCAATTTGCAAGTGTTTGATGAATGACGCCCTCCGACAACAATCATGGCATCGGAATTTTTTGAAAGTTCCTCCGCCTCATTTTGCCTATCGGACGTTGCATTACATATTGTATCAAATATTTTACAGTTTGTACATAGTTTTTTGAATATTTTTTTGCATTTTTTTTGCTCATTTAGCGAAAAAGTTGTTTGGGCGACACAAATCACATCATTTTTTTGTGCAATTTCGTATTTTTGTATAATTTCTGTGAGTTCTTCCTCGTTTTTAAAAACATAAGAATCACCTTTACAATATGATTTTATACCCAAAACTTCGGGATGGTTCTTATCCCCTGCTATCAAAACAACAGTATTTTCATCCTGTTTTTTGACAATGTTATGAATTTTGGTTACAAACGGACAAGTCGCATTAACATAATCAATGCCCTTGCTTTCAAGTTCGTCAAGAACACTTTTTTCTACACCGTGGGTGCGAACAACAACAGTATAGCCCTGCGGTGCTTGTGAAATATCATCAATAATCTTAACTCCCTTGCTCTCCAAATCTGCAACAAGCTGTGCATTGTGAATAATCGGACCGAGGGTGCAAACTTTTTTGCCCTCACCGACAAGTTCATAAACAAGATTAACTGCTCTGTCTACACCAAAACAAAAGCCCGCTGTTTTTGCAAGTATTATTTGCTTACTCACTTTTGTTCAGCCTCCCAAAGCTCTGTTATTCTATCCATAACCATATTGGCTGCGTTTGAAATATCGCTTCTGCCAAAATCTTCCTTGCCAAAATTCATATCTTCCGGAGTGATGAGTTTGCCGTAAGAAACAGTAACCTTTTTGCCTGCCTTGATTTCTCCGTCACAGCAAATTGCAACAGGGAGAACACCTGCATTGGTAGCCTTTGCGATAATGGCAACGCCGGCCTTTGCTCTTTGAGGTCTGCCTCCCTTACCTCTTATTCTCTTGCCCTCCGGACAAATAGCCATTACATGACCCTCTTGAACAATCTTTTCACCGTATTCAATAGCAGAATTATCGCCCTTACCTCTGTGGACAGGAAAAGTCTGCATATGAGTCATAAACCAAGCCAAAAGCGGATTTTCGAAAAGTTCTGCCTTGCCCATAAAGTGAAGGGTCGGCACTTCCTTTGGTGCGGCAACAAACACAGGGTCGAGTGCATGGGTGTGATTGATTGCCAAAATATACTTTGTGCCCTTTGGAGGAATGTTTTCAAGTCCCTTGTATTCGGTGTGAAACACCATCTTGATAAAAGGCTTGAACACATTTTTTACGAAATTATAAAGTTTATAGTCTTTTACGGTTGAGTAATCAAATTCTTTCACTGAATTTTCTCCTTAATTGTGTTTACTATTAAATCAATTGACTCCTGCAAAGTAAGTTCGGAAGTGTCTGCCATAATTGATTCTTCGCTTGGTTTAAGCGGTGCAATCTCTCTGTGAGAGTCCTGATAGTCACGCTGATTAACATCTTTGAGAACATCATCAAAGCTGACATTCTCACCCTTTTCCACAAGTTCTTTATATCTTCTTTCTGCTCTGCATTCAGGAGAAGCAAAAAGAAAAATTTTAACCTCTGCGTCAGGAAGAACAACAGTTGCAATATCTCTGCCATCCATAATTACATTGTTGGTTTTTGCAATTTCTCGTTGAAGGTTAAGCAAAAATTCTCTGACCTGTGGTATTGCAGAAACCTTGCTTGCTCCCATAGAAATTTCCGGTGTGCGAATAAAACCCGACACATCCTCATCATTAAGATAAACAGACTGAACACCCTCAACATATTTCAGTTCAACCTTGGTGTCATCAAGCATAGAGATTATTCCCTGTTCGTCATCAATAACACCGTTTTTAACTGCGTTGTATGCAACAGCACGATAAAGAGCACCCGTGTCTACATAAATAAAGCCGAGTTCCTTGGCTGCGGCCTTTGCAATTGTGCTCTTGCCTGCTCCGGCAGGTCCGTCAATAGCAACATTTATCATACATTACCTCTCTTATATAAAAACATTAATATACTAAATATTCATTCCGCACAGATAGCCGGTTGAAAAAGCGACCTGCAAATTAAATCCGCCTGTATAAGCGTCAACATCAATAACCTCTCCTGCAAAATAAAGGTTGTCAACAATTTTTGAACCCATGGTCTTTGGATTAATTTCCTTTACATCAACACCGCCCGAAGTGATAATTGCCTCGTTAATCGGTCTGAAATCGCTGATATTGATCGTAAAATTTTTCAGCAAGCTGACAAGATTTTGACGCTGTGCTTTTGTGATTTGATTAACTTTTTCGGAAGGCTCGATACCCGACAGCTTTACTATAACAGGAATAAGCTTGTTTGGTAAGAGCTTTGACAAAGAATTAATAAAATCTTTATTTGTATTCTCGGCAAAATCTCGCTGAATTCGTTTATCAAGCGTTTGCTCGTCAAGTGCAGGTTTCAAATCAATAACGATTTTGTAGTTATGCTCTTTTGGATGAGTTATATGTGACGAAGCGGACAAAATCACAGGACCGCTGACACCGTAATGAGTGAACAGCATTTCGCCAAAATCGGAATAAATTTCTTTTTCGCCGTCAAGCAATTTGATTGAAATATTGCGAAGTGACAAACCTTGAAGTTTTGGCACGAATCCGTTTGAAGCAACAAGCGATATAAGTGCCGGCTCAATGTCTGTAATGCTGTGTCCGACACTTTCGGCAAGTCTGTATCCGTCACCTGTTGAGCCTGTTGACTGATAGCTCAAACCCCCTGTACAAATTGCAAAAGCATCACCGTCAACAACAGTTCCGTCGGCAAGATTAACCGATTTGATAACATTGTTTTCTATATTAAATGAAGTGACAGTGCCCTCAACAAACTTAACGCCGTTTTGCTTTGCATTTTTTACAAGAGCGTCTACAATATCAACCGCCTTGTCGGATTCGGGAAAGACACGATTGCCTCGCTCAATTTTTGTAGGCACGCCCATTTCTTCTATCAAAGCAATGGTGTCGTACGGCATAAAAGATGAAAATGCCGAATACATAAACCTTTTGTTTGTGACAACGCTATTAATTAAGTCATCCAAATCAAAGCAAGCATTTGTTACATTACATCTGCCCTTGCCGGTTATCATAACCTTGCGTGCCGGGCGTGAATTCTTTTCTATAACCGTGACATCTTCGCCACGACCTGCGGCTGTTGCAGAGGCAATCAAACCTGCCGCACCACCGCCGATAATTATAATTTTTCTCATAAAATGATTATAAATTATTCCTCTGCTTCTGTCAATCTTTCAGACAATTCCTCCCACTCGGTGTAGAGAATATCCCTATATTGAGTCTTGCGGTCGAGTTTTGCCGTAAGCTCCATAAGTTCCTCGTAATCGGAAGTGGTGAGTTTTGAGTTTATATCGTCAATTTCAAGCTCGGTTTTTTCAATTTCTTCTTCAACCTTTGCAAGACGATTTTTCATTTTCAACATCTGTGAGCGACGCTCCTTTTTAAGAAGATAGTCGTTCACCTTTTTTACGGTTTCTTTTTTCTCAACAACCTCTTGTGACGCAGTTCTGTTTTTGCGTTCAATATATTCATCATAATTGCCGAGATATTCATTTACCCCTGTCGGAGTGAGTTCGAGAATACGGGAAGAAAGTTTGTTGATGAAATATCTATCGTGCGACACGATGAGCATAGTGCCCGAATAATCAAGAAGCGTGTTTTCAAGTTCTTCTCTTGAAAAAGCATCAAGATGGTTTGTCGGCTCGTCAAGAAGCAAGAAATTGAACTTGCCAAGCATCAATTTCAGAAGTGCAATTCGTGCTCTTTCACCGCCCGAACAATCGGAAAGATTTTTGTAAACCTCATCACCTTTGAACAAAAAAACCGCAAGTGCCGACCTAACGGAAGTTTCGCTCATAGACGGGAATGATGACCACACCTCTTCTATTGCTGTTTTTGTTAAATCAAGTTTTGCTTGAACCTGGTCAAAATAACCGGTAAGGACATTTGAGCCGAACTTGAATGTGCCGTCATCGGGAATATAGTCTTTCATCAAAACTTTTAAGAGCGTTGTTTTTCCGCAACCGTTATCACCGAGGAGGAACACTCGCTCGCCTTTTTTCACCTCAAAAGAGGTGTTTGAAAAGATAGTTTTGTCGCCAAATGATTTTTTTAAATCGGACACTGACAAAACATCCTCGCCGCTCACGCATTTTGGAGTAAAGTCAAAGCGAATTCGAGCAACTTTGCTGTCAGGAACAACAAGCTGTGCCTTGATTCGTTCAACAACTTTTTCCTTGCTTTCAGCGGTTTTGATATTCTTTTCTCTGTTCCACTGTCTTTGTTGCTCAATAATGCCCTCAAGTCGGGCAATTTCTTTCATATCATTTTCGTACTTTTCCTCAATAGCCTTTTGTTCGGCAGCCTTTTTTACAAGGAATTCCGAATAATTGCCGATATACGAACGGCATTTTTTGTTTTCTATTTCAACCGTTTTGGTGGTGATTTTATCAAGAAAATATCTATCGTGCGACACGATAAGGCACGCACCGTTAAAGTCCTTTAAAAATCCCTCAAGCCATTCAACAGCTTTAATATCAAGGTGGTTTGTAGGCTCATCAAGAAGCAGAAAATCAGCTTTTGACAAAAGAAGTTTTGCAAGAATGAGTTTTGAGCGTTGACCGCCTGAAAGTTTTGCGGTAGGCATAGCAAAATCGTCCTCGCCAAAGCCAAGACCGATAAGGGCGGAGCGAGTCATACTTTTGTATGTAAGCCCTCCGTCACGGGTAAAAATTGTGTTAAGTCTGTCCTGCTCTTCAATGAGTTCGGCTTGATTACCCTCACCGTTTGTGAGAAGCACTGTGATTTCCTCAAGCCTTTTCTCGATAACAGCCAATTCGTCAAAAACAGAAATGAGTTCATCCCAAACAGATTTGTTTTCACTGCAAGTATGCTGTTCCATATAGCCGAGGCGTGAATTTTTTGAGATGAAGCACGCACCGTCATCAGGAGTGTATTCCCCTGTTATAATCTTGAAAAGAGAAGTTTTGCCTGCACCGTTGCAACCGATAAGACCAACCTTTTCTTTTTCCTTAATATCAAAAGAAACCTTGCTGAAAAGTGTTTTTTCACCAAATGATAATGTTAAATTTTGAACATCTAAAACTGCCATAATAACTCCGACATAAAAAATATATTTACTATTTTACAATAAAACTGCTTGAATGTGAAGCCTAATTTTGATATTATTTATTTATATTATTAATAAAGAGGTAATCACTATGGAAATATTAAAGTTGAAACCGATATTCAAAGACTATATTTGGGGCGGAAACAGACTGCGTGATGATTACGGATTTGAAACAGGTTTTGACAAAACAGCCGAAGGTTGGATGCTTGCCTGCCACAAAGACGGAATGAACACAATTGACGGCGGAAAATATGACGGCAGAGAGCTTCAAAGCGTTCTTGACGAGGTTGGACTTGTTGAGGCTCTTGGCAAAAATGCGGAAAAATATCCATATTTTCCTATCCTTATAAAGTTGATTGACGCATACGACAATCTTTCTATTCAGGTACATCCTGACGACAAATACGCAAGAGAGGTTGAAAACGAATTCGGCAAAACCGAGATGTGGTATGTTCTTGACGCTTCGGACGGCGCAACGCTTATATACGGGTTTAAGAACGAAATCACAAAAGATGAATTCCAAAAAGCAATTGAGGACAACACACTCCTCGACAAGTTGAATGTTGTTAATGTTAAAAAGGGCGATACATTTTTCATCGAAGCAGGCACTGTGCACGCAATCGGCAAAGGTGCAATGATTGCGGAAATTCAGCAAAATTCAAACTGCACATACAGGGTTTATGATTACGGCAGAGTCGGCGCTGACGGCAAACCAAGAGAGTTGCACATCAAAAAGGCGGTTGATGTTTCAAAGACTGTTCCACCAACCCACGACATCAAGCCTATGGGCAAAACAGAGCACAAGGGTGGATATGACGAACAGCTCATCACAAAATGCAATTTGTTCATTGTTGAGCGATTTGAAATAAAGGACAAAGCTGAATTTGAAACTGACGGCAATTCATTTATGCACATTTTGGTGATTGAGGGCAACGGAAAAATTGACGGCAGAAATGCAAAAAAAGGCGACAGCTTCCTCATCCCTGCAAATCACGAAAAATTTGAAATCAGCGGTGAAATCGAATTTTTGGCAACAACAATTTAATCAAAATCAATATAGAATAACAAAGCTCCTTTTGGTCAATACTAAAACCAAAAGGAGTTGTTTTTTATGAAGATATTGGATAGAATCGCATTGATTTTGACAATCATCGGCGGAATAAACTGGGGTTTAATCGGCATTTTTAAATTTGACCTCGTTGCGTGGATATTCGGCGGTCAAGCTGCAATTATGTCGAGAATAATCTACACCCTCGTTTGCCTTGCGGCTGTGTGGTGCATCAGCCTGTTGTTCCGCAACACAACAATGCTTGAGGATTAAAATAGCCCCTATGGTGATGCGAAATTCATCATAGGGGTTATTTATTACAAAACTATATTTTTTTAGAAATCAATTGTCCACATTTTAAGCACCGATTGATACTTTTGTTTTGAACATTTCCGCAATTAGGACACTTATGTTCATTTTCTTTTGGCGTTTTTTCCTTCAAATTTTTATTAAATTCTTCAACAACCTTATGTACAATTACATCATTTTTTATTTGATAACCGCAAGCAGGACAATAATCGTCATTTTCCGATACTTCTATACCGCAATTCTGACAAAACTTTTTATCACCATTAATAGTATTTTCATCAATGTTTTTTGCTTCATCAACAGGTTTAAATTTGATGTTTTTCAATTCGCTTTTTATAGAAGAAACATTTTCTGCTAATTCAACCCACATCATAACAAATGAAATTGACATAATTGTTACCAGCACTCCGCCTATAAGTACACCTAAAAAAGCTAAAAAGCCTTCAAAATCACCTATAGCAGAGCCTACCACTGATGCTCCTATAAATGAACCCAAAATAGCTATAACAGCAAAAACAATAGTCACAGTTTTTACAACTTTTGTCCAAATCATTATTCTTCCTCCGTCTATAATTAATAGTTACAGTATAGAATTTATCAACAAAAAACACAACAAGTTAAAAGTAAGCAACTTCTTTTACCTGTCTCTTATACACATCTCCGAGCCCACGAGACCGATGCTGATC
>ERZ1026850.1631-NODE-1631-length-11351-cov-3.041254_pt1 | contig 11351 bp, 11 predicted proteins | sample MGYA00380155_ERZ1026850 | MGnify/ENA primary metagenome ERZ1026850 (study PRJEB33269, sample SAMEA4719791) | human gut metagenome | biome: human-associated habitat; feature: organic feature; material: feces | place: Cameroon | collected 2013-10 ... | reverse complement strand
ACGTCTCAACATTAACGGGCGTTGTCGTAAGTCAGAAGTTCGCTACGCTGTACGAACTGGAAACAGTTTACAGCTATAGCGACCTTTTGGATCTATATGAGATAGCCTATATTAACAGTATTAACGAAGAGCGAGCATATAAGGCGGTGAAAAATGGCAGATAGCATAGTAGAAAGGCTTTTTATTTATGTTGGACTAAATACAAAAGCTGTAGACAAGGGGCTTACACAATTAAGCTCTAAACTTGACGGCGGTCTTAAAAAGATTATCAAGAGCGTTGCTGCTCCTGCTATGACCGCCTTTGCTGGCGTTATGTCCGGGCAGTTTGTTTCGGATATGATTGCCGGAGCAAAACAGGCAGCTAAATTCGGTTCATTCCTGGGTATGAGTACCGAAGAAATGAGCGCATGGGCTGATACCGCACAGTCAATGGGTATTCAGCTAGAGGATTTAGTTAATGCATTTTCAAAGGTTGGGGCAAGTGCTTCAAACTCACTCAAGACTGGTACAGGTTCATTTGCCGAGCTTGTGCAGAACGGTGTAATTGACAGCTTGACGGATGCCGATGGAAAACTCAAAAGCACGGAAGAGCTTGTCCTCGAATTGTCCGATGTTTTGAAGAACATGAACCCCGGTGAAGCTACTGCCCTTGCAAGATCGGTTGGTGTTCGAAATGTCGGTCAAATAGCCATGCTTCGCAGAGGAAGAACGGAACTTGAACGAACTGTAGCGTCGATGAAAAAGCAAGGCGCTTACACTGATGAGGATGCAAAGAAGTCTAAAGAGTTTTCGAAATCCTTAATGGCTGTATCAAGGGCTATTCGAAACTTGCTTCTACCTGTTTTTCGTCTGATCCTTCCTCTTATGTCTAATGCGGCTAAAGGATTTGCGTTCTTGTCAAAGCATATACGGGCATTTTATCCATTGCTTTCTGCATTGGCTGTTGCTGCCATTATTTCTTTGCGAAACGTTGCTAAAGCCGCAGCCGTCTCATTTGCAGCGATGGTGAAAACGAACCCCGTCATGGCGGCGCTCCTCGCTTTGGCTCTCTTAATTGGACTTTTGTACGATGACTACAAAGCGTTTCAAAAGGGGGCAGAAAATTCAGCGTTCCCCGGCTTTTGGAAATCAGTTACAGAAGTCAAAGACGGCATAGCTGTTTTAAAAGAGGAATATGTCAAGTTTGGGAAAGTTGCTTTGGGCGCGGCAACAATGCTTTACGCCTCAGTTAAACTTTATAAAATGGGCATATGGATTTTGAACAGTGCTTTTGGAAAGCTCATTGCTCGAGTAATTCAGCTCGGTGTTTCTGCGCTGATTGCAATAGGTCCAATTGGATGGGCTATCATGGCAGTTGTCGCTGCCTGCGCTATCCTGTATGCGTACTGGGATGAATTATCCGCTTTTATGCAAAGCGCATGGGAAACGGTATGCACTGCCATTTCTGCATGGTGGAACTCAGTATGCCAAGGCGTGACAGACTGGTGGAACTCTACTTGTGAATCAATTACAGGCGCATGGGACAGTGCGACAAGCTCGATTACATCTATTTGGAACTCCATTATCTCCACTCTCACAAGCGCGTGGGATGGATTCGTAAGCACGCTTGAGAGTGCCTTCTCATGGATCGCCTCGAAATTCGCATGGCTGACTAACGGGCTTGGCAAGCTAAAGGGGCTATTGCCGTCCCTGTCTTCGGGAATTCAGATACTGAACAGCACGAATGGCAATTCGTATAACTCCACTAGCGAAAGCTCGCAGACGAACAATTTTTATGTTCAGGGCAGCATGGATAGAGGTACAGCGGATTCAATCAGCGAGCAAATAAATACGAATAGTCAGAATTTTGGATAGGAGGGATTTGGATGTCCTTAATCAGTAGCATTATTAGCCCTGAGTACCGGGTGCAACAATGGATGATTGCAGACGAAAAAGGGAACTCCATTCTTCCGATTAAATCCATACTGTCTTTGTTGGTTACGTCGGGTGGTTCGGTTGTGGCGGATGCTATCGAAGAAGGAAGTTTTACCTCGTACAACAAAACAACGGAACCGCTTGAAATCAATATGGAAATTGGATTTGAAGGTGAGGATTGGGAATTGCACCATGCCATAACCTCGCTTTCTGAACTCAAAGACAGCGTAGCTACTTTTTCCATCATCACTCCATACCATGAGTATGAGAATATGACACTTCAAAATTATGACTATGAGATGAAAACGGAAAACGGGCTTGGGGCGTTGATTGCCAACTGTACATTCAAGGAAATCCTCGAAGTTAAGCCTGCGTATAGTCAAGTGGATGCAAGTACGATTCAGCAAAATCAGGATGAAAACAGAGCAGCGCAAAGTGAAAGTATATCAAGCGATGATTGCTCTGATGCTAGTGATTCGTCGGTTGAAGATGGCGGGCAAGTTTCTCCTTCGACTCCGACGGGTGATGAAGGGACAGCTGCCGAAGAGGATAACAGGAGCATGGCAAAAGCAGGTTTAGATGCTGGTAAAGAAATTCTAGGAGGGCTCTTGTCATGATACGAAAAATACCTCTCAAAGCTATTCCGAATCAGCGGTTTAATGTCGTATTAAACGACCAAAACTGTACAATTCATCTTTTCCAACGGGGCAATTATCTTTATATGGATTTTGCCGTAGATGACAAGATGATACGCACTGGAGCAATATGCCTGTCTGCTAGTTCGATTCTTGCTTATCCTACTCCGTACTTCAAGGGCTATCTATTTTTTACTGACACGAAGAGGAAGAACAAAGAACCAAACTACAACGAACTTGGTAGCCGCTTCATTCTTTGTTATACGGACGGTGCATGACTATGTTTTGGAAAAAAGCAATCAAAGTATCCATCTCGCTTGCAGAAGGAACGTTTGATGATAAAGGGAATAACGAAATTATACTTCCGGAAGTCCCAATCCATATCAGTATGGATAAAACAGGCGGAGATGAACTTCCGAAATGCTCAATTGAGGTAAAGAACCTTAAACTTAATTTGATGGAGCAGCTCACTGTATTGTCCTTTCGCCAGTTACAAACATACAACAACGTGATTAAGGTTATGGCAGGAGAAGAAGGGCGTGACCTTGACCTGGTATTTCAGGGGGAAATCGTTAGTGCTATTCCCGTATTCTCAACGGACGGCGATGTAACTTTTAAGATAGAAGCCGCAAGTGGTTACTATCCACTTCAAAAGTCCACTCCGCCTGTCAGTGTACAGGGCGAGACGACGATCGAATACCTGATGAAGCAGTTCGCCGCTGAAGCTGGGTATGCCCTTGAAAACAAAGGGGTAACGGGAAGTGTCAGTAATTCCGTATTTGCCGGAACGCCCATCGTCAAGGCTCGATTGCTTGCCAAGCAGACTGGAATAGACCTTTTAATTGACAATAATAAATTTGTCATTCTTCCATCCTACAAAGACAATCGAGATTGCATTATACCGCTGATTAGCAAGGACACTGGACTCATTGGCTATCCGTCCTTTACTAATGATGGGGTGGAGTGTGAATGTCTGTTTAACCCGCTCATTGAAATAGGCGGATTGATTAAACTTGAAAGCATAGTTCCTAAAGCTACCGGCGTTTGGCGAGTAACAAAAATTCATCATGATTTAGAGGCATACAATTCGAGCGGTGGCAACTGGCATACAAAAATTGATGCCGTATGGAGGGCAGACTCATGAATGATGATAAAGCGGTACAAGGGAAGCGATCTCCGTATACGAATAAAAGTACAGGAAACGCCATCGGCTTTCTTATTCAGCAAGCCCTTTCCCAAATGTCTATCGCCGTCCCTGTCAAGGTGCAAGCGGTATATACAGGAGAAACTACTGGCTATGTTGATGTTCTTCCCCTTGTCGGTACGGTCAATGGTAAGGGCGAGTTCGTAAAGCCTGTCACGCTCTACCATCTCCCATACGCACGAGTGCAAGGTGGCAATGCTGCTTTGATTATTGATCCTGTCATCGGAGATAAAGGGCTTGCTGTCTTTACGGATGCTGATACGTCTTGTGTGACCGCAGAAAGTAGTGAACCGCAGAAGCCCGGAAGCTACCGCAGGTTTTCACAATCAGATGGTTTTTATATTGGTGGATTTCTGAATCGGAAGCCCGTGACTTATGTAGAACTCAAGCAGGATAACACGATGGTTATTACCGCAACAAATGGAGTAACAATCAACGGCGATGTGCATGTCAATGGTGATGTCATCGCAGGCGGTATCAGCTTACAAAATCACACTCATACAGGCGTGCATGGAGAGACGAGCAAAGCACACTAAAAGTAGTAGAGTGAATTTCAAAAGCTGAAAGTTGAATAGAATACAAGACGGGTGGTGAGAATTATGCAGACGTTACTCTTGAATGACGCATGGGATATTGAAGTTGACAAAGCAGGAAACATAGCAACAACCACGGGCTCATATGCCACCGCACAAACTGCCGCCAATGCCATACGACTTTTTACGAATGATGCTTATTTCGATCGAACAAAAGGGATACCGCACTTCGATGTGGAGCTTGGCAAGCCATATAAAATTTCTCAATCAGTCTTGATAAACAGAATTTATAAAACTTGCATGGCGGTTGAAGGCGTAAGGGATTGCAAGGTATCTCTTGACTTTGATGAAAACAAAAGAATTATAGGTGGGACGGTCTATGTGACTGATAGCGAGCAGACTGTTTCTGTTGAAATCTAGGAGGTGAAACAATGGCTCTTGTGTTTGACCCGAAAACGGGTGTCACGGTCGAAGATACTGCCGTCGTCAGAAAGCGAATTGCAAGCGACTGGAAAAAGGCGTTTAACGTCAGCGAAGGAAGTCCCGAGCTTGTGACTGATCCTGAAACACCTGCCGGGCAGCTTATAGATGGACAGACCGCTCTCGTAAGTCAGAAGGATAATGACTTACTAAGGCTTGCAAATGGGTTTAATCCTAAAACTGCGACAGGCGTTTTTCAAGACGCATTAGCTCAGATTTATTTTTTGCAAAGGCAGGTTGCTCAACCAACCTACGTCACCTGTCAATGTCGAGGACTGTTTGGCACGGTGATTCCCTACGGTGCAGTCGTGCAGGACGTTAATGGGAATACATTTTACAATACCACGGCAGCCGTCATCCCGTCAGAAGGGATAGTGGAGTGCGTATTCCGTTGCTCCGTTTATGGAGCTGTAGAAGTCGGAGTAAAAGCCGTGAACACGATTATTACAGTCATACCGGGATGGGATACAGTATCAAACAACGCGGCAGGCGCCACCGGGCGAGATGTAGAAACGCAATCCGAATTTGAGACAAGGCGCTATGAAAGCGTATCCAAAAACGCACATGGCACAGCAGAAAGCGTGGAGGGAACAGTCGCTAACCTTAGCGGCGTTATTGCGTGCGCTTGCGAACAAAATCGCGGAGACGTATCTATCGTGAGAAAAGGGGTAACTATACCGCCTCACTCTATTTACCTTTCTGTCTATGGTGGTGATCCAAAACAAATCGGCATGGCTATTCACATGAAGCTAGGTGGGGGATGCGGCTTCGCTGGAAATACGAAAGTAACCATCAAAGACCCGACCGTCGGAAGTAACCATGACTATTTTTATGAAATCCCTGAAACTGTTCCGTTCGGCATTAAAATATCTATGGTTAAGACGCCTCAAACATCAGCTACATTTGAGGATGACATTCGAAGCGCATTGGTTAAAAATTTTGAGGGACAGGAAGCAGAGCATGGCAGAGTGAAGATGGGACAAACTGTTTATGCCAGTCGCTTTTACAAGTCCGTTATTCTTGCAGGCGTAGAGAACTTACAAACCATTAAAATTAAATTTCCTGCGGCAAGCGGAACGTATAGCGATAAACTCGAAATACCGCTCGACAAGCTCCCTACGCTTGCGAAGGAGAATATCGAAATTGAGGTGATTTCATGAATTTTCATGCCACGACAGACGTTCGAGCGAATCCCGACATTCGAGAAGAACCGCAGAACTACATTCAGTCGCAATATTCGCACAGTGTCACGATATGCCGACTCCTTGAAAAGTTTCGCAATGAAATTTCTCCTACAGCAGATATTCGCCTGTTTATTGACAACGTGATGCGCCTTGATACAGCGGTTGGAAAAGGATTGGATGTACTGGGGCGCATTATCGGAATCGAGCGCACGCTTTCTTTTAAAGATCAATCCTTTACCCTGAATGATGACTTATACCGCAGTCTCTTAAAGTACAAAGCTCTTGCAAACATTACGGATACAAGTCTTGCCACGCTGAATAAGATGACAAGTATTCTTTTCCCGAATGATGATATAAAAGTCTATGCCATTATTCATGAGGGCGAAGAGGACGGAAAGCACTACAACAAATATCCGATGCATGTACGATGGTACACGAATAAAGACCTGACAACAGAAGAAAAAGCTACCTTTCAAGCGGGTGGCTTGCTGACACTGAACGCAGGTGTCGGATGGGAATTTCTTGCTATTGACGAAAGCTCTATATTTGGTTTTTTAGGAAGCGGTTTGCAGCCCTTTGACTGCGGACGCTTTTTTAGTTCTAGCGAGGTGATGACAGAATGAAACCTACACAGCCTGCTCTCATTCCTATGCCGTTTGCACAGAATGGGAATAAAAACACCATTCCGGAGAATGGTACGGAAGGGAAGGGTGACGCCAGTTTTTCACTCGGCTTTCCGCAAATCACAGAGACGCCGCTCTCCATCGGAGGACTGCCGCCGTCACGAAAGGATTTCAACGGCATTTTTAACCTTCTTAGCATGTTTGCTTTTTTTGGTCAGAGTGGTGGCAAATTCTCATGGTCAAATAAACTGAACTATATGCCACCTGCCGTTATTTATCATAACGGGGTCCTTTGGTGGTGTGTGAAAGAAAACGGCACGGATACCGTAGTGAAAGAACCGGGTACGGATAATGCGTATTGGGTCACACTTGTGGAATATCTTCACCAAAATGCTAAAACACTCGGCTTAAAAGTTGGCGGTGGTGGTGTACCGATTGGAACGATTATTATTTGGGGCTATGCAAAGAATCCATCAGAGGACTATGGCGTGTGGCTTGATTGCGATGGGCGGAACGTTTCGAATTATCCGAACCTTGTGGCTGCTATTGGCTCTACAACTATCCCGGACTATAGAGGGCTTTTCCTGCGAGGGCAAGGGTCACAGACCGTTGATGGTACAGTCCATACCTCTCCGGCAGTTGGAACTAAGCAAGGGGACGCTATACGAAATATTACAGGCTCATTTTCTGCGGATGATTCAATGGTTGGCGAACATGCGAATAGCGTTACACCGAAGGGGGCATTTAAAAAAGGTGCTTATTTATCTTTTGATATTGAATCAAAAGGTGGTGGCAATGGATGCCGCCTAGAATTCGATGCATCAAACGTAGTTCCTACGGCAGATGAGAACCGCCCTGTAAATGCGACGGTACGTTTTTTGATTAAAGCAGATGATTAGGAGGAGTATTATGTGGAAATATGTGAATCCTGGATATGGTGAGTTGCTGGATGAAAAACTGGGAACGACTAAAAGTACAGTCTACAACCCAAAGAATGGGGTGTGCATTGGTGGACAAAGAAGCAACGGAAAAATAAATTTACCCAATTTGAATGAGGTTTACATTAAATGTAATGTTTATTTTAAAGAAGCTAGCGATAGTCACTATTGTAATATTTATGCTACTAAAGATAATATTACAATAGGCTTATATAAAAGCTATTACAACAGATTAGGAGTGCGTATCGGTGATACTGAACATTCAAGCATAATGGATTTTGATACAAATACATTATATTCCATTTTGCTGCATATCAAGACTGGCATAAAAGGAGTGGTTGAGCTATTTGTAAATAATACTTTGGTACAAGCGTATAATACTCAAATTACTGTTAGCACCTTTGACGCTGTTAAAATAGCAGCAGAAGCAGATTATGTCAGTAACATCATTATCTCGGATCAAGACATTCGTGATGAGAACGTTCTTGTTGTCCCCCTTGGTGAACCGACTGGTACATGGAGCGGTATTTCTGACGGCGAAGCTAAAGCAACCGAAGTGGATCAAGTTCTCACTCAATCTCTCCAAATCGATGATATTAAAAATGTCGTCGGTACAGATACCGTGACTTCTGTCAGCGTAGCCGCATATGATATTCGCTATGACAGTGAGAAGGTAAACTCCATGGAAGCATCCATTACAAAAGATGGATCAAATCTCACGAGTGCCACAAAATCCATTACGAATAATGCGATTACGCCCGTTACATTTATGAAAAACATGACAATCGATAATTTGGCAAATACATCCGTCTCATTCAAAGCAAAGAAGGTGTAACATATGGCTGATGAAACGCAAGTAACAACAGAAGAGCAAAGAAACTCTCCTGGTATTGCTGTTATCACCCATGGGAACTTGAAGCACGACCCGCCGCTCCACGCTTTTATCACCCATGGGAACTTGAAGCACGACCCGCCGCTCCACGCTTTTATCACATATGCCAAAGGGGTAGATACTGACGGAGGAGGAGAAATTTCCACTCAACTTCTTAATTTTTCTGCTTCCGCGAAGAAAGAAAACAACAAAACCACCATTGCTATTTCATGGGATTTGAACGGTTTGCATCATGCAGTGATTCGTATTAAGAAGGTTCAGGCTGAATCCGATAACGAAGTGGATTGGTCAGGCGTTGAGGTTGCAGATACGCTCACGATGGATCAGGGGGTTACGTCTACAGAGTATGATGGAGCGCAAGAAGGTTACAAATATCAGCTAGAAGGCGTTGGCGTAGATGTATTCGGTGATACGTCCGAAGCGGCAAATACGCCTAAAGCAGAGGTGTTTATAGCTAAAGCTGTAGAGCCTAATCCTAATCCTAATCCCGAACCTGATCCTAGCCCTGAACAGCCAACGGAGAAACTTTTTGAATTTCACTACGTTCCCGATGAAGGCGTACTGCCGGGGGTCATTTTTGAGCAGCAGACCGAAGACGTTATCAACGATATCGGGAATTATGCGTATTTTGCACAGAAAACGGCATCGAAAGCACTTAAAACTGGGCTTGAAGCAAGCGAAGCGGCACGAACTGCGTTGAATGCAGCGCAGAACGCACAGTCTACTGCTGACCGTGCTACTGAACTTGGCAATACCGGAATTAGCAAGGCTAACGCCGCACAAGAAACAGCAGATAAAGCACTAAAAAAAGCAGAAACGAATGAAGTCAGTATCGCCGCCAACTCTTCTTCTATCGCGACACTCCAAAACACAGTCAACGGACAGCAAACACAGCTTGATGGGAATTTAACGAATATCAGCGGATTGAAAAAGCAGGTTGCGGAGAACAAGCAAAGCATTGATGGAAACTCCAAAGGAATTAGTCAATGCATTATGACTATTCAGGAAAGTCAAAGATACACTACAACGGATAAAACGGACGCCAATGATTTAACCGACTACGGGAGAATTTATCTTCCTAATGCTCTTTTGCATTGTCCCAGCGGAGTTACTTATCCAGTCCTTTTGGATGTCGTTCCGTCTTATTTGGATGACGACGAAATTGATGATGTACTGGTGCAACGAGTTGTCGACGCAAGCGGCGTTTCGTTTTATCGCCTTGCCACGGAGACAACGGTAGATGCTACAACGACATACACCTTCGGCGATTGGAAATCTATCGATACTCGCTATTTGAAACTGACTGGCGGCACCGTAACAGGGCAGACTACCTTCTCGGGCAAGCTCGTAGCAAGCGGAGAGACTACCTTCTCGGGCAAGCTCACTGCAAGCGGAGAGACAAGCGTGCCGACACCGGCAATAACAAACAACTCTAAAACTATAGCCAACACCGAATTTGTGCATGGCGTGGTAAGTAATTTAGTCAACGGCGCACCAACTGCATTAGACACATTACAAGAACTTGCGACAGCACTGGGAAATGACCCTAACTTTTCGACTACCGTCTTGAATAAGATAGGTGAGAAGGAAAGCAAGACAGATGCACAAATAGAGCATGAGAAACTGCAAAATGCAATTAATTTGTGCCTTAAAGGTAAAGCCGTTCTTAGAGGTGGAACATCCGATAATCCGGAGACGGTTACTATTCCACTTGAAGCTGGAATGTTTCCTGTTTATGGTTTCCCAGATGGCTCTTTTAAGGAACAGCCTACATACCAATATGGCATAGTAGTAAACTTTCAGGGTACATCAGGAGCGTTCTTATCTTTATACAGCCTAAATTATTTCTTTAATGAAACAGAAGGGCTGTATTACCGTATTGGCTTTCAAGGTAAAGGGTGGAATACTACGTGGCATAAAGTTGCTAATACAGCAAATGTAAAGAAACAGATATCTGCTGCCCTTACAAATTATGCAAAACTGAATGAGGTCTTCCCAATCACAGACACAGGAAGGAAGATAGTAGAGACAGAGGGTCTAACAGACTTAAATGATATTAAGTGCTTATCTTATCCTTCATGGTTATGTCGTTTGAGTGCAACAATACCAACGTTGTCGAATTGTCCAGCAAAAACAGCTTTCTTCTTATATAATCTTCGTAGTGGCTTTAGTAGTGATAAGGAGACTTTACCAAACTTAACTGGTTACTACTATTACATTATTCAGATCCTTATAGATATTAACGGAAATGTATGGAGACGTTGTGCTTTCAATAGGTCAACTCCTGACTTTAGTTTTACTGAATGGGTTAAAGTTGCAACTACAGATGATTTGTCTTCTTATTACACTAAGACAGAAGTAGATAATAAAATTCCTACAAAGACCTCCCAGTTGACTAATGATAGCAACTTTGCAGTAATCAGCAACGGACACCTTGTTATCAACGGAAGTGAGTTGTGGATAGAATGAGTGACTTAGGAGCAATCTTTCACGTCAAAAAAGATGGGGTGCAGTATGATGCACATGCTTACACGACACTTGATGAATGCCCTGAACCAAATCTCAAATTGATGTACAAAGGGCAACAGGGGTATGTCAAACTGGTAGATAAAGGTAGCGGGGATGTGCCATGCTATGTGAAACTAAAGAGCGGGAGTACGGTGTATCAGGTGAAAAAATCGTATGAATCAGTACCAACTGGTAGCGCTAAATACAGTGGTATAGGTAGCACTATTACAGTGCCAGCCGGTGTTACTGTATTTAAGATAACCGTATCCGGATATGGTGATATCAGATATGTTGGTGTGACACCAGGAAAAACGTACCAGAATGTCAAAGGTGAGGAATATATTTGGGATGCACAAGAAGATAGAGTTTGTGAACAGGTAGCTATCTTTCACGACATGGGTGGTACAAGGGTTGTACCTTGGGCACGCTTTGGAAACGAA
>ERZ1026850.1629-NODE-1629-length-11353-cov-6.389272_pt1 | contig 11353 bp, 9 predicted proteins | sample MGYA00380155_ERZ1026850 | MGnify/ENA primary metagenome ERZ1026850 (study PRJEB33269, sample SAMEA4719791) | human gut metagenome | biome: human-associated habitat; feature: organic feature; material: feces | place: Cameroon | collected 2013-10 ... | reverse complement strand
GGTGCTGTGGGGGTACTCTTCAAAGGAGAGTCTGGCACTGCTGGAGAAGTTTGTGCCGGGAAATCATTAAAATATGCAGGAATCGTTCTATAGCTTCCGACTTTTCTCCTTTTTGTGCACATTATTTCTTGATTAATAACGACAAATAAGGTATACTGCAATATGTTATTATATTGTCTCTTTTGACTATCTTGAGGCCTAATTATTGTCTGCAATCAAGTCATCGTATTACAGTTGTGTAGATCATTAGGCATCAAAAAAGAAAGAAACTCTATAGATTCATTTTGTTCTTGTGAAAGAGGTGCTCTATATGAATATATACTGGACTGGTCCCAGAGAATCTGATATGGCATATACAGGGAATATGTTTGCGGGTTCATTTACATTTTACGGAAGTAACACTGGCACAAATCGGGCATATTGCAACACTGACAACATACGGATTAACCACAACCTCTTTAGCAAAGCTGCATCTGATTTTATTTTATCTTGTCAACTTGAATGCATAGAACGAGATCCTGATTGCCGCTTTATGGCATACAATCCTAATTGTGTATATGGAGCACCTGAAGAGATCACTAAACGGACATTGTGTCTCAACGATGCGCATATAATGCGTCAATTAGATAATAAAATTGCCTTCAGGGAAATTGCAGATGGTGTGGTACCCGTTTTGCCCATGCAAACACTGCAAGGGCAAATATGTTCATACTCCGATTTAAAACGTTTGTTTCCTGGCTTTACATCTTTTGTTATTCAAGAACCAGTGTCTTCCGGTGGTCAAGGCACTTTTTTAATGAATGAATCAGAAAGCCATGAAGTATTTGAAACACTACAAAAAGACGCTTCTTATATTGTAACCGGATATCTTAACAAGAATATACCTGTAAACCTCCATGCTATTATTTATGATAGCGATATTGTGCTTTTCCCCGGTTCGGTTCAAATCATTCAACATGGAAATCATCGACTTCTGTACCGAGGCGCAGATTACAAAACATTTTTGAACATCTCTAGTTGTATACGCGATAATCTATATAATTCTTCTTTGCTACTTTTACAACGCATCCAGAAAATGGGGTATCGTGGCATTGTGGGAATCGATGCAATAATTTCAGAAGAAGGTGTTTTCTTCTCTGAGATAAACAATCGATTCCAAGGATCTTCGATTCTCTTGGCAAAGGCATTAAATGAAAATGGTTTAAAATCATTGGCGCAAATGAATTTGTCAGCATTTTCAGGTCAAAAGGAAGACTCTGATCTTCTATCAAAAGTCAAGGATATAATTGTTCCATATAGTATGTTCAATTATGTATACGAAAGCGGAGATGTACATTCGCGCTATATTTTTGAGAAAGCAAAAAATGAAAAGCGAGTAGTGGAAGTATTGGGTGAAGGTTACATTCCAGGCCAAAATGTTGAACCATATGCAAGTGAGTTTTCGTTGCTATTTGACGGCAATATCTTAAGTATTTGTTCAGGCGAATCTGCGGTTCGCATTCACCCCAATATTCCGGTGCCAGATTACTGCTTTGAGGAGAAAATGCTATCTGGGGATTTAAGTAGCCTTAAGATTGCCTTAATTAACCGAGGCATTACCATTTCGCCGCAAGCGCAGAGCTTTATTCGCCAAAATGGCGATGCACGGATAGGAAATTACTATTCACTAGATTTGTTTTTGCGAGGAATATATATAAATACCCCGCTCCGAACGAAATTTGTTGCACTATCGCCGTTTGAAATTGATATGGTTCCGGAACATGGATTGGCATTAAATTATTATGGAAATTTTGTTACAGAAGTAGATTACGACTCTAAAAACATTTTTCCACGTGAACGTAATATACCTGTAGATCAGATTTTGTTTTTATCTACTGATCGGCTTCGAATTCAAAATAATTCATACTGCACCTTTGCCAAAAATGGTGTTCCTTGCAAATTCTGTGAGGCAACCAATTTATGCAATGATTTTACTGAGGAGGATGTTATAAGAAGCATAGAAGCCTTGTTTACCTCAAAAAATTGCCCACATTTTCGACACATCTTAGTTGGCGGATTGTCAAATGACATTGGGGCGGAGAAGGATGTTATTATACATATTTGTAACAAAATTCGAGAGTACACAGACATGCCAATTTATTTGATGTGTTTACCCCCCAAAAAAGATGACATTGCTAAATATTATGCCGCAGGAGTAAACGAATTTGGCTTCAATATTGAGGTTTTTGATCGTTCAATTGCTGAAAATGTTATGCCAGGAAAAGGACGCATCCCGCTGTCAAGGTATCTTGATGCATTACAATACGCAGTTCAGCTTAGTGGCGCAGATGGACAAGTTAAAACTGCATTTGTATTGGGTCTCGAACCTCTGGAGTCTTTGCTTAATGGTGTAGAAACCGTATGTCGCATGGGGGTTGCTCCAATTTTGTCAGTATTTCGCCCAATTCCTAACACCGAAATGGAAGATGTTGTTCCTCCATCTGACACGTGGCTATATGAAGCTACGATTCGCGCAGAGGAAATCTGCCGTAAATATGGCCTTTCTTTGGGGCCAACATGCCCTGCGTGCCGAAACAATACTTTAACGATTGCAAAAGACGGGGAAGTTAAGTCCATATATTCGTATCGTTGGAGGAGAAATCGATGAGCAAGAGTCTCAGGACTCCAAATGGGTATCGCATCTGGGGTGCCGGAAGTTTTGCGCATATCTGTTTTGAATCGCCTGGCTGTAAGTTCCGAAAAAAAGGATACTGTATCATGTGCGACTATGGTGCTGGACATAAGTTGTCGGTTGCTGAGGCAGTTTCTTTTTTTACAAAAGCGGTTAGTGAATGGCCGGTGCCAATTAAGCGATTGTTGCTTGGAACGTGCGGTAGCATATTGGATGAAGAAGAGTTTTCACACGAAGCTCTTTTAGCGATTGTCAAAATCGTTCAAGAAACGCATATTGAGAGTGTTATTTTTGAAACACATTACTCTACCGTGAAAAACGATCTGCTTCACTATCTATCTGAACATTTGCAGGGTAAACATATTGCGATTGAGCTTGGATTCGAATCTTCAAATCAAGATATCCTTAAAAACAATTTGCGCAAATATATGGATTTGAACAAATTAGCTGACACGATATCTTTAATCAAGAAATATGATATAAGTCCTATCCTCAATGTTTTTCTCGGTTCACCCGGAATAACTTCAAAAGAACAGATGGATGATACACTTCAATCCATTCGATGGGCCTATACGCATGGAGCTAGCGAAGTAGTTATATTTCCAGCCAATGTCAAGCCAGGCACGGGACTGTGGCATCAATTTATAGAAGGCTCATATAAAGTACCATCGAGTTGGCTGCTAGTAGAAGTGCTTAATAGGCTGTCCAACGAAGAACTTGAAACAACGTCTATTTCATGGTTTGGGGATCGTCAGCAACGCGGCGAAGATATAGATATTATTCCGCCAAAAACTTGCCCCAAATGCGACGGCCAGTTACATGATTTCTTTTCTTGCTATATGAGTGTCTTTAGCGCAACCGAAAGACGTCGCTTATTAAACCAAATAGCTGCAAGCAAACCAATGTGTGAATGTCGCATAGAACTATACAATAAGATAGAAATCGAGGGAGAAAAGAAAGCATGCCAGAATTTCAATTGATACCGACTGTACTGATTGTAATTACGCTTTTCATTCTGGTAGGACTGTCAATAGCACTATACGGGTTTAAGAAGTTGCATATGCTTTTCAGGCGGAAGTGCAATGTGCTTAAAACCCAGCTTAGCAGAGGAACGGCAACACTTATTCGGCGCATACTCAGTGTATGCGCTGTTACAGTTGTGTTTTACCTTATTGCGAAGGTCTTGTTTTCTTTAGGGATTACTCAACAATTTAGCGTAACATATAGCTCTGTAAACACAGACTCGCCGATACCTGTTACAACTACTAGTTCAACCATATATGCTACTTTAATGACAGTCATCCTTGCTCTTATCGCTTTGGCGGTAACAGCGTTTGTATTTCTTAACGATGCTCTTTCCAATAGAGCAAGCTATGAACTGCAAATAATTAACAGCCTAAAGTCAGACACTCGACGACGTCTTTTCATTAATTGCCTAATCTCTGGAATATGTATCATTGCTTTACTTATAATTGATAATATTAACACGAACGGAGGAAAGTTTTTTTCGATTATTCAATATGTTGTGGTTTGTGCTTCTTTCTTTGATATTGTCTGCTTGTGTATCTATATCAACTCAATTGTAAACTACGAAAAACAGTTGCTCAATTTTGCAAGATCATATATTGAGTACAATCAAAACAGCTTTAAAATAGAGAAAGGGGGTATTTTACCAAAAGATGCTGACGATAATAAGGATAAGGAGCGTCAGTTTACCGAAGTTGTCAAATCCATTGGTGATTTAGATAGAATCGTGAACTGCATATTGCAAAATCACGAGCCTGAATTGCGTATGGAAAAAAGCCAAGTAAATGTGGCAACCCTTCAAACCATCCTTAAAGGGAAGGAAGCGGAAAAGAATGACTCCATCAATAACATCATCCATAACGTATGTATTAAATACAAACGATTAATAGAGATTAGAAACTGCATGTGGATTCTTTATGATTACGGTGAAGATATTAATTTAGACGGAAGTATTTTGAAAGAGACAACCCAAAAAGTTCTTTCAGAATTGTTTACCCTTTCCTTAAATAGTGAGCACTTTGATGATACATGCTTCAATAACAACTCATTTAAAAAAGCAGTTTTTACAGAGAGTACATTTCGTGGCTCAGCTTTAAATAAAGTCAGTTTTCAAGAAGCAAAATTAGACAATTGTGATTTTTCTGGAAGCCTTTTACATAATGTTGATTTTTCTGAAGCTAACTGTAAATATGCGGTTTTTTCAAACTCGAAAATTATTAATCCCTTAATTACGAAAGCATCATTGTTTGAAAATGCCGTTTTTCGAGATGTAGAATTCCAATTAAAAATGGAACGTACACAGGATGCGAAAAAACAGGATGCGAAAAAATATAATTTTATGGGAATAGCTGCGCATGGCGCAAATTTTACCAATGATATTCTCTGTGAATTTGACTTTGAAAATGGGGTGTTTGCGGGGGCAACGTTCGCGAACGCAGAATTAATTAATTGTAAATTCACCGGTACATGTCTTGCTAATGCAGTCGTATCCTCCGCTAAATTTATCGGTTCATGCGACTTTAATAATGCAGATTGTAGTAATCTTGTTGCTGCTGGCTCATCATGGGGAGAAGATACTAAGAACTCCAAAATAGAAAAAGATCCTAATAAGTACTATATAACATTAACTGGTTCCAGATTTCTGCGAGCCAATTTTGCCTATAGCCAACTCTATAGATGCAATTTTGCGGGAGCATATTTGAATGACGCTTCTTTTATGTCATCCGCAATCAAGAATTGCTGTTTCCTTGGAGCATTTGTAAACTACGTGGATTTTACGAATACAGCCATAGAGCACACGAATTTTTCCAATGCGCAGTTAGTAGATGCACTTTTTATAACTAGAACTGGGCAAACTGAAGATGGTACACCGAAGCAATTTGCGATTAAGGATGCCATATTTGATAAATCAAATATGAAGCATTGCAGCATTAGTGGCTACACGTTTGAAGGGTGTAACTTTAATGAGACTATTCTCGATGATGTAATGATTCGAGATACAAATTTTATTAAATGCAAGTTTAATAATACGCGTTTTGTAGGAGCGACCTTCTTTAATGTTACGTGGGACGAGTGTGAACTTGATACATCAAAATCATCTTCACAAGGCATCTGTTTTGGGACGGCCAATGATCAATTAGTATGGAAGCTATTGCTACGCGAAGGCAAGAAAAGGAAGCGTGATAAACATGAGCGAGATAAAAACAAACACAGTATATAAAAGGCATAGCACACGTAACTTTGACCCAAGTTATGCTATAAGTAGGAATACGCTGGAGCAAATTTTAAATGCAGGTTTACGCGCTCCTTCTCCAAAAAACCGACAGCCTTGGACATTCCTAGTTTTGGAGAATAAAAGAGATATACATAAGGCTGCCGAAATATTAAGAAAGGAATTGCAAAAACTTAAGTCCGATCGACTTAGTCGGAATGCAGATTATGCGGATTTGCAGATGGCGTTTCAGACCGCAGATACTATTGATTCTGCCTCCGCTATGGTGTTTGTGTGCTACATGAGAGATGATGCAAACGAGCACGGTGAACGTATGGATTGGGGACTATCGGCTCAGGCATTTGAGGTCGCAGATATTCAATCTATAGGTGCATGCATCGAAAATATGCTCTTGGTCGCAGAATCAATGTCGATTGCAAGCCTTTGGGTTTGCGATGTTCTTTATGCCGAGAGTGCAATCTCGGTTGCTTTCGGAATGGAGTATCCTTTAGTTGCAGCAGTTCTTTTAGGGAAAGCTGCACTTCAGCAATCAGCCAGAGAGGATCTTTCGCAAAAAGCAAAATGGTATGCCTAATGCCTATCAAACGTGCAGGTGTGATTAGATGAAAATATGTTCTTACGTAATAGTCGACAACTTGTTGCGTACTGTTGACTATTATGCGAAACCCGCTGCCCCGATAGAGATACATTCGTGCGCAAAACCATTTCAACTTATTCCCCTTTTTCTTCTCGGCTTAGATTACGTATATCACTTTTCAGATGAAGAACTCGCCATAATGATGTCATCTTCTCTGGGGCAAGAAAACCAAGTTAAAGTTATTAGTAACCTCTTGAAAAAAGTAAATATTACGCCGAATGACTTGTTCTTGGATGCGGTAGCTCCTGTAGGCTACAAGGCCTATGCGCAGTGGAAGAAAGTTTGCGCTAGGAAAAGCATTCTTTTCCACCCTTGCGTTGGCAACCATATCGCTATGTGTCTTGCACAGAGAGCTTTATCCGGCAGCACTTTCGGCTACCTTTCGGTAGATAGTCCTGTACAAAAAATGATAACAAGTGTTATCAGAGATTTTTGTGGAAAAGAAATTCTCTTGGCTGGAACAGATAATTGTGGAGCACCATGCTTCTCAATGCCATTAGAAAATCTTGCTACGGGGTACTACCAATTCAAAACAAGTTGTGCAATATTTTCGCAACAAGGCTACAACAGAGCGATTAAACGAATTAGAACAGCGGCATACCATTTTCCATCACTTCTAGAAGGTGAAAAATGCCTATCAACAGCAGTTTCCAGACAAAATGGGCTGTTTGGGAAAACTGGAATCAATACCACATTTGCGGTATGCGTGGACAAAAAAGACTGTGCAATTTCTCTCTATTCAGAAAATGGCAATTGGGCTGACGTTGCCTATACAATCAAGAGACTTCTTTTGGCAATGGGATGTGCATCACGACATCTGTGTCTCGAGTTGGATGACATTATTACGATGAGCGAATCAGATAGCCTATTTTAGGAAACTCCTAAGAGGAGCAATTCTAAGATTTTCAGCTAATTATTTCAGAATTTTTGAGGGCAGCTTAACCATTTGGTGGCAAATCTAACTGTGTTGCACTGAGGACATTCAAAATATTCCGCGGAGATGTGCCAACTAAAAAAGTTGTTTTTCTTAGTGATACAGCGGTTTTCGGAGGACAGCGGATTTCCAGTATTATGGTGAGAAACTTGGAGGGAAATGAAGTTTTCAAAGAACCGCATTTGGCGTTGGTAAGCGTAAACCTTGGTCACCAATGCCAAAAGGATAAATGCCACAGGAGACGCGATGATCTGTCTTCTGGCGGTTTATATACGCTTATCTGTGATGGTTGCCCGAAAAGGGAAGATACCTCAATCGTAACCGTCAAATCTAACCGCACATAAACAGGTATGAGACAAAATAGTAACTAACGGAGCGTTTTGAACCGCACCCCGTTAAGAGTGCGTGAAAAATATAAAGTTTTCCCGACCGGCAGCCAAATCGCTGTTGGTTGCTTTGTACTTTCTCTTCCAACGGTAATTTCTGCTTTTGCGGTAAGCGTCAAAGATGTTCGTGAACGTGCAGCTCGTATCAAGGGTAGTGATACCACCCCCAACCGAAACGCCCTGCTTCGCCCTGTGAGCCGCTGTGTGCGATTTTTCTCCGAAAGCCGAGTGTGTACCCACTTTCAGGTGTGAAAGCGAACGTGGGGCGTTTGTGCCGGAGGTGTTGAAGTCCGTGTGACCAGTGTGTTGGATACGTTGGTATGACTGCGTTTCCTGCGCTTTTCGAGCCTTTTTCGAGGACGAAAAAGAAAGCAGGAGAAAGGTATTGGCGCTTTTCGCGCCAATGCCTATTCACAGCAGCCCGCAGTGCGAGCTGCCGCAAGGGTTTGCGGGTTTTGGAAATTGACGCTTTTTTCGAGGTTCCCAGAACGGTTTGACGCTAAATTTGAGAAAAGTCGCCGCAAAGCTCCGTGTCACAACGGTTTGCGGCGGCGCTTTGATAGAAAATCGGTACGCTTTATACCGTTGTAGTCGGCGGAAGTCTCCGTAGCAGCTCAAATCTTGCTACGCCATAATCAAAGAGCTACCGCATTATTTTTCCGATACTTTTTAGCCGTTTTTGGTGGTTTTCTCTCGATTTTAATTCCTTTCCTAACATCTTGTGACCCACATCTCCCATGTGTTCCGCATCTGTCTGTGGCATTTTATGTGGTCAAAGGCAAAGCCTCGCCGGAGCAATTCCGGCGGGGCTTTGCGGTATTCTCGGCAGCCTGCTTTTCCACTCGGTGAACAACACGAAAACCGCACTGGGGCCACCCCATGAGGTGGGATGCCATAATCAAAGAAAACAGCCGGCACGGCGTGAGATATTCCGGGAAGCGCGAAGCTGAAGAAAAGACGGGTGTGGCGTGTAAAGAATGCCCCCATATCATACAATAACTCTAAGGCTATGATACGGAGGATAATTTCATGAACGAGCTGCAAGCCTTTGAAAAGCACCTGCGCGAAAACGAGAAAAGCCCCGCCACGATAGAAAAATACCTGCGCGACGCCCGCGCCTTCCTGTGCTGGCTGGACGGGCGCGAGCCCACCAAGGAGCTGACCGTCTGCTACAAGGAAGGACTGACCGAGCGATACGAGGCCGCCAGCGTCAACTCCATGCTGGCGGGGATCAACAGCTACCTGTCCTTTTCCGGCCGCGCTGACTGCCGCGTGAAGCCCCTGCGCGTCCAGCGGACGCTGTTCGGGAGCGAGGAACGGGAGCTCTCCCGCGAGGAATACGCCCGCCTTGTCCGCGCCGCGGGCGGGGCGCAGATCGGCGTTGTCATGCAGACCATCTGCGGCACGGGCATCCGCGTCTCCGAGCTGCGGCACATCACCGCCGAGGCGGTGCGGGAGGGTCGCGCCACAGTCCGCAACAAGGGGAAAACCCGCGTGATCCTCATTCCCGCCGCGCTGCGAAGGCTCCTGCTGGGCTATATGAAAAAGGCCGGCGTCACCACCGGCAGCGTGTTCCTCTCGAAAAACAAAACGCCGCTGGACCGCAGCACGGTCTGGCGGCGCATGAAAGCCCTGTGTGAGCGGGCGGGGGTGGACCCGCGCAAGGTCTTTCCCCATTCTCTGCGGCATCTGTTCGCCCGCGTTTTTTACAGCGTGGAAAAGGACCTGCTGCGTCTTGCGGACATCCTCGGCCACGCCAGCGTGAACACCACCCGCATCTACACCATGGAAACCGGACGGAAGCACATGAAGCTGCTGGAGCGCGTCAGCCGAACACTGCTCACATAATGGTGATTCTGTTGCGGAATAGTTGCAACAACCCCATATTACATCTACATCATAACAGAGACCCGGTATCATTAGCAAGAAAAATTTGAAAAACCCAGCGAAAAAAGTCAAAAAACGATAACGGCAACAAGGCCGGATGAAAAAATCTTCTCTCCCGGCCTGATTTTGTGCGCTATTTTTACCCTCTGTTCCGCCGTTTAGGGTCTACGCTGTTGGCAGCGGACACAGTGATGCAACAGAATCACCATTCTGTTGCTGCGGAAGTGTACCGCAGGAAAAAGGGGGTGGGCGTAGGAGACGAGTTAAGGAACAGAAGAATTGCAGCGACCATATTAACCGATTACAAAGAAAACGGAGGAACAAGACCATGAGAAAAAGACTTCTCAGCATCCTGCTGCTCTGCTGCATGGTGCTGACGCTGCTCCCAACGGCGGCACTGGCGGAGGAAACTGTACCGACCTTTGACCTGACAAAGGATTTAGAGGGCATTACGATTCCTGCCGATTTGGTCACTTGCACCTGCACAACGACCAACGAGAGCAAGCAGTATGGGCAACTGACGGACGGTTTTTCCGCTACTAAGGTTGCGAAGGAAGGGAACGTCTGGACTGTTCTTATCTCTGTCGAGCCAGCTGTCTATAGGGCTCAGTTCGACAAGGACACAGGCAGCGCGCATAGCCCAGATGAGAATCACTTTAATGACTTCACTATCCCGATTCAGTTCAAGCTGAAATACGAAGAAAACAAGTGGGTGCTTGACGGTGAGATGCCCAAGGATAAAACTCTACACTTTACCTGCAATGGTGGTCATGCAACGCAGAATCCACCTGTGTTTGACTTAACAAAGGATTTGGCGGGCATTACAATTCCCGCCGATCTTGTCACCTGCGTCTGCACAAAGGACAACGAAACCAAGCAGTATGGGCAACTGACGAACGGTTTTTCCGCTACTAAGGTTGCGAAGGAAGGGAACGTCTGGACTGTTCTTATCTCTGTCGAGCCAGCTGTCTATAGGGCTCAGTTCGACAAGGACACAGGCAGCGCGCATAGCCCAGATGAGAATCACTTTAATGACTTCACTATCCCGATTCAGTTCAAGCTGAAATACGAAGAAAACAAGTGGGTGCTTGACGGTGAGATGCCCAAGAATAAAACCCTGCACTTTACCTGCACCGGCCAGCACGAGACCCCGGAAATGCCCATGTATCCCATGGCCGACAACATCAGCGGTCTGGGTGATCAGATCGTCGCGGTGCTCTGCAACAATGTTCCGACCGGTCAGCAGTCCGGCAAGTATTACGGCCTGATTGGCGGCGGATTTACCTCAACAGCTCCCACGCTCAATGCGGATAAGGTGTACGAAAGCACCATTACCCTTATTCCCTCCGCGTACTGCAACCAGTTCAGCGGCGACACGGGCATCATGCACAAGGTGCTCTCCGCGCAGACCACCGATGGTCTGAAGTTCGTAGTGAAGTACGACAGCTCCACAAAGATGTGGAAGCCCGCAGAGGAAGTTAAGCAGATGGCCATTTGGGTGACGTGCGACAAGCATGAGACCCCGACCCCGGAAATGCCCATGTATCCCATGGCCGACAACATCAGCGGTCTGGGTGAT
>ERZ1026850.1626-NODE-1626-length-11357-cov-7.767121_pt1 | contig 11357 bp, 9 predicted proteins | sample MGYA00380155_ERZ1026850 | MGnify/ENA primary metagenome ERZ1026850 (study PRJEB33269, sample SAMEA4719791) | human gut metagenome | biome: human-associated habitat; feature: organic feature; material: feces | place: Cameroon | collected 2013-10 ... | reverse complement strand
CGGCGAGCGAGATCGGCCACATGGTCATCGCGGAAAATGGCGAAGCGTGCACCTGCGGCAGCCGCGGATGCTTCGAGGCCTACTCCTCCGCCACGGCGCTGATCCGCGACACGAAGCGCACCATGGCCGCGCACCCCGAGAGCCTGCTGCACGCGATTGCCGCGGAGCAGGGCGGTGTCGACGGTCGCACAGCGTTTCTCGCCAAGGAGCGCGGCGACGAGGCGGGCACGCAGGTCGTGGAGGACTACATCGAGCATCTGGCCTGCGGGCTCACAAATCTTGTCAACATTTTCTTTCCCGAAGTGCTGGCCCTCTCGGGCGGCGTAGCAAATCAGGGCGACGCGCTGCTCCTGCCGCTGCGCGAAAGGGTGCGCGAGCGTTCGTTCGGCTCGCGCTATGCCGTCTCGCACACGCGCATCGAGCTCTGCACGCTCGGCTACCGGGCGGGCGTGATCGGCGCGGCGATGCTCGCGCGCGAGTGAGCGTAAAATAGCGCAAGATATGATAAGGCCCTCCGCATTTCTGCGGAGGGCCTTTTTTACCGGTAGCCGTCGGGCTCGGCCGAGCCTTCGATCAAAAACTGCACCTCGTCCACGCCGCCGAGCGACAAAATGGACTGCTCGAGCGCGCTCAGCATCAAATCGCGCTCCGCCTCGTTCTCCGGCAGTGAGCCGCTCGCAGGGAGATTCAGATAGCACACGCCGTTTTCGATGCGAGAGGAGATGACCGCAAAGTCCTCCGGCAGGAGCGAGACGAGTGAATCGTCCTCCGGCCCCTGCGCGAGCGCTTCGAGCAGCGCGTTCACGCGCGTCTGGCCCTCGTAGAGCGCGAGCGTCTGCTGCTCGGCGCGCAGCTCGCCTGTCTTGCTGTCGAGGAAATAAAGCGACACGGTGATCGGCCGCAGGCCGCTCTCACGTGAGGAAAGCAGCGTATCCGCCGAGAGCAGCACTTGCGTCTCGCGGTACGGCAGCTCGCGCCCGTCCGCCGTGATGCTCACAGCGTTCACATTCGGCAGCTGCGTCAGCGTCAGCGTGATGCAGTAGTCAGCGAGCGACAGGTCGATGCCCGTCAGGCGCGCATACTGTGCGCTCAAGTCGATCTGCGCGCGGCGGCCCGACACCTTGAGCGACTTGAGCGCCGTTCCCTCCGGGATGGGCGACGAGAGCGACGGCTCGTCGGGCCCTGCGAGCAGCGCCTCCATCAGCGCGCGGACACAGTCTTCGGTCTCCATCGCGCCGTCGAGCGTCAGACGCTTTTCCTGCGTGCGGATGGCGTCGCCGCCGCCCGCGGAGTTGGGATCGCTGAGAAAATAGAGCTCGTAGCCGTTTTCGTCCATCTCCTGCGCGTGCTGGGCCGCGCAGGCGCAGAGAAGCGAAAGCAGGAGGACTAATGCCGCAGTCAGGGAAAGACGTCTTCTCATGTCTCATCCCCTCCCTCTTCGCAGCGCGGCAGGCGCACGGTAAACACCGTGCCGCCGCCCTCGCGGGCGCGGACCTCGATGCTGCCGCCGCGGCGGCGCGCCGTGTCGGCGGCGATGGAAAGGCCAAGGCCTGTACCGCCCGCGGCGCGCGAGCGCATCTTGTCCACGCGGTAGAAGCGGTCGAAAATGCGGGGCATGTCCCCCTCCGGAATGCCGATGCCATTGTCGCTGACAGTGAGAAGGCAGTCCTTTTCATCCCCCGCGAGCAGCAGCTTCACAAAGCCGCCGGGGCGGTTATACTTGATGGCGTTTTCCGTCAGGTTGTAGATGATTTCGTGAATTTCATCCTCGCTCGCAAGGGTCTGTCCCTCGCGGCGAATTTCATAGGAGAGGTCGACCTGCTTTTCCTCGGCCACAAGGCGCAGCATGCGCACCACGCGCGCCATCACGGACGAGAGGTCGACGCGCTGCGCCTCGGGCAGCATGCCGCTGTCCAGGCGCGTCAGGCGCAGCAGATTTTCCGTGATGCGCGCCAGGCGCTCGGACTCCTGCTCGATATCACCGACAAATTCGCGCACGGTCTGCGCGTCCATGTTCTCCGTCTGCAAAATGGAGTCGGACAGAAGCCTGATGCCCGCCAGCGGCGTTTTGAGCTCGTGGCTCGCGTCCGACACGAAGCGGCGGCGCGCGTCCTCCGTCGTTTGCAACCGGTCAGCCATGTCGTTGAACTCGGCGGCGAGCTCGCTGATCTCGTCGTGCCCGCCGACCTCGGCGCGGTGGCTGTACGAGCCCTCGCGCATCTTGCGGATGGCGTCGGTCAGTACGCCGAAGCGCCGCGTCAGCACACGGGATAAGAGTACGCTGATCCCGCCGGCGAACACCAGCACGACCGCCGAAATCGTCAGGAGATTGCGCTGCAGGGACAGCAGCAGCTCCGCTTGCTCGGTGTCGTATTCGTAGGCATACACCGCGCCGATGGTCTGGCTGTGGTAGATGACCGGCGAGGCCGCGCGGCTTTTGAACGCCTTGTCCGAAAATTCGGTGTAAAAGACGTCTTCTCCGCGAAGCGCCTGCACAAGTTCTGTATAAAAGGCGTAGCGGCCGATCGCGCCGTCGGTCTCGCGCGTGTCGTACAGCACGCGGCCCGAGGCGTCCGTCACAAGCACGCGGGAGATGCCCGTCTCCTCCACGAGCGTCATCGCACCCGCGACGTTTTCCTCGCTCAGCTCCTCAAGGCCGGAGAGCGCCGTCACCATCACCGAGACGCTGCCCTGCAGCGAGCTCTGCTTAGAGCGGAACGTCAGGTTTTCCGACGTGATGAGCGGATATGTGTTCAGCAGGATCAGCACCGCCAGAATGATGGCGATATAGCTGAAGCTGAATTTTCGCTGCAGGCTCGCATGCATCTGCACGGCGCTGCCCCCTTCTCTTTCTTTTAGTGGGAAATCAGTCCTTCAAGTAGTACCCCACGCCCCATTTGGTCAGGATGTGCTGCGGCGCGGCGGGGTTTTCCTCGAGCTTTTCGCGAAGCCGCCGGATGTGCACATCCACTGTGCGGTAGTCGCCTGCGTAGGTGTAGCCCCAGACGAGGTCCATCAGATTTTCGCGCGAGTAAACGCGGCGCGGATTCTTGACAAGAAGCTCGATGAGGTCGTATTCCTTGGCCGTGAGCTCGACGATCTCGCCGTTTTTGACGGCGACGCGCTGCTCGGGGTCGAGCGTGATGCCGCCCGCGGTCAACAGGAGCGTTTCAGGCTGCTTTTGCTGCGGTGCGGCGTTCGCGCGGCGCAGCAGCGCGCGGATGCGCGCTTTGAGCTCTAAGATGTTGAACGGCTTTGTGATATAGTCGTCCGCGCCGGACTCAAGGCCGATGATCTTGTCGGCGTCCTCGCTGCGGGCGGTCAGCATGATGATGGGCACATTGGAAAATTCGCGGATGCGCATGCAGGCCGTCAGCCCGTCCACCTGCGGCATCATCAGATCGAGGATGATGAGGTCGAACCCGCCGCTTTTCGCCATGTCGATGGCGGTCGCGCCGTCGTAGGCGGTCTCGACCGTGTAGCCCTCGTTTTCCAGATTGAATTTCATGCCCTTGACGAGAAGCTGCTCGTCGTCAACCACCAGAATTTTCATTGCCATCCTCCTCCGTGAATGTGATCTCCGCGCGGAATCCCTCGAGCTTCGCCTCTCCGATGCCCTTGACGTTCAAAAGGTCCTCCGCCGCCGTAAAATCGCCGTGCTCTGCGCGGTAGTCGATGATCGCCTGCGCGAGCGACGGGCCGATGCCCGTCAGCGTTTCAAGCTCCTCCGCCGTCGCGGTATTGACGTTCACAAGCGTCACAACGCGCGTGGGCGCGGTGATCTCGTCGGTCTTGTCCTGCGTCGTCACGGTGTAATTCCCGTGCGAGGCACCCTCGTAGGCCGTTTTGTGCAGAAAAACGAGCGAAACGGCGAACAGCACCGTCAGCGCGGCGAGCACAAGGTAGACGCCGCTGACTTTGGTTTTCTTTTCTTGCTTTTCCACGGTTGCGCTCGCCTGCCTTTTTTGCTATACTGATGTCAAAGCGTGCCGAACGGCGCGCTCCTCTTCACTGTATTCTATTTAATTGTATCATACAACGAGGTATATTTCCATGAAAAAACGCCGCTTGTTTTCACTTTTTTTATCTTTTGCGCTCCTGCTCCCGCTCTTTTCGCTCACGAGCGCCGACGCCTATGAGGACTTCACACTCGACGCGAAGGCCGGCCTTCTCATCGAGGCCGACACGGGCGAAATTCTCTATGAGAAAAACGCCCATCAGGAGAACTTCCCCGCGTCGCTCACAAAGGTGATGGTCGCGCTGCTGGTGTTTGAAGCCATCGACGAGGGCAAGATCGCGCTGACCGACTCCGTCACTGCGACGGAATCGGCGTTCGAGGGACTGTCGAGCGACGGCAGCACGGCGAACATCGTCCCCGGCGAAACGATGACGGTCGAGCAGCTGCTCAACTGCATGCTCATCGTCTCGGCGAACGAGGCGTGCAACATTTTGGGCGAAACGCTCTACGGCTCGGTCGACGCCTTTGTCGCGCGCATGAACGAGCGCGCGGCGGAGCTTGGCTGCGAGCGCACGCACTTTGCCAACGCCACGGGCCTTCACAACTCCCAGCACTACACGACTGCGTGGGACCTCTACCTCATCACGCGCGAGGCGCTGAAGCATGACAAATTCATGGAGATCTGCAACTCCAAGAGCTACACCGTGCCCGCCACGAACATGACCGACAAGCCGCGTGAGCTGCATTCGACGAACTTTCTCATTTCCAACTGGCGCGCCCGCGGTTATGTGTACCGCGACGCGCAGGGCATCAAGACCGGCTCGACACCCGAGGCGGGCTACTGCCTCATTTCGTCCGCCCTGCGCGGCAGCCGCCACATGATCAGCGTGGTGCTGGGCGCAGAGCGCGTGACGCTCGAGGACGGTGTGACCATCCAGACGCGCAGCTTCTCCGAAACGTCGCGCATGTTCGACTGGGGCTTTGACAACTTTGTCCTCCGCGACATTCTCTCCTCCTCCGACCTTGTGCAGGAGGTGCCCGTCGCGCTTTCGAGCGAGGCGAGCTACGTTTCGACCCACGCGGCGGAGGATATCGCCTGCCTGCTGCCCGACAATGTCGAGCCCGACATGCTTGAGCGCACCGTGACGCTCACGAACGACACGGTCGACGCGCCCGTTTCCGCGGGCGACGTGCTCGGCAAGCTGACGCTCTCCTACAATGGTAAGGTCTACGCCGAGACGGACCTCTTAGCGCTGAACGATGTATCGGCCTCGTGGTTCCTGACGGCGCAGCGCAGGGTGTCTGACTTTTTCGCAAAGCCGCTCGTCCGCATTCTGTTGATCGTGGTCGTACTGCTGATCGTCGCGCTCGTCGTCTATGTGACGATGTTCTCCCGCCGCCGTCGCTACGGCCACCGCCGCCGCGGCAGAGCCGGCAGCGGCTACCGCGGCCGGAGAAGAAGATTCTAAGTACTTCAAAAAAGCGGTAAAGCCGCTTTTTTGAGAAAGGCCACACTCCGCTTTGTGCCTTGCCGCCGCTGGCGGCTGCGACACGCGCGGAGCGAGAGGTGTCGATCGCCACGCGCTGGTCGCGGCGATCGACGATCAAAATTCTTTGCGTCTGCGAACGCAAAAGCAAAAATGAAGGGACGCGAAAGCGTCCCTTTTTAATTGATCGTGAGCACCGCGTCCCCTTGCGGAAACTCTACAAAGCGAATGGAATACAGATCGGCCGTGAGATAGGCACTGCGCCCCGGGTGATAGATCGTAATGTAGTCGTTTCCGACCTCCCGCAGCGTTCCCGTCGCCACGACCGTATGCTGTGAGCCGACAAGAAAGCTCACGATGACCGCACGGCCGATGTTGCGCGCAAGCATTCCCTTCCATGAATTATAGGACATCTTGTCGACCGTCCGAGACTCTTCGATCTCGTCGGGCGTCGGCTGAAACTGTCCTTCCGCGTGGTTCTGCGGCACGAGTGTTACGCTCCCCGCCCCCGCCGAACCGCCGAGCATCTGCTCATAGCTCTGGCTGACGTGACCTTCGCCGCTCTGCTGCGCGCTCGCCATGGCGGGCACGGCAGCCATCTGCTCATAAAGGCACGGCATGCTTTTTCCCATCTGGATCATAAAAACGTCCTCTCCCTTTCCCGTTGCTGCTGATTTGCTTTTCTCAGGTGTCGTAATACGCGGCGGTGGGGTTATAAAAACAGTGGTCGCCGATACGCATGACGAACGTCCCCACATTTGAAGGAAAATTCGCGCGGCAGGACGGCGAAAACGGGTTAAAGAACCACAGCGCCGTTCCAAGGCCGTGCAATCGGTTGCCCGCGATGGCCCAGTCCGCGATCTCATAATGAATTTCGGTCGGACGCATGTTGTAGATATTCTGCGGATTATACGCGCCATGTTCTGCCTCGCTCGCGCAGACGAACTGCCCCGGCTGAAAGATGATTTTGCGGATACTGCCCTGCCCCACGCGCGCATATTCGCCGCCCGTCGAGCGCACGCGGTTCATCACGACGCTCGCCACGGCTTTCATCCCATTCTCGCCCTCGCCGCCCGCCTCGCACTCGATGAGGCGTGCGAGCAGCTCCCTGTCGGAATAGGCCATGTCGATCTCCTCCCCCATTTCTTCTTCCCCGACAGTCTATGCGACTCCTGTGTGCGGGGAACCAAACACGCGCAAAAAAGCACCGCAGATGAATTTCATCTGCGGTGCTTTCGCTTTGTTCAGTTTTCCCCGTCCGGCGGCGGAAGCTCTTCCGCTTCCGGTGGCGCTGCTCCGTAGGCGCCCTTCATCTTGAGCTCCTGCCACTGCTCTTTCGTGATAAGCAGCTGGCGGGGCTTCGAGCCCTCGAACGGGCCCACGATGCCGCGCGTCTCCATCTCGTCGACGATGCGCGCCGCGCGCGAATAGCCGAGCTTCAAGCGGCGCTGGAGCATCGAGACGGACGCCTGACCCGTCTCCATGACCACGTCGATCGCGGCGGGGAGCAGCTCGTCCGCCTCGTCGGCGGCGTTCTGCTCGGGTGCGGCATTGCTGCCTCCCTTGGCGTTGCCCTTCTCCTTTTCGGCGACGGCGGCGTTGATCTTGTCGATAACGGATTCGTCGTAGTCCGTCTCGCCGTTTTCCTTGACGAAGTTGACCACGCGCTCGATCTCTTCGCTCGAGATGAAGCAGCCCTGCACGCGCTTGGGCTTGCCTTCGCCCAGCGGGGCATAGAGCATATCGCCGCGGCCCACGAGCTTTTCCGCGCCCGCGGTGTCGAGGATGATGCGCGATTCCATCGCGGAGGCGACCGCGAACGCGATGCGGCTCGGGATGTTGGCCTTCATCAGACCCGTGATGACGTCGGCGGAGGGTCGCTGCGTTGCGATAACCAGGTGCATGCCCGCGGCGCGGCCCATCTGCGCCACGCGGCAGATCGACTCTTCGACCTCCTTGGCCGCAACGAGCATCAGATCCGCCAGCTCGTCGATGACGACAACGACGCTCGGCAGCTTTTTGAGCGTTTCGTCCGTTTCCGCCACCTTATTATAGGAGGCAAGGTCCTTGACGTTGTGCTCGGAGAACATCTTGTAGCGCTTCATCATCTCGTACACAGCCCATTGCAGCGCGCCCGCAGCCTTTTTCGGGTCGGTGACGACGGGGATGAGCAGGTGCGGGATGCCGTTGTATGGCGCAAGCTCGACCATCTTCGGGTCGACCATGATGAAGCGGACCTCCTCGGGCGTCGACTTATAGAGCATCGAGACGATCAGCGAGTTCGTGCACACGGACTTACCGGAGCCTGTCGTACCGGCGATGAGCACGTGCGGAAGCTTCGAGATATTCCCGACGATGTTCTTGCCGCTGATGTCCTTGCCGACGGCGAAGGCCGTGGTGGAAGGATGGGTGGTGAACTCCGTGGATTCGAGCACCGTGCGGATGCTGACGGGCGAAACGAGCTTGTTCGGCACCTCGACACCCACGACGGAGATCTTGTCGGGGATGGGCGCGATGCGCACGCCGCTCGCGCCCAGCGCAAGGGCGATATCGTCCTGCAAATTTGTGATCTTCGAGAGCTTCACGCCCTGACTGAGCGTGAACTCATAGCGCGTGACCGACGGGCCGCGCACCACATCGCCCGGCTGGGCGTCCACGCCGAAGCTCGTGAGCGTCTGCGCCAAGCGGCGGGAGTTGTTGCGCAGCTCCGCGCCCGCCTCAGCGGCGTTCGTCACGCTGCCCTCTTTTAAGAGCGTGATGGGCGGATACTGATATGCAGGCGGCTGGGGCTGCGCGTCGCTGCCCTCGATCTCGCGCGTGACCTCCTCGCGCGCGGCATCGACCTCGGCGCGGCGGAGCTTGTCCTCCTGCTTGTCGGTCAGCACGGCGGGAACCGTCGTTGCTGCTGCGGCTGCGGCGACGGGTGCGCTCTGCACGCTCGGCGTGGGCGCGGCAAACGGCGTGTGCATCACAGGTTCGGGTGCCGGGACGACCGGCGCGGGCGCGCTCGGCGCTGTATCAAACGGCGGCAGGTCGAAGTCGTCGGCCTCCACCGTCACAGGCTTAACGGGTGCGGACGGCGCGGCGGCAGGCGAAACGGGTGCAGCAGTCTTTGTCTCCGCGGCACTTCCGCCCGCTAACAGCTCGTCGGGGCTCTTGATATTATCGGACTTCTTGCGGAAGAAGCCGCCCGTGGGATTTTTCTTGATGACGCGCTCCTCGCCGTCGAGCGGAATGTCGATGGCGGCGTCCGGCGTGTGGACCGGCGCACTGCGGCGCGGTGCATGGGTGCGCTGCGGCGGAAGGTCCTCTTCCTCCACTGGCTCATAGGGCACGCGCTCGTGCGAGCGCACGGCCTCGATCACGGCGGCAGGCGTCAAGCGGAACGCCATCATCAAAAACGCGACGAACAGCACAACGAGCAGGACCATCGCCAGCACCTTTTTCACCAGCAGCACCAGCATGATCGCAAGCGATGCAGACACCGCGCCGCCGGACTCGAGCGCGTTGCCGCTCGTCCACAGAAGCTTCAAGATGCCATCCATGTTGACATACTCCTCCTTGCAGAGGGCGATGTGCATGATCGCGCCGAACACGACCGGCAGCAGCGCCGTGCCGACAAGGCAGGACGCGATGTTCCGCCCACGGTGGAAGAGCAGAATGTAGCTCCCCAGCAGCAGTGCGGGCGCGACGAGGTAATAGCCCCAGCCAAAGAGCGACCGGCACAGCTTCGCCGGCTGATCGAGCAGCCACGCGCCCGACTGGAAATAGCTGAAGCCCAGGCACAGCGCCAGCACCAGCAGGATCGCGCCCGCGACCTCGCGGCGGATGGGGCGCTTTTGATTCTTCTTCGCCGTGCGCTTGCCGGAAGACGAGGAGCGGGCCGAACCCGTCGTTTTCTTTTTCGTTGTGGTGGTTTTTTTCTTCTGTTGTGCCATGATTCACCTCAGAATCAAAAATTAGTGCAGGATCGTGAGCACCAGCGTCAGCACGCCGGCGGCCCAGCAGTAATAGGCAAACGCGCCGAAACGGCCCTTGTCGGCAACATAGCGCAGCAGGCGGATGCTCGCATAGCCCGACACCGCCGCGACGACGACACCGACGAGGTACACGGGCACGCTGGAGAAGTCGATGCCCGCGTCGATCGCGTCTTTGAGTGTCAGGATGTTCGCCCCCAACACCGCGGGGATGGAGAGCAGGAATGCAAAGCGCACGGCAAACTTGCGCTCAAAGCCCGTGAAGCAGCCCGCCGTGATCGTCATGCCGGAGCGGGAGATGCCCGGGCACAGCGCGATGGCCTGACCGATACCGACAAGCAGCGCGTCGAGCATTGTGGCGGTCTTTTCGGTCTTGCGTCCATGGCGCACGCGGTCGCTCGCAAAGAGCAGGATGCCCGTGACGATCAGTGCGCCGCCGATAAAGTACATATTATCACTCAGCTCCGTGAAAAAACGGCGAAACGGCACCATGACGAAAAGCGGCAGCGTGCCCACAATGATGAGCAGAATAAGGCGGCGCGCAGGCGGCACGGGGTTCGGCGTGCGATGATGGGCAAGGTCGCCGATGCCGGTGAAAAACTCCACGATCATATCGCGGATATCATCCCAGTAAGCGGCAAACACCGCCACGAGCGTGCCGAGGTGGAGCAGCACGTCGAAAAAGTCGGGCACGTTGCTCGCGCCCTGGATGCTTAGTAAATGCTCCGCGATGGCGAGATGGCCGGAGGACGAGATCGGTAAAAATTCCGCGATCCCCTGCACAAGGCCGAGAACAACGGCGGTCAAAACTGACATAAAAAACAACTCCTTTTGCGTTTTGTTCTGTAATGGCAATATTCTAACAGGATAATTATAGCACGCTTGTTCGCGGAATACCACCCCGAATTGCCGCATCTTCTTTTTCTTTCCTTTTTCGGTGCATCCCTTGCGAACGCAGGGCGAATGTGCTATGATTGGCGCGGACTATCAGAAAAGGAGAGATAGAAATGACTTATAACTACCGCACCAAGGGCGTTTGCTCCAAGGAAATGCACATTGAGCTGAACGACGACCACACCATCAAGAGCGTAGAGGTCATCGGCGGCTGCAACGGCAACCTTCAGGGCATTTCACGCCTGGTCGAAGGCATGAAGGCCGAGGATGCCATCGAGCGCATGCGCGGCATCCGCTGCGGCTTCAAGAATACCTCCTGCCCCGATCAGCTCGCCATCGCGCTGGGCGAGGCGCTGGCGCAGGACAAGCAGTAAGTCGTCATTTTTTGCCCGCGCGGTGCATCGCACGGGCAAAAAATGCATAAAATCCTGCAAAATGCCGTTTCCCTCTCTGGACAAACGGCGCTAAACTGTGTATACTGTTAAAAATAAGCATTCAACGCACTATCAACGCAAAACATTTTGCTTTTGCCGGTCTGACGGGGGAACTTCATGGACATTGATATGGATATCAAAGAGCTCGAAGCGTTCGTCTACGTGGTGGAAAACTGCAGCTTTTCCCGCGCCGCGGAGCTGCTGCACCTGACGCAGCCGACCATCAGCTCGCACGTCTCCGCACTGGAGAGAAAACTGAATATCAAGCTCATCGTCCGCACCACGAAGGAGACCTACCCCTCCGACGCGGGCAAGCTCCTCTACAAATACGCCAAGGAGATCCTGCAGGTGCGCGAGAACGCGGCCATCGCGCTGCGCAACTTCTCGCAGGAGATGAAGGGTACGATCTCCATCGCGGCCTCCACGGTGCCCAGCCAGTATTATCTGCCGCACCTTTTGCAGGACTTCCGCGCCCGCTATCCGGACATCACCTTCAATATCCAGATGGAGGACAGTCCCAAGGTCGTGGAGCTCGTCGCCACGCGCAGCGTAGAGATCGGCTTCTGCGGCACGATGGTGGCGAGCCACAAATGCGTCTATCAGGATT
>ERZ1026850.1624-NODE-1624-length-11367-cov-20.625354_pt1 | contig 11367 bp, 8 predicted proteins | sample MGYA00380155_ERZ1026850 | MGnify/ENA primary metagenome ERZ1026850 (study PRJEB33269, sample SAMEA4719791) | human gut metagenome | biome: human-associated habitat; feature: organic feature; material: feces | place: Cameroon | collected 2013-10 ... | reverse complement strand
ACTATTTATAAACTTAAAAAGGAAGTTAGATATGAAATTGAAAAAGCTCTTAATGCTAACGATAGTGTTGCTATTGAACAGTTTAAATCTCTTAGCGCAGCAGAATAATACAAATGTTCATCTACGGGGAAGTGAATGTAGTTCAGATACTGCGGTTGCTGTAGTTCCAATCAATCTTCTTAAAAAAGCCAATGTTAAGATGATTGAACGTAATTATCTTATTAATATCAATAAAGAACAAGATTCTATTATTATTATGAAAGATAAATATATAAATGAACAACAGAAAGTAATTGCTGATTTTCAAATGCGAGTTAATAATACTAATAATCTTAATGAATCTATTAAACTTGATTTAGAAAGACAAAAAAGAAAAAATAAGATTATTAGTTATGGTGCTGGTGGTGTTATTTTTGGTTTATTAATTGGTTTAATTGTTAAATAAATTATGGAAAGTTATCCATTTCTTGATTTTATTAATGAAGATAAGTCTCGTTATCAACATGCTAAAGATGCTGGGTATGTTGATGATGATGACTTATTTTTGATTGGAGATAGTGGAGGTTTTCTTATGAATATTAGACCAGGTTGGCGTTTTGTTAATACTGAACTATTTTATGAAATGGCTGATTATTTTCGTACACATAAAGGTCAATATACTTCTTATAAAATAGATTCTATTCCTCATAGACAACTTCGTCGAAGAGAGCAACATAGACGTAAATATGGTTTTAGTGCTCCTTGTCTTCAAGACCCTAATGGTGTTATTCATAATGTTCGTATTACAGGTTCACATTATAATTTTCTTAATTATATTAGAATGGAACAGCTTGATGAAAGCACTATTAATCGTGGTAATACTAATACTGCTAAAAAGCATTATGATTTTCCTAAGTTTTTTGATGCTCAATTTTGGACTTTTCATATAATGGAATTTGCTGAAAAGAATGGTTTTCATCTTCTTATAGATAAAACTCGTCGTGGTGGTTTTTCTTATATGATGGCTGCTGATAGTGCAAATGCTGTTAATTGTGAAAGTCGTAAAGTAGTTATTCATGTTGCTGTTGATAAAAAATATCTTACACAAACAGGTGGACTTACAGACTTTGCTGTTAATAATCTTAAATTTTATGAAGAGTCTACTCCTTTTGTTCGTGGTATTTTTAGTTCTGTTAAGTCTGATTTTCGTCTTGGTTATAAATTACCAAGTGGTGTTGAAGCAGATAAGTCTTGGCGTTCTGCTCTTATTAGTGTTAGTGCTGCTAATAATCCGGATTGTGCCATTGGTAAAGATGCCGTTAAAGTAAAAGTAGAGGAGGTTTCTACTATGGAAAACTTTGATGCTTTTATGAGCGTTACTGAACCTGCTATGCGAACTGGTGCTTATACTACTGGTATGCTTACTGCTTGGGGTACTGCTACTTCTGGAAATATGCAAGCTTTTGAACAAAACTTTTATGATGTTCAAACGTTTAATTTTATGCCTTTTGAAAATGTTTGGGATAGAGATAAACGTAATGAAACTTGTGGTTTTTTTAAACCTTATTGTTGGGGTCTTCAAGGAGAAATTAATGGAGTTAAAGGAGTTGATAAAGACGGTAATAGTAATATTTCTATAGGTCTTGAAATTGCTCGTCAAGAACGTATTAAGAAAAAAGAAAATGTTAAGAAGTATTCTGATTATATTAATTATCTTGGTCAGTATGCTTTATTGCCTTCTGAATCTTTTAGTAGTGCTTCTGAAAATATATTTAGTTCTGAAGAACTTACTGCTTGGGAAGAGCATCTTAGAGTTGATAATGATTTACATTTTTATGTAGATGGTATGCTTGAACTTGATGATACTGGAAATATTCAATTTAAGACTAATGCTCGTTTACATAAAGAAGGTAAAAATGTTTATGATTATATTTACGGTGTTCCTCGTAGAGGTCATGAACATCCTCATGGATGTATTCGTCGTTTCTTTACTCCAGAATATGAAGAATATCAAGATAGTGATGGTAGATTAAGAAAACGTATTCCTAAAGGTCTTTATAGTATTAACTATGACCCTGTTGGTATTGACAAAGATAAAGATGAGATTACTAATAAACATTCTCATAACTGTATTCAAGTATGGATGAATCCCCATTATCTTAATGGTTTTAAACAAAAACTTGTTGCTGTTTATTATGGTCGTCCTGATACTCTTGAAGAAGCTGATAGAATTTGTTATTATTTAGCACGTTATTATAATTGTATTGGTACTACTAATGTCGAAATAAATCGTGGTGAAACTGTTTCTAACTTCCGTAAATGGAGTGCTTTACAATATTTAAGTTGTGAACCTCTTTTTGTTTTTGACCCTTCTTTTAAAGGCAAAGTTAATAATACTTATGGATATAATATTTCTGGTGAAGCTCATAAATTAGATTGTATTCGATTACTTAAAGAGTTCCTTTATGAAGAGATTGGTAAAGATGAACAAGGAAATACTATTAGAAATTTTCATCGTATTTATGATTATCAAACTATTCTTGAATTAAAGAAATGGAGTACTAAAGGCAATTATGACCGTGTTTCTTCTATGCTACTTAGAGGTATTGAATGGAAAAGTTTTAATCTTCTTGCTGCTGATGAACTTGCTGACAGAAAACCTCTTAATGCTGAAAATCTTGATGAAAATGATATTCTTACAAGAGATTGGTTTTAATATAAAAATATAGATAATTATGCGTTCCGAATTTCAGATGTTTGACTTTCCGCAACAACGTGTTCCTAATTCTCGTAAAAAGGAAGCTGATTGGTATGCTGCTTGTTGTGATTGGGTCATTGCTCAAGGTCAAAATAATAGAGATAGTTCTCAATTAGAGATTAAGTATGGTATTCTTCAAGGTAAAATACCTGATGAATTTTATAAAAAGATACTTAATCCTTATAATGCCACTAACGAAAAGTATAAACGCTTTCCTGCTACTATGCGTAATTATGACCTTATGAAAGGTATTATTCGTAGATATGTTAGTGAGTATATTAAGAATCCTCATGATTTTATTGTAGGAGCTAATAATGCAGAAGTGGTTCTTGCACGTAATGCTAAACTTCGTCAAGAACTTGCAGTTATAGTACAACAGAAAATAGCTGCTCGTATTCAACAAAGTTATCAAGATTGGGTTAATGGAGGTAATGACCCTCAGCAATTTAATCCTCAAACTGCATTAGATGTTGAAGCTTTTGTACAAGAATTTAATGAAAATTATATTGACGATATTTCTGCACAAGGACAACAAATTCTTAATGTAATTAAAGATATTACTGAAGATACTTTATTTTATGCAAGAGCTTATTTTGATTTTGTTACTTTTGGTGAAACTTATACTTATACAGATATTGTTGGTGATAAAATAGTTAAACGAGTTGTTTCTCCTCGTGACGCTTTTCCTATAAATACGGATAATATATTTCGTGAGGATGATGATATGTTTGCTGAACGTCGCAAACTTACTTATCAACAAATAATTGACGAATTTGATGAATATCTTGATGATAAACAGAAAGAATTTCTTGAAACATATTATGCTAAGCATTCTGCAAATGCTCCTATGGAATTAGCTTTTAATGTGTATGAAAGTTATTTTCCAGATGTGTGCAAAAAGTATTCTAAAGAAGATAGAGAACTTTTTAAGAAAGAACCTAATATGATGAGGGATAATAATCCTGATTTATATGATGTTTGGCACGTTGTTTGGAGAGGAGAAGTACGCAGATGTATTGTTACTTATGTAAATGAAGTTGGTCTTATAGATACAAGGATAGAAGAAGATGATTATGAACTTTCTCCTTCTACGGGGGATATATCATTAGATTATATTTATGAACCTCAAGTTTATGAATGTACTCGTATTGGTACTCGTAATGATGCTATTTATCCTTATGGGGCAAGAGCTATTGCTTTTAATCGTAAAGGAAAACTTCCATATAATGGTATTAATGAATTACTGCCAGGTTTTGGTAAATTTAGTATTGTAGATATTGTTACTCCTTATCAAGTATTTTATAACATTGTAGCATATCATAGAGAAATGACTCTTGCTAAGAACAAACTTAATATTCTTATGATGGCTAAATCTCTTCTTGGTGTAAAACCTGAAGAAACTATTTATAAAATGCTTGCTGATGGTATTTTATATATTGATGATACTAATGACCAAGGTATGCTTCGTGCTCAACAAGTTAGAATACTTCAAACTAATATTGGTGATTATCTTAATCAACTTGGTAATTTGCTTATTGAAATTAAACAAGCTGCCAGTGAGCAAGTTGATATGACACCTCAACGTTATGGAGAGATTGCTAATAGTGCTGGTAAAGGTGTTACAGAAGAAGCTGTTATGAGAGGTTTTATGGGTACAGTTATTATAGAATTTATGATGGATTGTATGCGAGAACGAGATTATAATAGAGATATGGATTATACTAAATTAGCTTGGGTTGATGGTCTTGATACTTCTTATAGAGATGTTGATGGAAATCTTAAATATATTAGTCTTGATGTTGATAAACATATTTATGCTGATTATATTATTAAAGCTAAAAATTCTGTAAAAGAACAAGATAAACTTCGTCAACTTCAACAGTATGCTTTTAGTGCTGCACAAAATGGTGATAATATGATGGCTATTGCTGCTATTGAAGGAGATAATGTAGCCGCTATTACCAAACTTATTAAGAAATTTCAAGAGCAAAAAGATGCTCATGAAAAGGAAGTTCAACAACTTGAGCAACAGACTGAACAAATGAAGCAACAATTTGAACTTCAAAAGATTCAAGCTAAAGGTGAAGAAGATAGAAAGACTAAAGAACTTGAAGGTTATCTTGACCAACAAATCGAACTTATTCGTGCTGATGCTAACATGATTAGTTATAATGCAGAAGTTGGTGATGAAAATAAAGAAGCTGGTCTTAACCGTCTTGATGCTGCTCGTGCAAGAGTTGAACAAGAAAAAGTTGGTATTGAAAGACAACGTAATATTCTTGATACTTTTAATAAAGAAAGAGATAGACAAGTTAAAATGCACGACATTGATACTAAACTTAAGATTGCTAAAGAGAATAAAAATCGTTATGATTTTAAATCTAAAGCTAAGTCTAAAAAGTAAGTTGTTATTAGTGCTTTTATATTATAGCCCTATTCTGACTAATGTTAGAGTAGGGCTAAATTTTGTTCATAAATAGCTATTTATAGCTTTATATTAAAAAGATTTTTATGGACTGATTAAGACTAAGCTTTATATAAAATTATAGCTAAAAATAGCTTTATTTTTCATATTGCTAAATAATATATAATAAGCAGTATATATAATTATATTATTTATTATTATATTGTTTGTCCTTTTCTTGTTATTATTATTGGTTATAATGTAAATTATTATTATAATTGTATTAATGTTAAACTCATAAATATTTAAAACTATGGATTTAGATTTTGGTTATAGTCAGAATGGTAACGGCAATGGTGCTGGCTCTGGCGAGGGAAATGGCAATGGCGACCAAGCTACCAATCTTAACACAGGTAAAATAGACCATGATATTGATGGTATACCTGTTAATGATATTGGTGATAATGGTGGCGGTAATAATGGGGATGGTAAAAAACCTGATAACCCTGATAATACTGGAGAAGGAAATAAAGGTGATGAAGGCAATAAAGAAAACAATAAAAATGGTGATAACGCCGATGTTAATCTTGAAGCTGGAACATCTATTGAAGTTGGAGAAGATACTTATACAGTAGATGAAAACGGAAATCTTCTTGATAAAAATGGAAATATTTTTAAAGAAGCTAAAGACGTTAAATCATGGCTGAATGAGTTTGAAAATGTTACTGATACTGATAAAGATAGTATTTCTATTGAAACTATTCAAGAGGCTGTTGGTGTTCAGATTACAGACGATAATGATAAGCCTGTTGAATTTGAGAATAATCCTGAAGGAATTAAAGCTTATATTGATGCTGTAATCGAAACTGCTAAAGAAGAACATTTTGAAACTGCTGTTAATACTCTTTATCAAAAGTATCCTATTCTTAATGATGTATTAAACTACTATATAGCAAATGGTAATTCACTTGAAGGATTTGGTGAAGTTCCTGACCGTTCTAATATTACCATTGATGATTCTAATGAAGCTCAACAAGAAGCTATTATTCGTACTGCTTGGGAAGAACAAGGTCGTAAAGGCGATGTGGAAAGTTATATAGCTTATCTTAAATCTTCTGGTACTTTATTGGCTACTGCTAAAGAAGAACTTGTTGGATTACAAGAAGCTGATGAACAATATCGTAAAAATATTGAAGAAGAGGCTGAGTATAAGGAAGCTGAAAGACTTCAAAAACTTGAAAATTATTGGAATAGTGTTCATGATGTAATTAAGAATCGGACTATTGCTGGTTATCAGATACCAGAGTCTATTATTATTAGTAGAAATGGTCAGAAACTTTCTGTTACTCCTGAAGACTTTTTCAATTATATTTATCGAGTTGATAAAGATGGTAAATCTGCTTATGAACGTGACCTTGCTACAGAAACTCCTGAAAGTCGTCGTGATGATGAGATTCTTCGTGCTTATCTTAAATTTGTTGGAGGTAATTATTCTAATCTTGTTGACATGGCTATTAATAAAGAAAAAGTTAATAGACTTAAACTTAAAGCCAAAGAAAGAAATACATCTACGGTTAGAATTAGTAAACCAAAAACTAATACTAATAAAGGAACAAATATTGATTTAGGTTATAATTAATTAAAAAATTTACGTTATGTATAAAATGCGTGTTCTTTCGCAGGGTAAATATGAGGATAGAGGATATTCTAATGAAGAGAGTATTGCTTATCTTCAATTACAAAAGCCTGTTGAGATTAATGCCTTCCTTACCTATAACTATGGTATGGATGATGACCGTTTCCCATTGTCTTTTATGACAGAGGGTCAAGGTAGTTCTGGTACTGTTGATATTGCCACTGTTCAGTGGACTTGGAGTACAATGGGTCGTATGAAGTTTACTGACTTTGTTACTTATTTCAACACTGCTAATACTAAACCTGGTCTTGGTGGTGCTGAATTTGAGGTACATTTTAGTACTCATTGGTTTATTGAGCAATATGGTCTTATCGCTCCTGATGGTATGACTCAAGTTCGTGTTCAGAAAGACTTAGGAGAATCTCCTTATGGTTATGGCTATTTGTTGAAACTTACTTCTCCTAATCCTAATGCTTTTATTGACCCAGCTATGTTAGCTAAGGGTAAGTATTGGAGTATGTCTGCACCTACTGTTTCTGAATCTTATTCTAAGGGTAATAGAAGTAATTCTATGGGTCCTGGTAAGATGACTTCTCAGCTTGAGTTCCATCGTTATTCTAAGGAAATTGCTGGTAACTTGGCTAATGTCATTACTGAATATGAGTTTAAGACAAAGAGTGGAGGTACTTCTAAACTTTGGATTAATGAAGAGATGCGTCAGTTCCATTTGAATATGCGTGTTATGAATGAAGAGCGTCTATGGATGGCAGAGTATAACCGTAATGCTAATGGAGAAGTTCTTCTTAAAGACCGTGATAATGGTAAGCCAATTCCTCATACTTCTGGTATGTTAGAGATTTGTCGTGAGTCTAATTATGATACTTATGGCGAGTTCTTACCTTTGACTAAGATTAAGAGAACTGTTGGTGATGTTCTTGACCGTGACACTGATACTGGAACTATGAATATTGTTCTTATGGGTGGTAAAGGTTTCTTGGAGGACTTTGATGAGGCTATGAAAGTCGACGCTAAAGAGAATGGTTTCTTGACTCCTCTTGGTGATAAAGAAATTCAAGGTAGTGGTGATAATCTTGAGTATGGTGCTTATTTCCGTAAGTATAAGACTGTTGATGGTCATACTATTACTGCAAAACATTGTTCTTTCTTTGATAAGGGTACTATTGCAGAAGCAGCTAAACAGAATGGTATGATTCATCCTCGTTCTGGTCTTCCTATTACTTCTCACCAAGCTTGTTTTATTGATTTCTCTTCTTATGAGGGACAGCGTAATGTTCGTATGGTTCGTCAAAAGGGACAAATTTATAAGGCTAAGGTTATTGAGGGTATGACTGATATTCCTTCTTGCTGGGGTCTTCCTAATACCAATCATGCTGCTACTGAAGTAGATATGGCTCGTTATGAAGTTAAGTCTTCTCTTGGTTTGCAAGTTAATAATTCTAACAAGATGTTCTTGTTAAAGTGTGTATTGTAATTAAATAAACCTTTTAAGTTATGGATAATAATTCTGGTAATGGCATGAAATTTGGATTTGATAAATCTGATGCCAATAAAGATGAACAGAAGATTGACGAAACTATTTCCCCTGTAGGGGGAGCAGATGATAGTAAAATAGCTTCGGCTGTTGAAATTGCTCCTCAAGAAGATGTAGAAGAATATACCGATAATCGTAGTGTTACAATTATGTTGGTAAAGAATTATTCTTTATATCGTAAAGCTAATGATAAAGTTCTTCCAAGACGTAAAGATTTTATTGGAAGTAGTATTCATTCTTCTCGTGTTCTTTCTTCAAATAAAGAGGAAGTTGATACGTATTTTCCTAATATTATAGGTCTTTCTCCTTCTGACCCGAACTTTGTTATGAGAGTTAAACAACATCTTAATAATATTCGTGTTCCTGTTGACGAGCTTGGTCGTACTTTTAATATAAGTTTCCATTACTATCATAAGAAAGACTATTATCGAATTAAAGCTGAAGAAGATAAGATAGAAAAAGTTTATCAAACAGCTAATCGTCAAGATGTTAAAAAGCTTCGTGAGGCTCTTAAAGAAAAGATTACTAAGCTAAATATTCTTGAAAGCAGTAAATGTAAACTTGGTTACCCTATCAATATTGATGACTATCTAATGTATCGTCATTGTCTTCTTTATAATGATGTCGCAAAAGATATTGCTTTAATTAATGTCGATAGTAATATTCGTTTTTACTTTAAAGACGACCAAAAAGAAGCTGAGAAACTTCGTAAATATCGTATGGAAGTTAATAAAGCTAAAGCTAATTATGTTGCTTGTCTTGCTGATAACGTTCTTTTCGATGCGGTTTATACTCAATATTGTGTTCTAAACAATCTGCCTGTTATATCTTCTCTTGCTGAAAATAGACTTGATAGAGAAATTAAATTGGATAAATTCAGTGCTAATGAACCTATTAAGTTTAATAAGATTTTCAACAATAAAGATGTTAAACTTATAGCTACTATTGAAATGCTTATCGCTCGTGGTGAACTGATACGTACACAGTATAATCAGAATATTACTTCTCCTGATGGTGATTTCATAGGTGCTAATATGAGTGAGGCTATTGCTTGGTTTAAGAATACTGAAAATAGTTCGGTTGTTAATGCTTATATAAATAAACTAAAGAATATTTAATATGAACATTCAAGAGATGCACAATACGTTCCGTACTCTGGGACAACAAATGGGTTTGCAATTAATTAGAGGTATTCTTCCTGAAAGTATAGATGTGTATCTCAATAATGCTATTGTTGAACTTACTCGACAGGAACTTATAAATGGGGTTCAAGTTAATATGCAAACTGAACAAACAAGTAATGTTTCTGTTATGTCTAAAATTAATACTTTTAAAACTCTTTATCGTACTGTTAGATATAGCGTTAATACTTCAGAAGAAGTTGATGATGCGTATTCTGATAAAGTAGAATATGTAAATAAAGATAAAGGTTATTATATTATAAATATTCCTACTATAGATTCTAATATTATTATTGATACAGGTGAATATCGTATTAATCCTATGGCATATCTTCAATTTCGTGTTGAATATAATTTTGAAGATAGAGGTTTCGGTATTGACTGTCGTATAATTAATGCTGATGAAGTAGCTAATACTCTTAGAGATTATTGTAATGGAGTATCTAAAGACAACCCTATTGTTGTTTTAAAGTCTGTGCCAGTTGTAGATGAACTTATTGAAAGTAATAATTCTATATCTAATCAACAGATTGAACTTTACACCGGAGCAGGGTCTCATATTGTAAGATATTTAGCTATTGATTATATTAAAACACCTAATGTTGTTAAGTATGATATTGATATTAAAAAATGTGTGAATTGTGATTTACCAGATTTTATGCACTTTGCTGTTGTTCAAATGGCAGTTAATTTGTATCGTCAATCTATTACTGGGAACCCTATTCCTGTTAGACAACAACAATAAGGTATAGTTAGTAATAATTAAATAAAAAATAATAATTATGAAGCAATTTATTTTAGGTGCTAAGGTTGCTTATGCTACTGGCACTGACTTATCTAAAGTTCCAGATGGTGCTGTTGGATTCTTTTATAATAAAGATGGAGTTCCTACAGTAACTGCTACTGGAAAAGAGATTACTTCAGAGGCTATGATTGTTCTTGGTCGTAGTGCTGAAAAAGGTGGTCCAGTTGTGCTTCCTTTTTTTAAGAATAATTTTTCTTATGTTAAGGGAAGTTATACAGCTGCTACTAAATTTAGTGCAAAATTTAACATTGTTAATCCTACTAAAACTGGAGATTATTCTATTATTATAGTTCGTAAAGGAGCTAAATTTAATGAGCGTAATAAATGGACAGTTATGGTTAATGTTAGTGATGTAACTGTTAGTGACTATCTACTTGATAATATTATAAAGCAAACTAATAATATGACTGTTGCATCTGGTGTTGTTGCCGATCAAACATCCAATAATGAAATTACTATTACATCAGTTGAAGCAGGTATTGATTATGAAATTATTGGAGCTGATGGATTATCTGGTCTTGGAATTACTGTAACTACTCAAGGTATTCCTGCTTATGGCGATGCTAAATATGTTCAAGATTTAGCAGAAAAAGCTGCTGCTGATGCTGGATTTGAATATACTTATAGTGAGGATTGTCATTATTTATATCCAAATTATCCTTTGAATCCTTTGAAGCAGAGTAATGCTGCTGATACTGGTTTTACTATTTTCACATTACGTTTTGCTGAACCTCGTGATGTTAAAACTCGTGATGAAGTAGTTAATCAGATTATTCAGGTTGCATTCCCTACTGCAACACCTGCTATTGCTACATTTGAAACTGTATGTAAAGCTCTTGCTGGAGAAGTAGTTTCTACTGCTGAGAAATAATATCTGATATATTCATTAAGTTTCTATATTAATTAAAGGGAGGTTATCATGTTAATATAATTATTAATATTGATAATCTCTTTTTTACTTTAATAAATATGGATATATTAAGTGATGCTCTTAGACAAGGTATAGCTCCTGCTATTGTAGATGCTATTTATTTAATAATTACTAAAATAAT
>ERZ1026850.1622-NODE-1622-length-11373-cov-4.882135_pt1 | contig 11373 bp, 8 predicted proteins | sample MGYA00380155_ERZ1026850 | MGnify/ENA primary metagenome ERZ1026850 (study PRJEB33269, sample SAMEA4719791) | human gut metagenome | biome: human-associated habitat; feature: organic feature; material: feces | place: Cameroon | collected 2013-10 ... | reverse complement strand
ATTTTAAAGATTCCATAAGACTGCTTTGCTATGCTATAGGTGTAACAAATAAAGCTACCAACTTATCAAGGGAGGATTACAAAATGAAGAAAAGAGTATTATCGGTATTACTTAGTACCGCCATGGTTGCTTCTTTATTAGCAGGCTGCGGAAGCAGTTCATCAGAGCAGGCAGCAGACACTGGTTCGTCAGAGGCTGCTACAACAGCGGGGGATGATACAGGCGCAGCAGAAACGACAGATACGGCAGCTGCTGATGGAGAGGTACAGGAAATTACATGGATGTTCTGGGATGACCTGAACGCTACAGAAGATTTGATTTCTTTGGGATATAAAGATACCGTAGACAGATTTAACAAAGATTACGAAGGCGTTTATCATGTAACACCGGTAACAACGAACCTGGAAGAGTATTACACCAAGCTAAATGCACTGGTTGCTTCCGGTCAGACGCCGGATGTCTTCATCGTAAGCCCGGGACCAAACCTGGATGTTTATGTAGAGCCTGGTGTAACGGCTGACTTAACCGATTATCTGAAGGCAGACGGCTGGATGGATACCTTTAACGGTGGCGAAGGTGCTTTCTCACAGCAGACCTACGATGGCAAGATTTACGCAGTTCCGCTTAATATTGCAGCAGCATGTGTCTTCTATAACACAGAGATGTTTGCCAATGCAGGAATTGATACCATGCCTACAGACTGGGACGGCATGTTAGATGCCTGCCAGAAGTTACAGGATGCAGGTTATACACCAATTACCATCTCCGCAGGAACCGCATGGTGCTTATCCATGCTTGCCGGTTATCTGTGTGACAGTGAAGGGGTTGACATAGATGCATTAAATAACGGAACCGCATCCTGGTTAGATGATAACGTTGTTACAGCTACCAACAAGATGCTTGAGATTTCCAAGTATTTCCAGCCGACAGCAGCAGGTGACACCAACGATGTTGCTACAGCAAACTTCTACAACGAAGAAGCAGCTATGCTGATTCAGGGTTCCTGGGCAATTGCACAGATTAACGGTTCCAACCCTGCATTTGAAGACAAGTGTGGCGTATTCGCATTCCCAGGAACAGACGGAAGGGTTATCGCTAAATCTGACAGCCTTGCAATGAGCTCTACAACAAAATATCCGGAAGCAGCTATCGCTTTCATGAAATACTTTACAGATGACACAGCACAGAAATATACAGCAGAGGTTGGCGGTAAGATTCCTGTAACAAATGTTGCTTATGATGAATCCGTTGCACCGAAACAGCTTTCCTATGTTATGGATGTATTTGGCAATGCAAAATCTACATTTGGCTTCTACAACGAATCCCTTGCTTCCACAGAGGCAGGCTCCACATTCGATGATGCTATGGTTTCCATCTATCTGGGAACACCGGTAGAAGAAGGCTTGCAGACTATCGAAGATTTCTACACCAATAATGTCTGGAATAAATAATACGGACAGTTTTTAGAAGGTCAAAGCGGGATTGGAAAATCCGGTCCCGCTTTTTTGACTAGAATCCGGAGGGTTACATGGATAAATTATTAAGAGATAAAAAAGCGATTACCATTTTTGTGGCACCGGCATTTCTTTTGTTTACGTTTGTTTTATTTATTCCGATTTGCCAGTCGGTTTACTATTCCTTATGCAGTTATGATGCGCTGACAAAGCCGGAATTTATTGGATTTGAAAATTACAAGCAGTTGCTTTTAAATGATAAAACGATGAGGATTGCGCTGAAAAACTCCATGTTCTTTATGATATTCTCCTGTGTATCACAGCTGGTTATCGGTCTTTTGCTGGCAGCATTCCTTACGAATATAGAAAAAGGAAGAAACTTCTTTAAGAATGTATATTACCTGCCATGTGTACTGTCATCCGCAGCATTAGGACTTTTGTGGATGTTCATTTTCAGCCCGAAGCTTGGTATCAACCAGATTTTGGCACAGTGGGGAATTCAGGGACCGTTGTGGCTCATGGATGTAAAAGGATTTATCAATCTGCCCATGAAGGTAATTGCATTCGTAGCATTATGGCAGTATGTAGGACAGTCCATGATGCTCTATATGGCACAGATTTCCGGCATCGATAAGAGCCTGTATGAGGCATCTTATATTGACGGTGCCACGAAGCCGAAGGCATTTTTATATGTCACATTGCCACTGATTCGTCCGATGGTGGCAACAGCGATGTCCTTAAACTGTATCGGTTCCCTGAAATTCTTCGACTTGATTTTCAACATGACAGAGGCAGGACCGAACCACCAGACAGAAGTGCTGGCAACCCATCTGTATACACAGGGCTTTAAGTATTTCAAATACGGCTATGCCAGTGCCATCGGTGTAGTGCTTCTGATATTATGTCTGATTATGACGTTTATTATTAACAAGTTTGTCAAAGTTGACGCGTATGAGATGTAGGAGGTAGAAAATGAAGAAAATCAGTATTGCAAAAATTTTGATTTATATTTTTCTGGTTATCCTGGCGTTTGTCTATCTTGCACCTCTCGTATGGATGTTTTTTGTTTCCTTAAAGGATAATGCAGAGATTTTCCGGTCACCATTCGCACTGCCGGAACGGATTCAGTGGGAGAACTACACCTTTGCCTGGACGGCAGGCTACCTTGGAAAGGCAACCTTAAACTCCGCAATCGTCTGTGTAACCTCACTGGTTGTAAGTATGGTAGTTGGTTCCATGGCAGCCTTTGCCATTGCCAGAATGAAATGGAAGCTGGCAAAGACGATGATGACTTATTTCATGATTGGTATGATGATTCCGGTACACTGTGTACTGATTCCACTGTTTAAGACATTTTCCGGTATGGGATTATATAACAGCCTGATTGGTCTGATTATTCCTTATGTAACATTTTCCCTGCCGATTACCATTTTTATTATGGTAGGATTCTTTGAAAATATGCCAAGAGAGCTGTTTGAGGCAGCCTGTATAGATGGTTGTTCCATTTATAAATGTTTTGCGGTCATTGCAGTACCGCTTTCCAAGACAGGTCTTTTTGTAACCGGATTGATGTCCTTCGTTGCAAACTGGAATGAACTGTTGTTGGCAATGGTATTTATTTCAGATGATATGAAGAAGACACTGCCGGTATCCCTGTCAAAATTCGTAGGACCTTACAATACCAATTATGTGCAGATGTTTGCGGCAATTATTATTGCTATTGTACCTACGATTATTGTATACTGCTGCTTTAGTAACCAGATTGTAGACGGTCTGACAGCGGGTGCGGTAAAAGGTTAGTTTTCAAGGGAAAAGGAATTGCAATGGAAATAATAAGAGGAAAGGAAATTTAACGATGGCAGAAAGCAAGACAGACAGAACCAAAGCCAGAAATGCCGCGAGAGAAAAAGCGATAGCACTGGTAAGCCGGATGAATATAGAAGAAAGGGCATCTCAGTTGCGTTACGATGCACCGGCGATTGAGCGGTTGGACATTCCTGCCTATAACTGGTGGAATGAGGCACTGCATGGTGTGGCCAGAGCGGGTGTGGCAACCAGCTTTCCTCAGGCAATAGCCATGGCAGCTTCTTTTGATACAGAACTGTTGAAACAGGCAGGAGACGTGACTGCCACAGAAGGTAGGGCAAAATATAATGCCTATGCGGCAGAGAATGACAGAGATATCTATAAAGGACTTACTTTCTGGTCCCCTAATGTAAATATATTCCGCGACCCAAGATGGGGAAGGGGGCATGAAACATATGGAGAAGACCCCTATCTGACATCGCGGCTGGGAGTGGCTTATGTAGAAGGACTGCAGGGCGAGGGAGCTGTATTAAAAGGTGCGGCATGCGCCAAGCATTTTGCAGTTCATTCCGGTCCGGAGGCAGTGCGGCATGAGTTCGATGCCAAAGCCAGTAAAAAAGATATGGCGGAAACTTACCTGCCTGCTTTTAAAGCATGCGTGCAGGAGGCGGGTGTGGAAGCCGTTATGGGAGCCTATAACAGAACCAACGGCGAACCCTGCTGTGGCAGTGATACGCTGATTAAGAAAACGCTCCGGGAAGAATGGGGCTTTGAAGGACATTATGTATCGGACTGCTGGGCTATCAAAGATTTCCATGAACATCACATGGTAACCCATACGGCAGAAGAATCCGCGGCAATGGCATTAAAAGCGGGCTGTGACATTAATTGTGGTGTAACCTATCTGCATCTGTTAAAAGCATTGCAGGATGGACTGGTAACAGAGGAAGAGATTACAGAAGCTGCGGTCAGAGCCTTTACCACCCGATATTTACTGGGGATTATGGAAGGCAGCGAATATGACAAAGTGCCTTATGAAAAAGTGGAATGTGAAGAACATCTTGCCGTAGCGGAACAGATGACAAAGGAATCGGTAGTACTGCTTAAAAATAACGGTATTTTACCACTGAAGGATAAGAAAGAAATAAAGAGAATCGGTGTAGTGGGACCAAATGCGAACAGCAGGGCGGCACTGATTGGAAACTATCACGGAACCTCTTCCCGCTATATTACGATTCTGGAGGGAATCCAGGATAAGGCACAGGATAACTATCAGGTGCTTTACTCGGAAGGATCCCATCTTTTCAAAGACCGGGTAGAAAATCTGGCATGGAAGGATGACAGAATCGCCGAAGCACTTATTGTGGCAAAGCACAGTGATGTGGTAGTGCTATGCGTTGGACTGGATGAGACATTGGAAGGAGAAGAAGGGGATACCGGTAACAGCTATGCATCCGGGGATAAAGAGAACCTGCTTCTTCCAGAAAGCCAGAGAAATCTCATGCATGCTGTGCTGGATACCGGAAAGCCGGTAATTGTCTGTCTTATGGCGGGCAGTGCCATTGACCTTTCGGAGGCGGAAGAGAAGGCAGCCGCAGTGGTGCAGGCATGGTATCCCGGTGCAAGGGGCGGTAAGGCAGTAGCAGATATTTTATTTGGGGACTGCTCCCCATCCGGCAAATTACCGGTTACTTTCTACCGGACGATAGAAGAATTACCGGATTTTGAGGACTATTCCATGGAAAGCAGAACCTATCGCTATATGAAAGGGGAGGCCCTGTATCCGTTTGGATATGGTCTGACTTATGGAAAAGTCGAGGTAGAGGAGGCTGCGGTTACCGCAAAGGATGATGCAACCAGGGAAGTGAAGCTGTGTATCAAGGCAGCTAATCATGGAAAATACGGTACAGATGAAGTGCTCCAGGTATACTGTAAGGATAAAGAATCTGCCTATGCCGTACCAAACCACAGTTTATGTGCCTTTACCAGAATCCATCTGGAGGCAGGCGAAACAAAACAGGTGGAGATAACCATTCCTGGCAGTGCTTTCTATGTGGTAAATGAAGAGGGAGAATTCATCTGGGACAGCCAGTTATATGACCTTTATGTGGGATGTGGACAGCCGGATGCAAGAACGGAAGAATTAAGCGGCAGTAAGGCGGTAAAGGTAGAGGTGCGGTTCTGAAAATTATGGGCAGCTCAGCCCTTGCATTTATAAAAGCGGTTGCTTTGCATCCAACGTCGACCGCAGCGTGGCGAACTGTTGATAAAATTGGGTTGCGAACATACAGGGCTTGTTTTATACTGTAAAAGAACAGCTATCATGAAGCATTGATGAATTGTGTTGACGGAGGATAAGACGATGAGCATGAATATTGTATGTTTGGACCTGGAAGGCGTTCTCGTTCCTGAAATCTGGATTGCGTTTGCGGAGGCGAGCGGCATCCCGGAGCTTAAGCGAACTACAAGAGATGAGCCGGATTATGATAAATTGATGAAATGGAGACTTGGAATTCTGAAAGAGCATGGACTTGGACTGAAAGAAATTCAGGGCACCATTGCAAAGATTGACCCGATTCCGGGGGCAAAGGAATTTTTAGATGAATTGAGAAGCCTTACACAGGTTATTATTATCAGTGATACTTTTACCCAGTTTGCGGGACCTCTTATGAAGAAACTCGGCTGGCCGACTATCTTCTGTAACTCATTGGAGGTTGCACCGGATGGTGAAATCACGGGCTTTAAGATGAGAATTGAGAATTCCAAGCTGACGACGGTAAAGGCATTGCAGTCGATTGGTTATGAAACCATTGCCAGCGGCGACAGCCACAATGACCTTGGTATGATTCGGGCAAGCAAGGCAGGTTTCTTATTCAAGAGTACCGAGCAGATTAAAAAAGATAACCCGGATTTACCGGCATTCGAGACTTATGAAGAACTGATGGATGCCATCAAGAAACAGTTGTAAATTTTCGCAATTGTAAGTTTTCAAAATAGGAAAAATATGAGATACCTCATCGGTCGCTTGCGGGCGGCAGGATGGGGTATTTTTTGTTATGGCGACGAGAAAATTTCTGTGCATTTCCTATCAAGCAAGTTAAAAGTCCTGTTTATTGGACATATCAAATGTTATCGTAATGTCACAACATGAAGGTGACGGACAACAGAGAAAGTCAGAAAGGCAGGAAGAGGATATGAGGAGCAGATTTGGAATTATTACAATATTTTTAGTGATGGTGATTGTGTTTTGCACCAAGCAGACGGTGATGAGTAAAGAAAATAATGAGAGGGCAAGACAGAATCAGTATTATGCAGTGTTAGAGGATGAGTTCTTAAAGGCAACGAAAGAGAAGCTGGACGAGCAGGGACTTCATAACAGCGGTGTAACCATGACGCGGGTTACCCAGGCGGATGGAAAGCGGGAATACACTGTGGCAATCCATCACCAGAAATTAGAGAAAATGGAAGCATGGCAGAAGGAAGAGATTCTGGCACAGCTTGTGGAAAATGAGTTCGCAGATAAGCTGTGCAGTTTTGTTTACCAACTGTAAAAAGCATGACAATCATGTGGTTTCGGAGTATACTAAGAGGCAGCAGGAACATACTGCTATCAGAACCGGAAATTTGTAATTGATAATGGAATGGGAGCAACGTATGAGACACAATCCAAAACCACAGGAATTATACCGACATTTTAAAGGCAATTTATATCAGATAATCTGTCTTGCAAAGCACAGTGAAACAAGAGAAATGATGGTAGTATATCAGGCAATGTACGATACCTTTGAAATCTATGTCAGACCGCTTGCCATGTTTATGGAAGAAGTAGACCATGTGAAATATCCGCAGGTGCAGCAGAAGTATCGCTTTGAACTGTTACAGGATATGAAGAATGACAATGAATATGCTGACATGGCAGAGGGCAGGAAGGCAGAAACTGGCAGACAGACTGCAGAAGTGCAGGGGAAGACAGAACTGGTAAAAGAAAAGAACAGGGTGCAGGAAACGAAGATAGTACAGGAAACTGGTGGGGATATTGCAGAACAGATAGAAATTGATCCTCTGGTAATGGAATTTCTGGATGCAGACAGCTATGAACAGAAGCTGAATATTCTGGCGGCACTTCACAATAGAATTACTGACGAGATGATTAATACCATGGCGATTGCCACAGATATTGAAATAAAAGATGGTAATGTAGAAGAACGCTACGAAGAATTGAAGAATTGTCTGATTACATTTGAAAAATACGAATGTAACAGATTGCGATAGCCCAGACAGACCTCCGGAGGAATCATAAGGAAAACAACAGAAAATGATTTCAAAAGGAGGTTTTCTTATGGCATATGATTTGGAACACAAACTGGTTGTAGGTGTGTCATCCAGGGCGCTGTTTGATTTGACATACGAAAATAAAATATTTGAAGAAAATGGTGTGGAAGCCTACCGGACATACCAGATAGAGCATGAAAAGGATATTTTACGTCCGGGACCAGGCTTCCCATTGATTAAGGCATTGCTTAACCTGAATAACCTGCCTGGCAAAGAAGAACGGGTAGAGGTAATAGTCATGTCCAGAAACAGTCCGGATACATCGCTTCGGGTTTTCCATACGATTGAAGCCTATGGACTGAATATTACCAGGGCAGTGCTTGCCAGTGGGGCTTCGTTAGCACCTTATCTGACAGCATTTAAAACAGATTTATTTCTGTCTGCCAACGAGGAGGATGTACAGAGCGCGATTGACTCCAATATTGCTGCGGGTATCATCTGTACAGAGGGGCTTCAGACTTACGACTGTGAGCACCAGATCAGGCAGATTCGGATAGCTTTTGACGGGGATGCGGTTTTATTTTCGGACGAATCAGAGATAATATATCGTGAGCGGGGACTGGAAGCCTTTGAGGAAAATGAAAGGCGTAATGCTGACAGCCCATTGCAGGCAGGACCTTTTGCCAGATTCCTAAAGACTCTTTCTGAGTTACAGAAGGATTTTCCGGGCGAGGAAGCACCTATCCGGACAGCACTTGTTACGACCAGATGTGCACCGGCGCATGAGCGGGTTATCAGAACCCTGCGGGCATGGAATGTGCGGATAGACGAGGTCTTTTTTCTGGGAGGAATACAGAAAAAGGATGTATTGAAGGCATTTGGAGCACATATTTTCTTTGATGACCAGTCGGTACATACGGATTTGGCATCGGAAGTAGTGCCGGCTGCAAGAGTGCCTTATAAAACGAATGGCAGTGATAAGACGGCAGGGAGAGAAACTGTCTGTGACAGCAGTTAATAAAGAAGCTAAGAATCCGGGCAGACAAGTGCCGGGGTATAAACTTGATATACGCAGAAATGAGGATTAAGATGAAATATCGTAAAATGATACCTGCGAAGTTCTTGAAACGTCCGAACCGCTTCATTGCCTATGTAGACATAGCGGGGAAACGGACGAAGGTTCATGTGAAGAATACCGGCAGATGCAAGGAACTGTTACAGGAGAATGCGACAGTATATCTTGAGGAGAGCGATAATAAGGAGCGCAGCACCGCCTATGATTTGGTGGTGGTAGACAAAGCGGGACGGCTTATCAATATGGATTCCAATGCACCGAATAAGGTAGTAGGGGAATGGCTGGAGGCAGGCGGACTTTATGAGGATGTAAGCCTGGTTAAGCCGGAGAAGACTTACGGAAATTCGCGGTTTGATTTTTACGTGGAGAGCGCGTCGGGAAAGAAGGCATTTCTGGAAGTAAAGGGAGTTACCCTGGAAGAAGATAATGTGGCAGCTTTTCCGGATGCCCCATCAGAAAGGGCAGTAAAGCATGTGGAAGAGCTGATAACCGCCCATCAGGAAGGCTATGAAGCATATTTAGTCTTTGTGGTACAGATGAAGGGAGTTGTCCGTGTAGAGCCTAACTGGAGCACTCAGCCGGCATTTGGAGAGGCACTTCGCAGGGCAAGAAAAGAAGGGGTAAAGCTGTTGTCCTATGATTGTCTGGTGGAGCAGGACAGCTTACAGATAGATGAAGCGGTTCCGGTTGTGATTGATTCGTTAGACCGCATAGCAGAACCGCTGTTAGCGTGGTATGACAGAGGGCGGCGTATCCTGCCGTGGCGGGAGGAGCCTACCCCTTACCATGTCTGGTTGTCAGAGATTATGCTACAGCAGACGAGAGTGGAGGCTGTAAAGCCCTATTATGAGAGATTTTTAAAGGAATTACCGGATATTGAGAGCCTTGCCGGGGTGGAAGAGGAGAAGCTTCTGAAACTCTGGGAAGGGTTAGGATATTATAACCGTGCCAGAAATTTGAAGAAAGCAGCGATGCAAATCGTTATAGATTATGATGGTGTAATGCCGGGGACTTATGAAGAACTGGTAAAGCTTCCGGGAATCGGCAGTTATACGGCAGGAGCGGTATCCTCCATTGCCTTTGGCAATCCCGTACCGGCGGTGGATGGCAATGTACTTCGCATTTTGGCGAGGCTGCGGATGGATGACAGGGATATTCTGGACGCCAAAGTGAAAAAGGCAGTGGAAGAGGAACTGGCAGTGGTAATGCCAACAGACAGACCGGGTGACTTTAACCAGGCACTGATGGAATTAGGAGCCATGGTCTGTATTCCGAATGGTATGGCAAAGTGTGAAGAGTGTCCGTGGAAGGAACTGTGCCAGGCAAGAAAAGAAGACAGAGTGCTGGAGTTCCCAAAGAAGGCACCCAAGAAGCCACGGAGTATCGAGGAGAAAACCATTCTTGTGCTACAGGATGCGGAGAAGGTGGCACTGCATAAGAGACCGGCGAAAGGTCTTCTGGCAGGTATGTATGAGTTTCCATGGCTGGAAGGTCACAGAAGTGAAAAACAGGTACTGGAATATCTGGAAGAATTGGGAATGAAGGCAATCCGTATCAGAAAGCTGGAACCGGCGAAGCATATTTTCAGCCATAAGGAATGGCACATGACAGGATATGCGGTGAGGGTGGATGAACTGGCAGGACTGGGGATGGATAAGAAAGAGCCATTTCTTTTTATCGACCCGGCAGAGACAAAAGACAAGTACCCGATTCCGTCAGCATTTGCAGCTTATGCAGATTATATGGAAATGAAACGTGGCATTTAGCACCGGGATATGGTACGATAGTAGGCATATCGGGAAAATGATAACGTAAAAGGGAAAACACAGGAAAGGCATGGTTATAAGAAATGAAATTATTGTCAGTGGCAATACCGAGTTATAATTCGGAAGCGTATATGAAGAAGTGCATTGATTCGCTGTTAGTGGGCGGAGAAGATGTGGAGATACTGATTGTGGATGATGGCTCCAGGGACAGGACCGGTGCAATTGCAGATGAGTATGCAGCAATGTATCCGTCCATTGTAAAGGCAATCCATAAGGAGAATGGCGGACATGGTTCTGCGGTCAATGCAGGGCTGGAGAATGCTACCGGATTATATTTCAAAGTAGTAGACAGCGATGACTGGGTAAAGGAAAGCGCATATCACAAGATACTGGATACCTTGCGGGATATTGTTGCAGGGGATACCACACTGGATATGCTTATCAGCAACTTCGTCTATGAAAAAGAGGGCGAGAAGAAGAACAAGGTAATGAAGTACCATCATGCGTTACCCCAGGGACAGATTTTTACATGGAAGGATGTAAAGCATTTTCGTAAGGGACAGTATATTTTGATGCATTCTGTTATATATCGTACCAAATTATTACGGGAATGTGGTTTGAAGCTGCCAGAGCACACTTTCTATGTGGACAACATTTTTGTATTCGAACCATTGCCTTATGTAAAGAACATGTATTATCTGGATGTGAATTTCTACCGTTATTATATTGGCAGGGAAGGACAGTCTGTGAATGAACAGATAATGATTTCCAGGATTGACCAGCAGATTAAAGTCAATAAGATTATGGTGGATTATTTTGCAGAGAACAAAGCCAAAATCTTCAGCAGCCGTAAGTTGAAACAGTATATGTTAAATTATCTGGAGATTATCACGGTTATTTCTTCTATTTTACTGATTCGTTCCGGCACCGAGGAGAATCTGGAGAAGAAATACGAACTTTGGCAATATATCAAGGAAAAAGACAGCAGGCTGTTTACAAG
>ERZ1026850.1621-NODE-1621-length-11375-cov-4.118551_pt1 | contig 11375 bp, 11 predicted proteins | sample MGYA00380155_ERZ1026850 | MGnify/ENA primary metagenome ERZ1026850 (study PRJEB33269, sample SAMEA4719791) | human gut metagenome | biome: human-associated habitat; feature: organic feature; material: feces | place: Cameroon | collected 2013-10 ... | reverse complement strand
ATTCTGGATAAGATTATGGACGCTGTCATGGAAATGGAAAAATGTCCTTATGAGACAAGTGTAAACCTGCTTCTGACCGATAACGAAGGGATTCGGTATTACAACAGAGAATATCGGGATATTGACAAAGAAACAGATGTGCTTTCTTTTCCGAATATTGCTTTTGAGAAGGAAGGCGATTTCAGTCATGTGGAGGATGCACAGGCAGACTGTTTTGACCCGGACAGCGGAGAACTTCTGTTAGGCGATATTATCTTATCGGTAGACCGGATACAGGAACAGTCCAAAGAATATGAGCACAGCCTGTTACGGGAATTTGCTTTCCTGACAGCCCACAGTATGTTTCATCTGTGCGGTTACGACCACATGGTACCGGAAGAAGCAACAGTGATGGAAAACAAGCAGGAAGAAATCTTAAGAAAACTCGGTATTACCAGAGAGTAAGAGAAGGTTCATAAGAACGGAAGGATAACAGAAGTATGAAGAAACGAAGGACAGGCAGCGCAAAGAGCGTAGCTTTTAATACAAACAGCCTTGTAACATCGGCAGGTATCTATTCCTATCTGCTGCTGTTATTGATACGGATTCCTCTTGGCAGAATGATTGGGGATGCCGGAATCGGTTTACTGGCACCGGCATTGGAAATAGTTACCCTGTTTACACTGTTAACATCTTACAGTATCTCCCATGCCATGACAGGATTGATTCGTTACCGGGTAAAAAGAGAACAATATAAGAATGCCAAAAAGGTTGTTTCGGCAGCTTTCTGGGGAAATCTTATTGTCAGTCTTGTGGCAGGGGCAGTTCTCTTCTTTGCTGCAAAATCCATTGCCAGGATACTGGTATTGGAACCTTTAAGTGATATGGCGATTGCAGCCTGTGGGCCAGTTGTGGTACTGGCATCTTTGATTGGTGTCTTCCGGGGCTGTTTTCATGGTTATGGCTTTAATGTTTTGGTTGCACATTCCCAGTATCTTGAGAAGATAGCCATGTTAATCGGTTCTCTGATTATCGGCAAACTGTTTTATACCTATGGTTTAAAAGTCAGTGCCTTGTTGCAGACGGAAGCTTACGCCTATGCCTACGCAGCGCTTGGTGCCATGATAGGAACGATGCTTGCACAACTGATTACCCTGCTTTATCTGCTGGTTATCTATGCCCTTTATGCCGGAACGTTGAAAAGACAGCTGGCTCAGGACAGTGGAAAACGAACAGAAAGTATGGCAGATATCCAAAGACTGCTTTGGGGAAGCGCTGTTCCCACAGCGTGTCTGATGATTCTATTATGTCTGTTTATGCTTATTGACCAACGGCTGTTTAACTATAGCATGAATAAAACGGAAAGAGGAGCTGTGCGGACTGCACTCTGGGGTGCTTATTATGGTAAGACAGTTGTTCTTATCGGTTTTTGTTCGACCCTGGGCTGTCTTGGCAGCCAGACATCTGCCATGAGGATAAAAAGCTCTTATGACAAAGAAGACTACCGGGTTATGAGAGAACGTCTGGGGAAGGCTGTCCGTAAGGCGAGTCTGGTAACTTTTCCTATGGCAATTTATATGGCGGTGCTGGCTGAGGCACTGTCCAATGTACTGTTTAAAGGAAATCTGGAATTTGTAACCGCACTGACGGTAAAGGCGTCGGTACTAATTGTCCTGATTCCTTTTAACTACCTGTTTTTACAGTTAATGCGCAGACTGCAGCTGACAAAAGAGATATTTTTTACAACCATGATTGCTTTCGTGGTTCATGTGATATCTGCTTATTTCCTGGTACAGAAAGGACTGTTGGGCGCAGATGGAATTGTCTATTCCTTGATTCTGTTTATGGTGGTTTATGCGGTGCTTAATTTCCTGCTTTTGTGTAGAACTTTCCATTATAAGCAGGAATGGATTGGCTCCTTTGCCTTTGTGGCGGTAGCAGCCGGCATTTCCGGATTGATTGTAATGTTATTGAATAAATTATTATTAGGGATTATAGGAGGTTTTCTTACCAGCGTAATAAGCTGTCTCTTAGGTCTGTTTTTCTATCTGTTAGTTCTTATGTTACTTCGGGTTATTGGGGAGCGGGAATTATCCAGGATGCCATTTGGTTTCCTGTTTACTCTGATAGGCAGAAGCATTGGTGTATTATAGGACATAAGTTTTTTGTATAAAAAAATATTTTTGACTGATACTGATTACATAGAAGTTCGTTAAGAAAGGTTTTTCGAGAATGAAAATAGTAAGACGTATCAGTCTTTTTCTTGTACTGACAGGAGTTCTGCTGGGAGCCGGTGGCTATGCTGCCATCCGCGCAGAACAGTTCTTTTATCCGAACCGTTATCCGGAACAGGAAAAGGCAGCCCACCAGGAAGAAACACAAACCGAACAGATTATAGAAACCTCCTCAGTGGAAACTCCGGTCATCACAGCTGATACTACCTATCTGATAGAGAATATCAACCTGTCAGAGGGAAGTGTAGAGGAAATAGAAGATGTGATTCCTGTCAAATATATTGGACTGAATCGGGAGGAAATGTTAAAGGAACTGAATGCCTATGACAAAAATCCACCACTTACAGAATTGGAAAAGGGCTTTGAAACCATTGAACTGACAGCTTTTTCCAAAGACAGGGTTGTTATCTGCAAATATTATAAGGAAGAAGAACCAAAATCTTTTTATCTGATGGTAGCAGACCATTTTGTGGTAGTATATGAGGCAGATAAAAAAACACTGTACCTGAATACAGATATTCTGTTGGACAGTCTGCAAGATTCTTTACAGGCTGAAATTATCCAGGGAAAATATGTGGAAAATGAGGAAGACTTATATAATTTTCTTGAATCTTATTCCAGTTAAGGCTATCATGGTTCTATGAGTGCATGTGGGAGTGCAGGCACATTTTGGAAACAGAAACAACAGGAAGCGGGAGAACTATCTTCATGAGAAAAAAAGTGGCGATTATCGGCGGCGGTGCTGCCGGCATGATGGCAGCCATTCAGGCAGCCAGAGAAGGTGCCCTTGTAACCATATATGAACGAAATGAGAAAGTCGGGAAAAAAATCCTGGCAACCGGTAATGGAAAATGTAACTTTTCCAACGAAAAGATGGAGGCAACCGCCTATTATGGCAGTGCGGTCTCTCTGTTACCATCCTTGTTTGCGCAGTTTGGTGTAGCGGAGACGAAACAGTTTTTTGAACAACTGGGTATGCGGATAAAGGATAGGAATGGGTATCTTTATCCTGCCAGTGAGCAGGCAGCAACGGTATTGGATGTGTTGCGGTTTGAAGTGGAAAGACTGGGGATTTGCGTCTGTACAGACTGCCTGGTAACGGATATTACATATCATAAAAAACAGAACTTTACCATACAGGTCGAAACGAAAACAGCCGGTGTTTTTGATGCAGTTATTTTGTGCTGCGGTGGAAAGGCAGCCCCGAAAACCGGTTCCGATGGCATGGGATTCCGGCTGGCAAAAAAACTGGGGCATCATATTATCAAACCGGTTCCCGCGCTTATGGCACTTCGCTGTAAGGGGGACTTTTGGAAAAGTATTTCTGGTGTCCGGTGCGATGCCGGGGTTACGTTATGGATAGATGGTAAGAAACGTGGTTATGACAAGGGCGAACTGCAACTGACTGACTATGGCATTTCCGGTATTCCTGTTTTTCAGATAAGCAGGGAAGCTGCTTATGGACTGGAGCAGAAAAAATGTACTGTAGTCGAGATTGCTTTTTTGCCGGATGCTACAGATAATGAATATGAATTATTCTGGCAGCAACGCTGGAGAAGACAGGCAGACCAGAATATGGAACTTTTCTCTACGGGGATTGTAAATAAAAAGATAACAATGATGCTGTTAAAGATGGCAGATATCTCCCCAAAAGAAACAGCAGCATCCATTCCTTTAGAAAAACGACGGAAGTTAGAAGAACTGTACCGCAGTTTTCCGGTAGAAGTTGTAGGGACGAATTCCTTTGAACAAGCACAGATTTGTGCCGGGGGGATTCCGGCGGGAGAGCTCTCTGCAGGGCTGGAATCCATTCTTGTACCAGGTCTTTATTTTGCAGGAGAGATAATTGACATCGATGGCATCTGTGGTGGGTATAACCTGCAATGGGCATGGACCAGCGGAACCATCGCCGGCAAGACAGCTGCCAGAGCTTAAAAATCCCGCAACATTGTCTAAAAACAAAAATGGAGATTTCAATGATACGCATAAATCAGATAAAGATGCCCCTTATGCATACGGAAGAAGATGTTTACCGCAAGGCTGCGAAAATCCTTCGGCTGGAACGAAAACAGATAATAGATTTACAATGGGTGAAAAAGTCTATTGATGCCAGAAAAAAGCCTGATATTATGATTATCTATACGGTTGATGTGACAGTAAAAGATCAGGAAAAGGTATTACGTCACTGTAAGAATAACCAGGTACAGCCGGTTACAGAGAAACCATATACTTTTCCTATGACTGGAACGGTTCCCTTAAACCTCCGTCCGGTCATTATCGGAACCGGACCGGCCGGACTTTTTTGTGGGTATCAGCTGGCAAAGCATGGTTTTAAACCGATTCTGTTAGAAAGGGGAAAGCCGGTGGAAGAACGTGCCAGGGATGTAGAGAAGTTCTGGCAGGAAGGTGTCTTAGCCCCGGATTCCAATGTCCAGTTTGGGGAAGGCGGCGCCGGTACTTTTTCCGACGGAAAATTAAATACCCTTATCAAGGATAAATATGGAAGAGGAAAGGAAGTCCTGCGCATCTTCCATCAGGCAGGCGCACCTGGGCAGATTCTTTATGAAGCAAAGCCTCACATTGGAACCGATATTTTGTTATCGGTTGTAAAGAATATCCGGGAACAGATTATAGAATGGGGCGGAGAAGTCCGGTTTGGTGCGAAAGTAACCGATTTACGGATAGAAAATAATCAAATAAAAGCAGTCTGTATCAATGATACGGAAGAACTGAAGACAGAAATTGTCATTTTAGCGATTGGTCATAGTGCCAGGGATACCTTTTCCATGCTTTATGAAAAGGAAATTCCCATGGAAGCAAAATCCTTTGCCGTAGGACTTCGTATGGAACACCCCAGGAAATTAATCAATCAGTTACAGTATGGTATGGAAGACTCTGACAAACTGCCAACAGCAAGCTATAAGGTAACTACACAGACCGCATCGGGACGGGGCGTGTATTCTTTCTGTATGTGTCCTGGGGGGTATGTGGTAAATGCTTCATCAGAACCCGGCCGGACGGCGGTAAACGGAATGAGTTACAGTGGCAGAAATGGTAAAAACAGTAATAGCGCTATGATAGTGACTATAACTCCACAGGATTATGGCAGTAACCATCCACTGGCAGGAATTGCATTTCAGCGAAAATTAGAAGAAACGGCTTACCGCATAGGAAAAGGTGCTGTTCCGGTAGAAACCTATGGGGCTTATAAAAAGGCTCTTACAGGACAGGAAGAATCGGATTCAATCATTCAGCAGAAGTATCCGGATTTTCGACCGGCCATCAAAGGTGCTTACTGTATGGCACCCGTACATGAAATTCTACCCAATAATCTGGGGAAAGCATTGGTGGAGGGTATTGACCAGATTGGTCATACGTTACCTGGTTTTGCCGACAGTGGTGCTTTTTTATCCGGTGTAGAAAGCCGTACCTCATCCCCAGTCAGAATTTCCAGAGATGAATCTGGTCAGTCTGTTATCCGGGGACTTTATCCTTGTGGGGAGGGAGCTGGCTATGCAGGCGGTATTACTTCCGCGGCTATGGATGGTATTTTGGTAGCAGAAAAAATAGCAGCTTATGGTTATCCTGGAAAGCAGGAAAAATACGACAACGCAAATCCATAAGCCGGAAATAAAATCATAGAAAATAGGGAGATAGGATAATGTCAGCAGTAAGAGATATATTGAAGGATAAGCAGCGAATTGTCATTAAAATAGGTTCCTCTTCTTTACAGCATGCAGAAACAGGAGACTTGGACTATACCAAGCTGGATGTCCTGGTACGGGAACTGTGCGATTTGCGAAATCGTGGCAAGGATGTGGTACTGGTTACCTCTGGTGCTATTGCTGTGGGAAAAAAGGCAATTCTGATGGAGGATGTAAAAAAAGACAACCCTATTGCCGTAAAACAGGCCTGTGCAGCAGTAGGACAGGCAAGACTGATGATGACCTATCAAAAAATCTTTGCAGAATATAATCAGATAGCTGCACAGATTCTGATGACCAAAAATACCATTGTAGACAATCTGAATCGTTTCAATGCCCGGAACACCTTCGCAGAACTCTTTAAACTGGGGGTAATTCCTATTGTCAATGAAAATGATACAGTTGCTACTTACGAAATCGAAATTGGTGATAACGATACCCTATCCGCTATTGTTGCATCTCTGGTAGAAGCAGATGTGTTGCTTCTGTTATCAGATATTGACGGATTGTATACTGATGACCCCCATACCAACCCGGACGCGGAATTTATCAGCGTAGTACCGGAATTGACCAAGGAACTGCTGGATATGGGAAAGGCTTCTACCGGCAGTCAGGTAGGAACCGGTGGTATGAACACCAAGTTACAGGCTGCTATGATTGCTGGCAGTATGGGCGTCGATATGGTAATTGCCAATAGTAAAGATATCAAGGTAATTCACCGGATTCTGGATGGACAGGAAATTGGAACGATGTTTCTGGCTAACAGGGATGAGAACTTTAATTTACCTCTTTTTGTGCAGCAGATGCACAAATCATAAAAAAGAAAGGTTTCTGTTATACGCAGGAATCCTGATATGCGCAAGCGATGCGCGGAAACGAGGAGAATATGAATGTAGATGAAATGATTGCCAGAATTAACGAGCTGTACCATAAATCTCAGGCAGAAGGTCTTACTGCTTTGGAAAAAGAGGAACAGCAGAAGTTAAGAATGGCTTATGTTGCTAATGTCCGGGCTAATTTAAGAGGACAGCTTAACAATATTTCTATTATAGAAAAAGATGGTTCCATTACCGATTTGGGAGAAAAATATGGAGACAAAGAAGAAACTTCGCCAAAAGGTCCTCTCTCTTAGAAATAGTCTTTCCGAGGGGCAACGTGACAAAGCCCATAGACAGATTGCCGCTAGGGTATATAGAACAGAAGCCTATCAGCAGGCGCAGGCTATTTTAACGTATGTGAATTATCAGAGTGAAGTGGCAACAAAAGAGATGATAGAGCAGGCAATTGCTGATGGGAAACTGGTTTTTGCACCCAGAGTAGAGGATAGGGAAATGGAATTTTACCAGATTCATGCACTGGACGATTTACAAAGCGGCTACCGGGATATTTTAGAACCGGCAACGGAAAAAGCTTTTTTTGACTGGTTATCGGATTATTCCGACAGTAACGGATGCAGCCTGCCTCAGATTATGATGTGGATGCCGGGAGCAGTTTTTGACAGAAACCATCACCGGATTGGTTATGGTGGTGGATTTTATGACCGGTATCTGGAACGGATAGAAAAATGGATTGCCAGGCATTCCGTAACGGCAAATACAGATGATTTGTTGACCACCATGGCACTTGCCTATGACTGCCAGATTGTAGAAAATGTTCCACAGGAAGCCCATGACAGACAACCGGATTTTCTGATTACGGAATCCGACTGTCACAGGTTATCATAAAATGCTTTCTGCCAGTCTGGTTTTTCGGATTTGGAATCGCTCCTGATATGGAGAAAAGGTGTACATTTTAAGTGGTATTTATCAAGAAAAGAAAGGGAATGATAAGGATGGATTACTTAAACGCATTAGGACAGAATGCCGTTGTGGCAAAATACGAATTACAGAATCTTTCCACCGAGAAAAAGAATCAGGTGTTGCAAAAGGCCGCTACAGCATTGGTTACGGCATCGGAACAGATTCTTACCGCCAATCAGAAGGATTATGAAATTGCAAAAGAAGGTGGTATGTCAGAAAGCCTGTTAGACCGTTTGCAGCTTACAGATGCAAGAATCGAAGCCATGGCAGAAGGATTGGAACAGATAGCGCAGTTACCAGACCCCTTAGGGGAAGTGATAGAGTCCTTTGAACGTCCCAATGGACTGCTTATTCGGAAAATAAGAGTTCCCATGGGTGTTATCGGCATTATCTATGAGGCAAGACCGAATGTAACAGCCGATGCCTTTGGCTTATGCTTTAAAACCGGAAATGCCGTCATTTTAAAAGGGGGGAAAGATGCCTTTTATTCCAACGAAGCCATTACCCGGATTATCCGGGGTGCCCTGGAAGAAGAACAGGTCAATCCAGATGCTGTGCAACTGATTACCAACAATGACAGAAGCGTTACCACTGCCTTTATGAAGTTAAAACAGTATGTGGACTTACTGATTCCACGTGGTGGGGCAGGACTGATTCGTGCTGTTGTGGAAAACAGTACCATTCCCGTGATTGAAACCGGAACCGGAAACTGTCACATTTACGTGGATGAGGATGCTGATTTGCAGAAGGCAATTCCAATTATTATCAATGCTAAGACGCAGAGAATCGGTGTGTGCAATGCCTGTGAATCATTGTTAGTACATGAAAAAATCGCGGATAGTTTCCTGCCTATGCTTGGGAAAGCCTTACAGGAGAAAAAGGTGGAAATCCGCGGAGATGAAAAGGTTGTAGAACAGATTCCGGGGGCAGTTCCTGCTACGGAAGAAGATTACGGAACGGAATATCTGGATTATATCGTATCCATGAAAACCGTTGTTTCTACCAAAGAAGCTATCGACCATATCAACCGTTATAATACCAGACATTCCGATGCCATTATAACAGAGAATGACGAACATGCGAAACAATTCTTACAGGGCGTGGATTCTGCCTGTGTTTATGTCAATGCTTCCACCCGTTTTACGGATGGTTTTGAATTTGGCTTTGGTGCGGAAATCGGTATCAGTACCCAGAAACTTCATGCCAGAGGACCGATGGGATTAAAGGAACTTACCACATATAAATATAATATTATTGGAAATGGTCAGATTAGATAGTTGACAGAGCGGTAAAAATATACTATCATACATATGAACAGATGAACATGTGTTAAAATATAAAGGGAGCAGGTGACAGAAGATTTATGGCAGTAAAAGCAGAAACAACCGACAGCATTGATATTGTGGAGCGGCTTTCAGACCAACAGCCTGATGATGAGATTTTATACGACCTGGCAGAACTGTTTAAGGTATTCGGAGATTCTACCAGAATCAAAATCTTATATTCCATGTTTGAGACAGAACTGTGTGTGAATGATATTGCAAAGCTTTTGAACTTAAGCCAGTCATCTGTCAGTCATCAGCTCAGAATCTTAAAAACCTCGAAACTTGTAAAATTCAGAAGAGAGGGTAAGTCCATTTTTTATTCGCTGGATGATGAGCATGTGCGTGCCATTATCAGCATGGGAATGGAGCATGTAGAAGAATAGTAAAGGAATAAGGAGAGAACCGCCATGACCAAAACTTACAAAATTGAAGTAGACTGTGCTAACTGTGCAGAGAAAATGCAGGAAGCTGCAAAGAAGACAGAAGGTGTTTCAGAAGCAACAGTAAGCTTCATGACACAGAAAATGAAAGTAGAATTTGCAGAAGGTGCTGATGAGAAAGCTGTTATGAAACAGGTATTAAAAGCTTGCAGAAAAGTAGAGCCTGACTGCGAAATTGAACTCTAAGCACAACCTGTGTTCCAAAGACCAGATAGCAGAAGTGTTTAACATACGAAATAACATAGGAAAAGAAGGAGTCACATTCGTGCTCCTTCTTTTCTTCTTTTATATTTTCATGGTTTTTATTTCCTGCTCTGTATCGAGCCTGAAAATTTTTTGCAGCTAACGGAATGATTTAGGCTTCTTCATGCTCATGCTGTGGATTAAAGCTGACACCACGATTGATATCACCGCTAGGATTTTTACCAAAATCGTAATCATTACCCGGTAAGATGGCATTTAAGATAATACCGGCTAAAGCAGCGATAGCAAGAGAAGTTAAGGTAATAGATGTTCCGGCGATGGTAAAGGTAAGACCATTGGAAAATCCAAGACCACATACCAGAATGACAGCCGCAATAATCAGGTTTCTGGATTTGGTAAAATCTACTTTGTTTTCTACTACATTTCTGACACCGATAGCGGAAATCATACCATACAGGATGAAGCTGACACCACCAATAATGGCAGTTGGCATAGAACCGATAATCGCAGACATCTTAGGAATAAAACTTAAGATAACAGCATAAATTGCAGCGAGTCTTATTACCTTTGGATCGTATACATGGCTTAATTCCAGTACTCCGGTATTTTCTCCATAAGTTGTGTTGGCAGGACCGCCGAAAAGTGCAGAAAGGGAAGTCGCAAGACCATCACCAATCAGTGTTCTGTGAAGACCGGGATTCTCCAGATAGTTCTCTCCAACGGTAGCAGAGATAGCTGACATATCCCCAATATGTTCCATCATGGTTGCCAGGGCGATAGGTGCCATAACCAGAACTGTTGTAATATTAAACTTACATAACTGGAATGGCGGCAGACCGATAACAGCAGAAGCAGATACGCTGGAGAAGTCCAGGATGGCACTGCCGTCTGCATTGGTAAATCCCAGTACATTCATAACAATTGCAACTGCATAAGTGATAACAACACCTAACAGGATGGGGATAATCTTCCACATTCCTTTACCCCAAATATTAAAGATAATAATAACAGCCAGGGCAACCAGTGCCAGGAACCAGTTCGCAGAAGCGTTGCTGACTGCGGATGGAGCAAGACTCAAACCAATACAGATAATGATAGGACCAGTTACAACAGGTGGTAAGAACTTCATAACGCGTTTTACACCAACTAATTTGATGATCAGTGCAAGTACCAGATAAAGAAGACCAGCCACAACGATACCACCACAGGCATAAGGCAGCTTCTCGCCATAAGTCATATCTGCAAAAATACCCGTATCCAGATTGGCAACTGTGGAAAAGCCTCCCAGAAATGCGAAAGAAGAACCCAGGAATGCAGGAACTTTCATTTTAGAACAGACATGGAAGAATAATGTACCGATGCCGGCAAAAAAGAGTGTAACCTGAATGGATAAGCCCTCTCCGTTGAAATAATTGTTAACCAGTATTGGAACCAGGATAGTTGCACCAAACATGGCAAACATGTGCTGTAAACCTAACAACAGCATTTTGGGTGTGCCAAGTGTTTTGGCATCACGAATTGCTTCGCGTTTTTCACTCATGTAAATCTCCTCCTTCTTTTGATTTCATAAACCTAAAAAAATTATAAAGACAAAGACATTATTTTGCAACTGAATTATCAGGTAATTCTAAACTTCTTTACGAAGAAAAAGATTGACTTGACACACATTCCTTATTAAGATTCTATATAG
>ERZ1026850.1618-NODE-1618-length-11379-cov-3.518280_pt1 | contig 11379 bp, 8 predicted proteins | sample MGYA00380155_ERZ1026850 | MGnify/ENA primary metagenome ERZ1026850 (study PRJEB33269, sample SAMEA4719791) | human gut metagenome | biome: human-associated habitat; feature: organic feature; material: feces | place: Cameroon | collected 2013-10 ... | reverse complement strand
ATATGTCTCCGTATAAGTATTGGACTTGATGACAAATTTGACCCAATACTTACCGAGTTTGTCGTTTGTTGTTAGTACCGCCATGATTCTTCATTTATATGAGCGGCAGGCATGCACCCGCCGCTCAATTACCATACAGCTAATATCTCAGCCCAATATTTCCCCTGCGATACGCCTGCATCCTTCAACTAGAATCCTCAGGCAACGCTCGATGAAATCATCAATATCGGGGGTAGTGTCGATAAACATCTCAATGGACAGACAGAGATTATCACCCAAGAGGAACGCCTTGACAGCCTTGTAGTCTCTGGATATGTTACTGATTGCCTCCAACACCTTCATCCTGTTGCCATCTACACTGTAGATTCCAGGCATAAGGATGCGCAGGAAGCGCGGGTCGTCATCATCCTTACAGCAGAACAAGTTAGCCCCTTCGTATCGAAAGCGCAAATCACCGTCACTGTCTCTCTCGCATCGGAAGCCCTGCTCTCTGAGCCAGTTCTCCACCAAATCACTTGCATTCATTAATAGATTTTGCTTTAAGGTTACATAATTCGTTCATCCAAGAATCTCCTGCACTATTCTCCGACGTCCTGCCACAAGAATGTCAAGACAACGCTCAATGAAATCGTCTATATCAGGAGTGGTGTCGATGAACATCTCCAATGAGAGCCAGAGTTTGTCATTCAGGAGAAAAGCCTTAATGGCCTTGATGTCACGACAAATGGTGTTGATTGCCTCAAGAACCTTCTCGCGGTCACCATCCACATCATATATGTTTGGCATAATGATGCGCAGGAAACGGTCGTCGTTATCATCCTTGCAACAGAACAGGCCCACCCCCTCGTAACGGAAGCGCAAATCGCCATCTTCGTCTCTTTCACTTCGGAAGCCTTGCTCCTTGAGCCAGTTTTCCACCAAATCACTTGCATTCATGTACTTGTAAATTTAGGTTTTTAGATTGTAGGAAAGTTGCAGAGGCAACCAAACTACGTGTACTTTACATGATACTGCCCTCTGAAAACCTGGAGCCCCCACCAATCAAGGACACCCGTATTCCAAGAAGGCTTATTGTCTTTGCTTTTATATTCTTGCCACTATACCCGTCTTCATCTTGAATTTCCCAAGGGAATCCAGACGAGTCCTCCATCTTCATAATAGCCGCATTCCTGCTCAGGCACACTACCCGTGGACACCCGCACACATGAGCTCTCTGCCAATTGGCATGGAACTTTGGGGAAGGCGCAGGAGGCAAATCCTGCGCAGGAGGGGAAACTTTCCCGCCTCGTCGGGTGTTCACATTAATCATTGTGTCCATATTCTGAGTCTGCCTTTTACGGCAAAAAGGAAGAAGTCTAATGCAAAGATAGCACTTATATTCAAGAAAACCACATATTCCACGATGATTTTATTTGAAAAGACACATTGACAAACATCTATGGCATCGCATCCTGAAGTTTCCTATATATATAATGTATAGGCACAGGAATCGGTAAGGAATGGCACCAGTTCGTCTTTCCGCTTCCCCTTCTGCAGCCACTCCCTCTCTCCCGAAACCAGCAAACATCCTCTAAGAGCACCGAAGAAACCTCAAAGGAGCCTACATAAATTCTTCATGAAGCAGAAGCAAAATCTCCGTTTGCAGGCTTTGGATGCACATACGCAGCCTTTGTACGGCCATCCAAAGGCTTTGGATGGCCATCAGCAACCTGCAAACGGAGATTTCTATTGTCTTAAACGAGAATTGGAGACAGGAGAGAAGCAAAAGACATGCTACTCCCATCGCCTTATCTGTCTGCCGCCTCGCAGTTGCCAACGGCTTGTCTTTTGCCCCACAATTGTTTGAGAACGAAGAGGAAGGGGATAAAGGTGGGAGAAGGAGGGTTGTAAGGGGACGGGAGGCTGGTTGCTTCGGGCTGTAAGTGGAAATCAGGAACTTCACTATAGCGAATCCCCCAATCCACAAACACATGACTTCAAGGAAACCTAAAACACCCCGACGGACCACTCCCACCATATAAAGTCAGCCAGACGTAAGCAGAATACTTCACGCTACAGAATCCACAGCGACTAAGCGCAGGCTTCATCCTCCCATTCCTACATCGCCCCCGTGACTCTCAAAGCAACAGCATCCGCCACTTATTTCGCACTGCTCAGCGAACGTAGTCTGGTCCGAAATCGCGAATAGAATAAAACACCCGCCAACGTAAGACCGATGGGTATTCCTGCCCACACGCCACTTACTCCATGCAAAGCCCAGTCTATCTTGAATGCAAAGATGTAACACAAAGGTATGCAGACCATGACGTAGGCAACAACAGCGATCAAAGCCAGGGGAACCGTATCCTCAAGCCCCCTCATAGCATTAGCATATATAATCTGAAGACAATCTCCCAACTGATAGAGAACAAAACTTGGCAGTATAAGCCACATAAGCTTTAAGACGCCAGAATCGTCGGTAAAACAATAAGCCAAAGGCTCAAAGAAGAGATATATTCCAACCGTAAGTAGCAGAACCGCCACTAGTCCCACACCAAACGCTGTGCTTGCTGTCTTGCGAATATTCTCCCATGCGCCAGCACCATAGAAATGGCTGATGAGGATTGTACCAGCAGCACCAATCCCATACAACACCTGGAAACAAAGTGTGGAGATTGTGTACATTGTCTGATGGGCAGCCAAAGGCAAGGCACCCAACCATCCGATGAAGATACCACATACATTGAAGGTTCCTATCTCAAGCCCCAACTGGATGCTGATAGGAAGTCCCAACCTGAATTGTTCGACAACACCTCTTCTTGTGGGCTTTATGTCATCGCATGACATATCGGGCAAATGAGCATTTATAGTCCTTGTTCTATATACAACGCAAGCTATCAAAAGTAACTGAACTACCCTGGAAATGAAGGTAGAAAGGCCAGCACCCTCCAACCCCCACTCAGGAAAGCCGCAGTTGCCAAAAATAAAGCACCAGTTAAGCACGATATTCAGTAGATTAGCAAAAAGCATAATCCACATGGACACCCGTGTGTTACCAATTCCGTCAAGATACTGCTTACAGGCATAAAACAGAGTCATAAAGGGAACTGATGCAATCAGACAAGCCATATATCTCTTTGAAACATCCAGGATCTCGTAAGGCTGATGGAACAAATCCGACTGCGGACTGAAGAAAAGAGGCCCAACATTATAATAGACAAGCAAAAGAAGAGCCACGAAGAACAGACCAACAAACAGATTGACCACCACACTCTCAAGGAATATGCGAAAAACACCCCTGTAATCTTGCCTTCCAAAGGCACTGCCTATGAGAGGAGTAGATGCATAAGACATCCCCAAGGTGAGAAAGATCACAAAATAGAAAATGCTATTCACGAATCCAGCAGCAGCCAATTCTATGGTCCCGTAATGCCCCACCATCATGGTGTCTGCAAACTGTTGAGCAATTGAGCCCAGTTCACCCACAATCAAGGGAATACCAAGGAGAAGTATAGACCGGACCAACCGCCATCGGCTCCACCCCCTGGACAAATCCGCATGATGTGACACGGAATAGATATCAACGGACGTGTTCCTCATTTGCTCTCTCAACCAGGAACTACAAAAGCCTATTTTTAAGTACCCTGAATAAATCTCCCACCAACAAGACAGGACTTGTGACAGCAATCAAAAGCAACCAATCCTTAAGAGACAAGGGTTCCACACCAAACATTCCCCCAAACACATTGACAATCAGAATCTGACCGACCAGAATCACGATGAGTATGGATACAAATCCTGTACTATAACGTTTGCCAATAGAAGAAGGCTGTCTGAACATATCTACCAAATCTTCTATCAGGCTCCTGCCTGTGCGGAAATACCTGGCATTAAAGATATTCCAGAACTGCAACAGGACAAAGAAAGAGAAGAATATACCCAACTCATTAGGGTTGCGCACATGAGTCGCTGCAGAAAAGTCAGTCAAATGCTTGAAGTCAAAGACCTTCAGCAACGCCTCGAAGCTGGCGAAATCTCCGTGACTAAGCATCTGCCACATGCCGGCAAGTATCAGGAAGAAGAATACACCCATTCCGATAATCATTCCCGTCATGCCTCTGTCAATGATTTTGCTGTCAGTCTTTCTCGGATAATCATTCATCACTCGCGGGTCAGCCGGCAAGGAAGACAATGCCATTGCTGCGAAAGTGTCCATTATAAGATTCACCCAAAGCATCTGTGTCACATTCAATGGAGAATCCAATCCCCGAAACGCTCCATATAAGACGATAAGACATGCTGCCACATTGATAGTCATCTGGAAGATAATGAACCGACGGATATTGAGATACAGCGAACGCCCCCAAAGAATGGCGGTATTGATGCTCGCAAACGAATTGTCAATGATGGTAATATCACTTGCCTCCTTGGCACGTGCGGTCCCATCGCCCATCGAAAGTCCCACCTGAGCTTTCTTCAAGGCAGGAGCATCATTGGTGCCGTCACCTGTTACTGCAACAACCTCACCAAGCTCCTGCAACAAGCCTACGAGTCTTGCCTTGTCATTAGGCTTTGCACGCGAAAGGATTCTGAAGTCCGGATTGCTGATAGTGCGTTTTGCCTCATCATCACTCATTTCCTCAAACTCAGAGCCAGTAAGAGCTGTCGTATTCTCTTCATCATCAACAAGTCCTGCCTGACGAGCTATTTCTCCTGCCGTAAGCGCATTGTCACCAGTCACCATGATAACTCGCACGTGCGCTTTATTCCTGCACGTGTCAATAGCTTCTGCCACATCACTTCTGACTGGGTCTGCTATGGCAACAATGGCCTGCAGAACGAGCTTACAATCATTTCTGAACGCAAAAGCAAGAGTACGCATTCCCTTGGCCTGAAACTCCTTCAATTTAGCGAACGCTTCTTCCTTGCTCAAAAGAGTGAAATCTTCACACATCTCTATTACCACCTCGGGCGCTCCCTTGACAAAGAATTCTCCATCGGCAGTAGAAGTTTCCATTCGCTTAATTTCCGTAGAGAAAGGAATCACATTCTCGACATTGGCATTTTCTCTAATATCCTCGTAGTCATATCCTTTATCTGCAATCCATTTAAGTAAGGCGCCTTCCGTAGGGTTACCTATCGTCTGACTTGCCCCATTATCATCTATGGAAAGGTTGGCCGTGCTGTTTATGGCAATGCCTCTGGCCAGCACCTTCATATCAACTCCCTCGCTTGGGTAGCACTCGATCACCTGCATCCTGTTCTCCGTCAGTGTGCCGGTCTTGTCTGTGCAGATGACTGTGGCAGCACCCATAGTCTCGCAGGCATGCAGTTTGCGCACAAGGTTATTCTCCTTCAACATTTTGCGCATACTGAGTGCAAGACTTACCGTAATGCTCATTGGGAGCCCCTCGGGAACGGCAACAACAATCAAAGCTACGGCTATCATTATAGAGTTGAGCAACACCTCAAAGAACCCGACCAGCTCAAAATCGCCAGCGCGCCCGACCACCAAATAATAATACACCAACCTACCAACAACTATCAGAGCAGCAATAACAAAGCTCGCATAGGAGATGAATTTCCCAAGGTCATCAAGTTGTTTGTTCAGAGGTGTCTTGATATCATTGTCCTCTTTAGCCTGCAAAGCCCCTTTCCCTTCCTCTGTTTCCAGTCCAACCTTTTGAACCTGCATTACAGCCTCTCCCTCAATGACTGTCGAACTTCGAAGAAGCATATTAGAAGGATAAGCCGCCTCAGCATCATCTACAAGAGCATCCACATTCTTCGATGCGTACAACTCCCCTGTAAAATTAGATTCATCTACCCGCAGATTATTGGAAACAAGAACAATGCCGTCGGCAGGGATTTCATCCCCGCTCTCCAATTTCACAATATCCCCAACAACAACATCATGCTTTGGAACATAGATGGTCTTTGGCTTACCGGAAATCTTTCGTACGACCTTGACCTTATTCCTGTTGTTCTCCTGGTTGAGGACATCAAACTCCTTGGCAGCCTTTACCTCAAACCAGAACCCGACACCCGTTGCCAGCAGCAAGGCCACAAACACGCCGCACGGTTCAATATATGAACTATACGATGCGCCCTGCCAGAACACCTCGTACGTAGAGACAATTATCGAGAAGAAGAACACCACCAGCAAAACGATAATCAATGGGTCATTAAACTTCCCCAGAAACCCTTTCCACAAAGGTTCTTTCTCTGCTGGTGGGATGACATTTCCTCCCTTTCCGTTTATTACCTCTTCAGAACTGCTGCTTAAACAAAGCTTCTTGTATATATCCTTTTTAGCCATAACAAATCAATTGATACAAAGATACCATGTTTAGTTCTGCCTAGGACAAAAAACAAACGTTGCAGGCAGAAACGACACTTGTGTTCCGTTTCTGCCTGCAACGTTTCAGTACGCCTTTTTAAAAGACGAGTCAACTTTACCAATCCACGTCCCGACGTTCCGACGCTAAAAGCATGGTCTATTGCGTCGTCACGACTTTTCTTCCCAGAAATCAGAGTTCCAATAATCAGAATCAACCATCCTTACCTCCTTCTCCTTGCCTTTGGGTCCCTCAACGACATAGACCAAATCTGCCGAAACTGGAACATTATAGTACACGACCTTATCCGACAAGACTTTATCCGGTATGAACAAATCGATATTTGTCACTATGCTTTCATGAGCTTTCAATGCTTTCTTGATACGTGATACATGACTTTTATCGCGATACTCACCGCTGGCATTACCCTTGCTTACCATTTTATAAATGGCATTATACTTATCCAATATCAGTTTTCTGTTCTCGTTGTTCGCCACATAGTCTGTCCAATCCAGTTTTTCCTCCAACAACGACATATACACCATCATTATATACAAGGTGTATGGTTGGGGAGTCAGGTCAACAACCAAATCCTTCTCATACTCTACCACATCCTCGGGTTCCGCATCAATAGGACGAAGTACAACTGGCTTGGCACGATTCATAAGGTTGATAACGAGTTTGTAGTTCTCGCGTTCCTTACCATATGCAATAAGGTCAAAGAGAGAGCGATGGAAACCATAATAAAAGAACTTCTTTGTTAATGGCTGGTTTTCCACAATGAGTTTCCCGCTAACCATTGAGCGATAAGAATCCATCAAACAGACCACAAAATCAAGAATAGTCTTAGGCATGACCCCTTCGCATGATTCGCTGACCTTGCCAATGGGGACTAACAAGAAATTAGAGAACATGTTTCGCTCCATGTCATCCACACCGCTCGTATCAGCAACAGACGACTCGCCTATTTTGAAAAGGAATGCCGGCTTTGACGCAAGCATATTGATTCCCATCTTCTTGAACAACAAGTCATGGGTAAACCTTGACGTTGTCATTGAACAGAGATCCTGCTGAATCCTTTCCACTTTAGCCTCTTCGAGTGCAGGAATCATATACTTGATTACCTTATGCAGATACTCTCCACGAATCTGCTTATAGTCCTCCACAATCTGGGGAATATAGACGAAACTGAAGCCGGCAAGTCGGAACTCGTTACTGATTGCCCGATAATTCTTGGATATGTATGCATTGGCCTCTGTATTGTCCTCGTTTTCAATATAGAGAACTTTCATATTCTCTATAAAGCTGCTACCCGATGGTATAGAAAACACTTGGCCATTCCCATCAAGGGCATATTTGACAGCCATTATCTGCAATGCCTCCAGCGGAACACAAGTTCCATCAGAAAGAGACATACGATAAAGCTTTTCCCTGATGAGTTCCTTCTTGCCCGCATCTTGAAGAGCCTGAAGTGTCTTTACTGCTTCCGCAAAGGTTTTCGTCTTTGCCTCCGAAAGCATGCTCAGTGTTATATTGAATTCCTTGTCATTCTTTATCTCATCAAAAGACTCCATCTCGTCTTCATCTACAATAAAGTCTGCTTCAATGAGATCTGACAAGATACGTGCAAACGCTATTCTTTCCTCTCTTCCGAATATCATACTGAACAGATTATTCTGATAATGCGAGACGGAATCCGAGGTCAACATCCTCATCGGATTCTATCCAATAATTAGGCCTTGTGCACCTGCTGTCTATTGTGCCAAACAACCAGCTCCCGCCTCTAAACACATGAGCAGAGTACTCACCTTTCAAGCATACAGGATTGCTAATGAATCCCAACTCTGGATAAGCAAGGTCACCAAGATCCTCCTTTCTCTGTATCACATTCCGGCCATTACCTTCCACACAGTCGGTATATATATCTGACTGATAGTAATCAGCACACCATTCCCAGACATTTCCAGACATATCATAAACTTTAAACGCTTCCGAAACCGGTTTTTTAAGTCCTACAACGCGAGTACCATGTGTATTCTCCTTGGTCCACGCGACTTCATCAGGATTATTGCTTCCCGCATACAGGCTATAGCCATCGACGGACTTAAGCAAAGAATCTGCATGCTTAAGATTCCCACACTTCTCATATTCTCTGCTTAGCATAATTGATATAGGGTGAGTATGTCCGCCTTTTGCCACATATTCCCATTCGGCTTCAGTCGGCAGTCTGTAATGCTTCCCTGTCAAACGATTAAGCTTCACTATAAAGTCATCCACTATCGTCCGGTAACTCACATTTGTTTGCGGCAATTCATCACCAATGTTTGCAGATGGATTGTTCTTGGGAGTTGTGCCCATGACGAGATTCCACAATTCCTGCGTGACAGAAACAGAACAAATCTTAAACTTGTCGATACGCACATAATGATGAGGAGTTTCGTCATCTTCAGCACATTCGCACACCCAAGGTTCCTCTCTCGGGTATTCCCTTTCACATTTCTCTACAGTATTCTTGTTTTCAACACCCATCACAAAGAACCCATCCTTGACTTCAACCATAGGATGCCTTTCAAACCAATGGTTTATAAGATTCTGCAGGTTGTTCTCTGGCGCAGGAACAGGCGAGACAAGTTCTTGTTCCAGTCTTTTCGCCTTTTGTGGCTCTATATCAAATTTCCACACGAGTCTGCATCCCAAGTCGTCTTCCCGAAGTGACGAAGCCCAATAGGTATTCCAATATCCGGTATCCAAGCGGCACTCTTTCTCTTTGAACCTCCAACTACCGCCACAGAAATAAAATGCATCAGTATGCCTTTCTGCCTCCGAACGTGTCCACTCCCACACATTGCCAACCATATCATACACCTTAAACGGATTCTCTTGTTGACAACGACGACTTCTTGCAGACCAAGGACCGCCTCCACTTTTCTCCTTATCGAAACAGATAATCTTTGACCAATCTTTTTCGCAAGACAGATATACCGTTGACCTATCCGCTGCTTCTTTCCATTCTTTTTTACTTGGCAAGGTAAAATACAGCCCAGTCCTCTTGCGAAGAATCAGCAAGAAGTTTTCCACATCCTCCTTGGATATATCCACCTTGGGCATATCCACTTCATCCCCATCAGGTTTGTCTTGCCCTGTAACCACATACCATTGTCCCCTCGTAACGGGACAATCGGCAATCCAGAAAGGATGTTGGCACGCATCCGCATTTCCTGTTCCCTTTTTATTGGCACAACGAGCCTCTACATATCTAAAGCTTAAATGTTTCTCTTTATCTGCTTCATGAAACAAGAACTCTTGCAGAAGCCTCAACTTCATGCTCTTGTTGTTGTCCTTATTATTTGCTGATTTGAAATTATACCATTCTGTACATTTCAATATCAAAGGCAGATTCAGGATGTTGTCTTTATCGTTCTGTGGAGCTTTCGGGTCAACTTTCTCAAGAGTCTCGTTTGAGCATATATCCAAATGTGCCCTATGAGAACTTTTGAAGCCTTCTTTACTTTCTGTACCTGTCTTTATTGACTCGTATTCTGTCTCCTCAAGAGGTCTGTAGCCCATTATCAATCTCTCTGTCACCCACCGCATATGTTCTGAATAGGCCATTGCGCAGACCAACTCATCTCCGCCATTCTCCTTCATCAACTTTTCATCCACACGGGTGGTGTTTCCATGGTAGTCTATACCCATAGAGCGTAATTTCCCAGGAATACTTTCAACCATGTCCATATTCGACTGTTTGTCTGCGAGCGACAAGTATTCCCAGATTTGTTCTATTTCTGGGATTAGAGAGCCATCCAAGTCTTTTAGCCTTTGCTTTGCACCTTCATCCCTACGCTTTGCAAACAGGAAACTCACTATCTTTGCCCTCGAATCATCAAATACGCTTTCGGTATAACTGCTATCTATCATACCAAACGGGTAGAGGTTCTTATACCTCTTCCATTCTTTCTCTCCATTTGCCACACTATTCAAAATATCAAAGCTGTTCTGCTGAAAGGTCAGCACCTGGAGCGCATGATTGAAAATGGTACGAGGAAGATAAAGAGCTGTAGCCAACGACTGCTGCGGATGATTAAAACAGATAGCTATGGTTGTTATGTTATGATCCGTGTCTTCTGCAGCATCCGAAATATATTTCCTTACGTCATCGTTGGCAACATTTCCTTGAATGAACTCCCAGCGAATATCCATAAAATCAGAATTCTCATTTTGAAGATATGCATATTTACCTGTTTGGTGATGATGCCCCCACAAAGCTCTGTCATTAGAATACACCAACTTGCTTTTCCTGCAATCAACAACTCTATAACTACTCAATTCAAACAGAGACTCGAATCGTCCTCTCAAGAACTCGCCCTCTTTTATGGCCTGATCGTCAATAAAGGTAATAGTTGTCTTGAGATTGTTGTCCTTCTTGAAATTGGGATAATGAGCAAGGAGAGCTGCCTGCATGCCCAAGGCCGTACCCATCTGATTCATTCCCATGACGATAAGATGGACAGTCTTTTGACTCTCTGACGTTATCCCTTCTCCATCCAGAGGTTGGTAAGTCTGAACTGTCATTTCTCCTTTCTTACCTGATGGAATAACCGCAAAATTGTCAACAAGCAGTTTCTTGGCCCATATCTCATGGACATTAAACGGGTGGAATTCCACCACCTTGTCAAGCTTTTGATAGATATGAGTGGCTTTGAATACAGTAAACGTGCTCTGATAATCAAATTCCACATGGCATGTCAACCGAGAATTCGGACCAAAAAACTTCCTTCTCTTCTCTATGTTTTTTCCGACATTCATGTATTTGGAGATATGCTCAAGACACTCTATGTTAAAGGCATCATGGTCTTCCTCGTTATCAAAGTTTACATTTTCACCTAAGATATACACTTCAACCGCTTTCTCAAGATGCAGCTCTTCTATATCCTCTCTTGATATTCTCTCGGCAAAATAGAACACCAGCTTGTTCTCTTCATCCCTATCAAGGTCCAGGTCAAGACGCATACGCACCTTTTCCACATCCTGACGAGTTTGTATCAACACATAATCCACATCA
>ERZ1026850.1615-NODE-1615-length-11384-cov-19.238415_pt1 | contig 11384 bp, 8 predicted proteins | sample MGYA00380155_ERZ1026850 | MGnify/ENA primary metagenome ERZ1026850 (study PRJEB33269, sample SAMEA4719791) | human gut metagenome | biome: human-associated habitat; feature: organic feature; material: feces | place: Cameroon | collected 2013-10 ... | reverse complement strand
TCTTTGCCACGGAATAGTGGCTGACCATGCTGTCCACGTTGCCGCCGCCGATGAAAAAGCCGTACTTGGGCTTGCCGAACCGCTTGAAGTCCTCGCAGTCGGTATAGCGGGGCTGTGCCAGCACGCCCACCTTGTAGCCCTCGGCCTCCAGCAGGCGGCTGATGATGGCGGTGCCAAAGCTGGGGTGGTCCACATAGGCGTCACCGCCCACCACCACAAAGTCCAGCTGCTCCCAGCCCCGGGCTTCCATGTCCGCCCGGCTGATGGGAAGAAATTCGGTGTAGATCTGGGGAGTAGAATGTTCCATAATGCTCCTTTATTATTCCTCCGGTTGGTTCATCTGCATTTCCAGCCACTGCTGGCGACTGATGAGCACGGCGCGGGGCTTTGCGCCCTCGTAGGGGCCGATGATGCTCTTTTGCTCCATCTCGTCCATGATGCGGGCGGCGCGGGCGTAGCCCAGCTTGCAGCGGCGCTGCAACAGGCTGGTGGAGGCCTGACCGGCGTCGATGACCACATCCACGGCCTGCTTGAACATGGGGTCGGAGCCTGCGTCCTCCTCGGCATCGGCACCGCCGCCGCCCTTTTTGCCGTCCTGAATGGCGTGCTTTTCCATGGCCTCGATCATGGCCTCGTCGTACTGCACGGTGGCGCTGGATTTGATAAAGTCCAGCACACGGCTGATCTCTTCATCCCGCACAAAGGTGCCCTGAATACGGGTGGGCTTTGGTGCGCCCACGGGCATAAAGAGCATATCGCCCTGACCCAGCAGCTTTTCTGCACCGGCGCCGTCCAGAATGGTGCGGCTGTCCACCTGACTGGACACCGCAAAGGCGATGCGGCTGGGGATGTTGGCCTTGATCAGGCCGGTGATCACGTCCACGCTGGGACGCTGGGTGGCAACGATCAGGTGCATACCGGCGGCACGGGCTTTTTGGGCGATGCGGCAGATGGAATCTTCCACATCCTTGCCCACCACCATCATCAGGTCGGCCAGCTCGTCGATGATAATGGCGATATAGGGCATCTTTTCCAGCTCCGGCTGCTCGGCGGCCAGTTTATTGAAGGACTTGATGTCGCGCACATTGTTCTCCGCAAACAGGCGGTAGCGGCGTTCCATCTCCTGTACCGCGCTGCCCAGTGCACCGGCGGCCTTGCGGGGCTCGGTGACCACGGGCATCAGCAGGTGAGGGATGCCGTTATACTCGGCAAGTTCCACCACCTTGGGGTCGATGAGCAGCAGCTTGACATCCTCCGGGCTGGAGCGGAACAGCAGACTCATGATGATGCTGTTCACGCACACGGATTTACCGCTGCCGGTGCTGCCCGCGATGAGCAGGTGGGGCATCTTGCACAGGTCGGTCACCTGCGCCACACCGGCAATGTCCTTGCCAAGGGCGATGCCCAGCGGCGAGGTCATGCGCAGAAAACTCTGGCTTTCAAAGATGCTGCGGATAGAAACAGCGGTCTTTTTGTGGTTGGGCACCTCGATGCCCACGGCGGGCTTGCCGGGGATGGGCGCTTCCATACGCACGTCTGCCACCGCAAGGTTCAGGGCGATATCGTCTGCCAGCGAGGTGATGCGGCTGATCTTCACGCCCGCCATGGGTTGCAGCTCGTACCGGGTGACAGAGGGTCCGCGGGAGATATCCAGCACCCGGGTGCGCACGCCGAAGCTTTCCAGTGTATCCACCAGCTTCTGGGCGTTGGCTTTCAGCTCCTCCTGTGCGCCGGGGTCGCTTTCCTCCTGCGATTTTTCAAACAGCTCGATGGGCGGGTACTGGTACTCGTAGCTGTCCACCGGCTCGCTTTCCTCGGCGGGAGCGGTGGCGGCTGCCTGCTCCGAGACGGCGGGCTTTTCCATGGCCGCTGCCACCAGCGAGTTGATGTCCTTTTCCTCCACCGGTTCGGCGGTGATGCTGATCCAGCCGTCCTCGTCCGGCGCAGAGCGGAACGCCACAGCGTTCTCGGCACTCACCCGGGGCACGGTGGGCTGGATGGGCGCAGCTTCCGGCGGCTGCTGCATCTGTGGCTGCACTACCGGCGCTGCCGGCTGGACGATGGGAGCATCAAAAGCGGGGGCGGGCTCTTCCGGCTGGGGGGCATCTTTGGCAAAGAAATCTGCCGCAGCGGTGACCACCGGGTCTGCCACGATGGGCGGCGGCGTGGGTTTGGGCGCAGGGCGCAGCGGGTCCTGCCCGAAGGTGCCGCCCGGCCCGACGATCAGCGGCTCAATGGGCTCGCTGCCGCCCTCGGAAAGGGCGGTGTGGTCGGGGCCGAGGTCTACGTCAAAGGCGGCGCGGGGACGCGCAACGCTGACCCGCACCGGGGTGATGGGCGGTGCAGCGGGCTCCGGCTGAGCAGGGGCGGCGGGAGCGGCTTCGTTGTCGGCGGCGTCTGCTTCCATCTCCTGCGTTACCTTGTGCCCCCAGCGCAGCACACCGGACATCCAGTCCGGTACACCCAGATGCAACCCGGCAGGCTCGTCCTCCTCGTCCAGCGGCTCGTCCTCGACTTCATCGTATTCCTCGTCGATCTCCCGCTCGGCCTGCCGGATGGCGGTACGCTCGGCGCGGCGGGCGGCGCTCTGCTCTGCAAAGGCAGAGCCGCGGGCGCGGATGCCGCCGGTGACGGCACACAGCCAGACCCAGACCTCGGCGGGGGTGACGTCAAAAATGTACAGGCTACCGCACAGCAAGAGCACGATCATGATGAGGTTTGCCGCCGGGCGTCCGCACAGCAAAAGCAGCACGCCGCCCAGCACAAAGCCCATTGCGCCGCCGGACAGCCATGCGCTGACACCGTTGGCGTAGCAGGCGGAAAGCATTTGCAGCGCCGACAGCCCCTGCGGCTGGATATCGGAAAACACGATGACCGTGCCGCAGACAAAGATAAGCCCCAGCACCAGCTTGAGGATGCGGGACAGCAGCTCCTCGCCCCGGGTGTACAAAACGGCCAGACAGCACACGGCTGCACCCAGCACAAAGCTGCCGCAGCCGAACAGCCCGAACAGCACATCGTGGAGCACCCGCCATGCGGAATCGCCCTGCACAAAGGCCAGCACCATCAGCAGCAGGCCGCCGAACAGGGTGCCAAGCCCTGCCGGGAGCCGCTGTTCTGCCTTTTTACGGCGGGCAGCAGTACGCCGTTTCGTTGATTTTCGTTTTTTCGTTGCCATTCTACTCTGTTCCCCAACTTCCCATAGACACAATAATTGATTCTACTATTGTACCACGCAAGGGCAAAAATGGCAAACCATAATGTTGTTTTTGTTGGAGGAAAATGGAACGAATCCAGCCCCTCTCGTGAAAAGGCAGTTCCGAAACGCCCGCAGGCGTTTCGGAACTGCAAATAAAAAAATAATTCCGCTGAATATGCGCAAAGCGAACGCGGAGCGCAGTTCAAATCGCCCGGCGGGGGAAGCCGCAAAGCTTCACCCCCGCTCAATTTCTTTATACAGCCATGCCAGCGCGTCCGAAAGACCGCCCAGCTCGTCGATCAGATTTTCCTTTACGGCGCGACGTCCGTCCAGCACTGTGCCCATGTCCATCACCAGCTCCCCGGTATGGAGCATCAGCTGGGTGTAGCGCTTTTCCGGCATGCCGCTGTGGGCGGCCACAAAGCTGGTAATGCGCTGCTGCATCTGCTCGAAACAGTGCATGGTCTGCGGGACACCCAAGATCAGCCCGGAGTGCCGCACCGGATGCACCGTCATGGTGGCGGTGGGCACGATAAAGCTGTGCCGCGCACTGACCGCCAGCGGGATGCCGATGGAGTGCCCGCCGCCCAGCACCAGCGTGGCGCTGGGCTTGGAGATGCTGGCGATCAGCTCTGCCAGCGCAAGCCCGGTCTCCACATCGCCGCCCACCGTGTTCAGCAGCACCAGCAGTCCCTCGATGCGGGGATCCTCCTGCACCGCCACCAGCTGGGGGATGACGTGCTCGTACTTGGTGGTCTTTTGCCCCTGCGGCGCTTCGGTATGCCCTTCGATCTGACCGATGACGGTCAGGCAGTGGATGACATGACAGCCCCGGCTCAGGGTGACTGTGCCCAGATCCTCGATATCCTCTTTTTCCATCCGGTGCTGCTCTGCGGGGGTGTCTTTTGCCGTATCCATGCGCGTTCTCCTTCCATAGCGGGGTCTTTGTGGGGTCAGTATCCCCCGGCAGCCGGGGAAGTATACAGGAGAAAAGAAACAAAAAAACTTTGTGAATTTTTTGCTTTTTTATAAATAGGTATTTGACATTCGCCTTTCATGCTGTATACTTTAAATAATATAACAGGATAAAACGGAACATCTCTCTGCGCGCAAAGAAGCCCCTTGCATGGCGGCAGAAGCTGCAGCGCGTTGGGCAGAAAGGAGAATTTTCCTATGAACACCCCCCAAAAAGCATCGATCCCTGTGATCAAGCGTCTCCCCAAATATTACCGGTATCTGCGCTCCTTGCAGGACGACGGCATTACCAGCATCTCCTCCCGGGAGCTGGCTTCCCAGATGGGCACCACTGCCTCGCAGGTGCGGCAGGACTTCAACTGCATTGGCGACGTGAACGGCCGGCAGGGCATCGGCTACTCGGTGGAGAATCTGCTTTCCATTCTGGAAAGCCTGCTGTTCGGCAACGGCGACCGTCTGCCCACCATCCTGATCGGCTGCGGCCGCCTGGGCAAGGCGGTGAGCCGCTTTATCACCACCGACACCAACGGTTACAAGCTGATCGCCGCTTTTGATGTGGCAGAAAACGAGGTAGGCAAGGAGATCAGCGGCATCCGCATCCGGCACATTGACGAGCTGGAGGCCTTCTGCGAGGAAAACAAGCCCAAGGTGGCGGTGCTCTGTGTGCCCCGCGACGGTGCACAGCAGGTCAGCGGACGGCTGGTGGATCTGGGCATCGAGGGTTTCTGGAACTTCTCCCACTATGACCTGTCGGTGCCTTACCCCGATGTGGTGGTGGAAAACGTCCATCTGGGCGACAGCCTGATGAGCTTGGGCTACCGTCTGCGCAATCAGGAGTGACGGCATGGCAAAATTGTATTTCCGCTACGGTGCCATGAACAGCGGCAAGAGCACGGCGCTGATGCAGGTGGCACACAACTACGAAGAGCAGGGCATGAAGGTGCTCATTTTAAAGCCGCAGGTAGATACCAAGGGCGGCGGGGAGCTGGTGAGCCGTCTGGGCGTGCGCCGCAAGGCAGACCTGCTGATCCCGCCGGAGCTGGACGTGTTTGAAGCCGTGAAGGCGGCAAACGCTGCCGCCGGGCCGCTGGCCTGTGTGCTGTGCGACGAGAGCCAGTTCTTTACCCCGGAGCAGGCCGAACAGCTGTTCATGGTCACGGTAGATCTGAACATCCCGGTGATCTGCTACGGTCTGCGGGCAGATTTTTCCCTCAAAGGTTTCCCGGGCTCTACCCGTCTGCTGGAGCTGGCGCACACCATTGAGGAGATGAAAACCATCTGCACCTGCGGGCGCAAAGCCATCTGCAACTGCCGCAAGGTGAACGGGCAGTTCGTCTTTGAGGGCGAGCAGGTAGCCATCGACCTTGAAAACGATGTGCAGTACGTCAGCATGTGCCCCCAGTGCTACTTCAAGGCACGGCGGGCGTTCTACGCTGCAAAGGAAAACTGAGATACTTTTATATTGTATACAAGCCGCTGCACCGTGCCGGGTGCAGCGGCTTTTTTCTGCCGTGGGATGAACCCTCTCAGTCACGGCGTCAGGCGTGACTGAGAGGGTTAGCCGTCCCCTTGGGGAAGGTGGCTGCGAACGCAGTGAGCAGACGGAAGGGGTTCCCCGCCACAGTCCCCAACAGGCTGTATACAGACTAATATATCAATTTGCTGCGTTTTGCGGCGGAGACTGATATATCAACCGGGCGAAATACGCACGTTTTTTGCACTATTGATATATCAGTTGCGGCGGGACATTTGTCTGCCGAAGGGGAGAGCGGGTAAAGGAAGATGGGGACGGGTGGCAGCTGCAAAGCGCAAAATTTTACAGGCAGAACGGTAAATGTAACAGGAATTATTGAAATTTTTGCCGTTATGCCCTTGTTGCATCCCAGATTTTTATGCAAGTCATTGAAGTATACAAGTTGCACAGTTTTTCAGCGCAAGTTTATTCATTTCGGCAAGGACGTCGAATCTGTTCCGAAAACAAGGGCAATATTTGTACGTTTTTATCCTGTATCACTGTAAATTGCATCTTTCTTTTTCTTGTGGCTTTTGTTATCATAATTGTATACAAGGGGGCATGTGCAGACCCCCTGCATGAAGATGTTTTCTATTAGGAGGAGAACAAAAATGAGCAAGGCAATTTCTCGTCGTAACTTCCTGATGGCTACCGGCGCTGTCGGTGCTGCAGGTCTGCTGGCTGCCTGCGGCAGCAAGCCCGCTGCTTCTTCCACCGCTTCTTCCGCTGCTTCTCAGGCTCCCGCTGCTTCTGCAGACGAGAGCCTGGCCCTGTCTGATGGCCCCGTCAACCTGAGCATCAGCTGGTGGGGCGGCGACAGCCGTCACGCTGCTTACCAGAGCGCTCTGGAGGCTTTCCACACCGAATACTCCAACATCACCGTGGAGCCCACCTTCGCCGCATGGTCCGGCTGGGAAGAGAAGATGGCTGCTGCCTTCATCGCAGGCAACGCTCAGGATGTCTGCCAGGTGAACTGGAACTGGCTGTACAACTACTCTGCTGACGGCAGCAAGTTCGTGGACCTGAACACCACCTCCAAGTTCATCGACCTGACCCAGTGGGATGCCGCTGCTATGGACGCCTGCTATGTGGCCAACAGCCAGCAGTGCGTGCCCGTCTCCATGACCGGCCGTATCTTCTACTGGAACATGACCACCTTTAATAAGGCTGGCATCACCGAGGTTCCCAAGTCTCTGGACGATCTGATGGCTGCCGGTAAGGCTTTCCAGGAGAAGCTGGGCGACGATTACTACCCCATGCACCTGGGCGCATACGACCGTATGATCCTGATGGTGTTCTACCTCGAGTCCAAGTACGGCAAGGACTGGGCAGATCCCGTTACCTCCACCCTGAACTACACCGAGGAGGAGATCGCTGAGGGTCTGGCCTTCATCAAGAGCCTGGTGGACAACCACGTCATGATGAACCTGAAGACCTACTACTCTGCAAACTCCGATACCGCTACCCACCAGTCCAACGAGTGGATCACCGGTAAGATCGCAGGCATCTTCGAGTGGGATTCCGCTGCTACCAAGTACGCTTCCGCTCTGGACGACAGCAACAAGGACGGCTTCACCGTCGGCGAGGAGATCAAGTTCGGCGACAACAACGGCGGCTTCTCCAAGGTGTCCATGGGTCTGGCTATCACCAAGACCTGCAAGAACGTTGCCGAGGCTGCTACCCTGATCAACTTCCTGCTGAACGAGGAGAAGGGCGCTTCCATCATGGGTTCCGAGTGCGGCATCCCCGCTTCCAAGGCTGGTCTGGCTGCTGCTCAGGAAGCCGGCGCTGTCAAGGATCTGGTTGCTGAGGCAAATGCCAAGGTCATGGCCTTCACCACCAACAAGCTGGATCCCCTGTTCGAGAACAACGACCTGAAGGCTTCCGGCACCGGCATCTATCAGGAAGTGTTCGATAACATCGACTACGGCGATCAGACCCCCGAGGAGGCTGTTGAGACTCTGCTGGACGGCATGGAGTCTGTTGGCTACACCGTCGGCTAAGTTTACCCCTCTCTGACAGCGGTCAGAACCGGATATTCCGTATCTGAAACACAATAAGGGTATCTGCCGCCCGTACGGCAGATACCCTTGTTTTTTCAGAGAAAGGTTATCAAACCTTGAATGAATTGTTGCCGGTCTGTGACCTGCTGCACTGTCTGCTTCAAATCCTGTAAAAGGAGGACTTCGGATGAAAAAAAGTAATGCGCCCGCAGGCGCACGAACTCCGTTCCAGAAATGGGTCGATAAATATCAGGGTCTGTTTTACCTGATCCCCTGGATCATCGGCTTTCTCGTCTTTAAGGCGTTCCCCTTCGGTCAGTCGCTGTACTACAGCTTTACCGATATGAACTTCTTCAAGGACGGCACCAGCTTTGTTGGTCTGGCCAACTACATCACCGCATTCCACACCAAAAAGATCACCAAGGCGCTGATCATTACCTTCAAGTACGCCTTTATCACCGTGCCCCTGAAGCTGATCTTCGCACTGTTCATCGCCTATATCCTGAACTTCAAGATCGCATGCGTCAACCTGTTCCGCACTGTGTACTACATCCCTTCCATTCTGGGCGGCTCTGTGGCTATCGCTGTGCTGTGGAAGGCTGTGTTCAGCGTGGACGGTCTGCTGAACACCGTGGTGCGCGCTGTCACCTTTGGTGCAGTGCAGGGCCCCGAGTGGCTGTCTGACCCCAACTACGCTCTGTGGATCATCTGCTTTTTGCGTATATGGCAGTTCGGTTCCGCCATGGTGCTGTTCCTTGCTGCACTGAAGGGCGTGCCCGCAGACCTGTACGAGGCTGCTACCATCGACGGCGCCGGCAAGTGGCGTCAGTTCTTCTCCATCACCGTTCCGATGATCACCCCCATCATCTTCTACAACCTGGTCACTCAGATCTGCCAGGCTTTCCAGGAGTTCAACGGCCCCTACATCATCACCAACGGTGGTCCCCGTGGTTCCACTACCCTGATCTCCCTGCTGGTTTACAACTACGCATTCAAGTCCTACGACATGGGCATGGCTTCTGCTCTGGCGTGGATCATGTTCATCATCGTCTGCATCCTGACGATTATTGCGTTCACCAGCCAGAAGAAGTGGGTCTACTACTCGGATGAAAGGTAAGGTGACCAATATGGGAATGAAAGCATCGAATAAGATCGCAACCTTCTTTAAGTACTTCGTGCTGATCCTGGTTGGTGTCATCATGATCTATCCTCTGCTGTGGATGATCAGCGCTACCTTCAAGGATAACAGTGAGATCTTTGCAGGCATCAGCCTGTGGATCAAAAAGCCTACGCTGGATGGCTACCGCAACGCCTTGAACAACTTCGGCGGCTCCATCAACATCCTGCAGGCCATGCTCAACACCTACAGCTACGTCCTCCCCAAGGTGATTTGCACTGTGGTGTCTGCCTGCATCGCCGCTTACGGCTTTGGCCGTTTCGACTTCCCCGGCCGCAAGCTGCTGTTCAACATCATGCTGGCCACCCTGTTCCTGCCGCAGGTCGTGCTGAACGTGCCGCAGTACCTGCTGTACAACAAGTTCGGCTGGGTGGACAGCCCCTTCTATCTGGCTATCTGGGTGCACTGCGCATTTGCTACCGAGACCTACTTCGTGTATCAGCTGGTGCAGTTCATGCGCAACGTCCCGCGTGATCTGGACGAGGCTGCCGCCATTGACGGCTGCTCCTCCTTCCAGACCCTGTACAAGGTCATCGTGCCCATGCTGGGACCCGCTCTGGTGTCCTGCGCACTGTTCCAGTTCATGTGGAGCTGCAACGACTTCATGGGCCCGCTGCTTTACGTGCAGACCCCTGCAAAGTACCCCATGTCCCTGTTCGTCAAGCTGTCCATGGACGGTGATACCGGCTTTGCTTGGAACAAGATCCTTGCACTGTCCCTCATCTCCATCCTGCCGCAGCTGATCGTATTCTTCTGTGCACAGGATCAGTTCGTTGAAGGTATCTCCGCAGGTGCCGTCAAGGGCTAATGCGCCATAAGAACATCTGACCAAGACCAACACCCCCTGTGCTGCTCCCAACGGATGGCACAGGGGGTGTTTTGGTAGGCGGGAGAAATGATAATTCCGCTGCGCGGAACATGATGAGCCCTGCGGGCAATGATGTCTGCCTACGGCAGATGATGTGTGCCTTACGGCACATTGCCGCAAAGCGGCACATCATGTTCCCGCAGGGAACGCATCATTGCGCAGCACATCATTGCGTAGCACATCATATTCGCCGCAGGCGAATACATCATTCCCTATTTTTCTTGCGGTACTGCAGGGGGCTGATGTCCATCACCTCGCGGAACACGCGGCGGAAGTGGGCGGCGCTGGCAAAGCCGGTCTGCTCGGCAATCGCGCTGATGGAAAGCTCGGTGGTCTCCAGCAGTTTCTGCGCAGCCTCGATGCGGCGGTTGTTCAGGTAGTCCACGATGGACTGCCCGGTCACCCGCCGGAACAGGCGGCTGAGATAGTAGGGGGAAAGGTAGAACCGCGCCGCTACCTCGGTAAGAGAGAACTTTTGCCGGTAGTTGGCGGCAAGGTAGGCACACACCTGCTCAATGGTCTCGTTGCGGGGGCGCGCTGCGGCGCTGCTCTCGGCAAGGCACTCCTGCTCTACATAGTGAAGGATGAGCAGCAGGTACAGCCCGCCGGGGTAATCCTGCTCCGGCATGGCAGAGCACATCATCTCCAGCAGGGTGCGCAGGCGGCGGGTCCATAGCACCGGGCCGTACAGCACCGTGGCTTCCCCGGGTACGAACAGCCGGACAAAATCCCGCTGGGCGGCGCTGCGCAGCTCGTGCAGGGCGCTGAGCGGAAAGCGGCAGCCCACCAGCTCCGGTACGGCTGCCCCGGCGGCGGAGAGCACCGCGTCCCCCGCACCCAGCAACAGCGCGCTGCCGGGGTTCACCAGCAGGCTGGTTTCCCCCATTTGCAGGGTGCAGCTGCCCTCGCTTACCAGCAAAAAAGTGCACGTCTCCTCGTCTGCCGTCAGCTCCAGCTTGCTGCCGGTCAGCCGCACGGTGTCTGCCTTTACCTTTGCATGGATCTTTTCCCGTTCCGCTTTCATTTTGCGCATCCTTTCCGAAAACGACCCTCCCGGTCACCGGGAGAGCGCTTTTCCTCATGATACCACGTCTGCCCCGTGGGGGCAAGACGAACTCACAGGAGGTTATTTCGCATGAATCTGACCCTGATCCGTTCCATGACCCGCAGCGCCGTTTTCGAGCTGGAAAACGAGCTGTGCTACCGTCCGGCACACCCCTTTACGGTTGCCCTGAATGGCAAAACAGTATACGAGGCCTGCAACACCAACGTGTTCTCCCTGTTCTCCCTGCTGCCCGGCACCACCTATACGGTGGAGGTGCAGGCTGAGGGCGAGACCCTGAAGCTGGATTTCACCACCGAGGCCGAGACCTTCTTTGTGGATGCTGCCCGCTACGGTCTGGTGGCCGATGGCGAGACCGACAACACTGTGCGGCTGCAGGCGGCGCTGTCCACCTGCCCCAAGGGCGGCACAGTGTATGTGCCCGCCGGCCGTTACCGCACGGCCAGCCTGTTCATGAAGAGCAACACCACCCTGTATCTGGAAAAGGGCGCGGTGCTGCTGGGCGACAACGACCGCACCCATTACCCCATTCTGCCCGGCGTGCTGCCCAGCGAGAACGAGGTGGACGAGTACTACCTGACCGGCT
>ERZ1026850.1613-NODE-1613-length-11392-cov-8.569551_pt1 | contig 11392 bp, 10 predicted proteins | sample MGYA00380155_ERZ1026850 | MGnify/ENA primary metagenome ERZ1026850 (study PRJEB33269, sample SAMEA4719791) | human gut metagenome | biome: human-associated habitat; feature: organic feature; material: feces | place: Cameroon | collected 2013-10 ... | reverse complement strand
TCCACGATCTGAGAGAACACACCGGCGAACGATTCAATCAGCGGCATAACCGTCTGGATGGCAGGGGTCATAGCCCCGAACACATCTCCCAGGTTCAGACCTCCGATGCTGAAGCTGGACAGCTTTTCCTGGATGCTCTGCAAACCCTCCGGGGTGGTGAGCTGCCCGAACACTTGCTTTACAGTGTCGCCGATACCGGCTATCTTTCCGGTAAATTTGTCAAAGACGGCAAGTCCGCCTTCGCCAAATACCATTCCGACGATGTTGCGGATGTCCTCGAAGTGATCTCCCAACAACGAGACTGCCACAACGATTGTACCGATGCCGGTAATAACCGGGCCGAATGTGCCAAGCAGTGACATGAATCCGCTGCCCAGTTTTGCGGCCACCGGGCCTACTGTTGTACTCAGTACGTTCAGCCCTGCGCCGCCGACGTTCAAGGCACCCTTCACCGTACTCAAAGCGCCGCCGCCGATTTTGGATGCCGCACCCGCCACCTTGCTGCCGACACCGAGGACGGTAGAACCCACCTTGGACTGGCTGACGGTCTGCCACGCATTGGACAGCCCGTTTCCAATGACTGTCTTTCCTGCGCCGAGGAAATTTTTCACTCCACCTGCCATGCCGCCGATGTCAATGCCATTCGGCCCTGCAATGCCGGAAAGGATCTGTCCCGCAACGCTGCCGGTCTTGGAGATAAATCGTCCTACCGGATTGCTGCTCCCGAACCCTACCAGAGCATTTTTCAGGCCGCCCAGCGATTGACCGACATTGGAAACATACCTGCCGGAGCCGGAGTTTTTCAGCACGCCCAGTAGACCACCGTTCGTGCTGGCTTCCAGTACATCATTTACAAAGCCGGTGGTTCCTTTCTTGGTCCCACTGCGCAGGCCCTTGAAATTTTTCAGCGTTGCCCAGATACCGACACCGGCACCGTCCAGCGTTTGCCCGATTTTGCCCAGGCGCGTTGTGGGCTGTTGTGCTCCGATACCAGCCATCTGAACGCCGTACTTTGCATTTTCAGCGAACATTCCAGCGTTCGACCTTGCAAATGACGCACCACCCACCGCCTTTTGGATCAGACTTGTAGGTGTCAGTGCGCCCATCAGGTTTCGGACAGTGATGCCGCCGAATGTTCCGCCGGGCGCACCGCTCGGTTTTCCGCCGATTGCAATGTTCCCAATGGTATTCAGCAGCGAGGATCCTGTGCTATAAGCCGTCGGCGCAAAGCTCATGGCTCCGAACGCCGCAACAATGGCCGCAATGGCTCCCGCCACCTCCGGCCCGTGTTCTGCGGTGTAGTCGATGCCTTTCTGAATCCACGGCAACGCTGCCTGTGCCGCATTGCCAATTCCAAGCAGTGCGGAATGCAGCATCGGCAGAACACCGTTGACGATATTGGACAGATCCGGCAAGCTCTCGGTGATACCGTTTGCTATGTCGATCCACATGGAGGTCAGTTCTTTCTTTGCCGGAAGGAACTGATTGCCCACATTGATAAGCAGGCGGTCTGTCGCATTACTTGCCATCTGGCTTACCGCTTCGCTGGTGTCCAGACGAACAAGCAATTCTTTCTCCATGCTGCCGCTGTATGCGCTGGTATCACCAGCCATAAGCAAGGCATTCTGGAATGCAGGCAAGTTGCCCACAATTTTTGAAACGCCCTCAATGGCCCACTGTCCAAACAGCGTTTTGATGGTCGCAGTCTGCTGGTACTTGTCCTGTTTCGAGATTGCCTCAAAGACTTTGTACAGAGTGCTTGCTGCACCATCTTCTCCGTTCGGCCCGGTGGACTGCATATCCTTTGCAATCTGCACAGGATCGAAGCCGAGTTTGTTCCATGCGCCCACCTGCGCATCCGTCGCACTGTTGCCCAAGGTGATGTTTGTAAACACACGGTTCAGACTTGTTCCGGCCTTTCCCTCATTAACGCCCATAGCCAGCATGGTGGCTGCCAGCGCAGAGGTCGTGTGCAGGTCAACGCCAGCTGTCTGGCCAACACCGCCGGACGTATTCACCACGCTTGCGATTTCCGCCGCCGTGGTAGCCATGTGTCCGCCCAGGTAGTTGATGGAATCTGCAATGTCGATAATCTGGTTATGGGTCTTACCAAAAGCGGTTTCCCACTTTGCCATATAATCGGCCGCAGACTTCGCATCAATATCCCACGCAGCAGCCAGCCGGGCCGTATCGTACAGGTAGCTTTTTTCGCCGGTCTGCTGGTTATCCAGAAAGATTTGCTCATAGCTCTTACCGGACTGTCCCAGCGATGCGGCGATCTGCGCCATCTCGTCCCGTTTGATCGGGACCTGCGTGGTCATCTTGAGGATTGCGTCCTCCATGGTGGCACGCTTTTCCGGGTCAATGCTGCCGTCATCGTTCATGATGCCGCCAACATACTTGACTGCATCTGCTGCCTGGGCTTGGTATTCCTCTGCCATAGAGGTTGTCTTTTTAATCATGACAGCGGATGCAGTTGTCAGCGTCGCCATGATTCCAAGCCCAGTCTTTCCGATTACACCCAGGGTGTTTGCTACTGTACTGCCCAGTGACTTTGTTCCCGTCAGTGCGTTCGCCAGATCACCGGTCAGCCCCTTCGTCTGTTTTATTGCAGTTACAAGGGACGGGTCCACCTTGCCCATGATGCGGATGCTAAGGTCTAGTGCTCCATTTCCCGCCATACGTCTGCCACCTCGTTACACAGATCTACCAGTTCCCGCCGGGGCAGGTGCAGCAGATCCGTCATGTTGGAATGCGTGGCAATGGATAGCTGGATAGCTGCTTTCCGAAGTCCTTTTGCCCCGCCTTTTACTCGAAAAAATCAGAGTTTACGGCATCGCGCAGCTTAACCGCCTCGCACAGCGGCAGGCCGGCAAAGAAGTCCACCGGATAGCCGGTGCCCATGCTGGCAATGATACAGCAGTACAGGTAATTGCGGTGAGTGTTCACCGGTGCGAAGCCGCCTGCGGCCATGCGGTTTTCCGCCATGGATTCGCTCATAGTGTTCAGCTCACCCACGCCGGACAGGTCGATGCTGTCAAAGGTCTTGTCCTTCAGTTCCGCCTTTTCGCTGCCCTTGTAGGTGTAGGGGGCTGCAAACTTCAGGGTGTGAGATTCCAGCTGCTTTTTCACTTCATCGGCGTTCTCGCTGTTATCCATGCCCTTGACAACCGCCGCCTGCACTTTCTTGATCTTGCCGCGGGGCATGAGCTTGAAGAACTCCACAGGCTTACCAGTGGCCTTAACGGCCATCTCCTGTGCAAAAGAAGTGGTCATTTCCATCACGGACATGGCCGCCAGCTCGTTGCCGATGGTTTTCTGAATGTCGATCAAGTCCTGCACGGTCATCTTCTCCATACCGGACAGATCCAAGCTGTCGTATTCCTTGCCCTCAAATTTATAGGGCTTGTCGAACTTCACGATATTGTCCATTGCTGTTTCCTTTCCAAAAGACAATCAGCCGCCCCACGCCGGGACGGCTGACTTCTTCATGTATCGGGTTTAGATAAGAGCGTTGATCTCGGCACGCATATCTTCGCCATCAACATAGTAGCGGCCTGCAAACTTGTCGATGTCGATAACGGTAGTACCGTCAACCTCCATCAGGTAACGGGTAACTTCCAGCGTGGTGGTGCTGCCCATGGTGTCAGCACGCTTCAGCTTGCCGGGGTCCAGCTCCTTGGGGCGACCACCCAGGACGACGCGCAGACCCTTGTAGGTATAGCCGCCATTCTTGTTATCGTTCTGCATAGCAGCACGCAGGGTGATCTGGATGTTCTTGTTGGGGTTCATCATCTTGGTGGCGTAGCTGTACATGGTGTTCCAGTTCAGCGTTGCCTCCATGGATTCAAACTGACCGGGCACGGGAGAATCGACTTCGCCCGCAATGCCCATGCCGGACACAGAGGTGGTCTTGTTCTTGATTTTGGGCAGGGTGACTTCATCTGCCAGACCAATCAGCAGGTCATCTTCCGTATACGCATTGTAGTCATTGATGACCTGGGGAACCAGGTCACTGGAAATGTTCAGAGCCATAGGTCATTCCTCCTGCTTACAGAGACAGAGCCGAGGTCAGCGCGCCGGCCTCATACTCCATGGTGTTGTTGATCTGCTTAAAAGGCGGGAACGGCGTGCAGAACTGATAGAAAGAGTAGTGGCCTGCAACCAGTTCAGCAGTCGTGTTGCGGTCGGGGTCTGCCTTCATGCTGTAGCTGGCGCATACCTCGGTAGAGACATAGACACTGCCCTTCATGTTCTCGCTGTCGATGATGGACTGAAGGCGCTTCTTGTTCATCGGCTTGTCCAGCTTGCTCATGTTATCCAGAACAAAGCTGGTCCAGGAGTGGTTGAAGAAGCGGCGGACGCAAAGGAAAGCGTCCTTCGGGTCAGTGTTTTTCGGGTAGCAGCAGGTCTCATTGCCCCACACAACAAAGTCGCCGGAGCGGATGAAGGTCGCCACGCCCTGCTCATTCAGCACATTGCCCTGCTCCTGATCCATCAGGACTTCGGTGCCATCTTCCAGGCAGGCGGAGGAAATGGGTACGCTGACATTGGACGGGCTGGCATTGGGCGTATCGTTGTACAGGCTGTCGTTGTAGACTGCCGCAGCAGCGGCCAGAGAGCTACCGCTGTAGATGGTGCTGCCGATCTTGCCGTACAGCCACAGGGCATATGCTTCACGAGAAGTTGCGCCCTGCTTGACCTTCTGGTTTGCCACATCGGTGTACTTGCGTGCACCGGAAGCAGAACTGTCGATGTCAACGAAGCACACAGCATCGAAAACGCCGTTGATCTTGCGGCACTTGGCCTGAAGTGCAGCACACACCATAGGATCCTTGGAGAAGCGGGGTGCCAGCAGAATGCCGGGAACCATGCCCAGCTTGGGGAACACCTGCCTTACCACTTCCAGGCCGGTCTCTGCACCGGTGGCCGCATTCACACCGCCCACGATGTCGGCAGCGGTGATCTTGGTCGGATCCAGAATGGAGCCGGAAACAGTCAGAGCCGTTGCGCCGTCACCTTTGCCGCCGTTGACCAGAGCAATGCTCACAGTACCATCGTCGTTGAAGCTGGCAGTATAGTCCTCGTCCGCCGTGAGCACGGTCTGCTCCTTCTTCACAACCAGCTTTTTCAGCAGGATGCCGGTCTCGTCGATCTCCGCGATGCCATCATTCACCTGCACGGTCTTGTTGGACAGTTCGGTGATATGCTTTGCATTTGCAGGATCCAGGACGTTGACCACGACGATGGGGGAAATGCCCATCACCTGGAAGCTGGCGCTCACAGCCTCGCACAGGGTATACTTTGCAAAATCGCTGGAATAGCCCACTGCGGCGGCAGCCTCTTTGAAGGTGTTCACCAGCAGCGGCGTGTTCACCGCTGCTTCCGGGTCATCCAGCATATTAACGGGAGCCGTGCCCACAACGATCTGCAGGCCGGAGTTGACCGTTACCGGAGCGGTGACGCTGGTCGCCGCTTCGGTCTTATTAAAGCCATGCGAAATAGCCATCTGTCATATCCTCCTTACTTCATCAGGGCAGCAGCCTTGTTGCAGAGAATATTTTCTCTGGTGCCGTCCTGTTCCAGTTTCACCCGCATTTCAGCGAGCTTGTCCAGCGGAACAATCAGTGCTTTCAGGAGCGGCACCTGTTCCACTTTTTCTTTCAGCTTGTCGGGCAGGCCGTCCACGAAAACCGTGTACTGCGGTGCGATGCCCTTGATAGTCGGACCGCAGTATGCCACAGGGGCCTGCACCTGCACTGCGGTCTGTTCAGTCTGAGTTTCCTGAACTTCTACCGCTGCTTTTTTCTCAGTGCCCATATTAAATCAACGCCTCCACTTCTTCATTTTTCAGTGCGTTCGGGGTCTTGCAAATCAGGTTCACAATTCCCCAGTAGTAGTGATCCATGTCATCGTCTGAAAGCTCCCACTTTCTGGGATAGCCCACCTCAAACGCTCCACCGAAAACTGGCTTACGCTTGAAGTGCTGCATAATCGCTTCCTTGATGTTCACGGTTTCCACATACCCCTGCCGATCAATCCCACGGTCATAGCTGCAAATAACCAGCTGCATGAGAACCAGCTGCGGATCATGGTCATTGTTGACCTCACCGCTTGATTCGATGACGATGATGCAGGGGTACATGGCATCGTTTGTGTCAATGTCATCATCGTCGTCCGTCTGGGTCGGCAAAAACTGCTTATAGATCTTGAGGGGCTTTTCTCCTTCCTGTCCGGTAAACTTCATATCCCGGAACAGTTCTTCCAGCTCGTCCATCATGGCTTGCTGGCACATTTCGCTGGTATAGCCGGTGATTTTCTCGGCCATATCAGATCACGCCCTTTCGCTTTGCATTGGCGATCAGCTGCCGGATGCGCCGTTCGGTGTTGTCCTGAAGCATCTGCTCCACGGTCGTTTCCTGCATTTCCCACACAGTGCGGTGCATCGCAGAGCCGGAAGGGCTGGACATCGTGACCAGCTTTTCGTTCGGCTTCCAGCGTTCTTTTCCGCTCTCGGTGTAGTCTTTGTCAGCAGGCACGCCCAACTGGCGCTGTACCATGCCGATGTGCTTCGACTTGAACTGAACCAGGAAGCTCTTGCTCTTTTCACTGGTTCCGCTCAGACCGATCATCGGGTTTCCTTTCAGAACGTGTGCCTGAAAAGCAGGCGGCGCATTTCGGACAGACGGACCCATGAAGGGCTTTGTGGGGCTGGTTCTGAAATAGCCCAGATCTGCCCGAAATGCGCCGGGGTCGTTCTTCATGATGGCGAGGATGGCCGTCGGGTGGTGATTGGTCGCTCTCTGCCGCTGGCGCAGATCTTCGATCATGCGCCTGCCAGCCGCATTGAGGTCATAACGGTTTTTAACCTCAGTCAGCATCAGCTTTCGCGTCTGTCTGGCCGTGGTGTTGACCGCCACCTTCAGCGCCGCTGGAGTTTTGTTCGACAGCACGCCAAGGGCACGGGACACTTCTTCGTCATTAACGGAAACCGTCATGGTGGAAGCGTCGTAGTTGGTATGGAAGTATGCCACCTTACCTCACCCTTTCCAGCTCCATCCGGTAAACGCCCGCCTTCAGGGAGCAGGACATGATTTTGTAGTCCCGCTTCTTATCCAGCGTGATTTGCTTACCGCTCTTGGGCATCGGGCCATAGTCCTTCTGCTTTACGAACAGCAGCATATCGGCCTTGTACATTCCTTGGTCAAAGGACTGTTTTGCTCCACCTTCCCAGTGCGCCGCACGTTCATTCACGCCGGGGCGCTGGGTAATGCAGAGCATTTTCTTATCATCTATGTAGCGTTCTTCTGCGAACTCGTTCAGATTGAAGAACACCGTTTCCACATCCTGCGCTACATAGTCTTTGAACGTAGGGAGCGGCTTCGGGGTGTTCGGTTCACCGTAGTTCTGGTCAACGTCCAGCATATCAGCAAACCTCAGCCACCAGCCAGGAATCCACCTTGTCGGGAATCAGCAGCGGGTGGCTCTGAAGCTCGATGAAGCGGCGGTCAGGACGATGCTCCACATAGGTGCGCAGCAGACGGTCGCCCTCAAAGCTGTGCCAGTTGCCACCGTCGTCCAGATAGTTGCACAGTCCATAAGCACGCATGAAGTTTGCGTTGCTGGGGATCATCAGCACCATGTTGTCGGGGATCAGCGGCTTGGTCTCGCCGGTCGCATCATCCAGATAAACCTCGTCGTAGCCGTAGATGTCCACACCGGGCAGGTTCAGGTGGCCGTAATAGGTCAGTCCGCCTTCCAGCTCCTTGGGTGCCATGGAACCGATGTCAAAACGGCGCTTGTCCATCAGTTCCAGAATCTTGCCGTCCGCCATGAAGTTGTCAGCTGCGACCTTGCCCATGACGACCATATCTGCGTTTGCGAAGCCGTTGCGGCTCACCTGCTGTTTCCAGTCACGCAGATTGCCCCAGGGGTCGGCAGCGGACTTGCCCCACTGCTTCGTGCCTTCCAGAGTGATCTTGTTGTCAAAGCCGAAGTCGATGACCTCATCCACGCCCTTGCCCTTGACCTTCAGCTTGCCGGTAGTAAGCACCTGGGCGGCCATCCATTCTTCGCGGCGGGTGGTCATGTCGTTCAGCTGGTTGTATTCCTCGATCAGCTTTTCCGCTGCACGGTCTGCCGGGGTGCGGCCAGAGAACAGATCCTCACCGGGCAGGCGTTCCATGTACTGGTCCGCCGTGCTGATGGTTGCCGGGTTGATGAGGGGCGGTGCATAAGATTTGGTTTCATAGCCCTCACTCTGCACGATCTCGCCGCCAGCCAGCGGATGGATGAATGCAGCCATCTTACGGTTGCCCTTGACAATATCAATGTCAACGCGGCGGGTCGGAAAGGTTTTCACGTTGGAGAAGAAGCGGTCACGCAGGAAAGTGCGGATCGGCGGAGTGGTACGAACGACCTCGATCAGGTGCCGAGGCTCATAAATGCTTACTTCATTAGCCATAAATATTGTCCTCCTTACTTCAGGAAAATGCCCAGGTTGCGCAGAGGAACTTCAACGTCATCCACGCTCACGTTCTTCGGCAGCACAAGGCCGGCAGCGAAAAATTCACCGGTCAGGTAAATCGGTACTTCCTTGTCTGCATCTGCGCTGTCGGCAGTGATGCCATACAGACCGGTAAGAACCGCCTGGCCCGCACCAGCTGCGGCTGCAATCGGCTTTACCTTGCCGCCCTCGATCAGAACAGGGGCGTGTGCTTCAACCGCTGCACTGGCCATCTTGGTGGCCTTTGCGATGCCGATGTCGGTTCCGGCAATGAAATATTCCGGGGCCGTGCTGAAATCTTTTCTTGCAAGATCCATGCTCATAGTTCCGTCCTCCTTACTTCACGCCGTTAGCCTTGCGGATTGCATTCATGAATGCCTTGCTTTCCTCATCCTCGGCTTCAGGGTTTGCGGGCGGCGTGTTGTCGATGCTGTTGGCGTTGGAGTTTTCCGCAGCCGCCTTTGCATTCTTCAGATAGTTCTTGCTCTGCTCCTGCTGCTTTGCCTTCATGCTGGCAATGACAGCCTTTGCAAAGGACGCAGAATCAACGGGCTTCGTAAACTTCGCCTCGTTGGCCTGATCCTCCGCGCCGGGCAGAGTTGCGTTCTCGATCTCCTGAATGCGGGTGCGCTCGGCAGTGACAGCCTCATTCTCGATGGTGGCTACCAGATCCGGGTACGCCTTGCGGAGATCATCCGTGGTCTTGATGTCCATGTCTTTTACCTCCCCATGGTCATTGCGTTCCGGCTTTTCCGCCGGGTTCATATTTTCAGACCGGGTCGCGGTGTTGTCCGTCACCCGGCTTCTGACAAAATTGGGTGCTTCGTTGAACGGAGTGTTCATGCTGATGCTGTTGACGAACAGAACACCATTGCGATTCTCCACAACGGAATCTTCTGCATCGTCATCCACCTCGTCCACGAAGCCTTTTTCTTTGGCTTCCGTTGCCGTCCACCAGTTTGTTTCATCCATCCACTTGGCGCATTCATCCTCAGTTTTACCTGACTTCTTGGCGTACAGAGTAATGATGCTGCTGCGGATGGTTTCAAGTGCTTTCAGGCAGTTCTTCATGTCCTCTGCGGTCAGGTAGTCGCAAACGCCCATGCTGACCGGATGAACCATATAGCTGCCGTCTGCCGCCGCCACAACTTTGTCCGCATGGCAGGCAACGATGGTGGCGGCGCTTGCACACAGCCCGTCAATGTGGGCGGTCACGGTAGCGGCATTGCGTTCCAGCATATTTCCAATGGCCTGCGCCGCAAACACATCGCCGCCACCAGAGTTGATGTATACGGTGATTTCTTTCACATCGCCCAGGGCGGCGAGGTCATCCGCAAACCGTTTCGGAGTTGCTGCATCCTCCCACCAGCTGCGCTCAGAAATGTCGCCATAAAGCAGCAGTTCCGCCTTCTGGTCATCGTCGGCCAAATTGCGGAACTGCCAGAACTTATTATTCGTTGACTTGGGGTTCGTCTGGGAATTGGCTTTGCCCATTGCAGCCTACCTCCTTCATTTTTTCCATTTCACTTTTGCGCTGCCGCATATTGGCCCGCCAGCTTCCGCCGGTCATCTGCGCCGTTTCCTGCTCGGCAGTGGAAATGCCCTGCTCCATACGCAGGATAGCCGCCTCGATTTCTTTCTTCGCATCCAGATTGGTGCGTGCCGGGCCGTTCCAGTTACAGGCCATATAGGCTTTTGCAACAGCCGGGTCATCGAAGAAGCCCGGCGCATTGATACGTCCACGGGCTACCGCTTCGGCAAACCACTTTTCGTAGGTCGGCTGGCAGAAGTCCGCTGCAAAACCGTCCCGCATCACATCGCATGTTCTCCAAAACTCGTTCAGAGAACCGCGGCTTGCGGAGTAGTTGGAGCTGAACTTCTTGTAAAGCACCTCGCTGGGCACTTCGATACCCGTTGCCACCTGGTTTGACATAGCTGACATAAAGCCGTCATATGTTGTGGTCGGGTGTTTCGGGTCAAATGTGTCCGGCGTTTCACCGGGTGCAAGATCAAACACCGCAGACGGTGCAAGGTTGATCGCCAGCTCATCGGGCGGGGTGTTCGGGTCCTCTGCCTTGTCGGGCGGATCCTCACCAAACGGCGCTCCGCTGACCGGGTTATCATGCTTGATAAACAGCGTGATAGACGATGCCACGATGGCTGCGGCCAACTCTGCATCCGTATATCTGCCCATCTGCTTCATCGTGGGCAGTACCGGTGCCAGCAGGGGAACGCCGCGCCGCTGTCCGGCGCGTTCCCTCTGGGTAACGCACAGGATGTTCGGTTCTCCCGTTTCTTTGTCGCGGGCTTCCACCCGCGTCCAGGTCAAGGGCAGCGGATTATCATAGGCCAGCGGGTGCCTGCTGGCTACCCAGTAGGCAATGACCGCGCCGTCTTTGTCTGTCTCCACGCCCTGAACGATCTGGTGCACATTGATACCATCCACCTTGCAGGGGTTCATTCGGTCTGTGCGGTCAGGGCTGCACACCTGGTCAGCCTCGATCAGCCGAAGCTGCAAGGCATACGGCCAGTTCCCGCGTTCTTTGAACTGCACTGCTGCAAATACGTCACCGTTCATCAGGAAGCTGGTGAACGCCAGTGTTTGCAGCCGCCAGAAGTTGTCCATGCCGCTCGCATCGCAGGCCGCACTATCCGCCCACAAGCCGAACTCGCGGGAGATTTCCGCCTGCAAATGGTCAGCCTGCTCCTCGGTCAGGTGCAGATAGTCCGCATCGACCTGGGGTGTCGGCACAAGGCCGCTGCCCACCACATTAGTGCGCAGGGTCTTGATTGCGCCGGCTGCCAGCGGGATGCCCATGTAAGCATCCCGACTCCGCTTGCGCAGTGTTTCCAGATTGTCCTCGATGTCCTCTTTTGCGCTGCCGC
>ERZ1026850.1608-NODE-1608-length-11412-cov-4.649115_pt1 | contig 11412 bp, 10 predicted proteins | sample MGYA00380155_ERZ1026850 | MGnify/ENA primary metagenome ERZ1026850 (study PRJEB33269, sample SAMEA4719791) | human gut metagenome | biome: human-associated habitat; feature: organic feature; material: feces | place: Cameroon | collected 2013-10 ... | reverse complement strand
TATCCTCTTCGTCGGCAGCGTCAGATGTGTATAAGAGACAGGTATGCAGGACTATAGAATGGATACGTTTTTGGAAGTGTGTCGTTACATGAATTACACAAAGGCTGCCAGGGCATTGAATCTGACACAACCAGCAGTTTCACAGCACATACATTTTCTGGAATGTGAGTATGGTGTGAAACTTTTTGTGCAGGAGGGTAAGAAGGTAGAACTGACGGAAGCAGGAAGGCTCTTGCAAAACACGATGCTTACTTTCAAACATGATGAAAAAAATCTGAGAGAAAAAATGCTTCAAACGAAAACCGGGGTGGAACATTATTCTTTTGGAGCAACCAGAACGGTTGCAGAATTTATTATCATAGATTATGTGAAAAAGTTTCTGGGGAGCCATCCGGATTGTAAAATGCAAATGCAAGTTGGGAATACGGCAGAATTGTTGAGAAAGCTGGATGAATCAGAGATAGATTTTGCCGTTGTGGAAGGAGATTTCCCGAGAGATAAGTATAGCTATCTTCCCTTTTGTGAGGAAGAGTTTATTGCAGCAGCGGTTCCGGATATTGCAATAAAATACAAACAGGCAGATATACAAGCGTTATTGCAGGAAGGATTGCTTATAAGGGAGCAGGGGTCTGGCAGCCGGGTTATTTTTGAAAATTGGTTGGAAGAGAGAGGACTTGGTATAGCAGATTTTGCCAAGGTAATTGAAATCGGAAATATTGGTGCTATTAATGAACTGGTAAAATCAGGATTGGGAATAACCTTTTGTTATCGGGCGGCGATAACGAAAGAAGAGCAGAGAGGGGAGCTTGTTGTAATACCTGTAGAGGGAATGCATATTTCTCATGATATTATGTTTATTTCCCGAAAGGATAGTGCTTTTCAAGAGGATTATGTAAAGATATACTATGAGTTAACAGGAAAAAGAACAGGCTGAGGAAAGGGAAAGACCCAATGGAGAACCTGAGGACAGAAAACGCACCGAAGAAAATCAAAGTCAGGGGTGCGAGAGTACATAATCTGAAAAATATTAACGTGGAAGTACCACTGAACCAAATCGTAGGGATTGCAGGCGTATCCGGTTCCGGAAAATCTTCCCTTGCCCTGGGGGTACTTTACGCGGAGGGCTCTAGACGATATCTGGAATCGTTATCTACTTATACGAGAAGACGGATGACTGGGGCTGCGAAGGCGCAGGTGGATGAGGTATTATATGTACCGGCGGCACTGGCGTTGCACCAACGTCCGGCAGTTCCGGGTATCCGCAGTACCTTCGGAACCGGAACGGAATTACTGAACAGTCTGCGGCTGATGTTTTCCAGGTTGTCCAGCCATCGCTGCCCCAATGGGCATTATGTGAAGCCCACACTGGCAGTGGCGGCAGAGCAGGACATTTTCTGCCCGGAGTGTGGAGAGAGAGTCCATGCACCCAGTGCGGAGGAGCTTGCCTTTAACAGTCAGGGAGCCTGCCCGAAGTGCAGCGGAACCGGCGTGATACGGACGGTTGACATGGCAAGCCTGGTGCCGGACGAGTCCCTTAGCATTGATGAGGGAGCGGTACGCCCCTGGCAGACGTTGATGTGGTCGTTGATGAAGGACATTGCCAGGGATTTGGGAGTGCGGACGGATGTACCTTTCAGGGAACTGACCCAGAAGGAACGGGATATTGTGTTCCAGGGACCGGCGGTAAAGAAGCACATGATTTACCAGAATCAGACAAGTGGTGCTGCCGGGGAGATGGATTTTACTTATTTTAATGCGGTATATACGGTAGAAAACGCGCTTTCCAAGGTAAAGGATGAAAAGGGCATGAAGCGGGTGGAGAAGTTCCTGAAGGAAGAGGTCTGCCCGGAATGCGGAGGCAGCAGGCTTTCCGAAGCAGCCAGGGCACCGCGGCTATGCGGCATCAGTCTGGCACAGGCATGTGAAATGACCTTATGGGAACTGGTAGACTGGGTGGCAGCGATACCGGATACTTTGCCACAGGAAATGCGCCCTATGGCAGAGAGCATTGGGGAGTCTTTTCAGACGGTGGCAAAAAGGCTTCTGGATTTGGGACTGGGGTATCTGACCCTGGACCGAGCGGCAGCCACACTTTCCACCGGGGAACGGCAGAGGATGCAGCTTGCCCGTGCTGTCAGAAACAGGACGACAGGGGTTCTGTATGTGCTGGATGAGCCTTCTATCGGTCTGCACCCCTCTAACATTGTGGGATTGAATGCGGTTATGCATGACCTGGTGGCAGATGGCAATTCGGTGTTGTTGGTTGACCATGATACCCAGATATTGTCGGAGGCAGACTGGATTATTGAGATGGGACCGGAAGCAGGAGCCGGCGGCGGTTATGTGATTGCGGAAGGAACGGTAGAAGAGTTGGGCAGCCAGCCGGCATCGATGATAGGACCGTTCTTAGCAGGAAAAGCAAATACCCAGATACGGCGGCGTATCTTACCGGGGCAGATGTTTGAGCAGGGAGGTATCCATTTGTCCACCGGACAGATTCATACGGTAAAACCGTTGGAGGTGGATATCCCCAAGGGCAGGTTGACCGTGGTAACCGGGGTATCCGGTTCGGGAAAGACAACTATGATACTGGAAAGCCTGATACCGGGACTGGAGGCAGTGATTCAGGGGACGCTGTTGCCGGAGCATGTACACAGTGTTGCCGCAGAAGGAATCAGCCATGTAAAGCTGATTGATGCAACGCCGATTGGTATCAATGTGCGCTCCACCGTGGCGACTTATGCCAATGTACATGATGAGTTGAGAAAGGCATTTGCCAGAACGCAGGAGGCAAAGAACCTGGGTTATAAGGCGGGGGACTTTTCCTATAACACAGGAAAGTTGCGTTGCCCGGTGTGTGACGGAACCGGCGAAATCAGCCTGGACGTACAGTTTTTACCGGATGTGGAGATACCCTGTCCGGAATGTGGCGGTTCCCGTTACAGTAAGGGTACGAACCAGATACATTATGAAAACCGGGAGGGAGAGCGTTACTGCCTGCCCCAGTTGATGGAAATGGATGTGAATACAGCATTACAGGCATGCAAGGGACTAAAGACAGTGCAGCAGCGGCTGGAGGTATTACAGAATCTGGGACTGGGCTATCTGACACTGGGAGAGGAGACGCCAAGCCTTTCCGGTGGCGAGGCACAGCGGTTGAAGCTTGCCAGTGAGATGGGAAAAGCACAGGCAGACTCTGTATTTATCTTTGATGAGCCTACCATTGGGTTACATCCGTTAGATGTGCAGACCTTATTGCAGGTATTTCAGACGTTGGTCGATAATGGTGCTACCGTACTGGTTATCGAGCATGACCTGGACGTGATAAGAAATGCAGATTATATTATTGATATGGGACCCGGTGGCGGGGAAGCAGGCGGAAGAATCGTTGCCTGCGGAACGCCGGAACAGATAAAAGAAGAAAAGGAAAGTATGACCGGAAGGTATCTGTGATATTTGCCCATATCAAGTGCTTTCAAGAATGGATATTCGCTTGACATTCCCATACCCGTGCGTATAATGATTGGTAGTGCCAATATTGGTACTACCAATTATAGATTCGAGGGTAGAAATATGAAATATTTAAAACAATTACTGCTGATTCTGTTGATTACACTGTTGGGAGAGATTCTGAAATATCTGATTCCCCTTTCGATTCCAGCCAGTATTTACGGCATGATAATTTTATTCCTGTGTCTGATGACCGGAATCGTTAAGTTAGAGGATGTGAAAGAAACCGGAACGTTCATGATTGAAATTATGCCGGTTATGTTTATCCCCGCAGGGGTAGGTCTGATTACCAGCTGGGAAGTATTAAAAACCATGCTGGTTCCGGTGTGCCTGGTTACCTTTATTACCCTGCTCACCGTTATGGTAGCAACGGGAAGAATTTCCCAGAGTGTGATTAAGAAGGAAAGAGGGAACAGACATGAATAGTTTTTTTGAAGAATCGTTGTTTGCCGGGGTAGCCTTGAGTCTGGTTGCCTATGGACTGGGGATGCTGTTAAAGAAGAAATTTAAGCTGGGAATCTTTAACCCATTATTGATTTCCATTGTGATAACCATTCTGGTCATTGTATTTGGAAAAGTAGATTATGAGGTTTACAGTGAAGGCGCGAAATATTTGAGCTGGCTGCTGACACCGGCTACGGTCTGTCTGGCAATACCATTGTATGAGCAGTGGAGTCTGCTGAAGGAAAATAAGAAAGCCGTTATGGTAGGACTTGTGGCAGGCACGATTACCAGCCTGACTACTGTATTTGTACTCGCCCTGATTTGTGGGTTATCCCATGAAGAATACGTTACCCTGCTGCCAAAATCCATTACCACAGCCATTGGAATGGGCGTATCCGATGAACTGGGTGGTTATGTGACGATTACTGTGGCGGTCATCATCATTACCGGCGTGCTGGGAAATATGCTGGGGGAGACGGTCTGCAAAGTGTTTAAGATAACCGAACCGATTTCCAAAGGGCTGGCACTGGGGGCTTCCTCCCATGCCATCGGAACAGCCAAGGCAATGGAAATGGGCGAAATCGAAGGAGCCATGAGCAGTCTTGCCATTGCGGTATCCGGACTGTTGACGGTGGTACTGGCTTCGGTATATGCTTACTTTATTTAAGGAAGAAGACTATGAACGAATCCAACACAAAGATGGAGTATGAAAAAGCCATTGACTTCATACTTGCCATGATTAAGAATGGGGAACTGTCCGTGGGAAGCAAGTTGCCCACAGAGAGAGTGATTGCGGATACACTCCACATCGGAAGAAATTCCACCAGGGAGGCACTGAGTATCCTTCATGGTATGGGAATGGTGCACCGTATCCAGGGCTCCGGCAATTATATTTCGGAAAATGCCAATGACACCATACGCCAGATGCTGGTAGTGATGCTTGCCCTTGGCACCATAACGAAGAAGGATATCTGTGAATTCCGGCGGACGATGGAAAAGGCGGCCTGCATGATGATTCTGGATAAAGGAATCAGTATGGACTGCGAAGAGCGGTTTAGGCAGATATTGAAGGGTATGAAGACGGCTTCCGGGAAGGAGCAGGCGAGGCTTGATAAAGACTTTCATATCCTGCTGATGGAGAGTTCCGACAATGCCCTGTTAAGTACCATTATGAGTGCTGTCATGACGGTGTACCGGGAATGGATTGATATGGTATTGCAAAAGGCAGGCAGCCAGGAAAAGGAAAGCCTTCAGAAGTGTCATGAAGGTATCTTCCAGGGTATCCTGGAGAGGAAAACAGAGGACGTAAATGCCTGCATTGATGAACATTATAATATAATAGAAGAGTTGATTCTTCCAGAAGGCAGTCGGACTTTTCCGGCAGGAAGTTCATAGAATCTGTGCAGAAGATATGTTATAATAGCAATTAGTTTAAACTAACTAATGCAATGACAGAGGGAGGCATATCTTTATGAAAAACAAAGAAACTTCTAAAAGGAAAAGATTTCTCATTTACGGAATGATTGGTGCAATCTTTGCTGCAATCGGTGATTTCCTGCTGCTTGGCGTGGATACAACCGGGGTAAGCGGCAGTATGGGGCAGTATTTTATGGCAGCATCGCAGATATCTTACACCCGGATAGGGCTGGCAGGGTTCTTTGGCTTTGTGGGAATACCGGTTTCAGCCTTTGGATTCTATGTATTGTATCTGCTGATGGACGACAAGGACAGTGTACTTGCCAGACTATACCGGGCATCCGTGTATGGGTACATAGCACTGGGCGGGGCAATCCACATTATCTGCTGTTATCTGGTAACCGGAATGAAAAAGGATATGGAAACAGGGACGGCAGCCGAAAATATTTTACAGGCTGTGCTGACAGAACAGGGCGGCTATTTGATTCCGTCGTGTGTGGTGTTCTTTACCTTTTATTTTATCAATATCATTACCATGCTGATTATTGTTGCCAGAAAAAGAACCATTCTTCCGGGCTGGATGTGGATTCTCAATCCGTTGACCTTTAAAATCCTGTTTAATGCAATCGCTAAATTGGGAACCAGTGCATTTTTAAATGGTCTTGGCTGTGCCAACATGAGTCTGGGAGGACTCATCATTATGGTAGCGTGGCTGATTGTGATAATGCGCAAATGTGAGTAGACATAGAAAGGAAATTCGATGAAACCAACAGAATTATGTGCTGATATTAAGATATATGATTATAAGAAGAAACAAATCTACCATGAAAAATCCTTGATTATTTTGGAACCCACCGGGAAAGTGCTGCAGGCAGGAAAAGCCTGTGAGGATATGGCAGGCACATTGCCGGAGGGAAGCGTTTATTATTCGCCGTTGCTCCTGGGAAAAGTGGAGGATTATCTTCCGGCGGAAAAAATGATGAAGGAATTACTACATCAGTATCTGGGAAAACTATCTGCGTTAAATGGCTATGGTGAGGGGCTTCTTTTTGTCCACGAGGATTTAAACTGTGTGGAACGGAAGGCTTATGAGGATATGATGCATCAGGCAGGGAATCTGAAAAGTTTACTCTATATGGACGAAAACGTACAGGGAAAGCCGGATGGCTTTCCCTGGGAAGATGTGATATGGGGTATGATAAATTCCAATAAGAAACTTCGGTTTGCTGTGGAAATAACCAAGGACAACCCGGAAGATTATCTTCGGTATGCCGTGGAAGAGCTTTCCCGGAAATGTAAAAAGTGGGGAATCGACAGAAGCATTTCCATCAACTGATTTTCCAGCCTTCTGCTTTCTCACGGATACTTACAAACTGCCGGTACTTTCCGTTCTGTTTAATCAGTTCCTTATGGGTTCCACATTCAGCAAGCCGTCCATCCTCTACGACTAAAATCTGGTCTGCCTGCTCGATGGTGGCAAGACGGTGGGCAATGGTAATAATGGTTTTGCCCTTGGTCAGTTCTGTTACGGCATTCTGGATGAGGTGTTCATTTTCCGGGTCAACACTGGCAGTTGCTTCATCCAGGATAATGATAGGGGCATCTTTCAAAATCGCCCGGGCAATGGAAATACGCTGTTTCTGTCCGCCGGAAAGCGTGTCGCCGCCCTCGCCAAGTACGGTATCGTAGCCGTCAGGAAGTTCCATGATAAAGTCATGGCAGCAGGCTTTTCTGGCGGCTTCTATCATTTCCGCTTCTGTGGCATCCGGTTTCCCGAAGCAGATGTTCGCCCGCACGGTGTCGTGGAATAAGTACACATTCTGGAACACCATGGAGATATTGGAGAGCAGGCTGTCACAGGTCAGTTCTTTGATATTATGACCGCCGACCAGGATACTTCCGCTGTTCACATCATAGAAACGGGCAATCAGGTTACAGATAGTAGATTTACCGGAACCAGAGGGTCCTACGATAGCAGTAGAAGTCTTTTCCGGAATGGTAAAGCTTACATCCTTGAGTACCATACGGTTATCATAACCGAAGCTTACATTCTGAAATGCAATATCGTAATATTCTAATGGAATATCTTTTCCGTCACTGTCAATATAATTATTTTCCCTTAAAGCATCTAACTGGTCCATGGCATCTTCGATAACACTCAGAACATGGGCACTGTCGCTGATAGGTTCCACACTTGCAAAAATCTCAAAGGAGAAGAAGACGAAGATAAGCATGGTGGAAAAGTCCATCTGTCCCTGTAATCCCATCAGAAAGGCAGCCAGTGCGAGTCCTACAGAGCCGCATTTCAGTGCCAGGAGATGGAGACTATTGGAGGGGATAAAGCCCCATTCGATTTTCAGATGAATCCGTCTGCTGTCGCCAACAGCTTCGGAAAGTGCCTGCATGGAAGCACCGCTTTGCCCGAAAGATTTTACCACGGAAAGTCCTCTGGCGTATTCCAGGATGGCACCGGTCATATCCCGGTTTGCCTTTGCCTCCACGGGGGCGTTCTTCGCGCTGTAGGAGGAGATAAGAAGCAGGAACACGAAGGAAAGTGCTGCCGCTGCCAGGGCAATCAGTGCGGTAAGGGGACTGCACACACAAAGGCAGATAAATACAACCAGGAAATTCAGATACCCTCCAATGAAGCTGTCGAGCATACGAATACCCATGGTTTCCAACGTGCCAAGCCCCGTTGTGATAGAGCTTAAAATATTACCGGTATTCATCTGCTGGAAATAGCCTAAGGAGACACGTTTCAGGGCATCGCCCACGACAAGACGATCTCTGGCAATCAGCTCATAACCAATGGCTTCCTGGAATCTTGCCCGCAGATAGTCGAACAGGAATCGAAAACCGATTAAGACAAGAATGAGAAGAATACTGTAGCCAATCCATTTCCGGTCAAAGATGCCATTTCCTTTTTCCGCTTCTATCAGCATGCCTACGGTATAGGCAGCCACCATAATCGGCGTGGCAGCAAAGATATTGGAAAAGAAGGAAAAGAGAAAGCCGATATATAGTTTTCCTTTAAAATCTCCACACCAGTCAATCATACGTTTGATAGTCTTAAACATTTACTTTCCCCCCTTTCCGGCTGTGGATACTGCCCATTCCCTGGCACCGATATGGGTCTCCCACATATCATGGTACAGAGGACAGGCAGCAAGAAGTTCTTCCTGTCTGCCCTGTGCAACAATGGAACCACCCTGCAGAACCACAATATTGTCTGCCTGCCGGATGGTGGAAAGACGATGGGCGATGACAAGAAGGGTCTTACCCTTTGTCAGGGCAGCAATACTTTGCTGGATTTTGTCTTCGTTTTCCGGGTCGGTAAAGGCGGTTGCCTCATCGAGAATGACAATCGGTGCATTCTTTAACATCATACGGGCGATGGCAATACGCTGTTTCTCACCACCGGAGAGCCGTTTGCCGGCTTCTCCTGCCGGGGTATTGTAGCCATCGGGCAGTTTTAGGATAAATTCTTCACACTGGGCTGCCCTTGCAGCAGCTTTTACTTCTTCATCCGTTGCACTGGGATTCCCCAGACGGATATTTTCCAGTAAGGAACAGCGGAACAGGAAATTATCCTGGGAAACGAAACTTACCTTCTCGGATATCTGGGAAATGGGCATATCTTTGATATTTATGCCACCGATGGTAATGCTGCCACCTGTCACATCCCAGAAACGGGCAATCAGTTTGGCAACGGTTGACTTTCCGCCACCGGAAGGACCAACCAGTGCGGTAAAGCTGCCCTGGGGAAGTTTTAAATCAATCCCATGTAATACTTCATCCTCTGCGTTACCGCTGTAGGAGAAGTGTACCTGATGCAGTTCCACGTCCGTGCTGGTTACGTTGGCGCGGGTTTCCGGCTCTGGAAGGCTCTTGATGGAGAGCAGGGATTCCAGTTCCTCCACGACCATCTGCATCTGTTTTATTTCGTTGGCAAAGACCTCCAGTTTGGCAAGGGAACCTACCATGGAAAGCGAAAGCATGACAGCCAGTGCTGCCTGCGGTGCAGTAATGGTTCCTTTGGATGCCAGGGCAAGGCTTGCCGGAAGGGTTCCCAGCAAAGTAGTGGGGAACAGGGCAAATGCCAGCTTCATGGTAACCCAGGTGGAAGAGAGCCATTTGATAACGAAAGTACGGTAATCTGTAATTGCCTTGGAATATTTCTCGTAGGAAACACCGGCACGCCCAAAAGCCTTGATAACTTCAATACCTTCTATGTACTCTACAATCGTGCTGTTCATATAGGCGTTGGATTTATTGTAGGTATCGAAGTTCTTTCCACTGATTTGGAAGGTCAGTGCCATACATACCAGGGCAGCTGGAAAAGTTACTAAAGATGCCAGCGCGATACGCCAGTCAATCAGTGCCAGTGCAATAATGCTTATAACAGGAAGGACGATATGTCCGACACCCTCCGGAACCACGTGGGCGAGGGGAGGTTCGATTCCTTCGATTTTGTCCACCAGTACGTTTTTAATCTCACCGATGGAGTGGGACTGTACATCCCCTAACGGTGCATGCAGGAAACGGTCTGCCAGTTTCAGGCGGAGCCCCTCCAGTACGTGATAGGCAACCTGGTGGGAAGCACCAGTGGAGCCTGCGAAGCAGAGAACCTTCACACAGTGGGCGAGCAGTGCAATACCACACCAGGTAAGAATTGCCCCCTTTGTTACGGTTTCTTCTACGAATCGACAGATTATCTGATACATACAGAAAAACGGAACCAGACCGGCAGTAATGCTGATGATGGACAGAACAATGGACAGTCCGAATTTCTTACGGTAACTGCCTGCATAGCCAAGCAGGGTTTGCAGCCAGCCTTTTTTCTTCTCTTGCATAATATCTCCATTCCGCAGACGCTTTTTTTGTCGGAGGAATCGCGAGTTGAATTTCAGATTCAACTCTGCGATCAAGGCATATTTGTGGCGCCTGCGACACAAATTGCCGTGTGAAGAATATGGCATCAGCAATATTCTTCACACAAGACTCCTTTTTAGTAGATGGCGTTGCGGTATTCTAATGGGGACATCCCCATGATTTTGCGGAAAGCGATTGCGAATTTGCTGGCACTGTCGTAACCTACCAGCCCGGCAATCTCTGCTACGCTCTGCTCACGGTCTGCCCGCAGAAATTCCGCGGCGCGGTTCATGCGGTAGTCTGTAAGCCATGCACCGATGGAAGTCCCGTATACCGATTTGAAACAGCTCTTCATGCCGGTAAGGGGAATCTCGAACCGGGAAGACAACTGCTCCTGGGTATAGTTTTCCGCCATGTGCCCGGCTAAGAAAGCCTGAATCGCTTTTACCTTCTCTATCTGCGTTTTATAATAGTAAGGTCGTTCTTTCTGTTCCTTTGGCAGTTCTAAGGCATCCAGATACAGAAGAAGTTCCATGATTTTAATTTTGAAATAAGGAATCCTGATTTTTCCCGGCACCTGGTACAGTTCTCCGAAAATATGCTCTGCGGCTCCCATTTCGTGGATGACATGGGGATAACGTCCGGGGCAGTATTTTTGCTGTAAGGCGGTCAGGTCGATGGGAAAATCTTTTACCTCCTTAGAAAGGGCACTGGCGGCAATTTCCATATCAAAGGCGATGGTTAAGCCGTGATAGTGACTGGAGGGGAAGATAAACCGCCCCGTATGGGTCAGCCTTCGGTCCATCTTGATATCACCGGCACCTACATACGCGTAAGCATTTTCGGCTGCCAGATATTCCATTTTTCCTTCCCGGCAATGGTCAATGACGAACATATTCCTGCCGGGCACATAGGCAGAGTCGAAATGTGCCACATGAAAATCATTAAAGCTTAACATGGCACCCGGAAATACTTCATAGCAGGTCATGGTGCCGTCTCCGGTATCGTTACGGAACTGGTATACGCTGCAGCCATCGCTCTGCGCCAGCAGAAATCCGTTTTCCGTGCGAAAAGATTTTTCTTCCACAGGCCAGCCTCCTTTATTTCTTGATTAGTCAACACTAACTGATGAAAGCATATCATAGATATCTGGATTTGTCTGTCCTGTAT
>ERZ1026850.1605-NODE-1605-length-11434-cov-4.330433_pt1 | contig 11434 bp, 12 predicted proteins | sample MGYA00380155_ERZ1026850 | MGnify/ENA primary metagenome ERZ1026850 (study PRJEB33269, sample SAMEA4719791) | human gut metagenome | biome: human-associated habitat; feature: organic feature; material: feces | place: Cameroon | collected 2013-10 ... | reverse complement strand
GAGCCGGTAATGATGTTGCCGCGCAGCAATTTGGAGGCGCTCTTCATTGCTGCTGCACCATAGATATTCTTGCCTTGGCGAAAAGCATTTACAAGCAGAGCTGAGGTTTTCGGACCCATCACACGGACAACCGCTTCGCTGCTTCCTACCAGTAAACTGTTTAATCCGGCTTTGGAGAGTTGTCCAGCGAAAATAGCGGTAACAAATGAAATGCCGCCGACTTTCAAACCGCTGTACGCTGCATTCTTTAGAGCGATTTCAGGCGTATCGCCGTTCCAAACCGAAGTAGCAAAAGTAAGCACAGCCGTTACACCAAAGGCCGAGGATGCAATAATCATACCGTTTGCTGCATCATAGGTCAGTGACTCTACAGTTCCGGCTTTTGCGATATTTCGTGCCTGTTCGTAGGTAAAGTGTCCCTTACGCACGATCTGTTGTGCTTCATTAGGATCAGATACTCCCGGGACTTCGCCGCGTCGAATACGCTCCTGCATGGCCTGTATAGCCGATTCATATTTGTCGCTGGGAACTTCAATTTGCATTGGTTTTCCGTCCGAACCCATGTATCGGAATTGACCATTTTCGAAGCATTCAGAAATGCACTTACCGCCGGTTTTACAATATTTCGATTGGATTTCCACACCGTCTACCAGACGATCGGCACCATTCTTCGCGTTGTCATCACCAAGGATACGTGCATCATGTCCTGTGTATCGGTCATACAGCGTATTGGCCCGCTCGGCTGCAAAGCCATGTCCACGTATAGCGTGAAACTTCTCCTCGCCATATGCAGTAGCGCCGGAGCTTACATTGCTGTACACCGTTCCGGCAGTTTGCGAATTTTTCAGCTTTCTCTGGGAGGATACCCTTTTGTCTTTTTTGGAGTCCATCGCTCCCAACCTCCTTGGTGCTGTTAAAGCTGCTTCAAACGAGTTCTCACCTGCTTGATCGTCTGCAGATACTTTCTAACGATACGCTGACAGGTTTCAAAATTATCTGGATCTTCCTCTAAATCGGGCAGGTAAAGCTCCAGTCCCTGTAAGCATTTTGCAGAGGCTTTCTGCAACTGTGTGGGGTTCTCGCCATCGGCCAATAGTTCGTCAATTTCTTGTTCGATTTCGCCATCTGATTCTTCCAACAGTTCGATCAAAGACTGCGCTTCTTCTACAAAGGAATCGAGTTCATCCTCATCATATTCTAGCACATCGTTGATCTGCAGTAAAACCTCTTTGATATATTCTTGTGCATCGTCAACATCCAGTGCTTTATTGCCGTCAGATAGAGCCAGCGGCTCGGATTCTGCGGGCAACTGCGGGGCGGATTGATTTGATTCATTGCTGGTATCCTGCTCTTCGTTGAGGCCATCCAGAAAACTCGACGCCAGATCAAGAAGTCCGCCTGCAATATCCCATCCGGTAGGTGCAGTTTCAATCTGATACAGCTCAGTCAGCAACTCGTTGAATGCCGCCAGATTGTAGGACGAGGGAAGAGAACGATAGTTGATTCCTTCATCATATCTGCAGATAGAATTATCATCGCTATGGTAGAAACCATCTTCAGTGAACAAAAAACCTTTTTTACCACTGCTAAATACGGTTTCATCAATTAAGCCAAAAACATTTTCTTTTCTGACATTTCCGGCATAAGTCATGCATGCGTTGTTAATCAATTCTGATGGAATACGTCCGTATACATAGCACGGGTATACGGAATTGCAACGCGGCAGATATTCCTGAATGACTGCAATTTTCTTTTCTCGTTTTCCCATAGTGGTCTGCTCCATTCTAAATAATCGTTAAGCCCTAAGAATGATAAATTTGACAATTACGATTGCGATTGTCGAAATCTGTATATCTGCATTATACACTGAAAGTTATAATATTTCTACCCTAAAAGTTTATTCTTTGCTGTAACTATCCGGGGTACACTAAACGAAAAGAGTCAACGGAGGAGCAGCATGGACTGGGTAGCTATCGGCGGACGCATCCGCAAGCAACGCGAATATTTGGGACTGACACGCGAGCAGTTTGCCGAAAAACTAGATATTACGCCCAAGTTTTGTGCGGATATTGAATTGGGTACCAAGGGTATGTCCGTTCCAACACTGTGCCGTATCGCAACTACGCTCAGCCTGTCCACCGACTATATTTTGTTTGGAAAGCAGGAGAAAAAAGATAAACTTTGGGTGTTCAAGGCACTTTCTCCGATGATAGAGAGTGTAACGCCGAGTCAGCTTCCTTATCTGGAATCTGTACTGAAAACGGTTATTAGTGCCATGAATCATAAAGAGGATTAGTAGGAGAAATATATTTGAGTAGTTCAGAAAATAATGAGATTGTTTACCATTACTGCAGTCTTGAAACGTTTAAAAATATTATTTCCCATCAGTGTTTATGGCTTTGCGATGTACAAAAAAGTAACGATAGCAAAGAATGTATGGCACTACCGGAACGGATTAAGGAATTGGCTATAGAACAGAATCTAAGAGAGACCTATCCGCCGGAACAGCGTAAGTTATTTGATCGGTTTATCAATTTCCTAGGCCACTCAGTTCGGCATACATATACAACATGTTTTTCACGTAAGCGTGATGATTTAAATCAGTGGCGCGGCTATGCTGCTGATGGAACAGGGTTATGTATCGGATTCAGAAAACACTTTTTTATGCAACTCAATAAACCTGAATGGAATATATTATCATTTCAACCTGTTGATTACTCAGAAAATGGCATTGAACATTGTGCGCAAGGTTATTTAGATGAATTTAAGGAATTTATGAATATCTTTGTTAGATTTGATATGAAAATGAGCGATTCATCGGCACTAGCTGATGAAAATGAGTTATTGCATCGAGTATCCACCATATCACCAATGTTCAAGAAATGTTCTTTTCGTGAAGAAGAAGAGGAGCGTTTAGCTTTCAGTACAGTTTCATATGTAACAGATTATCGTACTGTATCTACACAAAAATGTGTAGATGTTTTAGTAGATCATGGACGACAGGAATATTTCGAGACGCAGACACATAATTTTAAATTGTCTGATTTGAAATATCGAATAGCAAGAAATCAGTTGCAGGGTTATTACGAATTATCATTTACACCTATTAAAGATGAGCTAATACGTGAAATTATTATTGGGCCTAAATCACTGGTGCAAGAAGAGGATATTTATCTATTCCTAGCTGCATGTGGCTATCATGAGAAAGCGTTGGACGATGGAAAACGTAATCAGTTTGTAGTAGATGATATAAATGTTTGTACTTCGAAATTGAGTTATCGTTAAGAAAAGCCGTATGCTGATAAAGCATACGGCTTTTCGGTTACTTATCCAGTAGCTTAGCCCTTGCGTAAAACCGCGTTTTACTCATGCCAAGCAGATTCATCGCCTGTACAGCGGTAATCTCACTGCTGCGCCAGCGGGCGACAACGCGCTCAAAATCGGGATAGTCCTTCGCGGCCTTGCCGCGATATTTACCCTGCGCTTTAGCAATGGCGATACCCTCTCGCTGGCGCTGTAAGATATACTCTCGTTCCAATTCCGCGACTGCCGCGAATACAGTCAGCATAAATTTGCCGGTCGGTGTGGTGGTGTCGATTGCTTCTTTGCGGCTGACAAACTCGACTTGCTTTTCAGTCAGACGCTCTACCAGATCGAGCAGATCACGAGTGTTGCGGGCAAAGCGGCTGATGGACTCGACAATAACAGTATCACCACGCCGCACATATTCCATCATACGACGCAGTTCGGGGCGGTCAGCGTTTTTGCCGCTGGCCTTGTCGATGAACAGTTCATCGACACCGAGTTCACGGAGCATAATTTCCTGTCTTGCGGTATTTTGTTCTTCTGTGCTGACACGCACATAACCAATTTTCATAGTACGTTCTCCTGTCAAAAAAGAATTTCCCGTTTAAGTCGGTTGAAATTTCGGGACGTTCCAAAATTCCAAAACCGACTTAAACGGGACGATTTCCAAGCGTTCCGTATAGGTATACCCAAACGGAACTGTTCGTTACGGTTGTTTTCAGTATTCGTCACGCTCGATGAATTCGAGCATTGCTTTGCGCTGAATGCGCCAGCGATTCCCGACGCGGAACGCCGGAATTTCGTTTTCATGCAGAAGCCGCAGCATGGTGCCGCGGCTGACCTGCAAAATCTGCTGACACTCATGCAGTGTCAAAACATCGGGATATTGGTCCAGATTCATGCTTATCAGCCTTTCTATGCAGTTTATTGTACTGTTTTGCACAGAAAAGGCTGATTTGTTATTTGGACACATCTTTGTCGCGCAGCACATGGATTGCTGCCGCCACCGCCGCGACAACCTTAATGCCGAACAGCAATGTGTTCTTGATTACCTTCATTGGGTCACCACCTTTCTTAATATGCGTAGAGCAGCTCGCCTGTCATCTCATGGAGCAGAGTCGGGTCGTAGAGCATTTCCTCAATCTCCTCCTCTGAGCAACCATAGTCGAGCAAAGCCTGTATCTCATCAGCCGAAACGCCAAATGCTTTGGCAACGCTGAAAAGATCGTCATAATTTACGGGCGTATCCTCGTAGTAGCTGCGATAGTACGGATACTTACGCCACCAACGCTCGAAAGTCGTGTGCGGTGTGAAACTTCCAGTCGTGAGTTGTCCCGCTCGGTCGATTTTCAAAATCTCGCCCTCCTTCGGTTCGAGAATATCGGTGGGTGCTTTCAGCCGCAGTTTCTTTATAGCTTTGCAGAGGATTTCCTGCGTTGAAGCATAAATCAGAAAACCATCGTAGAACATAACGCAAAGCGGGTTATCGCCAACGATGAACCAGATAGCGTTCTCTTTATCGAGTACGGTAAACACAAAAGAACCCTCGACCTTTTCAGCCATGGATTGCAGGCTGTCAAAGTCGAGGGCTTTCTGCTGCTCGAGAAGCTGAACGGCAATATAGCTGTCCGTTTCAACGCTCGTCAGCGGCAGGTTTTCCGCTACACGAAGTTCTTTGTCGTTCCAGAGTACACCGTTATGTGCAAGAGCAAATGGATTGCCGTCAACTTTACCGAGAAACGGATGATTGTTCTGGTTAAACTGCGCGTTGCCCTGTGTCGTCATACGGGTATGTCCCATCACGACATTTACACCGTGCGGAATATGAATCTTCATCTTCCGAGCGGGAATCGGACGCTTGTAAATCCGCAGACGATTGTTGAAATTGTAGGCGATGCCGGTCGCGTCCGTTCCGCGCACTTGGCACTCTCTTGCAAGCGTGTTCAAAATTTTGTTCTTCGTATGAGTGCTGAGACACTCCTTGAAATCAATTAAGCCAAATAAACTGCACATATTACTTCTCCTCTGCGCTGGCGTTAACGGGTTCATTTACATACAGGCGGCGCTCCTTGAGGTATTGGATGAGTTCCGGTTCTTCGATTTCATCAAGGAAGTCAAACCAGCTCATGTCTTGAACCTGACAATCAGACATAGAAACAGCCACCTCGACGAGATGGTTGACCATCTGCAGGGTGGCTTTCAAAGTATTGAGCTTGAGCGTACCGCGGAACATGCGAATTTCCACAGTATCCGAGTTGGTAAGGTTGACCGCTGTGTAACGTCCGGCACACGAATTCTTTGCGTGGCTCATCTGTTCGGATGGCGTGAGGCGGATACCATACCGTGCCGCCCAGCGGTTCATCTGGGATTGCGTGCGGCGGCTGAACCGCAGCAGCTCCGCCCAGAACTTTTCGACGAAGTAAAGCAGGCGTGCAATCGCAGCCTCCTGCTGTTCGTAAGTACAGCCGAACGCCAGACGGGAGATATGAACGTGTAGGCCGCAGGTGCCAGCGGCATGGCTCAAATAGCCCATGCTCTGCGCTTTACGCAGGACTTCTGCCCACGGCATTTCGTTCAAATGGTATTCGAGCGTCATCGGGTGAGTAACGAGCTCCAATCCTTCATCCAGACTGCCGTCTGTCTTGATGTACAGGTTTTCAGCGTCCTGGTTCGCGATGTCGAGCAACTTTTGAGCGTTATTGTTTACCGTGCCGCCGTTATCAATCTCCAGCTCAACGCCGAAGTGCCGCAGGCCCTTGCCGTGAAACACGAGATCGGGGGTGTAGTTGTATTCATGGATAATGTCGTTATGCTCGTCCCAGCAGGACGAACAGTAGACGTTGTCATCGTTATCCCAATAGGCACGGTCGCGGCTGATAATGCGGCCGCAGTCCTCACAGCGGATGTAATACTCATCAAAACAGTGATCGCAGAGCGTGTGTGTATCGTCCTCGACAGCATTTTCCTCATAAATTCGCTCGTTACAGTAGTCGCAGACTACGGTCAGACGGTCAGCACAGCTTTCACAAAGCCAGTCACCTTCTACTTGGTACATCGTATCGAGCGGGTGCTCGATACCACAATTAGAACAAATTCGAGTTTCTTTCATTGGTAATTCCTCCATTTCAGTTGGTTAATACTCCGATGCTAACAGCATGGTACTGTGCGTTTTGTCATCAATGACATACACTTTAGCATCTATCGCGCACTTACAATGCACATCAAGTTCATACCGATACGGCGGCTGTTCCTGTGTATGGACGATGTGCTGTCCCGTCGGCGTTTTCGTCAATATGAACACTTGCAGATAATCTTTTTGTGAAGTCTGCATAGCAGCAATCATTTGCCACATGAGAAGCATCAAAGCATCTGGTATTTCGCTCTGCACGCCGCGTGTGATATACTTTGGGTTTTCAAACATAATTTCCTCCTTAAAACACGAAAATCCCACCGAAAGCATTTGCTCTCAGCGGGATTTCTTCAGGATTTGTCCATAGCATTGTGGACAAATGGTGCGACTATTGACTTGTCGCGCGTCTCTGCGGTACACCCGCTCACCGCAGCGGTCGCAGAGCGTGGTGTACTCCTCGGAGCAGGCGTGGCATAGCCTGTCGCCGCCGAGTATGATCATCTGCCCACTCGATCTGCGCCTTCCGCAGCAGGAGCATATAAAACGGTTCCCCGACATTGTTTTTCCTCCTTTTCGTTGTATATAGATATAATATATCAACGAAAACGGATATGTTGCGGATACTGTATCTTGAGTCTGTTTGAAAAGTGATGTACAATATATACAAATAAATGGTTGCTTATAGCCAGAGAGAAGGATAAAAATTGTTTGATATTAATAAGGCTTCACTAAGTGATTTGATTGAAAAGGTAAAATTTCAAACTTCAACTTCGAAAATTCAAGAAATTCTTATTCGTCAACTACCGATGTTTCCAACATTAAAACCATATATTGAAAAAACTTGGGCGTGGTTACAGAGTCAGAAAACTATGTATGCAAACGAAGAACATACATTGGCAGAGGTCTTGTCAGAGTTTGTCTGTGCAGATGTTTTAGCGGCTATTATTACTGATAAAGTAAAATGTTATGATGACCAAAAGAACAGCCCACCTAGCAACAGTTTGTCAGACTATGCAATTTGGCTGTTTGGCCAGCAAGACTTGAATTTGCTTAATCGTGCAAATGCATATCCTCATGTTCGTAAGCTACATGAGGATAACGGAAAAAAAGTGCGATACAATTATTCGTGGATGGAAAAAGACTTTATACGAGTTAGTTACTTGCTATATAATTATGCTGACAAATCAAGTATTTATTGGGCGGCAATTTTACCGTTATTGTACGATAATCCATGGTTTGTTTATGCCTTAGAAAAGCGAGATCGTCTATATACGGAGCTTAAGAAACCACAACCGTCTAAGAATAAGGAAGATATTGACTACGGTTATTTTGAAGATGAATACGAATCATTATCTGATGAAGCGGAAGAATGCATGGTTCACGATTTCGTACAACTTTTAGGATTAGACGAAGACAAATACGATGACACGCTCATACAAATTTTGACTAGACGGGATACAGTGTGTGGGATTGTTCCGCGTCCGGTGAAGACAATTCCAGATGATTTTGCTAAATATCCATGCGTGCGTATGTTTTGGCGTCGTTTATACCATGAATATGGTGACGCGGCTATTGACCATTCGGAGTTCCAATATGTAGTGGGTATGACTGCGTTAATCGTATGTATAAATGAAATCATTCAAGCAGCTATTCAAATAATTCCTGAGAATATAAAAATACGAGCCAAAACGACTGAAAAAATATTTTGGATCGAAGAAGCAAAGGAAAAAGCATTCAGTACAGCTGATGACACATGGAATGTATTGCGCCGACCGATTTATTGGTGCTATTCATTCTCACAACTTACACAATTGGTACAAGGTATCCGTGAAGTGTTAAAAGAGAATTATAAGAATGACAAAAATATGAAGACAGATGTATTAGCTGTGCGTAAAGCTATAGAGGCAGACGATGAGGCAAAGCAAGCTGCTCTATATCAAAAAATGTTTCAGTTCCTAAAGGATAGTGCTACTGCGGTAGTCGAAGATAAAGAAGATACAGAACTTGATGAGGTTATGGATGAAGTAGGAAAGAATCAAACGGATAGGTATAGCCTCAGAGCTATTAAGCAGTTTTCGTCTGCTGGGGCAATGCCTCAAGATATTACAAAAGATACTACTATTACAGAGCTAGGAAATGCCCCGCTGTTGGATGAGCAAGCTGTAGTTCAATCTAGTGCTGTTTGGTGGAAAGCGATTCACCAAGGTGGCGATTTGCAACAAATCAAGAAGGAATATAGGGATTTTCTAAGGAATCAGTTAGGAATAAGTGAACGGTCGCAATAATAACTGATATGATAGATTTTCGATAAGAAATTGCCCTAGGGGTTATACGCAAAGATAGGATGCTAGTTTTAGCATCCTATCTTTTTATGTGTTGTATAGTGACTTGCGATGAAGACGATAAAAAATAAAATTTAAGGAATTGTTATTTGCACAGGAAGAGAAAGAAAAAAGACATTTGAAAAGTTCTAGATTTTCGGCGTATATATCAAAATATACCGTGCAATCACTAAAAAACACTCGTTTTACTCGATGAAACGAATATGCTATGATTCAGTCAACAGCTGGAAAGATACAGACAAGCGGTGGCCACCCGTTCGATTTCATGTAAAGGAGATATGTAAAATGCTTACATATGATGAGATGAGTGATAATATCCGTGAGCCTGCGTTGAGAATTCTCCGAGCAGCGCAGACGGACAAGACCTCGCAACAATATATCGCGTTACTCGCGCAGCGCGATGCAGACGGAGAACGTGCGACGCTGTTTATCGGAGGCTCTGCGTTTCCGCTATACAGGGTGGATGCCTTCGAGCGAGGTGGCAATCATTTAAGCCAGTTTCACGCTCCTGATGTTCGAAATAGTGAGGAGAATCGGACATTTGGGCTGTTTATTGACACCGATGATCCCGATCATCTGTTTGCTTGCGACTCCGACTCTAAGGGGAAGCCGGTCTTCCAATTTGTTTCCGATTTTGTGGTACATGCGAGACATCATCGGTATCAGTTTGTGCTAACAGCATCGTCGGATAAGGGGTTTCACTTCGCGTATACAGATGAACCTGAGTTGCAAGCGGTGCTTTCGCGTCTCGTACCGGAGGCGCAGGAATTGGAGTTCAATCGTATCGAGAAAGAGCTGGAGGATAAAGAAAATGATTGAAAAACGCGTAATACGGCACAAAAATAGACGCTTTGAAAGTAAGGAACTGCCTTCTCAGACGGCATTACGGTTGCGAAGCGATAAAAACAAGAGGTTAGTTCCTGACGAGGAGGATAATGTATTTGCTGCAGTGTCTCAGATGTGCTCAGAACCGGTGCTGGCACACGATCGAGATGAGACACAAGCAGTTGTGCGCGAATCCTTGGATGAGAAACTGATGGAATCCCCGCAGCTTGTCTTGAGGAGTGACCGCAATAAAGCGTTGATTCCTGACGTGGATGATACGCAGGTTTCGGTTGCTGCAGGTGAAAAAATGCTTCTGAAAGCATTAAACAGCCCGCGTATCAACTGGCACAATGAGCTGCCGGATGAGCCGGATATGCCGGATTCTATGGAAGAGGAAGAAACTGTCGTTCCGAGTTCACAGATTCGTCCACAAGTGGGACGGGCCTCGGTGGACTTGCTCGAGAGCGAGTACGCTTTTACACAGTACATCAAAAAACTCATTCCGATGGCCATCGTTGGCGGGCGCCTGTACCTGTTTCAGGCACCATGCTACCGTCTGCTCAGCGATCAGGAGATCATCACCGAAATCAAGGCGGCGCTCCCGCGGGATTTACGGAAAGATATTTCCATGGCCTTTCTCAAGCGTGCCATTACCCAACTTAAGACGGAAAAAGACCTACAGATTGATCTGGAGGAGATAAATTATAACCCGTACGATGTTATTTTTGCCAATGGCATCTATAACGTCAAAACCGGTCACATGCGCGATGGCTGCCCAACGGACTGCTATATTGCTGCAAACGCGGCCAAATTCCGTCCGAAAAAGGGAAAAAAGATCAAGTCCAATGACGCAGAACGTGCTGTGGTCGATGACTTCTTCGCGCAGGCTTCCGGCGGTGATAAGGAAATCGAGCGTCTAATCTGGACCACTCTTGGTGTGATGCTGAGCACGGAGGCTAAGTTCAAAGCCTTCTTCTATCTGTTCGGTCCCCCTGATACGGGCAAAAGCCTGTTCGGTACATTGGTTACGCGGTTGATTGGTGCAGAAAACTGTGCGAATATCTTGTTGAATGAAGTAGACGCGAAGTACCACGGAGCTGAACTGCGCGGTAAACTAGCGAACATCAGTCTGGATCAACCGAGCGTTGTAATTCGCAACATCGGTGTGTTCAAACAGCTTACCAGCGGCGGCAGTGATGTTGTAACGGTCGAAAAGAAGTTCGGACCGGTAGAGCGTCTGGAATCCAGATTCATCAAATTTCTGTTTGCGGGCAACCATTTGCCTCGCCTGCGTGAGAACGACGATGCGTTCTGGACGCGGATGGTACTGGTGCCGTTTGAAAACAGGGTAGAAAAAGAGGATCGAGATCCTGATTTGCTGGAAAAGCTGCTCGACCGCTCGGACTACATCATCTTGCGAGCGCTCAAACACTACAAGGCTTTTCTTGATAACAATATGCGTTTCCCGGCGTGCCGTCGCTCGGAGGAGCTGAAAAACGGATATATTCCCGTTTCACCAAATGAAAAGGTGCGTATGTTTGTGGATGAGTGCTGCGAACTTGTGCCAGATGCACAGGCTATGACGCAGGAACTGTATGCGTGCTATTGCGGTTTCTGTCAGAGTAACGGCTACTCAGCTGAAACAATCAAGGCGTTTTCGACGATTCTGAAACGCGAGGTACCGTTGGATACATTTCGGCAGAACTCGCAGCGAGGATATCGCGGTATTCGGATAAAATAATTTGCAAAAGATGCGGCAGATCCGGCCAATCCGGCAGGATCGCGTGATTTGTCGGATTGGTCCGCATCTAAAGTATACTATAATGATATA
>ERZ1026850.1603-NODE-1603-length-11455-cov-8.358070_pt1 | contig 11455 bp, 9 predicted proteins | sample MGYA00380155_ERZ1026850 | MGnify/ENA primary metagenome ERZ1026850 (study PRJEB33269, sample SAMEA4719791) | human gut metagenome | biome: human-associated habitat; feature: organic feature; material: feces | place: Cameroon | collected 2013-10 ... | reverse complement strand
AAAATCCCTTTAGGAACTAAAGGGCGCACTTCTATACTCTCCTATCGGGAGTATCATGCGTCCTGCGGAGCTGTATTCTCTGTCAGCAGGAGAAAACTGCTCGACCGAGAATGTTGCGTCACTTCGTTCCGTCAAGGGAGCTACACTCCCTTGCGACGCTTGCACGTCTATCCCTTGTGGACTTGCCGTCCGCAAACGGTTTTGACAAACCGTTTGCCGCCAGCAAGTTTGAAGATTAGACATAAACAAATCCTCCGCATGGTCTAAGCCATACGGAGGATTAACTGTTTTACGGACACCCGTCTATCGCACGGAATGCCTTTTATCGTTCTAGGGCTCAGGGACGTTACCGAATCAGTCTCAGAGCATTTTCATAGTCGTTTTTGTGAACGTAGATATGATACTCATACGAATAGTTCGGGTCGATGCCGAAGCTGCCGGTGCTCCCGCGGCTGCGGCCGCCGAGCGCGGAAGAGCCCTGCAAATTCTCGGTTCTGACCGTGTAGGCAATGCCGTTGGCGGACAGGATGCTGCGGATATTGGCCTGGCGCTGCATGTCCATCGTGGTGATGAGTTCCTTGCGGTTGAAGATCGTCAGCATAATACGGCCCCCTTTTTGAAAATGGAGTTTTCTGCATTCATTTTACCACAGGTTTTTCCCGCGCGCAACGGCGGCACAAATTGACAAGGCTCCGCGTAAATACTATAATGCTCTGCATGGAAAAGCGCTGAAAAGGCGCATTGCGCGGGAACCGTTTCCGCACACAGAAGGGAACTATCAAAGACATGAGACAGGATCTATCGCTCCGTTTGGAGCAATTCAAAAAGCAATACGTCGCGGACGAGGCGGTGCGCAGCCGCATCGCCGAGCCGCCCGTCAAATTCATCGGCGATGAGATCATGGAGCTGGCCGTCGCCGCGCTTCTGCAGGGGGAGAACGTTCTGCTCTCCGGCGGCAAGGCCACGGGCAAAAATATCTTGGCGGACAACCTTGCGTGGTTGTTCCGCCGTCCGGTCTACACTGTGTCGTTCCATGTGAATACCGACAGCAGCACGCTGATCGGAACCGACACCTTCACCGGCGGCGAAGTGCGGCTGCGCCGCGGCCCTGTCGCGCTCGCCGCGCAGTACGGCGGCTTCTGCATCTTAGATGAGATCAACATGGCGAAAAACGACGCTGTGGCCGTGCTGCACTCCGCGCTCGACTACCGCCGCCTCATCGACGTGCCGGGCTATGAGTGTATCCCTATCCACCCCGCCGCGCGCTTCATCGCCACGATGAACTACGGTTACGCCGGTACGCGCGAGCTGAACGAAGCGCTCGTCTCGCGCTTTACGGTCATCCGCATGCCGACGCTCGAGGAACCCCAGCTCTGCGAGCTGCTGCGCGCAAACGTACCGGAGGCGTCGGACGAGAACATCAAGCGCTGCACGGGGCTGTTCCTCGATCTGAACGCCAAGGCCGTGAACGGCGAGATCTCGACGAACTCCGTCGATATGCGCGGCATGATCGCCGCTTTGCACCTGATGACCGACGGCATGGCGCCCAAGGACGCCATTGCCGTGAGCATCACGAATAAATGCTTCGACGAGTACGAGTATGCGCTCGTGCGCGACGTAGCGCTGACGCGCTTTGCCTGAAGAGATGAGCATCGGCAGAGAAGAGAGCCTGTTTTTGACTGTTTCCGAAGATCACCGCAAGCGGACCTATCCCGAGTATGTGCAGAAGATGAGCGAACCCTTTGAGCGCGCGGGCGGCATGGTGGAGGTGTACGAGGGCGTCGTCCTCGGCGGGGCGGACAAGTTTTTCGGGCTCGATGACTTGAATCTGTGGCTGCGGCGGCACCGCTACGCGGCCTACGATATGAACGTGCTGCTGCCCATCGCGCATCTGTGCGTCGGGCGCGCCGTGCGGGCGAGGCTGATGGACGAGCGCCCGGGTGTCGCCGTGATGGCGGAGCAGGCGGCGGGCGAGATTTTGCGCGGCGACCTCCTGCGCTACCGGCGCAGCTCGCGCGGCTGGATGTACATTTACGATCTGACGAAGCAGTTTCCCGCCGCGGCGACGGAGGGCGACCGCCGCATTTTGAAAAATTTCAGCGGTTTTGAAGACATGCTGGCCGAGTTTGACGACCTTGCCGCGCGCAGCGAGAGCTGCGCGGACGCAAAGTCGCTCGTCGAACTCGCAGCGCTTTTGTACCGCAAAATTTTCATCCGCTATTTTGCGCCCGACCACAATCAGGACATCTTACCCGAGCGCGAGACGGAAGAGTGGGAGCCCGCAGCCGAACCGGGGGACATCGAGTGGACGCAGACCGAGGAGATGGAACTCCAATACGACAAGGCGGGCGAGGCATCGGCCGATGGCCTCGTCCTGCCGGACGACGCGCTCGCCGGCATTCCGGAGTATCTGATGCGCAACTTTGGCCCCAGCTTTCAGACCGAGCAGGCGATGGAGGAGATCGAAAGCGCTGTCTGCACCGGCATCCACGAGGAGCGAAAGCTCCTCTTCACCGACGGCCTGAGCGCGGACGCCTACGAGGGCAGTGAGCCGCGCGCCCAATCGCTGCGCGCCAGTCGGGATGGCAACCTCAAAATGCTCCAAGAGCACGAGGACGCCGCGCGTCAGGGCATCCGCAGCATCGAGCAGGCCTTTCGCAATGCGCTGAGCCTGCGCAGCGAGCCGGACGTTTACCGCGCCGACCACGGCGTGCTGCAAAACGATCTGCTCTGGAAGGTCAGCCGCTGCGAAAATCCGCAGCTTTTTGAAAAGATCGTCCGGCAGGAACCGTCCGCCGTCGTCGTGGAGCTTTTGATCGACGCAAGCGGCTCGCAGAGCGTGCGGCAGAGCATGGTGGCGCTGCAAAGCTACCTCTTCAGCGCGGCGCTCAGCCGCATCCGCATTCCGCACCGCGTGATGAGCTACTGCACTTACGGCAACTACACGGTGCTGCGGCGCTTCCGCGACTACGACGACAAGAGCGAGGCCGACCGCCGCATTTTGGAGTACCGCGCGACGTCGAATAACCGCGACGGCCTTGCGCTGGCCGCGGCGGGACTCGACCTCAAGAAGCGGCGCGAGGAGCACAAAATTATCATCGTGTTCAGCGACGGCTTACCGAACGACATGGTCAGCGGCCGCAAGCGCGAGGGCGCGCCGGAAACCTACGTCGGCGACGCCGCCATCCGCGACACCTGCTTTCAGGTGCGAAAGCTCCGGCGCGAGGGCGCGCACGTCATCGGCATTTTCCTCGGCGAGGACGGAGAGCTTGAAAACGAGCGCATGATCTACGGCGCGTCGTTCCTGCGCATCCGCCGGGCGGAGGACTTTGCCGGAAGCGCCGGCAAGCGCCTGAGCGAAACGCTGCTGAATCTGTAAAAAAGTGAAGAGAAAAGCCCTGCTGTGAAAACGGCGGGGCTTTGTCTGATTATTTTCCACTCTCCTGCGGCGCGTCTTCGAGCAGCATCTGCCGCAGCTTTTTGGCGGCGATGCTCAGCGGCTGCGTCTTGCGCTGGAAGAGGAAGACGTTGCGCGCGGGAATGGGCTCTTCGAGCATGATGGGGTAGATACCGCTTGCCTCCGGCGTGCCGTAAAGCATCTCGCGCGGCACGAAGCCGACGCCAAGGTCGCTCTGCACCACGGGCGGCACCTGTGCCGTGGTCTCGACCTCCACATCGGGGCTGAACGAAAGACCGTGGCGCAGGAAGAACTCGGCATAAAAATCGTGCGACGATGTCCCCTCCGTCAAGCTGATGATCGGGTAGTCGGCAAGCCTTTTGAGCGAAACGGGCTCCTCGGTGAGCTCCAAAAACGCCGGGCCGCAGATGGGGATCTCCTGAATTTCGTCGATCTTCTGCGCCGTGAGCGAATCCGGCACGGACGCGCCCTCTGCCAGAATGGCGAAGTCGGCAAGGCCGTTCTGCACGGCGGCGAGGCCGTGGGAGGCAGAGTGGTTCGTCAGGCAGATGCGCACGTGCGGGTATGCGCGCCGGTAGCGCGCGAGCACCTGCAAAAGCCGCGTGCGCAGGGCAAGGCTGCTCGCTGCGATGTGGACGATACCGCTTTGCAAGCTCTGGTCGGAGAGGACCTCCTCTTCGCCTGCCTCGATGCTCTCAAACGCGATGGCGATGTGCGTGTAGAGCTTCTCCCCCTCGGGCGTGAGGCGCACGCCCTGCGGCGAGCGGAAAAACAGCGCGCAGCCGAGCTCGGATTCGAGCTTTCGGATCATGCGTGTCACGTTGGGCTGGTTGCTGTAGAGCGCCGCGGCGGCCTGCGAAAAGCTGCGGTATTTGGCGGCGTAATAAAAGACGCGATAGCTGTCGTAGCTGATGTTCATAGGCAAGCTCCTCTGAAAAAGAAATGATTGGGGTTCTGCGCGGCGGCGAGGAACCTGACTGCGTAAAATTTGACGGAAGAGAAAAGCATTCGTCCGCACTTTGCGGACGGCAAGACTGATTGTAACAGAAGCGAAGCGGCGGCGCAAGCGTATTCGGGAAAAAAAGAACAGAACCTTGACGAAAAGTAAACACCGTCGAAAAGCCGCATGAAATCAGGAAAATTTGGACGGCATAGAAAAATGACATATCCTCCATGTCAAGAAAGCATTTCGTTTCCGCGCAAAGGGTCGATATAATGACTCGCGTTGGAAATTCCACAGCACAGGGAGGAATAACATGTTTGCTCAGATCATTGCCATCTGCATTTTTGTCACTATGTTCCTGCTTATTATCCTCGATAAGTTTGAACGGCATTACATTACGCTCGGGAGCGGCGCGCTCGTGCTCGTGCTGGTGTTCGGCGTCTGCATGCGCTCGATGAGCGCCATTTGGGAGACGCTCAACCTCAGCGCGTTTTTCCAGAGCACATTCTGGTACGGCGCAAGTGAGGAGAGCACCGCTGGCATCAACTGGTCGACGATCCTGTTTATCGCCGGCATGATGATCATGGTCGAGGGTCTCGGCAAGGCGGGCTTTTTCCGCTGGCTGTGCCTGACGCTTGCCAAGCTCGTACACTACCGCACGGTGCCGCTGCTCATCTGCTTTATGTCGCTCTCGGCGTTTTTGTCGATGTTCATCGACAGCATCACGGTCGTGCTGTTTCTCGCCACCGTCACGCTCGAACTGGCGCAGACGATGAAATTCGACCCCGTGCCGATGATCCTGTCTGAAATTTTCTGCGCGAACCTCGGCGGCGCGGCCACGATGTGCGGCGACCCGCCGAACATCATCATCGGCACCTCGCTCGGCTACACATTCTTCGACTTCATCGAAAATACCGGCGCGGTCGTGGCGATCTGCTTTGTGTTCATGCTCATTTACTTCACGCTCTGCTTCCGCAAGGAACTTGAGCGCGCCGAGCATGCCAACGGCGGCCCCGTCACCTGTCCCGAGCCTTCGACGGCCATCACGAACAAGAAGGCATTTCTTGCGAGCGCAGGCGTTTTCCTGCTGGCGGTCGTGCTGCTCATCACGCACGCGCAGACGGAGCTTTCCGTCGCGTGCATCGGCGTGATTGTCGCGATTTTGACGCTGATCGTTTTGGGCTTGACCAGCGGCAAAAAATCTGTTATAGAAATCATTAAGGGCGTGGACTATAAGACGCTGCTCTTTTTCATCGGCCTGTTCGTTTCCGTGGCGGGCCTTGAAAAGACAGGCGTGCTCAACATGATCGCGAACTTCATCACCTCGGTCAGCGAGGGCAATATCGCGGTTATTGTGATTGTCATTCTGTGGCTCTCGGCCATCACGAGCGCCTTTGTCGACAATATCCCCTTTGCTGCGACCATGATCCCTGTCATCCGCGCCATCGCCGCGACAGAGGGCATGGATATCGGCGTGCTTGCCTGGGCGCTTTCGCTCGGCACGGACCTCGGCGGCAACGCGACGCCCATCGGCGCGAGCGCCAACGTCGTCGGCACTTCGGCTTCGGCCAAGGGCGGCTATCCCATTGGCTGGGGCCGCTACTGCAAGTACTGCGTGCCCGCGACGATCATTGTCATGGCGGTGTCCACGGCCTACTTATTCCTGCGCTATCTGTAAACGGAAAAAGGAAAGGAGTGCGATCCCATGAAAAACCAGATCATCATCACCCTTGGCCGCGAGCACGGCAGCGGCGGCCATTACATTGCCGACATGATCGCGCAAGAGCTCGGTATCAAGCTCTATGACAAGGACTCCATCGAAAAGGAAATCGTTTCCGAAGGCTACAGCGAGGAAATGATCCGCAAGATGGACGAAAAGCCCGTCAACTTCTTTGCCTCGCGCCGCATCGGCAAGTATTCGAATTCTCTTGAGGTCAACGTGGCGGAAAAGACGTTTGCCATGCTGCGTGACAAGGCGGCAAACGGCGAGAGCTTCCTCATCATCGGCCGCTGCGGCGACCAGGTGCTCAAGGGCAACCCCAATATGCTGAGCATTTTCATCTGCGGCAACCAGCAGGCCAAAGTCGGCCGCGTGATGGAGAAGAAGGGCCTGTCTGCCGAGGACGCGATCGAGGAGATCAAAGAGGTCGACCGCTCCAGAAAGTCCTACCACAACTACTACTGCGAGACGAAGTGGGGCGACGCCCGCGGCTACGACATGACCGTCAAGAGCGATGTGCTTGGCTTCGAGGACACGGCGAAAATGCTGATCGCCTATATCCGCAGCTTCATGGAGCAGGACTAAATAAAAATTTGCGGCCCGTGCCGCAAAAAACATTTGAAATGCTCGAAACAATTTGATAAAATCAATTCACAGCGTGTGGCGTTTCTGCGTAAATCCAGTTGCAGAAACGCCGCACGTTTTTTGCGGAAAAAGGAGGGAGAAGACAACTTCATAGTCAAATCGTGCGGCAGAGATGCGTAAGTCCGGATTGATCCGGCAGAACGCATCTCTTATTTTTTATGTTCAGGAGGAAGACCGCCATGGAAAACACAAACCGGTTTTTGGGGACGGAGCGCGTGGGAAAGCTCATGCGGCGCTACACCGTCCCGTGCATCATCTCGCTGCTCGTCGGCGCGCTCTATAACATCGTCGACCAGATCTTCATCGCCAACGCAAGCTACCTCGGTTCCTACGGCAACGCGGCAAACACCGTCGTCTTTCCGCTCACGGTCGTGGCGCTCGCCATCGCCGTGATGATCGGCGACGGCTGCTGCGCGTTCGTCAGCATTTCGCTCGGCAAGGGCGAAGTGGGAGAGGCAAGAAAGAGCGTCGGCAGCGCGGTCGTGCTGTCGATTGCGAGCAGCCTTGTCCTGACGGCGCTGTACCTTGGTTTTGCCGATCCCATCATTTCAATGTTCGGCGGCACGGTGAACGAGGAGACCTTTCATTACGCGCGGGAGTATTTCTTCTATATCTCGCTCGGCATCCCGTTTTATATGTTCGGTCAGGCGATGAACCCTGTCATCCGTGCCGACGGCGACCCGCGGTTCGCCATGATCTCCACGCTCGCGGGCGCGGTGCTCAACATCATTTTAGACCCCATCTTCATCTTTGAATGTAAGTGGGGCATGATGGGCGCGGCGGTCGCCACCGTGTTGGGCCAGATCGTCACGGCGGTGCTTGCGGCGTGGTATCTCTGCCGCATGAAGACCGTCAAGCCGGAAAAGGGAGACTTCCGCCTGCACGCAAGCCTCTGTACCCGGATGCTGACGCTCGGCATCACGAGCTTTTTGTCACAAATTAGCCTTGTCGCGGCGATGGCGGCCATCAACAACATGCTGCGCAAGTACGGCGCGCTGGATGAGATATTCTCGCAGGAGCAGTACGCGCAGATCCCGATGGCCGTCGTCGGCATTGTGATGAAGTTCTTCCAGATCGTCATTTCCATCGTCGTCGGCATGGCGGCGGGCTGCATTCCCGTCGTAGGTTACAACATGGGCGCGGGGAAAAAGACGCGCGTGCGTGAGCTCTTTACAAAGCTCCTGCTCTGCGAGGCGATCGTCGGCGCCGTCGCGCTCGTTCTGGCCGAGGGCTTCCCGCGTCAGCTCATCGCCGTCTTCGGCGCGGCGAACGAGAGCAGCTACTACACGGACTTTGCGATCAAGGCATTCCGCACGTATCTTTGCATGATGGTGCTCGCCTGCGTGAACAAGGCCTGCTTCATCTTTTTGCAGGCCGTGGGCAAGGCGTTCTCATCCACGATGCTCTCCATGGTGCGCGAGGTCGTGTTCGGCGTGGGCTTTGCACTGCTGCTGCCGCGCTTTTTCGGCCTTGACGGCGTGCTGTACTCCATGCCGGTGTCGGATGTGTTGACTTTCGTCATCGCGGCGGGTATGATTGTAAAAACGTATCGGGAACTCAATACGGAAGGAGCAACTGTATTATGAATCATATTATCACCATCAGCCGTGAATTCGGCAGCGGCGGCCGCACGGTCGGCAAAAAGGTTGCAGAGCAGCTCGGCATCCCCTGCTATGACTCAGAGCTCATCCAGAAGATCGCCGAGGAGAGCGGCTTTGCAGAAAATTATGTCAAGGAGGCGGGCGAGTACACACCCGGCGGCTTCCTGTCCTCAGCGCTCTCGAACCGCGCGTTCGGCCCGACGAACGAGGACATCCTATGGGAAATTCAGTGCCGCGTCATCAGCGAGCTTGCCGAAAAGGGTCCCTGTGTCATCGTCGGCCGCTGCGCGGACTACATTTTGCAGGACAAGGCCAAGTGCCTCAAGGTCTTTATCCACGCGGATATGGCGTTCCGCGCCAAGCGCATCGTCGAGGTCTACGGCGAGCGCGAGCAGTCGCCCGAGCAGCGCCTGCGCGACAAGGACAAGCGCCGCGCGGCCTATCACCGCTTCTACACGAACATGAAGTGGGGCTACGCGCAGAATTACCACATCACGCTCGACAGCGGCGAGCTCGGCATCGACAAGTGCGCCGACATCATCGCTGACCTCTACAAGAGCAAGGCGTAAATGGTCAAAAAGAGAGGGAGAGAAGCCGCGGCTTCTCTCCTTTTTTATTCCTCTTTTGCAAGACCCGGGATGTTGACGCCGATGCCGTTGACCTCCACGCCGTCGTCGGCGGGGATGAGGAGGTATTTGCGGCCATTGATGACGCGCGCTTCGATCATATAGCTGTTCTCCGGTGCAATGGAAATTTTGACCTCGGGGGTCGTGATCTCAAACTTCTTGCTCTCGATGATGTTGTTCGGGTTCAGCGCGGCGTTCTCGCCGTACTGCTCATCGCACTCGCGCTGGAACGCTGCGATCTGCTCGTCGTTCACGCCGCTGTTGGCGAGGATGCCGCCGACGTCGCCCGCCGTCATTTCAAGCGGCTCGGGGTCTTTGCTCTCCTTGTGATCTTCGATGCGCGCTCTGATCTGCTCGTGCACGGACTGGACGACATCGTAGCTGCAATCCTTGTCGAGCGCGTCGGCAAGCGCCGAGCCAAAGGCGTTTTTCTGCTCCTCGGCAGACATCGGCGGGTCGACGTGGAACAGCGCGTCGATGACCTCCTGATGGATCTCCGCGGCGTTTTTCGAGTAGAACAGCACATTGTAAATGTTCGCCGTGCGGTTGTCGAACGCGGGGTAGAGGAAGCCGAGCTCGGGCGAGGTCGCGATGTAGCCGGTGGAGCTTGAGTGAAACTCGCTCTGGTCAAGGTCGTAGCGCAGTTCGAGGGTCGGGGCCTTGACGGGGCAGATGGAGCAGACAAAGTACTTGAAGACCTCACTCGACGCGTCGGCCTGAATCTCGTCATCCTTGCTGCGGTGCGGCACGTCGTAGGCGTCGGCGGCGAGGAGGATGAGATAGTTTGTCTCGCCCATGTCGATGCAGTCGATGATTTGGCGGCAGAGCGTTTCGCGCGAGGCGGGGTCCTTGAGCTCTGTTTGGCGAAGAGTCTGCAAGAGGCGGTGCTCATCGCTGTCGGCGACCTGCTGCGTGGAGAACACCACGTCGATGAGGTTCTTGCCAAGCGTGCCGGAGAGGGACTTTTTGAGAAGGCCCAGGTACATCTCCTGCTCCTCCTGCCGCATGAGGCCCATCGAGGTATCGACCCACGCAATGATCTCTTTATTGGAGTTCACATAGCAGCCGTACACGCGGCTGAAATTATTCTTATCGAGCCGGAAGCGCCGGCGCAGTTCATTGAGTTCTTTCTGATTCATGGCTCGTCCTTTCCTTTGTTCATGTCACAAGGCCGATTTTACCACGCCCGCGCCGCCGCGGCAAGGGGAGAAACGGCGCATTGTGGGACGGAAATGCGCAAAATGCAGGAAAAGATGCAAAATGGGCGTGAGCGACAAAATGTGCGCAATGTGTGGACAATATAGACGATATCCCTGTAAATCATAGAGAAATTCAATGAATCTGTCCATATTTCACGGCTTCTTAACGCCGCATTTGACACTGCTTTTTGTGAAAACGGCTATGGAAACGGAATCAAAGCAAACATTTCACGTTAAAAATGAAAGATATATTGCATTTTGCCTGAGCTGTGCAGGAATTCTTCCGTTTCCTTGGTGATTCTGACTGTTGAAAAAAGAAAAAAAGAAGTTAGAATAGAGCCTCGCGAAATGAAACGGAAGAATTTGGATAGAGATCAGAGAGTTTGGGAGGAGATCAATATGTCGTATCACTTTTTGCTGGATCTTGCGCTGATCCTGCTGAGCACGAAGATTCTGGGCCTCATTGCGCAGAAGTTTCAGATGCCGCAGGTCGTGGGTGCGCTGATCGCGGGCCTTTTGCTCAGCCCCGCGGGCCTTGGCCTTCTTTCGGAAACGGAATTCACCAAGCAGCTCAGCGAGCTTGGTGTCATCGTGCTGATGTTCTCCGCCGGTATGGGCACGGACATCAACGAGCTCAAGCACAGCGGCAAGGCGGGCTTCATGGTCGCGGTCCTCGGCGTGATCGTGCCGTTCCTGATGGGCACGGCGCTTGCCTGGGGCGCAGATGAGCTGGGACTCATCGAGAGCACCGGCTTTATTGAAAATATCTTCATCGGCACCATCCTGACGGCCACGTCCGTGAGCATTACAGTCGAAACGCTCAAGGAGATGAAAAAGCTCGAGACCAAGGTTGGCAACACGATTTTGGCCGCCGCGCTCATCGACGATGTGCTCGGCCTGATCGCCCTGACGCTCGTTTGCAGCCTTGCCGGTGGTGACGAGAGCATCGGCATGGTGCTCCTCAAGATCGTGGGCTTTTTCGTCTTTGCCTTCGTGGTCGGCTTTGGCGCGAATCGCATCTTCTGCTGGATGCTCAAGCGTCAGCACGGTTGGGCCAGCCACAGAAACTCCGTGTTCGCCTTTGTCCTGTGCCTTGTGATGGCCTACTGCGCCGAGAAGTTCTTCGGCGTCGCTGATATCACGGGCGCTTACGCCGCGGGCCTTGCCGTCGCATGCACACCCAAGGGCACCTACATCCAGACGAAGTACAACCCCCTCGGGTATCTTCTGCTCACGCCGGTGTTCTTCGCGAGCATCGGTATCAATGTGCAGATCACGGGTCTGACGGGCGGCATGGTCGTCT
>ERZ1026850.1602-NODE-1602-length-11459-cov-7.835058_pt1 | contig 11459 bp, 10 predicted proteins | sample MGYA00380155_ERZ1026850 | MGnify/ENA primary metagenome ERZ1026850 (study PRJEB33269, sample SAMEA4719791) | human gut metagenome | biome: human-associated habitat; feature: organic feature; material: feces | place: Cameroon | collected 2013-10 ... | reverse complement strand
TTGCAGATCCTGATGAGAAGACAGCCAAGGTAGTTGTTCCGGATTATCAGCTTTCCCTTGCAATCGGTAAGGAAGGACAGAATGCAAGACTGGCAGCAAGACTGACAGGCTACAAGATCGATATTAAGAGTGAGACCCAGGCAAAGGATGCTCCCGGCTTCCGTTATGAAGATTATATGGATGAATATGATGAATATGACGATGAAGAATACGAAGAGGGATATGCAGAGGAGTCTGACAGCACACAGGAATAGGAAGGAGTATTTGCATGGCGAAAAAAATTCCGGTAAGACAGTGTGTTGGCTGTGGTGAGATGAAGAACAAGAAGGAAATGATGCGGGTTCTTCGTACACCGGAGGGAGAAACCGTGCTTGACAAAACAGGCAAGAAAAATGGCAGAGGAGCATATCTTTGCATATCGAAGGAATGCCTTCAGAAAGCCAGAAAAAATAAAGGACTGGAACGCTCCTTTAAAATGAGTATTCCAAATGAAGTTTATGACAGCCTGGAAAAGGAGTTTGATGAAGAGAATGGATAGGATCTTATCCCTGCTGTCACTTTCCGCAAAGGGAAGAAATCTGGTCAGTGGAGAATTTATGGCAGAAAAAGCGATAAAGGAAGGAACGGCGAAGGTCGTGATCGTATCAGAGGATGCCTCAGAGAATACGAAGAAGCATTTCCGTGATATGTGTAATTACCGGAAGATACCGGTTTTCTTCTATGCCACAAAGGAAGAGCTCGGAAAGGCAATAGGCAGGGAAATGAGGGCATCTCTTGCAGTAACAGATGCCGGAATGGCAGCAAACATAATCGGACATTTGGAAGAAAGGTAATGAGACGGAGGTAGTAGAATGGCCAAAATGAAAGTGCATGAATTAGCAAAAGAACTGCAGAAGCAGAGCAAGGAGATCCTTGCATTTCTGCAGGAACAGGGAATAGAAGCCAAAGCACCTCAGAGTACACTGGAGGAGGATACCGTGGCACTCGTGAGAAAGAGCTTTGGAGCAGATACAGGAAAAACAGAAGAAAAGAAAGCAGCTCCCGTGAAGGAAGAAAATGCAAAGGTACAGACAGCACCGACAAGGGAGCAGGGCACAGAGGAAGCTCCGAAGAAGAAAAAGAAGATCATTATTGTCAGCAACAATAATGGCAGTAATAATTTTTCCTCTCAGAGACCGGGTAATAACAGACCGGGGCAGGGCGGCAATGGCAGACAGGGAAACAATGGCGGAAACCGCCAGAACAGACCTGCGCAGGAAACCCATCACAGGATCATCAAGCCTCTGACTGCACCTTCCATGCCCGATACCATGAAACCGGACTTCAAGCAGAATGCAAGGAGAATGGAAGAAGAGAGAAATGCAGCCAGAAATCAGGCAAGAAGAGAAGCTGAGGCTGCTGCAGCAGAGAGCGCGCAGAGAAGACCTGCCCCTTCCCAGAATCAGAATCAGGGTCAGAGACAGACACCGAATCAGAATCAGCAGTCAAGGGAACAGGCACCTGCCAGACAACAGGGCAGAGAGGAAAGATATCAGAGAAATGAAAGATCACAGGAGCAGAGACCGCAGAGAAATGACGGCAGAGGAAGCTTTTCAGGCAATCGCCCGAATAATGCGGGCGGCAGGAACGATTTCCGCAGGGATGGCGCTCCTTCAAATGGCAGCAGACCTTCGGGAAGTAACGGACGTCCTGAAAGAAGCAATGGCGGGCAGGACAATCGATTTAAAAAGCCTGAAAGACAGGGTAAAGGTTTCATGGCAGATACCCCGATTAAGGATGCCGAGAAGCATAGAGATGAAGAAAAGCGCAGGAACAGCCAGGAGCGTGACAAGAAGTCCAAGAAGGACTTCATGTACGAAGAGGACGAAACTGCACTGAAGAATAAGAACAAAGCCGGCAGATTTATCAAGCCTGAGAAAAAGCAGGAAGAGCCGGAAGAGCAGATCAAGGTGATCACCCTGCCGGAATCCCTTACGATTAAGGATCTGGCGGATAAGATGAAGCTGCAGCCTTCTGTGATCATCAAGAAGCTGTTCCTGCAGGGACAGATCGTGACTGTTAATACAGAGATCTCCTACGAGGAAGCTGAGAACATTGCCATTGATTATGATATTATCTGTGAGCAGGAGGTCAAGGTAGATGTGATCGAGGAGCTTCTGAAGGAGGATGAGGAGAAGGAAGAGGATCTGGAGAGAAGACCTCCGGTTATCTGCGTTATGGGTCACGTTGACCATGGTAAGACATCACTTCTTGATGCCATCCGTAAGACCAATGTAACAGATAAGGAAGCAGGTGGTATTACACAGCACATCGGTGCGTATACTGTAAATGTAAAGGGTCAGAGCATTACCTTCCTGGATACACCGGGACATGAGGCCTTTACGGCAATGCGTATGAGAGGTGCAAACTCTACAGATATCGCTATTCTGGTAGTAGCGGCAGATGACGGTGTTATGCCTCAGACGGTAGAGGCGATCAACCATGCCAAGGCAGCCGGTATTGAGATCATTGTTGCAGTCAACAAGATCGATAAGCCTGGTGCCAATATTGATAAAGTAAAGCAGGAAATGACAGAATATGAGCTGATCCCTGTAGACTGGGGCGGAAGCACAGAGTTTGTGCCTGTTTCAGCCAAGTCCGGGGAGGGAATTGATACCCTGCTTGAAACAATCCTTCTGACAGCAGAGATCATGGAGCTGAAGGCAAATCCTCACAGACGTGCAAGAGGTCTTGTAATCGAGGCAGAGCTTGACAAGGGACGCGGACCTGTGGCAACAGTTCTGGTACAGAAGGGTACCCTTCATGTAGGAGACTTTATTTCTGCAGGAGCGACTCATGGCAAGGTAAGAGCCATGGTAGATGATAAGGGAAGAAGAGTAAAAGAAGCGCTGCCTTCCACGCCTGTTGAGATCCTGGGTCTTTCTGATGTACCAAGTGCAGGTGAAGTATTTATCGCACATGAGAGCGATAAGGTAGCGAAGTCCTATGCAGAGACTTACCTTGCACAGAACAAGGTGAAGAAGCTGGAAGAAACGAAGGCCAAGATGTCCCTGGATGATCTGTTCAGCCAGATCCAGGCAGGCAATCTGAAGGAGCTGAACATTATCGTGAAGGCAGATGTCCAGGGTAGTGTAGAAGCAGTAAAGCAGAGTCTGATGAAGCTTTCCAACGAAGAAGTCGTTGTAAAGTGCATCCATGGCGGCGTTGGTGCCATCAATGAATCCGACGTTTCCCTGGCAAGTGCATCCTCAGCGATCATCATCGGATTTAATGTACGTCCGGACGCCATGGCAAAGACCATTGCGGAAAGAGAGGGCGTGGATATCAGACTTTACAGAGTAATCTATCAGGCAATCGAAGATATCGAAGCTGCCATGAAGGGTATGCTGGATCCTGTTTATGAGGAGAAGGTAATCGGTCATGCGGAAGTAAGACAGATCTTCAAGGCATCAGCAGTTGGAAATATTGCAGGATCCTATGTTCTTGACGGTGAGTTCAGAAGAGACTGTAAGGTTCGTATCACCAGAGAAGGGGAACAGATCTATGAAGGCGAGCTGAAGTCCCTGAAGAGATTCAAGGATGATGTGAAGGAGGTCAAGGCGGGATTCGAATGTGGTCTCGTGTTCGAGGGCTTTGACCAGATGCAGGAGCTTGATATCGTGGAAGCCTATATTATGGTGGAGGTTCCAAGGTGAGAAAGAACAGCATGAAAAATACAAGGATCAATGGTGAGGTGCAGCGGGTTCTTGCCGAGATCATCAGAGGTGGCATCAAGGATCCAAGGATCAGCCCGCTTACCTCTGTGCTTTCCGTAGAGGTGGCACCGGATCTGAAGACCTGTAAGGCATGGATCAGCGTGTATGGAGATGAAAAGGCAAGGGAAGATACTCTTGCCGGGCTGAACAGTGCCGAAGGATATATCAGAAGCCGTCTTGCAAAGGAGATCAATCTTCGGAATACACCGGAGATCCGGTTTATCGTGGACGAATCCATTGCTTACGGTGTCAGGATGTCCAAACTGATTGATGATGTCATCAAAAAGGACGAAGAAGGGCAACATGAAAGTAATTGATATTTATGAAGAAGTAAAAGCAGCAAAAACCATTGGGATCAGCGGACATATCCGCCCTGATGGGGACTGTGTCGGTTCCTGCCTTGGATTATATCTTTATCTGAAAAAGAAGTGCAGTGGGGCAAGGGTACAGGTAATGCTGGAGAAGCCGGGAGATATTTTTTCCTGTATCAGCGGCTTTGATGAGATTGACAGTACCTTTTCCGGGCAGCAGGAACCATATGATGTGTTTATCGCACTGGACTGTGAAAAAAGCAGGCTGGGTGAAGCAGAGAAATTTTTTGATCAGGCAGGAAAGAGGATTAATATCGATCATCATATCAGCAATGAAAATGGCTGTGGGGATGTAAATTATGTGATCCCGACAGCAAGCTCAGCCAGTGAACTGGTCTATGATGTGATCCGGAAGGAAGAGCTGGATGCAGAGATTGCAAAGGCGCTTTACATAGGGATCATACACGATACCGGTGTGTTCCAGTATTCCAATACATCACCAAAGACCTTGCAGACCGCATCTCATCTGATCTCATACGGGTTTGATTTCCCGGCACTGATCAGCAGTACCTTTTATGAGAAGACCTATATCCAGAATCAGATCCTTGGAAGGGCACTCCTGGAAAGCATTCTCTTTATGGATGGCAGATGTGTGGTCAGCATGATCGATAAAAAGACCATGGCATTTTATAATGCAGATTCCCATGATCTGGAGGGCATTGTAAGTCAGCTCCGTAATACCAGAGGTGTAGAATGTGCCATCTTTATGTACCAGACAGGAACACTGGAATATAAGGTGAGCCTGCGGTCAGCAGGGATCATAGATGTAGCAAGAGTAGCAGCCTTCTTTGGAGGTGGTGGACATATCCGGGCAGCCGGAGTGACAATGCAGGGAACGTTCCATGATATTGTGAACAATCTTTCCGCGCAGATTGCACTGCAGTTTGAGGAAAACGCAGATAAAAAAGAAGCAGAGTGAGAAAACATGTACCACGGAATTATCAATGTATATAAGGAGAAGGGCTTTACTTCTCATGACGTAGTGGCAAAGCTGCGTGGCATTTGCAAACAGAAAAAGATCGGACATACAGGAACCCTTGACCCGGAAGCGGTGGGGGTTCTTCCTGTTTGTCTGGGGTCAGCAACAAAGCTCTGTGATATGCTGACAGATAAAACCAAAGAATATGTGGCTGTACTTAAGCTTGGAGTAGTGACAGATACGCAGGATCTGACAGGGACTGTACTGGAAGAGTATCCGGTCACTGTGACAGAGGAACAGATCAGAGAGACCATTTTCTCTTTTCAGGGGGATCAGCTGCAGATTCCACCCATGTATTCTGCCCTGAAGGTGAATGGAAAGAAGCTGTATGAGCTGGCGAGGGAAGGAAAAGAAGTGGAGCGGGCAGCAAGACCCATTACCATCCATGAGATCGAGATCCTTAAGGAAGAGCTGCCGGAGATCACGATCCGGGTGAGCTGTTCTAAAGGAACCTATATCCGTACTCTCTGCCATGATATCGGACAGGCACTTCTTTGCGGCGGAGCCATGGCATCTCTGACAAGAACCAGGGTAGGAAGCTTTCAGATTGGACAGGCTTATCCACTTGCAAAGCTGCAGCAGCTTTCGGATGAAGGAAGGCTTTCAGAAGCCGTCCTTCCGATAGAAGAGGTGTTTTCGCATCTTCCTGTCATGCATGTGGAGGAAGCGGGCATGAAAGCACTGCTGAATGGAAATCAGCTCAAAAAGTCGGAGCTTGAAGCAGCGGGAACAGAAAAGGCTGCGGCAGTAAAAACGGAAGAGGCATCGGGATACCGGGTGCGGATCCACGGGCTGGATGACAGGTTCTACGGCGTTTATGAATATAAAGAAGAAAAGGAACTGTACTGTCCTGTGAAGATGTTTTTCCCGGAATAGAAAGGCCGGTATGATATGCAGATTATTCAAGGCACAACAGCGTTTGAAATAGAAGGAAAAAGTGCAGTAGCAATTGGAAAGTTCGATGGCATCCATGAAGGACACAGACTGCTGCTTTCCCATATTCTGAAGGAAAGGGAGAACGGCAGGAGGTCTGTCGTATTTACCTTTGATCCGCCGGCTTCTGTTTTCTTTGGAAAATCAGGAGAAGGACAGCTGACGACCAGAAAGGAAAAAAGGCAGATCTTTGCAGAACTGGGGATAGATGTGCTGGTGGAATTTCCACTGACCGCGGAAACTGCTGCTATCAGTCCGGAGAAATTTATTGAAGAGATTCTTTGCGGGCAGCTTCATGCAGCTTATGTAGCAGCGGGAACAGATCTGTCCTTCGGATACCGGGGACAGGGAAATCAGGAGCTGCTGCAGAAGATGGCAGATACCTTTGGCTATGAGGTGGATATCGTAGATAAGATCAGAAAGGATGGCAGAGAGATCAGCTCATCCTATGTCCGTGAGGAGATCGGACAGGGACACATGGAGATGGCAGCTGAGCTGCTTGGCAGTGCATATGAGGTTTCAGGTGTGGTGGAAGAAGGAAAACGGCTTGGAAGAAGACTTGGGATGCCGACCTTAAATCTTTATCCGGAGAAGGATAAGCTTCTGCCGCCAAGGGGAGTATATTATTCCATGGTCTTCTGGGATGGAAGGGAATATCCGGGTATTACCAATATCGGACACAAACCAACGGTGAATAATACGTCTCTGATCAGTGTGGAAACCTATCTTTATGATTTCAAAGAAGATATGTATGGAAAAGAGATCCGGACGTCACTTCTTCATTTTAAAAGACCGGAGCAGAGGTTTGGCAGTGTGGAAGAGTTGAAAGCACAGATGGAAAAGGATATTGCAGCGGGAAGAATATACCACAAATTGCCAGTGCAGTACATTTGACAGATATTATATAATTTGTTATAGTGTTGTTGCAAATTTGTAATGATTTTGTAACAAAGTGATATCTGGAGGAATGTTTTTTGAACAGGAAAGTAATAAATGGAGTCGCAGCTCTCTGCATGGCTGGTATGCTTCTGGAGCCTGCCATGACGGTAAATGCGGAAGAACTCCTGACAGCAGGAGTGGGGGATCTGTTTTCCAGCGAGTTGACAGAGGATCAGTACAAAAAAATCGCAAAGGAAGCAGAAGGCACCAGATGGGGATATACGGAGCTTGGGATCTGCAACGTGGAAGAGAATAATCTGAATGTGCGTCAGGAGCCTGATGAAAATGGAAAACTGGTCGGAAAGCTTCCCAAGGAAGCCGCATGTGAGATACTGAGGGAAGAGGGAGACTGGACTTATATAAAGTCAGGAAAGGTAGAAGGCTATGTGAAGGCGGAATATCTGCTTTCAGGTTATCAGGCGGAGAAAAAGGCAAAGGAGACAGCAAAGACAGTGGCTGTTTCTTCAACGGATGCTCTGAATATCAGGGAAGAGCCTGATACAGCGGCGGAAGTGGTAACACAGGTGGCAAAGGGAGAAGAGCTGGAGATCTCCGAGATCATGGAGAATGGCTGGATCAAGGTATTCCTGGATGATGAAGAGGTATATGTTTCCGGTGATTATGTGGATGTAAAGTCAGATCTTGCAACGGCAGTCACTATGACAGAGCTTCTTTATGGACAGGGCGTATCTGACGTGAGAGTGGAGCTCTGCCAGTATGCAAAGCAGTTTCTGGGGAATCCCTATGTATGGGGCGGCACCAGCCTGACAAAGGGGGCAGACTGCTCCGGATTTGTCATGAGTATTTTCAAGAAGTACGGGGTCAGTCTGGCTCATTCTTCTGTAACCCAGTCAAACAGCGGCAAAAAGATCTCAGCAGATGAGCTTCTGCCGGGAGATCTGATCTTCTATGCCAAGGGAGGAAGGATCAATCATGTGGCCATTTATATTGGAGGCGGACAGGTGATCCATGCCAGCAGCCCAAAGACGGGGATTAAAATATCTAATTACAATTACCGGACACCTGCCAAAATGGTACGTGTTCTGCAGGCATAAAAGGCGGAATGACAGCTGGAATACCGGGGCGGATATCGAGCTGGATATCAATAAATTTTCACTTTACAGTCAGCAAAAAATGTGCTATCATTCAAACGTATGAATTGAGCCCGGACCCAACTTGTGGAAACTCCAACCCTGGTTTAGTCTGTGGCGGTTTAAGAATAAGGAGGAGAAATCAATGATTTCAAAGGAAAAGAAAACCGCGATTATGAAAGAGTATGCTACCTGTGAGAACGATACAGGATCACCTGAAGTACAGGTTGCAGTCCTGACTGCAAGAATTCAGGAGCTTACTGAGCATTTAAAGCAGCATCCCAAGGATAACCACTCCAGAAGAGGTATGTTCAAGCTGGTTGGTCAGAGACGTGGTCTGCTGGATTATCTGAAGAAGAAAGATATCAACAGATACCGTGCACTGATCGAAAAACTGGGATTAAGAAAGTAATATCGGTTTTTAAGGCGGAGCGCTGAAGAGATTCGGTTTCTCCGCCTTTTAATTCATGCAGCAGGTTTGCCATGGAAGCATGGAGCTGTTATGCATATGGCCGGGACAGGGGTCTGTACCGGCTGGTAAGGATGAAGAGAGAAAAGGAGAAGATTATGTACAAGACGTTTTCAATGGAACTTGCCGGACGTACACTCAGTGTTGATGTCAACCGTGTAGGCAAGCAGGCAAACGGATGCGCATTCATGCATTATGGTGATACTACCGTATTATCCACTGCAACAGCATCTGAGAAACCAAGGGATGGAATTGATTTCTTCCCGCTTAGTGTAGAATACGAAGAGAAGCTTTATGCCGTAGGTAAAATTCCCGGAGGCTTTAATAAGAGAGAAGGAAAGGCAAGTGAGAATGCCATCCTGACAAGCCGTGTTATTGACAGACCCATGCGTCCTCTGTTTCCCAAGGATTACAGAAATGATGTTACTCTGAATAATATGGTTATGAGTGTAGATCCTGCATGCCGTCCCGAGCTTGTTGCCATGCTTGGTGCTGCAATAGCAACCTGCATTTCCGATATTCCTTTTGATGGACCCTGTGCTATGACTCAGGTTGGCATGATAGACGGAGAATTCGTTATCAACCCAAGTCAGGAGCAGTGGAAGAAGGGAGACCTGAACCTGACAGTTGCCTCCACCAGAGAAAAGGTGATCATGATCGAAGCAGGAGCCAATGAGATTCCGGAAGCTACTATGATCGAAGCAATCTACAAGGCTCATGAGATCAACCAGACGATCATTGAGTTTATTGATAAGATCGTTGCAGAGGTTGGAAAGCCAAAGCATACTTATGAGAGCTGTGCAGTTCCGGAAGAGCTGTTTGCAGCGATCAGGGAGGTCGTAACTCCTGAAGAAATGGAAGAAGCTGTATTTACAGATGAGAAGCAGGTTCGTGAAGAGAACATCAGAGTGATCACTGCGAAGCTGGAAGAAGCTTTTGCAGAGAACGAAGAATGGCTTGCCCTTCTTCCTGATGCAATCTATCAGTATGAGAAGAAGACTGTCCGCAAGATGATCCTGAAGGATCATAAGCGTCCTGATGGACGTGAGATCACACAGATCAGACCTCTTGCAGCAGAAGTTGATATTATCCCCAGAGTTCATGGCTCTGCAATGTTCACAAGAGGACAGACACAGATCTGTAATGTATGTACTCTTGCTCCTCTGTCAGAACAGCAGAAGATCGATGGACTTGATGAAAACGAAGTAAGCAAGCGTTACATGCATCACTATAACTTCCCTGCATATTCTGTAGGTGAGACCAAGGTTTCCAGAGGACCCGGAAGAAGAGAGATCGGACATGGCGCACTGGCAGAAAGAGCACTGATCCCTGTGCTTCCTTCTGAGGATGAGTTCCCTTATGCGATCCGTACAGTATCTGAGACCTTTGAATCCAACGGTTCTACATCTATGGCATCTACCTGTGCATCCTGTATGTCACTGATGGCTGCTGGTGTACCGATCAGGAAGATGGTTGCGGGTATTTCCTGTGGACTTGTTACAGGCGAGAGCGATGATGATTTTGTGCTTCTGACAGATATCCAGGGACTTGAAGACTTCTTTGGAGATATGGACTTTAAGGTGACAGGTACTACAGAAGGTATTACTGCGATCCAGATGGATATCAAGATCCACGGACTGACAAGAGCGATCGTAGAGGGCGCTATTGCAAGATGCCGTGAAGCAAGACTCTTTATCATGGATAACTGCATGAAGAAAGCGATCGCAGAGCCCCGTAAGGAGGTTGGTCCTTATGCACCGAAGATCATTTCCCTGCAGATCGATCCTGAGAAGATCGGTGATGTTGTTGGACAGAGGGGAAAGACCATCAATGAGATTATCGCCAGAACCGGCGTTAAGATCGACATTACTGATGAAGGTAAGGTATCTGTATGCGGAACTGATCCTGACATGATGGCAAAGGCGCTTGAGTATATCAAGACCATTGTGACAGATTATCAGGAAGGGCAGATCTTCACGGGTGTTGTTGTCAGCATCAAGGAGTTTGGTGCATTCGTTGAGTTCGCACCCGGTAAGGAAGGAATGGTTCATATTTCCAAGATCGCCAAGGAAAGAATTAATCGTGTAGAAGATGTTCTTACCTTAGGAGACAGGGTAACTGTTGTATGCCTTGGCAAGGATAAGATGGGCAGAATGAGCTTCTCCATGAAGGATGTAGCACAGCAGTAAAGAATTATCAGAAAACATTATAAATAAAGAAATACGGAACTGCCGGCAGGGTTAAAACCTGCCGGCTTTTTTGCACTCCTTTGGCAGAAAGTCAGCCGGATCATTTATCTGTCTGTCATATATCCGGGGCTTTTTCATATACTGAGATATAGGAAAAGGAGGACAAGATGAACGCAGAGGAGATTTTACATATTTTTCCGCAGGCGGTCAGAGGGCGGTTCAGAATGGCTGCGGAAAAAGCAGAAGGTCTGCAGGAAATCAGATTTGCAGTAGGAAGACCGGTACGTGTCATTATGGAGGAAGGGGAATTTTTCCTTAGGAATACCGGAAAACTGACAAGGATCATAGCAGAAGACTGCTGGATCCTGCAGGAAAAGGAAATGGCGCAGTTTCTGGATCATGTCTGCAGCTATTCCCGGTATGCCTACGAAGAGGATATACGGCAGGGATTTCTCACGGTTCCCGGCGGGCATCGGATCGGGATCGCAGGACAGGTTATCCTGAAGGAGGATGGAGGTATAAAAAATATGAAATATATCAGCTATGCCAATATCAGGATTTCCCATGAAATTCCGGGAGCTGCCGGTCTGCTGATGCCATATCTTTATGAAAAGGGAAGGATACTGAACACAATTCTGATCGGACCTCCGTTAAGCGGCAAGACAACGGTGCTCAGGGATATGATCCGGCAGCTGTCCTATGGCGGCGGGGCACACAGGGGGAGGCAGGTGGC
>ERZ1026850.1600-NODE-1600-length-11477-cov-4.750569_pt1 | contig 11477 bp, 12 predicted proteins | sample MGYA00380155_ERZ1026850 | MGnify/ENA primary metagenome ERZ1026850 (study PRJEB33269, sample SAMEA4719791) | human gut metagenome | biome: human-associated habitat; feature: organic feature; material: feces | place: Cameroon | collected 2013-10 ... | reverse complement strand
CCTGCGACCTCCTGGTCCCAAACCAGGCGCTCTAGCCAAGCTGAGCCACACCCCGTTTTGTAATATCTTGCGTTGCTTGTCACAACGCAAGACCTAGTATATAATACAGATTATGGTCTGTCAACACCTTTTTAAAATTTTTTTACTTTTTTTCTACAAATAGCGCAAAGTATAATGCGGTTTATCGTCTTTATCCAGTTCCATTATCACATAGCTCGGTCGCCGGTTCTCCTGTCTCGGATAGCTCAGACTTCCCGGATTGATAATCGTAAGATTTCCGTCCGTCTCAACAACCGGTCTGTGGGTATGCCCACACATAACAATGTCCACACCACGGTCAAGCGCCTCGTTTTTAATTGTTTCATAATTCATAGATACATAATAGTTATGTCCGTGCAGAACCCATACCTTATAATTTCCGATGGTCAGTTCTTTCTCCCGCGGTAAATCAGAAAAGAAATCGTTGTTTCCCTGTACAAATTCAACCGGACAGCCTGCTGCCTGACTGATGACATACTCGCTTCCTTCCACATCTCCGCAATGGATTACCAAATCAAAAGGGTTCTCCGTTTCTATGACCTGTAAAAAGTTCTCATTTCTTCGATGGGTATCACTTACAATCAATATTCTCATCTGTTCTATGACATCCTTTTCTTCAGTTTTTCTTTCATTGCTTCCAGCGCTTTGCCACGGTGGCTGATTTCATTCTTCTGTTCGTCACTTAACTGTGCTGTGGTACACTGATATTCCGGTACATAGAAGATGGGGTCATACCCAAATCCATTCGTTCCCTTCTCTTCGTGGGAAATGATTCCCTCTATGACTCCCTGTGTGGTAAGAACTTCACCATCTGGCATAACTGCCGCAATGGCACAGACAAACCTTGCCGTTCTTTCCGCTTCCGGTACTCCTTCCAGACGCTCTATCAGGTTCTGGTTTTTTATCCGGTAAGAGGTATCCTCTCCCAGATACCGGGCAGAATAGATGCCCGGTTCTCCTCCCAGATAATCAATTTCCAATCCAGAGTCATCCGCCAGCACAATGCCATCACTATGCTCCGCCACTGCCTTTGCCTTGATAACAGCATTTTCTTCAAAGGTACTGCCATCCTCTACAATATCCAGTTCGATTCCAGCTTCCTTCATGGACTGGATTTCCACGCCCATATCTCCCAGAATCTTCCGTATTTCACGCATCTTGCCCTGATTTCCCGTGGCAAATATTATCTTTTGTTCCATACACTCCCACCTTATTCTTCATAAACCTTCAAAATCGCCTGATAGATTCCTTCCGCAATCCTCCGGGCATAATCTTCCTGCAACAATAAAGCCCGTTCCTTCTCATTACTCAAGTATCCCACACGGATGGTCGCCGCAGGCACGGTAGCCTTCTGCAAAATCTCATCTTCTTCGCCTGCCGGTGTAAGCCCATTTGCTTTCCCGCCAATAGCAGTTACTACTTCCCTCTCGATTAAATCCGCCAGTTCCACATTTCCGAAACCAGGGATAAAAAAACGGGCATTATAAACAGCTTCCGTACCATAAGTCTGTGCTTCCTTTGAGGTGTTTACTTCCAGCCGGATCAGGATATCTGCGCCAGTAGTATTGGCAAGCCCTACCCGGTCTGCACTATCCGGGTCTGTATCGTCCATCCTGGTATAATATACTTTAATATCCGTATCATCCAGCTTCGTTTTCAAAGCCTTGGCAACATTTAGCATAATGGTCTTGGAATCCGCATTTTCTGCAACAGGTCCGGTTTCCTCTCCTCCATACGCCGGGTCTATGACTACAATTTTGTCATAGACCTCTTTGGGCTGCACAAACTCTATATAGAGAGCATTATCCTCGTAGGCACTCTGGTATTCGTATACGTCAGTCAGCGTAAATCGCAGACCGATTCGTTCCTGCTCCACCTCAATCTGCCCATCCAGTACCTTTTCACAGTTACCGGATACCGCATGACTTTCATAGAACTGTTCCTGTCCGTTTCTTTCCTTCGGAATTATACAGACAAGCAATTCACGGTTTACATAATGATTCTCAATGGTAACATCTTCTGCCTTCACGTCTTCCGGCAAAGGAATACGGAAATATTTGCTGTGCTGCTTGTTTTCCCGTTCAAAAACAATATGGTTTTTATCTGTGATAGCGGTACTGTCCTCAGAGGCTTTCCAGTCTACTTCATCCTGCGCCACATCTGTTACCACAATAACCTTATGTGCCGAATAGTAAAGCATAATTCCCATGGCTGCCACGATAAACAGGCTCCCAAAAAGGGCTGCCTTTTTCATCAATCTGTTTTGCTGCTCCATACCCTATCTTCCATTTCCAGTGGGCTTAGGACCCATAAACTGATAGAAATAAGTCTTCATCATACCATTATATATCTTACGGTTCTTATCCGCTTTCTTACCAATATACTGCTCTGCCTGCTCGTATGCGGTAATCAGTCCCATTGACCAGCTGTCCAGTGCCATATACCGTTCACCGATTGTCCGGTACAGCGCAGGCAGATTCTTTTTATCTTCCAGTCGTTCTCCATAAGGCGGATTGGTAATCAGGAAGCCGTATTTCTTTGGATGGCTTAACTGTTCCACTCCTCTTCTCTGGAAATGAATCAGATGCTCCACACCAGCAAGCCTTGCATTGGCTCTGGCAATGGATACCATTTCATCATCAATATCATATCCCTGAATATCCGTTTCCACATCCGGCGTTGCCAGACTGTCTGCCTCGTCGATAGCACGATACCAGTTTTTCTTATCTGTAATATGTCCCCATCCCTCTGCCAGAAAGCTGCGGTTTGCGCCAGGTGCTATATGGGCTGCCATCATAGCTGCCTCTATCGGAATCGTTCCGCTGCCGCAGAAAGGATCTACCAGAATCCGGCTGCCTCTCCAGGGTGTCAGCATAATCAATGCTGCTGCCAGGTTTTCCGCAATAGGGGCCTTGGCGGTCAGCTTACGATAACCTCTCTTATGTAATGATTCTCCTGTCGTGTCCAGTCCTATCGTGACCTCATCCTTCATAAGGAAAACCCGTACCGGAAAGGATTCCCCATCCTCCTGGAACCAGTCTATACGGTGCACCTGCTTCATGCGCTCCACCATAGCCTTTTTCATAATAGACTGAATATCAGACGGACTGAACAGCTTACTCTTCACACTGGCAGCTTTCGCTACCCAGAACCTGCCATCCTTCGGAATAAAATCTTCCCAGGGAAGTGCCTTTGTCCCCTGAAAAAGTTCTTCAAAAGTCTCTGCGTGAAAGCTTCCTATCTTAACCAGCACTCTCTCCGCGCTGCGCAGGAATATATTCGCCCGGCAAAGAGCTGCCGCATCTCCCGCAAAGGTAATCCTTCCGTCTTCTACGGATACAATTTCATATCCCAAATCTGTAATTTCTCTCTTTAATACTGCCTCTAACCCAAAATGGCAGGGCACAATATACTCTAATTTTTCCATAAAAACATTGTAAATTGTCTGAAGCACAGTGTCAATCATTTCTCTTCGGATTTCCGGCACGCAAAAAGGAGCGGAAGCCGCTCCCTTTGTGGAAAATGATTACTGCTGATTGTTCTTCTGGTTGTTCTGGGAATTGTTACCGGAACTGTTTTTTGTGCTGTTCTTTGCACTGTTCTGGCTGCAGTTGTTGTATTTGTCCTGCTGTTTCTCATTCTGACTATTCTGGTTGTTCTGGTTATAATCGTTCTTAGACATTTTCCATACCTCCTGATATTGGTTGTTGGTGTTACAGGAATAGTATGAGAAACTTCTTTCCAACTTATTCAGACATTGAATAGTACTTTGGTACTATGTCTTTTATGAAAAAGTACCAAATAATACGCTCTAATTTTTTTGGTACTTTGGTACTATTTAATGTTGCATCTTTTATAAATTTGGATATAATAAAGATATAAGCGGAGAACCCCTTCAAATCTTCGTTTATAAAACCCTTATATATTATTTATACTCCCCTCAATAGACCATTCCCCAATGGTCTATTGTACTTTTCAGATTCTTTTTACCTGTCTTGTATCAGTCTGATAACCAGGATAACCACCAGTACCGGAATGATAATCGGTGCCAGCACTCCCACTACCGAAAAGACAACCCCTATCACAAGTAGTAACACAACAACCACAATCAACGTCAGAAGCCAGCCCGGCATTTTTATCGTTTTGCCATTCTGTACCTCATCCCCGGTAACTGTTCCATACTCTTCATCGTAAGTTTCATGCACCGTTTCCCCGCTGCCTGTCCGTTTGCTTGCCTCAATAATACTCTTGGCTAACAGTCTGGGCTCGCCAAGGGAAGCAATCACTTCTTCCTCTGTCTTCCCTTTCTGTACCTCTCCGTTAATGTAGTCCTGATAATACCGCACATTCTCTGCCACCTGGCTGCTGTCTAATGTGCCAGCCAGCGCTCTTTGTAATCTGTCGATAAATTCTGTTCGATTCATAAAGTCCGTCTCCTGTTACATGGTCTGGTCCATGCCTTTCCATTCCTGCATTTTCTTAAGATATTCTTCCGAGTTCTTTTTCAGCTGTACCATAGAGTCAAATGCCCGCAGCACCATATCTTCTTTATTGCACTGGGCGGTGTTCTTACCAGTGTCCCGCAGCACATTATCCTGTTCCATCTGCCATACATAACAGTCTATCAGCGAATAGCCCTGACATTTCATGCTTTCCGAAAAGGCATGATGTTCCAGATAATAGACAAAGGCATCGTATAATTCCCTGTCAAGAAGCATCTCTTCCCACAGGGCACTACACCACGCTTCACTTTTCCCTGCGTACTCACACAATCTGACGATACCGTCATAAGCTTTTAATCTGCTTTGGTCAAATATAATCGAAGCTGCCATGCTTTCCTCTTTTCTGCACACACTCTTTTCTGCACACACTCTTTGCGCATGCCGGGTTTGTGCCAAGTGCGCACGGGCACAAATCCTGTGTGCGAAATTTTTCCATCGAAAACGGGGTCAGATATGCCCTATTAAATATATAGCATACTCTGCCCCCATTATACAACCTTCAATCTTTCTTATAATCTTATAATTTGAAGATATCCAGTCCACTGTTTAATTTTTCGGAAACTGCTTCCAGTTTCTTCGCCGTATCCTCTAAAAATCTCATACGGTTTTCCATCTCACCTGCCGTGTCTGCAATCGGCCCGGTGCTCTCCACCAGCTTCTCTGCCACCTCTGACAATACTGTTACGCAGGCTAATACGCCTTCTTTTGCCTGATGCAGTTCTTCTACCCGCTGACCGATTCTTCCCACCACTTCCTGGGAAGACTCCACGCCCCGGGCAACCGCTTCAAAATTACTCATGGATTCTGTCAGCTTCTCATTCTGGCTGTCCACCCGCCTGGTTACCTCTGACATCGTCACAACCACACTTTGGGAATCTGCCTTTAAGGCTGCCAATGCATCTTCTACATTCTTGGCATTCTCCGCAGACATACTTGCCAGCTTGTTAATCTGCTCGGCAATAACCGCAAAGCCTCTTCCCGATGCGCCTGCATGAGCCGCCTCGATGCTTGCATTGATGGATAACAGGTTTGTCTCATCCGCAATGTCATGAATGATATCAATCGTTTGCTGAATGGACTGTACGGATGCATCCGTGGCATCAATCTGCCTTGCAATCTCATTGGTAATCGTTACCATCTCTTCATTGGATACGTTCAATTCCTGCATTAACTGATTGGACTTCTTCTCCGCATCCGACATGACATGCACCGTTTCATACATGCTGTTCATTTCATCGGAAATGCTTTCTATCTGGGTTCCAATCTTATAAATGTTATCTGCCGACTCCTCCGTCTGCCCAGCCTGATTTGTCATCTCCCCCCGGATAGATTCCAGGCTGTCATGAAGCTGCCCGGCATTCTTACGCATGTGTCTGGACATATCCATCAGTTCCGTTGCCGATACTGTCATCGTATCTCCGGATGCCTTGATATTCGATACGATGTTTCTCAGCTCATTACGAAGGTGTACAGATATTTCATAAATATCCCCGATTTCATCCGTACTCTTAACCCTTTTCTCGTTCCCCTCAATAACCAAATCGCCTTCCGAAACCTTCTCTAAAAACCTTCTTGTCTTCTTCATATTCTTGGTAAGGTATTTTGCAAAGAAAAATACACACAACAGAAATACCAGCATAACACACATCGTAGGTGCCAGTATCTGAATCATTGCCTGATTCACCTGCCTGCTTACCTGTTCTACCGTCTTACCGGCGAATATCGCACCAACTACACTTCCATCTTCATTTTGCAACGGAAGAAAATAGCCAAAGTATTGTACTCCCTGCAGCTCGTATGCCGGGTCAAACACAGTTTCACCTGCTTTTACCCTCTCACAAATATCCTCATCCAGTTGCAGTCCCACCGCCCTGGCTCCTGTTACCATGCGCAATGTGGTCAATACAATTCTGTCATCAAAGCAGAACGCTGTCTCTACATCAGCCTTTTCCCGTAGAGAATCCAACAACGTAGAATCTCCGGAAATCTGCACATCTCCTTTATACAGCGCACCTGACTGGGTTCTGCTGTAATCCCCATCATACAATTTAGAATAAGTCGTCTCCAGAGATACTGCTGCAAGATGCAGACCACTTTGAATTTCTGTGTATAAATTATTTCGCAGCGTCACGGTACTCAGTGACGCTACGGTAACCCCAATGATAATCAATGGTACACCAAACAAGACTAAAAGTTTATTCGAAAAAGAAAATTTTCTCTGTTTCTTTCCGGCAGTCTTAGAACGCTTGCGCGGCTTTGCCGTCTTAATCGCAGTCTTTTCATTCTTTGCCGCTTTCGTTACTTTCGGAAGCTTCCCCTTACCAGAAATTTTCATTCCCATAAATCAGCTCCTTATCTTGTCTTTTCCATGTATCGTTTCGATTTTGCTTAACCTTTCACACTACCCATGGCAACACCCTGTACGATGTGTTTGGACAGGAGCAGATATACGATAATAACCGGGAAAATAGAGAACGCTATCATCACATATACCTGACCCATATCAAATTTCAACCAGTCAGCGGAACGCAAGTTTGCAATCAAAATAGGTAATGTTTTCTTCGTATCCGTCTGTAATACCAGTGCCGGTACGAAGTAATTATTCCAGTTACTTACAAAGGTAAAAATTGCCTGTACCGCAATTGCCGGTCTCATCAACGGAATTACAATTCTGTTGAAAGTTGAAAACTCACCGGAGCCATCGATTCTGGCTGCTTCAATCAGAGACAATGGCAGGGTACTTTCCATGTACTGCTTCATAAAGAAGAAGGTAACCGGTGCTGCTACTGCCGGCACAATCAGTGGTACAAAACTGTCAATTAATTTCATCTTTCTAATCAAATCCAAAAAACCTAATGCCGTTACCTGTGTCGGAATCATCATGACCGCCAGAATAAAGGAATAGATATATTTCTTTAATTTGAAAGTATAAGCATGAATCGCATATGCTGTCATCGCCGAGAAATAAGTACACAGTACTGCGCACAAAGCGGATACAAACAAACTGTTAAACATACCTTTGACAACCGGCAAGGTTCCTGATGTCAGGTTTTTCCAGTTCTCCATTAAATGGGAACTTGGTATGGCGGTAAATCCGCTCTGCAGTTCCCCGTTCGACCTGGTTGCATTGATAAACAATATGTAGAACCAGAACAGACACATGATGGAGATAATAATCAAAACAATGTATGCAATTATTCGTCTGGTATGAATACCGAGACCCTTTTTCAATTCATTTTCTCTACTCATTACGATACCTCCTTCTTATCCCTCTCTCTTATTATTTCCGGTATAATAGAAGATAAGTATACTCAGAACCGCAGTAATAATGAACAACATAACGGATACTGCACCGGCCATACCATAGTTCTTGCTGAACAAGTGTTTATTCAGGTACATAATCAATGTCATAGTAGTACGCATTGGCTCTCCGGTTCCGTTTGTCAGAATCTGCGGTACATCGAACATCTGCAAACCGCCAATCAAAGAGGTAATCATAACGTATACCAGAATCGGTTTTAACAGCGGCAAGGTAATCCGGTAGAATACCTGTGTGGAAGTAGCACCATCTACTTCTGCCGCCTCAAATAAGGATGGGTCAATTCCCATCATACCTGCCATCAGAAGAATGGTTGTATTACCAAACCACATCAGACAGTTCATAAAAGCAATCAAAGCTCTTGTACTTCCTGTATTGGATAAAAATTTATAAGGTTCTGAGATAAAGCCCATCTGCATTAACATGGAGTTAATCGGTCCTCCATCAGAGAACAGACTGAAAAACAACATGGCAAACGCAGAAGCCATGATAATGTTCGGCAGATAAATGACTGTCTTGAAAAATCTGCTGCCCTTTAATCTCATACGGGTATCAGAGAACCATGCAGCGAGCAACAGCGACAAAATAATCTGTGGAACAAAACACATCAGCCACAAAACCATTGTATTTTTTGTATATGTCCAAATGTCACCAGAACTGAACAGTGCCTTATAGTTGTCAAGACCTACGAAGTTAGGTCCTATCTGTGTCAGTCCCGACATATAATTTTCAAAGAAACTGTAATAAATTGTACTGATTAACGGAACTAATTGGAATACGGAATAAACCAAAATAAACGGAATAAGGAATATGTAACCCCATTTGTTATACCTTACTACACTACTAGCTTTTTTCTTCATACCGCAGCGTCAACTCCTTTTTTAGAAACCGCACCCGCCTCTCATAGGAGCGACAGGTGCGGCTATATTTTACCTGTTTACCTTATACAGATTTGTATTAGTATGTCAGCTCAGGATATTTCTCTACAACTGCTTTGTAGAATAAGTCAAGAGCTTCGTCTAATGTTGCATTTCCTTCAAAGTAGTTCTTCATTGCTTTCTGGAACTCTTCGTTACATCCCTGGTCATAAGCACATGTATTGCTTAAGTCAATGCTTCCGGCATTTGCGCAGTACATACCTAATGGGTTCTGACCGCCTAAAATCTTGCTGGAGTAATCGCTTTCAGCCATAGCTTCCATAGCAGGTTTGTTGTTTACGAAGTCGTCATCCTGCTCAACGATTTCTTTCATAACATCTTCATTACATGTAAGAGTTAAGATAATATCTTTTACAAGACTCGGGTTATCTGTTCCTTCAGCTGCACAAATCCATGTACCGCCCCAGTAGAAGCCCTGAGGTCCTTCACATGCACCCCAGCCGCCAGCGTTACCGATACTGCCTTCTGTATCTGCTGCCATAGAGAAGTTAACAAGCCAGGCTGGTCCAAAGTAGCAGAATACTTTACCGTCTGGATAGAAACCTGCAGACCAGTCATCAGACCAGAGGTCATGTGTCTTTGTGTAACCTGCATCAACTAATTTCTTAGAATCATCTACCCATTTCATGATGTTATCATCAATCTTAACAGTACCATCTTCTACCCACTTAGTTGTTACATTGTTGGAATATACACGGTATGTATCATTTGCAGAAGATGTAATGGAATAACCAGCATCTTTTAAGGTTGCTGCTGTCTCTGTAAATGTATCCCAGTCAGAAACATATTTCTGAACCTCTGCAGGGTCATCTGTTCCTAATACTTCTTTTGCTGCTTCACGGTTGTAGAATAATACACCTGGGCAAGCCTGCCAGGAAGCACCTTTTAATACACCATTGGAATCTGTAACGATATCTTTGGTATACTGATACTGGTTAGCAAGGTCTGCATCTGTTACACCAAGGTCTGCTAAAGGCATTGTGTAAGCAGAATCTACATATTTTAATGCATAGTCAGCTTCTACTAAGAAGATATCAATCTTATCGTCTGCTGCTGCACTCTCCTGATTTAACAAAGCCGCATCCAGATTGTTCTGGTAAGCATTGTCAGCGTTTGGTGTAATGTTCCATTTAACAGTTACATCACCAATCTTACCGGTTGTTGCATCTACTTCTTCATAGTCAGCATAGTGAGCCGTTACACGGGATTTGAACTCCTCATTCCAACAGTAAATGTTAAGAACCTGACCTTCATCTCCTGCAGGTGCTGCCTCTTCAGCTGCTGCATCGTCTGCAGGTGCTGCATCCTCAGCAGGAGCTTCCTCTGTTGTCTCAGCTGCTGCATCATCTGCAGGTGCTGCTGTGTCTGCACTGCTGGAACCACAGCCTACTAATAAGCTGGCTACCATAGCAGTTGAAAGAAGTGCACTGATTACTTTTTTCTTCATTACTTATTTCCTCCCTTTAATTTTGTTATGTCATGGTTTCCATGACTGGTTTTCTTCTATATAAAATGTGTCTTGCACATTTTATATTCTGTTTCGTTTACGATAAGTCTGCAACGGAATTTCCTTCAAAAACCTGACCTTCTACAATGACCTGTTCCACCAAAGTGGTTTTGGGTCTTTCTATCAGGCTGATAAGCTTCTCTGCGGCTTTTGCACCAAGCGATGTTGTGTCCTGTCGTAGAGTCGTCAACTTCGGTTCAATGTGTCTGGCAATCCGGATTCCATCATATCCCACTACAGAAATATCCTCCGGAATGCGAAGTCCCTTTTCCTTAATGGCATTGATTCCGCCAAAGGCTGCAAAATCATCTGGATAGAAGATGCAGGTTGGTCTGTCTTCCAGTTCCAGTAACCGGACTGTTTCTTCATAGGTCTTCTTCGTATCACGGTACTCTGCCATGCTGATGTATTCATCCGGCACTTCTATTCCAAGCCGCGCCGCCGTCCGGTAGAACGAAGACAACCTGCTCTGGGTAACCGCGGAATCCGCGCCATGGATATAGGCTATCTTGCGGTGTCCTTTTCCATATACATATTCCAGCAAATCCTGCATTCCTTTTACGTTGTCAGAAGTAATGGCACAGACATTATTAAACAAGTGGTCAATCGTGATGGTTGGTATGTCGCTCCGTACCAACTCTAACACCTCCGGTGTATAGAAATCGGTACAGGCAAGTACCACGCCGTCAAACCCTCTGTATCTGCAATGCTCCAGATAAGACATTCTGTTTGGTCTGGTCTTGCAGGTATTGATAAAAGTAATATCGTATCCCTTTTCTTCCGCAGCCCTTTTCAGGCTATCCAGCACAGCCGCAAAGTAATCATGTGTTAATCCGCTCTGTGCATCATCTGCAAACAGGACCCCTATATTATAGGAACGATTGGTCTTAAGGGCTTTTGCCGCCGAGTTGGGAAAATACCCCATCTCCTTAGCGACCCGTTTAATATGTGCTTTTGTTTCTGCTCCGATATCATTGTGGTCATTCAAAGCTTTACTGACTGTAGCAACCGAAACACCACAGGCTATCGAAATATCTTTCATCGAAACCATGTTGCGAACTCCCTTTTAGTTCACGAAACCATTTGATAATCTCCGCTGCAATTCCACTTTTGGATGAGCTGTAAATCACTTAATCGTTTTCGTATTTTTAGTCTATATCACTTTTTATAGT
>ERZ1026850.1597-NODE-1597-length-11483-cov-4.905758_pt1 | contig 11483 bp, 8 predicted proteins | sample MGYA00380155_ERZ1026850 | MGnify/ENA primary metagenome ERZ1026850 (study PRJEB33269, sample SAMEA4719791) | human gut metagenome | biome: human-associated habitat; feature: organic feature; material: feces | place: Cameroon | collected 2013-10 ... | reverse complement strand
CGCCACAGCTTTGCCACACGCTGCATTGAAAGCAACTGCGACTACAAGACAGTAAGCGTACTGCTCGGTCATGCCAACATCACAACAACCCTTAATCTCTATGTTCACCCAAACATGGAGCAGAAGAAAAAGTGCATCACCAAGATGTTCAAGTCTTTGGGAAAATAAGACATTATACCTATATGAGCAAGAGAGTATGTAATAAACACACTCTCTCTTGCATTATTATCTACTACGGAATTTTCTTTTTATGACAGTTGGTCGCATCATCGCAGCCGACACGGCGATACGCCTGTGCCACCAACGATCATCGTCTTCATCCTTGTTACGTCCCCAGTCGGCCGGTAGACTTCAATTCTTGTTGGCGTTTGTTTCGGGCCAGAGACCGAAAGAAACGCTAACAACCTACCGTTTCCCGATTTTGGCCTAACGGCCGACAGGGGGGGGACTATTGGACATTCGGATTGTGCACCACGTATTTTATGAAGCTTCGCGGCACATACACATTGCCGAAGGCGTAGGCTTGGCGGAAGAGTGGAGCTATCTGGGAGACACCGTACCTGCCATTGTCTGTTCCCACGGCGGTGAGCATGAATCGGTTCTGTGGGTGGAACACCACATATTCTGTAAACCGCTCAACAGCTTTCCTCACGTCCTCAAACGAGTTGCCGACTGTCGGGATGGCGTAGCTCTGTCCCTGGATGCCCTCCGCCTGGCCAAACCGCGCTCCGAAGTGTTGCAGGGCATAGGCAGCGGCGCCATCCTTGTGGGCACCCTCCACATTGCTGCCAAAGACGAAGATCTCGTTCTCGTTGAGCGATGCAATGTTGTCGGGAGCAATCCGCAGGTCTTTTACGAAATAGCCCGCGTTCATGGCGCCTCTCATTTGGTCGCGTTCTTCTTGGCTCAACCCTTGATAGAACTTAGACATTTCCATGTAGCGCATCTTCTCGTTGTAGGCTCTTCGGCTTCTTTTCTCACACTCAAACATGTCGTCCATGCCCGCCTCCGTCTGCTCAAACTTTATAAAGCTGTCGATGCCAAGGCTGCTTGCCACGTTCTTAACATCAATGTTGGCACCGATGAATGTGAACACCCATCCTTTCTTTTTCAACATGGCGATGAGATCCTTGACAAGCGGGAGCGTCCACTTGCGTGATGCGTTCTCATAACCGTCGGTGATGATGGTTACGTTGCCCTTGGCCTCTTGCTGATCGATCTTGCGGAACAACTGCCAAACCGTATCTCCGACGGCATCGTAAAGAGGAGTGCAAGCGTTTGGGCAATAATCGTCCATGGTCATGTCCCTGACCTGCTCAATCGGGGTGTCGTGGAAGATGTAACGGGAGCGCGCCGTGTCGAAGCAGAACACCGATACGAACTGTCGGACGCCTGGTTGCTCTTTCTGGATGTTGCGTATGCCGGCAAGCGTTTCGTTGCATCCGGAAATAGTGGCTCCCCTAACCACCGACATCGATCCGCTCTCGTCTAAGATGATAAGGTTGTAGGCGGCCGACGTGCCGTTGTCGTCATGGGTGTTGTTGGCCGGGCCATCCTGGGAGGCAGCCTTCTTAGCGGGCTTCGGCCCCACCTGCTTGTCTGAGTGGCTGGTGACATCATTGTTTAGCAGGCTTTTGATGATAGATATGAATCCCATAATCTGAAAAAAAATTAGATGTCTTGTTTTACTTAGTGAATTTATAGATGTGAATAACGGTGCTCTCACTCCCTTGTGTGGGGCCTACCTCTATGCCATACGAATGGCCATTGTATTTCAGGGCGTAATAGCGTTTGGCGCCCACCGCCTTCTGATAGTAAGGCGACAGTTGCTGGTATAAGTCCTGGATGCAGGTTCTTGGATAAGCCTGATGGTGGAATATCCAGAAGCCGGCAAACTTGTTTCTGCCTGCGTAAGGGTCGAACAACACGGTGTTTACGCCCAATCCCTTGTTGTTGTAAAGGTAGAAGTCGAGATTCGAGTTGGTGTAGACATACGAACTGCCGGAGAGCTGCTCGTCGGGGTGGTAGTGGTAGCGGCTCATTGTTGCCTTGAATGTCGCCACGTCCATGTTGACAATCGAAAGGAGGTTGCCTACCGTAGGGACGATGACCTGATAGGAGCAGTCGTCGCTGATCCTCATGGTAGCTGTTTCAAGACTTTCTTGCGCCTTGCCTGCCAGTGGAAGCAGGCACATGCAGAAAATGAATGTGATAATCTTTTTCATATCCGTTGAATTTGTTAAGTTGCTCTTTGGGCGCTGAGCGTTGCCGCTCGGGGCTTTTCAGACCTTTTATGAAAAAAAACGGTAGAAGTTAACAACTTGTGGGAATAAAAATGTAATTTTGGCCCGTTGTCCCATTATGTAAACAAGGTGCTATGTTGTCACAGTCTGACGGCCAATACCGCGTGGACAGAAAACGTACGCAAACTTATGAATGCTGACAGGCGCCTTATCAGACAAACATGGTTGTAGAAAAGACAAAACAATGATCGTACAGATGCCCAAATACAGCGAACAGCTTCTCAGCGAGTTTGCCCAGAAGGAGTGGGGTAAGGCAAAAGCCTATCTCACGAAGCATTTCACATCCTTCTCAGAAATGGAATGTGAGGACATATTCCAAGAATCCTTTGTCGTACTTTTCCAAAACAACAGAAAAGGGAAGTTGGATAATTTGTCTTGTTCTCTGTCAACGTATTTCATGTCGATTTGCCGCAACAAGGCGCTCGAGCTGCAACGCGCAAAATCGCATAGCCTGAATGTGGGCACAGATTCGGAACTCGACATGCTCGACGAAATAAAAGACGACAAGTTGGACAGTCTGATTGCGATGGATCCAGAAACCTCCTTGATCGAGTCGAAGGAAGCCATTGCCAAGCAGATCGTTCGCGATTTGCCCCAGCCTTGCAATGATTTGTTGTGGGGATTCTTCCGCGACAACTATTCCTTGAAGACACTTGCCGACATTTTGGGCAAGACGGTTGGCTATGTAAAAGTCACCAAACATCGTTGTCAGGAGAAGTTCAGAAAGTATTGGAACGACTTTGCAAAGGATCTCTTCTAAACCCTTTAACAACCGATTATCATGAGTGAGAATTATCATATAGTTACCGACAAAGAGCTGCACGACGATGAGCGCATATCCGCTTATCTGCGTGACCGTATGCCAGAGGAAGAAGAAGGGGCATTCATGGAGGAACTCCATAGCGACAACGAGCTGCGCTCAAAAGCCATATCAACGGCGCATCTTGCTAAGGCCATGAAGAAAATTGGAGAGGAAAATGACGAAAAAGTAAAAGAAGCTCTTCTGTCGATCAATTTGGCTTCGGCAAGACATATCGCATCCAAAACCACTTGGGCCATCATGCCGGAAGCCTGCGATTATGCCATCACGCCCAAAGATGAGGAGGAATCATCAACTTCTTCAACCTCAACCACCTCATCTTCAACCACCTCGGAGACATCTTCAAGCACATCGGAGACTTCCGATAAGCGGAGACGCATCTTGAAGGTTATTTCCATTGCGGCTTGCTTCTTGGTGTTGTTTGGCGTGGGCTTCAAATATTACGAGTATCGCCATGTCATGAAGCTCGGAGAGGAATATTGTTCCGTCTTTGTCAGCGAGCAGGCTCCTTCGCGTGGCATGGCGAATGCCGATGTGTCGAAGGACCTCCAAGCCCTTTATGCCAATGTGCAAGAGGGCAAAGATTTGGACAAGACCACCAGGCGGCTGTCGGTGCTATGGGAGCTCTCTATCATGAAGACCTATAACGACTACACCAACGAGGCGCCTTACATAGGTTGGAACCTTGCCATCGCCTATCTGAAAGACAACAACAAGGATGAGGCAAAGACGGTGTTGGCAAAGCTTCTCCAAACAACGGAGAGCGGTGGCGCCGTGAACGATGAGGCCAAGGAATTGTTGGAAAAGCTCAAGTGAGATAACAAAGGATTAGGAATTTCTCTCTCTGTAACTTGCAAGTTGGATTACCAAGGCTTTATTTATTATTCTTCTCTTGCACTGAATACAGGATGGTATAATAGCGAGATGTACTACAACAGAGGAAGAGCATTTGAGGAACTTCATGATTACAAACAGGCCAAGAGGCAATACAAAATAGCTCTTGGCTACGGCTACTATCCTGCGCAATCGGCATTGAAACTTGTCAAGGCTCATAAGAAAGAGTGGAAGTCTCAAAAGTAAAAAGCTACGTTTAGAATGCGATCGGACCAAGAAACCTTCTGTTGTTGTTTAGCATAACACTAATCAGCAGCAGAATCTTTCTTAGGAGTTTGTAATGCCAGCCACACCGTCATTCGTTGTTCTTTCTGACGAAAGCGGCAGAGCCGAGCGATCGCGTCTGAGCGTGAATTTCACACCCCGAATGGCATCTGTGTCGATTTGCGATCCGTGGGAGAAATATTCTCGTGCCGCATGGCAACTCAACATCTCACATACCACATTTAACATTCAACATTCTCAACATCCCTCCCCCAAATCTACACGGTTTTTCTCATCGCGCCCCGACCTGCGTTCAAATACGCCATTCTTGCGTGTTTTTCGCAACTACCTAACAACCAACCACTTATCTTCCGAACAGCCCATTCGGCCTTCCCCCACACGGCTTTCCCCACCACGAAACGCCATCTTTCGACCCGCGATTCCTGCCCTTTCGAGGCTCCATCCCTTACCTTCCGCATCTCGATCCCTAAGCTATCGCAACCCGATACATGCCCAACGCCCCAGTCACGGCTCCCCATCCGTCATCCCAAACGCCCAAAAACCGCCTTCCCGCCCTCTGTTTCACCCAAAATCCCGACACAAGATTTGCACCAAAAATTTTTATTTTGGGTAATCGCATTCCCCCCCTTGCCTTGCGAAAGATCCCAGCCCATCTGTCGCGCACCAGCGCACCGAAAACCAATGCAGCAGGACGCGGAGCAAGCGTGACTTCCGCCTTGTCCTACTTTAAAGGTTTACCCCATCCATCGCGCCCATCCAATCAATGTGGAGCCCATTGTGGAATGGCATTTGTTTAACCCTCCAATCCGCAATCTAAAGGAACTGGTGGGATTTTGCTCGCTAAGCGATGATTTCTAAGTGATATTTCTTCTTCAAATGCCACTCATTGCCGATAGCTATATTATGGTGTGTGGTCACCAGAAGAACAACGACCTACACGCGTACTTATGGAGATAAGAGCTTATCTCATGATAGGGCAAAAAAAACTCCCACCGAAGCGGGAGTATAGGTTTTACACCTTCGGCATTACTGCCTTATTGTGATAAGATGTAGGAAATCTTATTCTTGGATGCAAATATAGTTAGAATAATTTGCTTTTCCAAATTAAAAACGATATTTTTACAGAGTTTTTTGAAACCAATTGCAAATATCGAATTATGACAAAGATACTGGGCATTGACACAGGCACCAATAGTCTGGGTTGGGCCATCATCAACAAGGATGCTGAAGGCAAGCATCTGTTGGAAAAAGGTGTAAACATCTTCCAGGAAGGTGTGAAAGTAGAGAAAGGTGTTGAATCGTCGAAGGCTGCGGAACGTACGGAGCATCGCTCTACCCGAGTAAGATACTACCGCATAAAGCTACGCAAGATACGACTGCTTCGCATTTTGAGTGACAATCATCTGTGCCCGCCTCTTACAAAGGAAGAGCTGGCGGCATGGCGATTGAAGAAGATCTACCCTAAAACCGAACTGTTCATGCAATGGCAGCGCACCGACGACAATGCGGGCAAGAATCCTTATGCCTGCAGGCATCGTTGTTTGCATGAGAAGCTCAACATGGATATTCTTACAGACCGTTATGTCTTAGGACGGGCCTTTTACCACATCATTCAGCGTCGAGGTTTCTTGAGCAATCGTAAGGAACAAGGTGGCGACGACTCGGGAACAGTGAAGGAAGGCATTAGCCAGCTCACGCAAGAGATGAACGCAGCGGGATATGAATATCTTGGCGATTATTTTCATGCCCTATATAATAAAGGAGAGAAGATACGCAAACATTATACAGCCCGCAACGAGCATTATCTTGCTGAGTTTAGGGCCATTTGTGAAAAGCAGGAGTTAGACCAAGACCTGGCCCAAAAGATAGAAAAGGCCATCTTCGATCAGCGTCCTCTGAAATCGCAGAAAGGCCAAGTGGGCAAGTGTGTGTTTGAGCGAAACAAGACACGTTGCCCGGCATCACATCCGCTCTATGAGGAGTTTAGGATGTTGGCTTTTATTAACAACATCAAAATAAAGACCCCCGACGATTTTGAGTTGCGCCCGCTAAATGCTGAGGAACGTGAGAAGATTTCGCCTTTGTTCTTCAGAAAATCCAAGAAACAATTCGTCTTCGAGGACATCGCCAAAAAGCTTGCGCCTAAAAAGCATTATGGTTTCTATAAGAGGAGTGGTGATAGTGGCATGCCTTACCTCTTCAATTATCCAATGGACACCCCCGTCTCTGGTAGCCCCGTAACAGCAGCGTTAAGAGACCTTTTTGGCGATGATTGGGTGAACGCCCTTTGCGAAGTCTACACGCTTGGCGAGGGCAAGAGCCGAACAGATATCGTCAACGACATTTGGCACGTCTTGTTCTTCTATTCCGACAACGTTAAGTTGGCGCAATTTGCCAAGGACCGCCTGCAACTCGCCGACCATGAGGCACAAGTGTTTAGCGAAATATCTCTGCCTTCCGATTATGCGTCATTGAGTTTGAAAGCCATACGCAAGATTCTGCCATACCTAAGGAAAGGACTTATTTACTCGCACGCCGTGTTCCTGGCCAACCTTTGCGAGGTTATGCCTCCCTATGAGTGGGGCAATGAAGGTATGCGCGAAGCCGCTATCGACAACATTATTCGTGAGATGGGGCGATACGATGCGCGCGACGAGCGAACTTTCGAAGTATGCATCAAGGATTACATCAAGGAACAATACCACGTTTCCGACGAAGCATTGAAGAAACTCTATCATCCATCCATGATGGAGATCTATCCGCGCGTTCGGCCTAACGACAAGGGCGAATACCGTCTTGGCTCACCAAGAATAGATAGTGTGCGAAATCCTATGGCCATGCGCGCCATGTTCCGACTGCGCAAATTGGTAAACCGCTTACTTGAAGAGAGAAAAATTGATGCCGACACAGAGATACATATTGAGTTTGCGCGCGAATTGAACGATGCCAATATGCGAAAAGCGTTGGCTAACAATGCCCTCAACAATCAGAAGGATAACGAGCGTGCACGGAAAAACATCATCGAACTCTACAAAGAGAAAACAGGAAAGACCATAGAACCCACCGACCGCGACATCCTGAAGTATGTGCTTTGGGAGGAGCAGCAGCACATTTGCCTCTATACAGGCAAGCAAATCAGAATAGCTGACTTTGTGGGCGACAATCCTGCTTTCGACATTGAACACACCATTCCAAGAAGTGTGGGAGGCGACAGCACCCGGATGAACCTGACTTTGTGTGATAGTGCCTTCAACCGCGAGGTGAAGAAGACTAAGCTGCCATCCGAATTGGCCAACCATGACGACATCATGGCTCGCATCGCCACATGGAGCGACGAATGTGAGAAACTGGACAAACAAATCCGTAAGCAGAAGGGACTGTCAAAAGGAGCAACGACGAAAGAACAGAAAGATGGAATTATCGAAAAGCGCCACGAACTTGAGTTGAAACGCAACTATTGGCGTGGTAAATACGAGCGCTTCACTATGACAAGCGTGCCCGAAGGATTTAGCCGTAGGCAGGGCACAGACATTAGTGTCATTTCGAAGTATGCCCGCCTGTACCTCAAGTCGCTCTTCAAGCATGTCTACACCGTGAAAGGCATTGCCACTTCCGACTTTAGGAAGATATGGGGCATACAGGAACTGTATAGTAAGAAAGAACGTGTGAACCATGTTCACCATTGCATCGACGCCATTGTCATTGCTTGCATCGGACTTGATGAGTACAGCCAGTTGGGAGCCTATTACCACGACGAAGAGAACCACCAGTGGTATGGTGCGTCAAAAGCCTCGTTCCAAAAGCCATGGCCAACATTCGTGGAGGACATCAAGAAAGTGCAAGACGAGATTCTTGTGTTCCACCACACGCCCGACAACATGCCCAAGCAGGGCCGCCGCCGTATCAAAATAGATGGAAAGAAGGTGCTCTGCAAAGGCGATGCCGCAAGAGGGTCATTGCATAAGGACACATACTATGGAGCCATTGAGAGAGAAGGTGAGGTGAAGTATGTTACCCGCATAGCACTCGAAAACCTCGATGAGAAAGGCGTAGACAACATTGTGGACGATAGCGTCAAGGCCATTATCAAGAAGGCTATAGCCGCTCAGGGGTTCAAAGCCGCCATGGCTTCAACCATCTGGATGAACGAGGAGAAGCGTATTCCTATTAAGAAGGTGAGATGCTTCACGGCCGTCAAAAAGCCTCTTAACATCCGGACCCAACGCGATAAGTCGACAAAGGAGTACAAGCAGCAGTTTCATGTGGCCAACGACGACAATTACATGTTGGCTCTTTACATTGGCCAAGACAAGAACAAACGAGAGAAACGCGAGTTTGAACTGGTCAACAGGTTGGAGGCCGCCAGATATTTCAGAACAAGCAACGACAAGGTGTCGGTGGGACACAACATCGTGCCCATCAAAAGCGCACACGACTATCCGCTGGCTTATACGCTAAAGATAGGAACGATGGTGCTGCTCTATGAGAAGACACCCGAAGAAGTGTGGGAGGCGACCAAGACGGAACTAAGCCGGCGCTTGTATAAGGTGATTGGCATGTCGTCACAGGTAATAAATGGGACGCGTTATGCTTCGGTCGAATTAAGGCATCACGAGGAAGCTCGCCAGAAAAAAGTACTAAAAGTTCAACCAGGCGAATATAAGCAAGATGAAGAATTACGCCCCTTAATTTTCATGAGGCACACACAATTCTCAAAATGCATCCTCGTGCAAGGCTACGACTTTGAAATCAACGAATTAGGTGAAATCAAACGATTGAGATAGTATGATTAAGCAGACATTGTTCTTCACTACGCCCGTTAGCCTCTCGCTCAAAAACAGTCAACTGGTAGTGGCCTGGAAGGATCGAGAGGATACGGTAACCCGTCCCATAGAGGACTTAGGATGCGTCGTTTTGGAAAACCAGCAGATTCACGTTACCTTGCCCTTGCTTAACGAGCTGGTGAAGAACAATGTCGCCGTCATTCTGTGCGACAACAAACAGATGCCTACCGCCATGCTGCAAAGCTTAGACGCCAACACGACGCAAGCTGAAAGCCTGAAGTTTCAGTTGGCAGTGAGTGAGCCCATGCGAAAACAGGCATGGCGACAAGTTATCGAGGCCAAGATCAAAAATCAAGCAGCTATGCTCAATAAGGCAGGTAAGGATGGCAGCGTGCTACGTCCCTTCTACCAAAATGTGAAGAGTGGCGATGCTGACAATCGGGAGGGATTGGCCGCAAGAGTCTATTGGAGCGCGCTCTTTGAGCAAGGCTACAAACGTGAGCGAGAAGGCGCATCGCCCAATGACATGCTCAATTATGGTTATGCCATTCTACGAGCGGCAACCGCTCGCGCTCTGCTCGGTTCGGGCCTACTGCCCAACCTGGGCATCTTCCACAAAAGTCGCTACAATGCATTTCCGTTGGCCGACGACATAATGGAACCTTATCGGCCATACGTCGATGAGATCGTCTATGAACTCTGCGAAAAAGGTGCTGTGGAATTGAACAAGGATACAAAGGCCGAATTGTTGCGGTTGTTGAGATGCGACGTGCACATAGGGAAAGTGATGCGTCCGCTACAAATAGCTTTAACATTCACTACCGCTTCACTCGTAAGGTATTATGCTGGAGAAACGAAGAAAATATCTCTGCCCTGTATGATATGACCGAACTTCGACTTAACGCTTATCACATCATGTGGTTGTTCGTATTTTTCGACCTGCCTGTCACCACGAAAAAGGAAATGAAAGCAGCTTCCCTTTTTCGTAAGAACCTGGAGAAAGACGGGTTCTCTATGATGCAGTTTTCGGTGTACATACGTCATTGTGCTTCCAAAGAGAGCATGGACGTTCATGTGAAACGAGTGAAATCGTTGCTCCCCGAGTCTGGAAAGGTTAGCATACTTTGTGTCACCGACAAGCAATTTGGAAACATTTATAATTTCTGGGGTAAGCCAAAAAGCATGAGTAAAAGCAAAATTGAGAAAAAATACATTAGTGAACCTATCCAATTAGAGATTTTTTAGTATTTTTGCCGCGGAATCATCGTCCTACATGCCATTTCTTATTAGTAAGTGTGAACGCTAAAAGCTGATTATCAGCCAATTCACCGCGATAGGTTGTGGTTTGATGTAGGAATCAAGAGATAAACAACAACACCATGAGTGGAGATGTCACTTGTGAGTTGTGGTTTGATGTAGGAATCAAGAGATAAACAACAGACGATTATTGTTGGCGAAGCAGAGAAGGTTGTGGTTTGATGTAGGAATCAAGAGATAAACAACAAAAGCAATTCGTTATTCTTAAATTTGTTGGTTGTGGTTTGATGTAGGAATCAAGAGATAAACAACTCAACAAGGAAAAGGCGCAGTTAGAATTAGTTGTGGTTTGATGTAGGAATCAAGAGATAAACAACCTATTGGCCAATAAAGTATGATGGTACCGAGTTGTGGTTTGATGTAGGAATCAAGAGATAAACAACACCATTCAGCCCTCGACATCACGGTTAAGGTTGTGGTTTGATGTAGGAATCAAGAGATAAACAACTATATGTTCGGCGGCAAGTATTGCCCCATAGTTGTGGTTTGATGTAGGAATCAAGAGATAAACAACATAAAATTAAATCTATCAAGGACCTAACGGTTGTGGTTTGATGTAGGAATCAAGAGATAAACAACGTTAATCGGGTTAGATTTACCACCGAGGTGTTGTGGTTTGATGTAGGAATCAAGAGATAAACAACATGTTGGCTCCTGTGACTTCCACTCCATGGTTGTGGTTTGATGTAGGAATCAAGAGATAAACAACGCATGAGTAACACTCGCGCTGACTTGAGAGGTTGTGGTTTGATGTAGGAATCAAGAGATAAACAACCTTAGAAATAGCGGCGTTGATGGCATGGTGTTGTGGTTTGATGTAGGAATCAAGAGATAAACAACAGAACCACACACAATGATGCTCACAGTTAGTTGTGGTTTGATGTAGGAATCAAGAGATAAACAACGAAGTTGGTCGACCTGTACGTTGACCGTTGGTTGTGGTTTGATGTAGGAATCAAGAGATAAACAACTGTTAAGCAGGTTAATCGTTTGACCGTGGACACAATGCATTCAAGGTACTATTCAAAATACATCAGCATGAATCGTTCTTTGTTGTGCAAGCCAAGAAGGATCTGAAATACAAATGCTGTAAATGGAGGCGCAGGTTGCCAAAGAACATTTTGACAGATGCTGTGATTG
>ERZ1026850.1595-NODE-1595-length-11490-cov-4.146917_pt1 | contig 11490 bp, 9 predicted proteins | sample MGYA00380155_ERZ1026850 | MGnify/ENA primary metagenome ERZ1026850 (study PRJEB33269, sample SAMEA4719791) | human gut metagenome | biome: human-associated habitat; feature: organic feature; material: feces | place: Cameroon | collected 2013-10 ... | reverse complement strand
CTCGGTCTCGTGGGCTCGGAGATGTGTATAAGAGACAGCTTTCAAAGATAGTGTAAAAATCTATGATCCTGTATTAAGATTATATAAAGATTTCATTTCCTGGTTGGCATTTATCGCTCTCGTATTCCTGAATGCATTTCGGCGTCTTGTTCATACGAATGATACTGAGCATTTCTGCAGCTTCTACTCTCCACCCTTCTTCGCAAAGTAACTGCCGCCCACCTGTTTTCCGTAGCCTTTCCCGCATATTTGCAGCAGTTCATAGAACAAGGTGGTAATCTCCAACCATTCCCCATAGACTTTCGCATACTGCTGCTGTAACTGTTCCACCGACTGTGGGGCAAAATCCAATAACTCCCACAGCCGCTGCTGGATTCCTTCCAGGAATACCAGCTCCTGTTGTGTCCAGTTCTTCCCTTTCTTTTCTGTATTAGACAGACTTCCCCCTAAATTTCCAATCAGTTCTTCCGGGGTTTCCACCAGTCCGGCACCCTGCTTAATCAATCTGTTACACCCTCGGCTTAACGGATCGGTAGCACGTCCAGGTAATGCATACACTTCCTTTCCCTGTTCCAGTGCCATATCTACGGTAATCAGGGTTCCGCTTTTCTCTCTGGCTTCTATAACCAGTATCACATCTGCCAGCCCGCTGATAATCCGGTTTCTGGGTGGAAACAGCATTGCCCTGGGTTCAGTTCCCGGCAGATATTCGGAGCAGACTCCACCCTTTTCTATCAGGGAATCATATAAATTCCGATGTTCTGCCGGATAACAGACATCCACTCCACAGCCAAATACCGCCAGGGAATAGCCGCCCGCCTGCAAAGCTGCCTGCTGGCTGATTCCATCAATTCCCCTTGCCATGCCACTGATAACCGCTATTCCTGCCTGCGCCAGCGCAGTACTAAACCATTTTGCCATATATCTGCCATATTCGGAGCATTCTCTTGCCCCTACAATTGCCACAGCCCTTTTCTCTTTATCCGGCAATTTTCCTGCATAATACAATCCATACGGCGGGTCTGGAATCTTCTGCAGCCGTTCAGGGTATTTCCCCTCTCCCTCCACCACCAGTTTTATCCCCCTTTGCAACAGCCGCTTATATGCAGCCTCGATATCATAATCCGGGTAAAACCGTTCCAGTTTCTCTGCTTTCTTCTGATACCGTTCCGGCAGTCTCTCTTTCAGGGTTCCTGCCTGCACCTCTTCATAGATTTGTCTGGCACTGCGCTCTTTCCGGAGGAGTCTTAGGAATCCTCTGTTCCCTGTGCCTGCTGCCTGCAGCAGCCAATGTTCGTATGCCTTCTCCTTTTCCGCTTGTCCGTCCATGCTATCTTCCTTTCTCTTTTCCTTTCCCTCTACTCCCAATATTTTTTATCCAGCTGCCGGTAACAGATGGCTTCTGCAAGGTGTGGTTTTTCTATCTGCTCACTTTCCGCCAGGTCTGCAATGGTTCTCGCCACCTTTAATATTTTGTGATACCCTCTGGCAGAAAGCTGCAGGCTCTCAAACATCTGCGCCATGAACTGTTTTTCCTTGTCCCCCAGTACACAGTACTTCCCGATTTCTCCAGCTCCCATATCCGCATTAAAGGTAATGCCATCTTCCCGGAAACGTTCTTCCTGTCGTTTCCTTGCCCGCAATATCCGTCTCCGAATCTGCGCACTGCTTTCCCCCTTCCTGTTGCTTTCCAAATCCTGAAACTCCATTGGCTGTGCTTCCACGCAGATATCCATCCTGTCCAGAATCGGTCCGGATATCCGGTTTAAATAACGTCTTACCTCATAGGAACTGCAACGGCATTTCTCCCGGTTCGGGTAATAACCACAGGGACAAGGATTCATGGCTCCAATAACCATCGTTGCCGCAGGATAAGTGTAAGTGCCGGTACTTCTGGCAATCTGCACCTTTTTATCCTCCAGGGGCTGTCTTAGAATATCTAATGTTTCCCGTTTAAATTCCGGCAGTTCATCTAAGAAAAGAACTCCCCGGTGGGCTAACGAGATGACCCCCGGCATGGGGATTCTGCCACTGCCTGCCAGTGCCTGTCCGGTTATGGTATGATGGGGATTTAAAAAAGGACGTTCCACAATGAGAGAATTCTCTGATTTTAATAATCCTGATATGCTGTAGATAGTAGATACTTCCAGACTTTCTTCCGTAGATAAGGGTGGCATAATGGTAGGCATACGCTTGGCAAGCATGGTCTTACCGGAACCGGGCGGTCCGATAATGAGCAGATGATGAAATCCTGCCGCTGCCACCTGTGCAGCCCGCTTTAGCATCTCCTGCCCATTGATGTCTGCAAAATCCAGTTTGCCATAGGGTTTTCTTCGCCGGAACATCTTTTCCAGGTCAACCTTCTCACACACATAAGTCTGCTGCCTCTCCTGGTCTGCCTGCAAATACGTGACCGCTTCCACGATGGTTCTTACCCCGATGACTTCCATGTCCGAAATAAGCGTTCCTTCCCAGGCATTTTCCAATGGCAGAATACACTTATGGATTCCCTGCTTCGCTGCCTCTTTAACAATGGGTAACACGCCGCGTACCGGTCGCAGTTCTCCGGACAAGCCAAGTTCTCCTAACAATAAAGTACCTTTCACCTGTTCCTCTGGTATCCGTTCCATCGCCGTAAGCACCCCGATTGCCACCGGCAAATCCAACATCGTACCGGTCTTTGGCAAATCTGCCGGAGACAGGTTCACATTGATGCAAAGCGGTGGCTGTTCAAAGCCTACGTTACGCAAAGCTACCTTGACTCGTTCTCTGGCTTCCCTGACCTCTGAGCCCGGCAGCCCTACCATCTGGAAACAGGGCAGTCCGGACGATACATCCACCTCCACCTGAATCAGATGACACTCCATGCCATAAAGCGTGCCCGATGTAATTGTACTTAACACACAATTTCCTCCTTCTTATGAAATAGTATAATTCTGAAATGCTTTGGCGAACTGCCTGACTTTTACTAGATTTTATGAATATAAGAATTTCAGATACCCTTATCATAAAAGGACTCGACGTTTTCTGTCAAGTCCTTTTTGTTGGTTTACATAATTTTTGTCGCACAACGACAGGTTGCTTTTCAAGTTTACATAATATGAAAGTACAGCATCTTTTCTATAGTTTACATAACCTTCTGCTGCATGCCATCCGGGTCCTGCGCGAACTGAATCGCCATTTCCCGGTCAATCTTACCCTCATAGAACAACTGCATAATTGCATCATCCATGGTAATCATGCCCAGTTTGCGGTTAGTCTGCATAACCGTTGCAAGCTGATGGGATTTTCCTTCCCGAATCAGATTCCGCACGGCATGGTTCGCATGCATTACCTCAAAGGCTGCCACTCGTCCGGCACCATCTGAAGTAGGAATCAGCTGCTGGGAAATAACCGCCTCTAATACGTTGGCAAACTGTACGCGAATCTGCTGCTGCTGATGGGGCGGGAATACGTCAATAACACGGTCTACCGTACTGGCTGCGCCAATCGTATGCAGCGTGGACAATACCAGATGTCCGGTTTCTGCTGCCGTAATGGCTACGCTGATGGTCTCAAAGTCACGCATCTCCCCTACCAGAATGACATCCGGGTCTTCACGGAGCGCTGCCCGTAACGCATTGGCATAGCTTTGGGAATCCAGACCGATTTCTCTCTGGTTTACCATGGCCATTTTATGCTGGTGTAAATACTCAATCGGGTCTTCCAGGGTAATAACATGGGCATCCCTGTTGTTGTTAATCTTATCAATAATGGCTGCCAGCGTAGTAGACTTACCACTTCCGGTAGGTCCTGTTACCAGAATTAAACCTCTTTTCCGCTCATACAGGTTGATAACCGATTCCGGCACCCCCAGTACTTCTGGAGACGGCACCTGGGTTCCTACCAGACGCAGTGCCAGTGCGGCAGAACCTCTCTGCTTGTAAGCGTTTACACGGTATCTTCCCAGATCCGGAATGGAAAAAGACATATCGTACTCTCCCCGTTCCTCGAACCGCTGCTTTTGCACATCATTCATAATGGAATAGGTAATCTCTAACGTGTCTGCCGGCATCATTCTGGGATAATCCATGGTAATCAGATTTCCATTGACACGCATCTTCGGTGGAATTCCTACGGTAATATGTACATCCGATGCACCTGCCTCCTTGGCAACTTTCATAATCTCTTCTATGGTTGGCATCATTTTATACAAATTCTCCCCCGTCTAATTTGATTCCCTGTTTTTCCAGCAGGTCCTCATTCATCACATGGCGGTTATCCATGGTGCGCATGATATCTTTAATCATCAAATCCCCATAAACCGCTTCGTTACTCAAATCTATCATACTGTTATCGTTAAACATCAGAATCATCGGTCTTAAAATATTCCGCTCGTTAGCATTGATAACCAGTGCCTTTTCCCCGGTATTCAGCTCCACACTGACTCCTGCTGACAGGATATTGATAGAATGAACCAGTGAATCTACCACTTTTCTGTCATAGACCTCTGGGTGGTCTAACAGATATTTTAAGGTTGCAACCTCTGACATTGGCTCCTTCTCAAACTGCATGGCAGTCATGGTATCAAAAGTTTCTGCCACGGTCAGGACTTTAGCTCCGTTTACCATCTTCATAGCGGTCATATTGCCATCTGCTGTCAGACTGTCCAGTGCCTTTCTTGCCTGTACGCAGATTCTTTTGATATTGGGGCTGGAAGAAAATACCTCATCCAGCATACTATGGCCTGCAATCTCTGCTGCTCTGACCTGCTCCCGGTCTTCCTCACTGAAAGAATCCTTTTCCTGAATTGACTTTGCCACCGTCAGTTTGCCGATATCATGTACTAACGCAGCCTGCACCGTTTCCAGCTGCTCTTCTACCATCAGATTCAGCACATTGCTCATCATGGCGCACAGGATTGCCACATTTAGTGCATGTTTATAATTATAATCTTCTTTACTTCGCAGATTCTGGACAAAGTTAATCTTCTTATCCAGATGCCCGTAATTCTTGATAATATCGGCTGTAATCATCTGCATACGGGAAGTACGTTTTGACTGTATGATGCGATCCAATTCCTCCTGGATGGAGAACACACACATCGTCTGAAACCGTTCAAAATCCAGGTCTGCCTGGGTCATAGGCGGTGCCGGTTCTGCTGGCTCCAGAATAAAAAGCCCTATCAGACCGAAGTTTTTGATACTTTCAATTCCCTGTGTTGTCAGCTTGGAATTCCGCTCAAACAGCAAAACTCCATTCTTATTATAAATCGGCCGGGCAATCCGCATGCCGACTTTCAACTCTTCCCGTTTTACAAATAGCATTTTCTTATCCCCCAAGTATTTTAGGTCAGTTCGTAACCTGCCCTTAATTTTTCAAGTGCCTTCTTCTCGATTCTTGACACATAGCTTCTGGATATGCCAAGAATCCGCCCAATTTCCCGCTGTGTTACTTCTCTTCCATCAGCCAGCCCATAGCGCAGCATAATAATCTGTCTTTCTCTGGCATTAAGCTTTGCCTGTATCAACCCTGGCAGACGGTCAATGCGTTCCTCAGTTTCCATCCGCTCTACCACATCTACCTGCTCCTGCTCAATAATGTCCAGTAAATTGATTTCATTGCCTTCTTTATCCGTTCCAATCGGTTCATGCAGGGATACTTCTCTGGACGTTTTCTTTTTCGCCCGAAGCAGCATCAGAAGCTCGTTATCAATACACCGGGAAGCATAGGTGCTCAGTTTCCCTTTTCCGGCATCAAAAGAATCTACTGCCTTGATAAGACCTATCGTACCGATGGAAATCAAATCCTCGATGTCCTCATCCACATTCTGATACTTCTTTACAATATGTGCCACCAGCCGCAGATTCCGTTCCACCAGGATTTCTTTTGCTTCCCTGCGGGACGTTTCATCCCCCATCTTAAGCTGATGCAGATATATGGCTTCTTCCTTCGCGGTTAATGGTTGCTGAAATGTTTTCAAAAGAAGCCCCCAAAGTCCATTTACTCTATTCTATGACCCGGAGATATCTTAAGTGCCTTTCCATTTCAAATTAAAATCCGCATATTTTTATTATACAAACCAGCGATGTAAAATTCAACAAAAAAGGAGTCAGGACAACAAAAATTCCGCCATCACATAATTGCTCACATCCATTCCTTTTCCGGTCAGAAAAATCTGTGTTCCTTTCCGCTGCAACAACCCTTCTTGTTCAAACCGGGTAATTACTTTTCCATAGACCTCTTCTATCGGCATCCCAAACAGTCTGGTAAAAATTGTGGTACTGATTCCCTCCGTCAGGCGAAGTCCCAGAAACATAAATTCCTCCATCTGCTCCTGTACCGACAATTGCAGTATGTTCTGTCGGATTCTCTGGTTCTCCAAAGTATTACCTTCCAGTCCTCTGTAATAACCAGCTAAATCTCTCATATTACTCCATCGGATGTTCCCTACCATGGAAGAAGCCCCCAGCCCAAAGCCTGCATAATCGCCCCGCTGCCAATACACCTTATTGTGCCGGCACTCATAGCCTTCTTTTGCATAGTTGGATATCTCATAGCGGTAATAACCATGGTCTCTCAGATACTGTCCCGTATAAAGATACATATCCCGGTCTTCATCCTCTGTTGGAAAAATGTAGTTCTCCTGCTGTTCGTACAAAGGCGTTCCTTCCTCCAGAATCAGACTGTACGCGGAAATATGCTCTGGTTTCAGTGCCACTACCCGCTCCACACTCCGGCGGTAGGATTCCATGTTCTGTCCCGGCAGCGCTGCCATCAAGTCAATATTGATATTATGGCACCCCTTTTCCCTTGCCATCCTATAGGTTTGCAGAAACTGTTCATAGGTATGAATCCTGCCGATTCTTCGCAATTCCTCGTCCCTGGTGGATTGTAAACCGATACTGATGCGGTTTATCCCCGCTTCCAGATACGCTGCCATCTTTTCTTCCGTAACTGTCCCCGGATTCATCTCCATGGTAATCTCTGCCTCTGGCAACAGATGAAAATACTTTTCCACACACGCAAGGATTGTCCGTATCTGTGCCCCGGTCAGGATAGAGGGCGTCCCCCCTCCCAGAAATAAGGAAACTACCTGATAGTTCTCATATCTCTCTGCGTTTTGTTCTATTTCCACCAGCAGATGGTTTACATAATTTTTTATCTCTTCTTCGGAAGCAGAAAAAGACAGGAAATCGCAGTAGAGACATTTCCTGACACAAAAAGGAATGTGAATGTAAATGCTTAACTCTCTCATCTGCGGCTCCTGTCTTTATGATTTCTAATCCTCGTCCAGTTTTAATACGCTCATGAAGGCGCTCTGTGGAATCTCCACATTACCTACCTGGCGCATACGTTTCTTACCTTCCTTCTGTTTCTCCAGAAGCTTCTTCTTACGGCTGATATCACCACCATAACACTTGGCAAGCACGTCCTTACGCATGGCGCGTACCGTCTCCCTGGCAATGACCTTGCCTCCTACGGCTGCCTGAATCGGTATCTCAAACAAGTGTCTTGGTATCTCGTCCTTTAACTTCTCACACATTCTTCTGCCGCGCTCATAGGCACTGTCTGCATGGACAATAAAGGAAAGGGCATCCACCTCGTCATGGTTGATAAGGATATCCAGCTTCACAAGCTTGGACATCTCATAGCCTTTCATCTCATAATCAAAGGATGCATATCCTTTGGAACGGGATTTCAGGGCATCGAAGAAATCGTAGATAATCTCATTTAACGGTAATTCGTATTTTAACAAAGCCCTTGTTGATTCAATGTATTCGGTACTGATATAACGTCCTCTCCGCTCCTGGCAAAGCTGCATAATCGGACCGATAAACTCTGTCGTTACCATGATTTCCGCGCTGACAACAGGCTCCTCCATGTACTCAATCTCCGATGGGTCCGGCAGATTGGAAGGGTTCGTCAGTTCAATCATCTCTCCATTGGTCTTATGTACTCTGTAAATAACACCCGGCGCGGTTGTTACTAAATCCAGGTTATATTCTCTCTCCAGACGTTCCTGAATAATCTCCAGATGAAGCAGTCCCAGGAATCCACAACGGAAACCAAAGCCCAATGCAATGGAGGTCTCCGGCTCAAAGTTTAAAGAGGCATCATTTAGCTGCAGTTTTTCCAAAGCATCCCGTAAATCCGGGTACTTGGCACCATCTGCCGGGTACATACCACAGTAAACCATGGAATTTACCTTCTTATAACCTGGCAACGGCTCTGCACAGGGATTGTTCAAATCCGTTACCGTATCGCCCACGGCGGTATCTTTTACATTTTTAATAGAGGCTGTCAGATATCCTACCATACCGGCAGCTAACTCGTCACAGGGTATAAACTGTCCTGCGCCAAAATAGCCAACCTCTACTACCTCTGCGGTGGCTCCGGTTGCCATCATTTTAATGGAAGTGCCTTTCTTTACCCTGCCTTCCTTAATCCGGCAGAATACGATAACCCCTTTGTAGGAATCATACACCGAGTCAAATATGAGTGCCTGCAATGGATTGTCCGGGCTGCCCTGGGGTGCCGGAATCTTCTCCACGATTGCCTCTAATACCTCGTCAATACCGATACCGTTCTTGGCAGAAATCAACGGGGCATCCTGTGCTTCAATGCCGATAACATCCTCGATTTCATTCTTCACCCACTCCGGGTTGGCACTTGGTAAGTCAATCTTATTGATAACCGGAAAAACATCCAGGTCATGGTCTAATGCCAGATATACATTCGCCAGGGTCTGTGCCTCGATTCCCTGTGCCGCATCGACAACCAGAATCGCACCGTCACAGGCTGCCAGGGAACGGCTTACCTCATAGTTAAAGTCCACATGTCCGGGGGTATCAATGAGATTAAAAATATATTCATTTCCATCCTTTGCGTTGTAAATGGTACGAACCGTCTGTGCCTTAATGGTAATTCCCCGTTCTCTCTCTAGTTCCATATTGTCCAGAACCTGAGCCTGCATCTCCCTGCTGGTCAGAAGACCGGTTCTCTCTATAATTCTATCTGCCAGAGTGGACTTACCATGGTCGATATGTGCCACAATGCAGAAATTTCTGATTTTACTTTGGTCTATGGATGCCATAGCTTCCTCCTTGTCAAAGTTATGAATCGTGTAGCTATTCTCACGAATCCCAGTATAACAAATGGAAGAAACTGTGTCTACCGTTTTGAGAATTGTTGTTGCCCGCTTAATACCAAATCCAGCACATGTGCCAATGGTTCACAGGCATTCCAGATTTCCTCCATCGTATTTGTCTGTGCCCCCAACTCAATGAGTAACGTCTTTGGACACAGATGCATGTTGTAGCGATAGGCTTTCAGATAGATTCGTCTGGCAATCCCCGGATAATATTCATTACAGGTAACCTGCATCTGGAAAGAGAATGCCAGATTGTCTGCCAGATACGGATTTTCCAGATAATCAATCTTGCCCTTCTTCGTGCGGCTCATTCCATTAAAAAACATAAACTGGGCTGTAGGTCTTCCCTGCAAATCCATCACCAGCTTCCTGCCCTCTGCCATCTCGTCCCTATGTAAATCAATAACTACCTGAATAGACGGATTATCCTGCAGCAGCTGCTCCATTTCCGGCAGGGCATTGCTGTAGGCATAATCCCTTGCCTCCTTATCGAAGCTGGCGGTATGATGCATGACCTGATACCCATACTGCTCCCGCAGAATCTGTGCCAGATACTCTCCTGCCCCTACAATGGTGGTGGATTCATCCCCCGGAATGGAATCTACAAACGCCTCCTGGGAATGCGTGTGGTAAATCAGTATCTGGGGAACATCCCCTCCCTTTTCTATCTGCATATTCTTCTCTAACAGCTTCTGGATATCAATCAGTTCGTTTCCTGCCACAGTGGTGCTGTCCACCGCATAAAAGGCCTTGATTACATCATCATAAGTCTGCAGTTCTTCCCACTGGTACTGATATGCCTTATCTGTGGCAGGTACAAATCCGTCCGGCTCCGTTTCCGGTTCCGGTTCTTCCTCCATCCTTTCCGGATTCTCCTGTTCTTGTCCTGTTTCATGTTCTTCTCTTGCCTGCTCATTTTCCCGGTACAGTCCGTTTTCCTCCAGCAAGGCGTTCTGCATGCTCTCATCCAGATGCATGGCATCTTCTCCATACTCTAACTCACCTTCTGCGATATGCTTCTCGTTCTCATCACTGCCTTCCAGAAGAAGCAGCCTGGCATAATCACTTTCCGTAATCGTTTCTCCGGCTGTCGTATCTTCCAACCTGCTGCCGGCAAGCACCGGATACGGAAACAGAAGGACGTCGGTCAGGAACTCTCCTCCCGCCGTATAAGGCCGCCTGGTTCCACGCATCTCGATGCCCGGCAGATATGTCTTCATAATAGATTCCTCCAGAAATCCCAGCAGCAGACTCTTTTCCTTTTTCGTTCCGGTCTTACCGGACAGCTCTATGAGAAGGGAAATCAGAAGCAGAACACCAATCCCTATGATGCTTATTTTTTTCAAAATTCTTTTTCTGTCCATATAATAGCATTATATGCTGTCAGGCTATCCCTTCATGCTATCTTCCCCGGAATCCGCTTCCGGCAGGGACAGATTCAATGCCATATTGATTCCATCACACAGAATGTGGCTGATTTGCTGAATCTGGAAATCTACATCCTTCGTGGTAACATACATATTATTCAATTCTTTTAAGGTTGCCGGGCGTTCGCCCATGGCATCTCCCACAATGGTTGCCGCATCCACTACCGTAGGCACTCCAAGCGCCAGTACCGGCACGTGCAGGCTCTCCTCTGTGATAGCATTTCGGTGGTTACCCACGCCGGAGCCTGGATGAATCCCTGTATTGGTAATCTGTATGGTACGGTTTAAGCGTTTCGTTGACCGGGCTGCCAGGGCATCAATCACAATGACCAAATCCGGTCTTGTCTCTCCGATTACCCCTTTGATAATTTCCGCAGACTCCATTCCGGTTTTCGCCATAACACCGGGTACAATACTGCTAACCATGTGCATTCTGGCACAGTTATATGCCACCTTGCCATATTCCAGTACAATATGCCTGTTGATAAAAAGGTTATCCACCACATTGGGACCCAGGGAATCTGCCGTAACCTCCCGGTTGCCAAGCCCTACTACCAGAATAGACTGTTCTTTCTCCGGTTCTGGTAAAACAGAGCGGATTTCCTTCGCCAGAATCTCTGCAATTTCCTGGTGGTAATCCTCCTCCGGTTCGGTCATATTGGGAGCTTCTAAGGTAATGTAGGTTCCCATGGGTTTTCCCATTGCTTTCGCACCATTACGTGTCTCAATCACAACCTTTGTAATATGCACTTCGCTTGTTTCATCATATCTTTCTTCCACACTGACACCATGCAGTTCTTTTTCTTTTTCCTCGATACTTTCCCTGGCTTCCAACGCCAAGTCCGTCCTGACAGCCGACCAGCTATCCATACCATACTCCTCATTTCCCGCATTTTATGTTATTATATGCGTGTTATACTATAATGATAT
>ERZ1026850.1589-NODE-1589-length-11515-cov-4.783595_pt1 | contig 11515 bp, 13 predicted proteins | sample MGYA00380155_ERZ1026850 | MGnify/ENA primary metagenome ERZ1026850 (study PRJEB33269, sample SAMEA4719791) | human gut metagenome | biome: human-associated habitat; feature: organic feature; material: feces | place: Cameroon | collected 2013-10 ... | reverse complement strand
ATGTTTAGTAAATTTCAACATGTTTTTAAAGAAATTTATGTTCTTCTTTGGTGGTTTGTTACTGTTCATGAAGCAGCCAGACACTTGCTGTCAGGCTGCGTAAGAACATGACTCAGGAGTGAGCAGGCTCCTTTTCAAAACAGCCACACAGAATGTGGCACATCAAGCTTATCCGTCAAAAATTTAAAGCAGTTCTGTGAAATTTTTCATTGTAGTCTGGATTATATTGTAACCGGAAAAACGACCGATGCGATATTGTCCCAGATACCAGATACCATTGTTCAGATTTTATATTCTGATGATAAAGAAGAACTTGACCGTCTAAACCGATATCTTCAGATTTATGTAGAACTAATGAACCATGCTAAAAAGTAAATAAATATACCATATATCATGCCGGATTTATCCGGCACCAATTTAAAAGGCAGAACCCATTTCTGAGTTCTGCCCTTATTATTGCTTCTATATTTATATAATTACATAGTACGAGTCTTCACTCCACTGATTTGTTATGATATTTGTCCTTTCTATCTATACCATTACTACCGAATACTTATCAAAATATGCTTCTGCCTGTTCTTCACTTAATGCAAACCGGCGCCTCAGTTTCCCGACAATGATCTCTTTCGATTTGTTTTCTTCCAGGTTGTCGAGTATCATCTGCTTGATTCCTTGTTCTAGTCCTCTTCTCTCATACTGGTCAAATAATTCACACACTTTTATTTCCTCCTCTTCTTCAATTCCCCTATCCTGCATTATAGAAAGGGCATCCTCGACATTTTCATCCCCGGATAAAACACATAAAAGTTTAATCAATGCTTCCTTATGTACAATCTTCTGATCAGAACGATAACTGTTTCCTTCAGCCAGATAATCAACCACAATACGCATATCACTTTTAAATAATCTTCGTGTTTCTTCCGGCAAATTTCTCATTTCGAAAACATGCAGCCTCAGATCATCTGTAAATCTAAGTACTTCATCGGGTGCATTTTTATTATGAAGCAGTTCATGCAGACTTTCCCTGCAGTTCCATCTTCTTTCACCCCAGTACAGGATCAGTTCAATTACTGGAAAAAACGCTTTCTTTTTTCTCTTATACTGTTCCCGATAAGCCCCTCCAACATAACCCGCTTTTCGAAAAAGCATTTTGGCATCCACTTTACTTTGATTTGCAAACAAATACATTGCCTTCACACGCCCGGAATCCATCTCATACTTTCCCATGTCTTCGATCTGATTATGCAGCTTATCCGATCCCTGATACAGCGTTTCTGTAGGTGCCGCCAAAAGACTGTTCTCTTTCACCCGGTATTGTCCACCATACAAAAAACATTCAGCAGGTCAGCTGCAACATCCGGATATGCTTCAAACTCCTTCATCACCAGATCTTTCGTGTCCTTATTCTTCATCCACCCTCCCCTGCAGGAGTCAATGCATTCTCTTCGGATCCAATTTAAATTAAAATCGGCATTTACAGATCTGCTTATAATCTCCTGCTTATTCTTCTATTGTTTTTGGAAATAAGCATAGATTCTAGAAATGTGATATCATTCAAACTTCATTTCTGTTGATTTTGATATACGGATATAATGGTAACGAAATGTTCATTAATGAATTTTAGATTTTGATTCAAACAGTTCTGTCATATGCTTAATTTGATTTGTGAAATCATCATAGCAGAAATCAAGATGTGCGGCAATATATTTTGGTAAAAATTAATAATTTTCTGTGGTTATCTCCAATAAATCATGTTATATTCCGTCATTATGTACAAAAGATGACCGACCAATCTCCCCACTATCGCGGTATCTCCAAGTAAAAACCCAGACTCTGAAAACGCCTGAACAATCTGAATTGTATGAGTAAAGTCTCACTTTCCGATTGTCCAGGCTTTTCTTTAGTTAAACCCGAAAAACTTCTGGCAGATCTTATATCCTTCCACGGAAATCATGCGGCCGCCTTTACCGGGGAGATTCATGCACTGGCCTAAGAGTCCGAAGCGGAGTCTTTTATATAGCACCCAGTCCTTCTTCTTTAGGTACTCCCAAAGTTCCTGCTTCTTCTGCAGGTTTTCTTCTGTACCGGAACGGATTAAGAGAATCGAGGAAATCGTTGTAATGATATCCAGATAGCTTAACATGTAACGGTATCTCTTCTTATTGGAATTCACCAGAGAGCGGTTCTCAACCATATAATCGATCATCAGCTTATTTACACAGAGCTGCTGGTCAATACGGCTGATCATCACACTTTCATGTACGGACTGGTCTTCTCTTCCGATATAATAGCGGTAGAAATTCACATCCATATAATACATATTCCGTACAAAAGGAAGCGGCTCGAATACATAAATGTTATCCACATAGAACGTATGCTCCGGAAGCTGGATTCCACATTCCCGTAACAGCTTTGTACGGAAAATCACGGAATGCATAAGAATATACTGTCCTTTATGGAAATGATGCACATCATCCCAGGTAAACATCTGATCCACCGGGAGTGCATGGCGATAACGCATCACCTTCCTGCGCTTCTCACCGGCCTTTTCATAAACAAAGTTGCTGATCAGCATATCCAGTGTGGTCTCACCGCCGGTAAGCTCATGGAGCTTTGCAAGAATCTGCCGGTATACCTCTTCCTTAACCCAGTCATCGCTGTCAACCACCTTAAAATACAGGCCTGTGGCATTTGCAATTCCTGTATTCACGGCTGAACCATGTCCTCCGTTTTCCTTATGGATTGCCTTCACGATCGTCGGATACTTTTCAGCATAGCTGTCAGCAATCTCTGCGGTACGGTCCTTCGAACCGTCATCAATAATCAGAATTTCAACCTCTTCTCCACCAGCAAGAAGTGACCCAATACACTTTTCCATATATGCTTCGGAATTATAACATGGTACTGCAAACGATAATAATTTCATGTGCCATCCTCCAGATAATTTTGCACTGCTGCCATTTATTTTCCAAGCCTTCAGCAGCAGATGCTTCAGGCCATACTCCATTAACCCTCTTCCAGAAATGCCTTCAGATATGCCTTGTAGGCTGTTGGAATCGGATATCTTTCCCGTGCCTCCTGCTGCTCTACGAACACCAGGGAATCCTCCGGATTTCCGGTTGTTTCTGCCAATTCATCCACCTTCACCGCATAGCCGATCATATGCCATTCCTTATGGGAAAAGATATGCCTGCTTTGACTAAGCGGTTCAATCCGCAGCACGGATAAGCCCCTTTCTTTTAAAAATAATAATACTTCATCCTGTGAAAGATGTCCAGTAATGCTTGGGAACTCATACATTCCTGCAAGGAGACCCTTTTCCGGCCGCTTTGTCAGCGCTGCTTTCTTATCATCCTTGATAATCAGAACCGTTTTATCCTCGATCACCCGGGCCTTCTTCGGAGGCTTACAGGGAAAATCCGTCTCACGTCCTTCCCGATGTGCCACGCACAGCTCCTTCCATGGACATTCCCCACACTTTGGTGCTCCATTCGGCGTACAGACCATGGCTCCAAGCTCCATCAGAGCCTGGTTAAAATCTCCCGGCCGGTCTTCGGGCATGATCGCAAGAAGCTCCTCTTCGATTCCGTTCCGCACAGACTGCTGCATGATATTCGCTGCATCCGCACGCAGACGTGACAGAACCCGCAGTACATTTCCATCTACTGCAGGTCTTTTGATTCCGAACGCAATGGAGCTGATGGCTCCCGCTGTATAGCTGCCGATTCCCGGCAGGGAAAGGATATCTTCATAGGAAGGAGCCATTTCACCGCCATACCGGTCAACCAGTATTTCCGCTGCTTTTTTCATATTACGGACACGGTTATAATAGCCAAGTCCCTCCCAAAGCTTCAGGAGCTTTTCCTCCTCTGCCTGTGAAAGGCTCCGGATATCCGGCAGTGCCTTCATAAAGCGGTCGTAATAGGGCTTCACGGCTTCTACCCTTGTCTGCTGCAGCATAATCTCAGACACCCATACATGATAGGGTGTCGGTTCTTCTCTCCATGGCAGAATCCTTCGTCCACGGTCATAAAATGCAAGAAGCGGTTCCACACACTGCTTCAAAATTTCGTTCTCACTCATTGATTGCTATCCTGTCTGATTTATTCCAAACTACCATAACTGTTCCGTACCCTCACAGCTACAAACGATCCTCTTACTTCCATATTCAACCCATTTCTATCTAAGGATCCTTATCCTATGGGTTCTTATCCTATGGATCCTTATTCTGCCCGGCTTTCTTTTTATAGGGCACTCTGGCAGACGGCACCACCTGGGATGCCAGCTTCGTATGTACTGCCTGATCATCAAAGAAAATCTGCGCTCCAAATGCCTTCAGCACATCACTCTTTGAAATTCCTCCCAGGAAAAAGGCTTCATCAATCCGCACGTTCCATGCGCGCAATGTACGGATCACCCGTTCATGCGCCGGTGCACTTCTAGCAGTAACAAGTGCCGTCCGGATCGGTGCCTGATCCTGCGGAAAGTCCTTCTGGATATCCGAGATGGTTTTTAAAAACTTGGCAAACGGTCCCTGATTCATCGGTTGGTTCGCCCTAAGTCTTTCATTCTCTTCAAAGGCTTCCAGTCCCTGTTCCTTATAAAGCTGCTCCGATTCATCCGAAAACAGGACAGCATCCCCATCAAATGCGATCCGGATCTGTGAAAGCGGTTCCGCATTTTCTCCCATCGCCTGAATCCGGTCACAGCAGATAATCCCGGCAGCAATTCCGCTGTCAATCGCTGCCTGTACATCCGCTTCATCCGCAGACAGATAAAGATCGGTGTGAAAGGCATTTAAGTACGGCGCCAACGATGCTCCGCTTGCCAGTACTGCTCTCGAAATCTGCAGCCCGTAATGCGCAATGGAATTAAATACCCGCAGTGAGGTGTCCGGGCTGTTATGGGACATGATGATGACCTCCACTCTGCCCTCCTGCCCCGGAATTTTATTAATATTAAGAAGTGCTTCAATCAGTCGGAAGCCATTGCCCGGCATCAGGTAATCCTTCTCATGCTCTACCTGATACCGGCAGTAAGCCTCCACCCCCTGCGTTTCAAACAATTCATTCTCCACGGACAGATCAAACAATGCCCGCGAAGACACTCCGATTACCAGCCGATGCTCCAAATCATATGCCATCGTGTACTCCTTCCTGATTTCACCACTGTTTCTGTTTCAGGCTTTTCAATTCCCTCATCGGAATTGAAATCCAGTCACTATTAAGCAGATCAGCTTTCATATGGTACAGGTACACTCTGACTCTGGGGCTTCCTTCCGCATCCGGCGGTCTTTTACCTGAGTCGGTTACATTCATACCGTTCCAGGGTCAGAAGACAATTCTTCAACTCTTCATAACGGTCTTCAAGGTTTCCGTCCTTGATCTCCAGATCGACGGAAAGTGCCATGGTATTAATCATATCATCCGTAACCCGTGCATGCAGTCCATGGAGAATATTCAGTCTTTCTTCAAAAGTATCTGCCTCCAGAAACTCAAGTACCATAGGATCAATATTTATTTCTTCTGCTTCCTGCTGATTGTTCTCCTGTACCGGTTCAAACCGGTATTGCTGCCGGATATCCGGATACTTCGTACGGTCTACCATCTCCGTGAACATCAAAAGGGGGCGCGCATACACCTGATGATCTCCATACTGCGCCTCATAAATCACCAGCTCTTCTCCCGTTTCACTGTGCTTTGCGATGGCAATTACCCGATACAGATTTCCTTTAAAATGACGATAAAGCTGTCCTGCCTGTGGTCTCATCTGTCAGATCCTCCATTCAGATATATATATTTAAGTATAACCCTGTTTGGAGTTCTTGTCATTCTTTTGCTTTACTTTTCCATTATCCGAATAAATTTTTACTCCAGCCTTTACTTTTCTTTACAGAAAGCTATAGGTAATTACCCCTTCCATTTTCTCTCTCCTGATCTGCAAAAGCTCCTCCTGCAGCTGCTCCTGTTCTTCCTGCTGCAGATTTCCGATCCCACGATGATGAATGGTCATGGTATAGCTTCTGTTTTCTTCTTCATCAATCACCTTCGTCATGGTAACGCCGCTGTTTGAATACCCCTCTTCATTCAGGAAAACCCGCACCTCCTTCACATATTCTGCTTCTATCTCACGGTAGTACTTCTCCCGTTCCCTGCGTTCCACCTTTTCACTGCTGTGTACTGTTCCGGAAATACAGAATACAGTAATTCCGATTAATGCCAGTGCACTGACGGTTATAATTACTCTCCTTGCTCCTTCTCTCATGATGACTCCTCCATTCTGATTCTGTTGAATCTGTTTCCCAATGTTTTCTCATTTCCATGATCCCAGTCTATCAGAAGATGTGTCCCATAAATGTCACTCAAAAAGCAAAAAAGCCAGATGATTTCTCACCTGACCTTCTGCCTGCTTATTTTCAATTTATACCTCTATTACTTTTACTTATTTCATCCACTCCTGCGGGGTCTGCGACAGATTATCCTGCTCCTGTCCCTCCACAAGCGCAGATGCCGGAATATCATCCGGAACCACCCACGTTCTGGCTTCCGGAATCAGAAGAGAACTGTCACAATAGGCACAGACCGTATCATTTTCACCTGCCGGTGCCCCGCAGTTCGGACATTCTTTATAATATCGTAAGGACGCCTGATGCTCCTTCTTTTTAAACTCATATTCATCCTTCTGCTTCATGGCCTGATAGTACTGGATCATTTCAAGACAAAAGGCCCGTTCCATCTGATCGGCTCTTCTGACTGCCCAGCCTTTCCATGAAATCAGCAGTACCGGAAGGAGCCATTGCCCAAAATAAATCAGCTGGTCTGCAGCATAAAATGCCCCATCCGTCATGGAAATATTTTCAAAGAAGGGAATCAGAAGCTCATAAAATAGATTCAGAAAGGTTCCAAACATCGCAAGAATCAGCACAACATCAAACACTCCGCTGCAGCGCACCGGCCATGGAATTTTATCCTCATCAAAATGATTCTTATAATACTCATCATTCGTATTAATGAAATAATCCTTCCCAAACATCCATGTCCCGTGATAGCTCTCGACTCCGGAAGGTGCCATTCTAAGCGGATTCTCCAAATTATTATAGGCGCCCCTGTGTGAATGAAAATTCGGGCTCTTGTGGGAATGATAGCCTGTGCTTCTATGATAGCTTCTGTGCGATGAGCTGTGATGTGAGCTGTGTGAACTGTGGTGGCTTCCGTGATGACTGCCACTGCTGTGGTGACTTCCTCTTGCCATGACTTTCCGTTTTACCGGCACATACCGGGGCTCCCCCTATGTACCATTTCCTCCTGTCTGTAATGCAAATCAGCTGCTTTATCCGTTTATAACTGGCTGAATACTTCTGTGCGCAACGCCGCATCCGTCTTAAATGCCCCACAGGAAACCGTGGTTGTCGTAACCGTTCCGGGCTTCCGGATTCCACGCGCTGTCATACAGCTATGTTCCCCTTCAATGTGTACCAGCACATCTTCCGTTCCAAGTACCAGCTGCATAATCTGTGCAATGTCCGAAGTGATCCGTTCCTGTAACTGCAGCCTTTTACATACCATATCTGCGATCCGCGCAACCTTGCTTAGGCCGATCACCTTTCTCTTCGGAAGATACGCTACTGAAATCTTCATATTATACATCAGCGCCAGATGATGCTCGCAATAGCTGAATGCATCCATATTTTTCACTAAAACCATCTCTCCGGAGGACGGTTCTTCAAAACACCGGTCAAACATCCGGGCAATCTCTTCATTGGTATAACGCATTCCTTCGAATACCTCATCATACATCCGCGCCACGCGCTCCGGTGTATCCACAAGGCCTTCCCGATCCGGGTTATCCCCAAGAGCTGCCAATATATTTCGAACCGATTCTTCAATCGTACGTTTCTGTTCTTCTGATAAATGTCTGTTTTCCACAATATGCCTCCATGATTACCATTTCCCTGGTTACTGCTCACTCCTGAACATGCTTCGACTGGTTCTTCATTTACGAATGGCAAAGATCTATCTTATCTTTTTGTTCCGTTTATGCTACAATGGTTTTTGTTCGGGGACAGAACCCCCATTTTATAATAAGAAGGATTTCCAATTATGCTACAGACATTATACCACGTTTCTGAATATAAAGAAGAGTTACTTTATCCCGCTGTCTGCAAAGCCATGGATGCCTTATCCATCGCTGATGACCTGCGCTCCGGTCTTAAGGTCGTCATCAAGCCAAACCTTGTCATGGCGAAAAGCCCGGACTTCCCGGTGACCACCCATCCTCTTGTGGTAAAGGCTGTCGTACGTTACTTACGGGAGCATGGTGTGACTGACATAACCCTTGCCGAAAGCTCCGGCGGGCTTTACAATGCCGAACATATGAAAAATCTCTACCGTGTCTGTGGCATGTCTTCCCTGGAACCGGATATCCGCATGAACATGGACTTTACTGCCCGGACGGTTCCTACCCGTGATGGTTTTAAAAACCACAGCTTTCATCTCATCACCCCGATTGTGGAAGCCGATTATGTCATTAACATCTGTAAACTAAAGACGCATTCCATGACCGGCTATTCCGGTGGAATCAAGAATCTTTTCGGTACCATTCCAGGTCTTGAGAAGCCGCAGATGCATTACCGCTGGCCGGATATCGGGGACTTTTCGAATATGCTGGTAGAGCTGGCACAGACTGTCTCTCCCCAGCTTACCATCATCGATGCGGTAGAGGCCATGGAAGGAAACGGTCCTACCGGCGGCACCTCCCATCCGCTTAAAATGATTCTGGCAGCCCGTGATTTTTATACACAGGATTATTTTGCTGCCGGATTAATGAAGCTTGACCCCATGAGCATTGTAATGATCCGTCAGGCGGTAGAACAGGGCCTTGCCCATCCCGAAGAAATCCAACTCGTTGGTGATGCGATCCCTGAGGATCTCACCCCTTTTCAGATACCGGATACCAAAAAGCTTGATTTTTCAACAGCACTCCCGGGCTTTTTGCGTAAGCCTGCGGTATTTGTTATGGGGAGATTATTGAAATCCTATCCCCTTCTTAGCAAAAGCAAATGTGTCGGCTGTGGCAAGTGCGCCGAAAGCTGTCCGGCACACATCATTAGAATTAAAGAAGGCCGGTCCGGAAGGAAAAGGGCCGTTTTTCAGAAAAAGGGCTGCATCTCCTGCTTCTGTTGTCAGGAGATGTGCCCTATGAAAGCAATCGAAGTCCGCAAGGCCTTGTGATGTGCAGGTGCGGATCTTCTACCCATATCAAACTTAAACCTCCAGTTTTTCCTCTTCTTCGATCTGAACCATTTCCCTGCTTTTTAACAGGAAGTGGTTTTTCTTTGCCCTGAAATAAAAGAACAGGGAAAGCATGGTTCCAAGTGCCCAGCCAACCGGCCATGCACTCCAGATTCCTATACTGCCAAGCTTCGAAGATAAAACTGCCGCAATGCTCACACGCAGAATCAGATCCGTAAACGTTGCAATCATAAACGCTCCCATCATGCTGCTTCCGCGAAGCACTCCATCGGTCACAAGCTTCACCGATACCACAAAGTAGAATGGTGCCAGAATCCTTAAGATCAGAATTCCGGTGTCCATTGCCGGTCCGCTGCTGCTGTCCATAAACAGATAGACCAGCCATCTTCCGGCAATCACATAAAGCAGTACCAGTGGAACACTGAGTGTCCATACCATTTTAATTCCGGCCTTAAAGCCATCATGAATCCTTTCATACTTACCGGCTCCCAGATTCTGCGAGGTATAATTCGAAATTCCGTTGGCCAGTGTGGTAAAGGATGTGATCACAAGGTTATTGAGCTTGATGGCTGCCGCATAGCCTGCTATTACCGATGCACCGAAGCCATTGATGAGGCTCTGGATAATGATGTTTCCGACAGAAACAAAGCTCTGCTGCAGAATACTTGGAATCGCCACCGTGCAGATCTGTAAAAAGACCGGCATGGAAAACCAGACGGCTTTCTTTTCGCTCTGAAGTGCTCCAAGATGCCGGAACACAACCACAATGGCAAGTACGCAGCTGATTCCCTGACAGATAAAGGTTGCCCATGCCACTCCGGCAACGCCCATCGCAAGAAACCTCACAAAAATGTAGTCCATAATAATATTGGCAACCGATGAACACGCCAGAAAAACAAACGGCGTCTTCGAATTACCCAGTGCTGAAAAAATTCCCGTGGCAATATTATAGAAGAAAAGGAACGGCAGTCCTGCAATATAAATCATCAGATATAACCGGGAATCCGCCATGATTTCTTCCGGTGTATGAATCATCGTAAGCATCTTATGACACCCAAGGAATCCAAGCAGCATCAAAAGTGCACACAAAACGGCACCGCTTAAGAGTGTCGTATGTACTGTTGTCCTGACATTATGGTATTCCTTCGCTCCAAAATATCTGCTCACAATGACCGAACAGCCGATGTTACAGCCAAAGGCAAATGCAATAAAAATCAGCGTGATTTCATAGCTGTTTCCAACTGCCGCAAGTGCATTTTCCCCCACGAACTTTCCGGCAATCAGACTATCTGCAATGTTATATAATTGCTGGAAGATAATACTTCCAAACAAAGGCAGACAGAACCCCCACAGTACCTTCTCCGGTTTTCCTGTGGTTAAATCCTTATTCATCTCTTATCCTTCCCGCTCATGACCTGAGAAGGCTTCACCAGTTTTTCTCATATATATGACAACCTGACATGTCATGAGCTGTAGTATGTTCCTGATGCAATGGTTACGCTAATATTTCACCGACTATCCTGTTGACCAGGGAGCCGTCTGCCTTTCCTTTGACCTTCGGCATAAGCTCCTTCATCACTTTGCCCTTGTCCTTTGCGGAGGGTTCGGTAATGCCAAGAGCCGTAAGTACGGCCTGTACTTCCGCACGGATCGCATCCTCACTCATCTCTTCGGGTGCAAATTCCTGATAAACAGAAAGACGTGCCGCACATGCTTCCCTGATATCCTCACGGTCAGCCGGAGCCAGATCCATGGTTTCCTTCGTCTGACGGATCTCACGCTTTACCACTTCAAATTCCTCTGCCTCGGTCAGATCTGCCCGTTTATCAATAGCCTTGTTCTTCAATGCAGAAAGCAGCATCGAAAGTGCATCCTTACGTGTCTTGTCCTTGTTTTTCATGGCTTCCATCATCTGGGAGCGTACGGTATCAATCATACTCATATTTTCAATCTCCTTTACTTTGCAATCTTTATGGAACAGTTCCATTGTACGTTTCTGATTTTCATTCGTCAAGATCCGTCTGTTGTATCAATCCTCATAATACTTAACAGTTCAACCAAGCCATTCATAATAATCCTCTTCACTTGCAAACAACATATATCCACCATTCACATATCCCATATATCCTGCAGTCACTACATATCCTTTCATAACAATACCTCCTGTTAAGCTTGCCTGTAACATGTTTTCTACCTTAATTTTCATTTCAGGTTCCTTACAGGTATTAATTTAACAGAAGGTATGTCCCATAAATGTCACTCTG